>Ga0315293_10004938_pt1 | contig 12592 bp, 14 predicted proteins | sample YL17G13_20_MG_FD_203071 | JGI IMG/M metagenome (GOLD analysis project Ga0315293, IMG submission 203071) | Sediment microbial communities from Yellowstone Lake, YNP, Wyoming, USA - YL17G13_20 | ecosystem: Environmental > Aquatic > Freshwater > Lake > Sediment | place: USA: Wyoming | collected... | reverse complement strand
TATCGCTCGTACCATGAATAGTCCAATCCAAGGCAGACTCGCCTGTAAAGTCAAATTAGTAGCGTGACAATCTCGCAGGAGCATATTCCCGCCATTCGGGGTGGTCTGTTTGGTTATCTAATCCAGCGTTTCGAATCGGGTCATGAAAATGATGTCGCGACCGATATTGTGTGATAAGTATTTTGTCCTCGAGTTGGCTACCGGTCTTGACCCAATCCAAGGCGCTTCGGGTGGTTCTTTCCGGTTCAAGCTCGGCCATGCGCTCTTGCAACGCTGGGTAAAATACGGTTTGAAACTCTGCCCCCAAGCCCTGCGAGATTCCTAACTGGTTCTTCAAATAGGCATCCATTGTTGATAGATGAATCGCCTTGTCTGTAATTGCCGCGTGTGTTGCTACATCGGACCATGAGTAGGCCGGACGGCATGCGCAGAGCAAACCGGAACAATAAACTATTAACATTGCAGTCGCATTTTTCATATTCACTCCCTGTCTAATCAAATGACGTCATCGTTATTCGAAAATATCCCTTTAAAACCAAACATTAAGCCCATCTCACAAAAGGTATGCGCAAGCATAATATTGCCAATGCAGACAGCATAAGAACTATCCATATCGCAATAACTCTGATATATAGATTCTTTATTAATTTCGATTTAGAAATAAAAACAACCACTACAATAGAGATGACAAATATTGCACCAATTAACCAGTTGCTGACCTGGTTACTTAAGTAATGATAAATCAGGTCTGCCAATTTCGGACCTACTATCCAGTACGCTCTCAGGAAAACTATTGGAGTTAAGAGCAAAAGAATCGCTATTTCAACGCATAGTAATAAAACGTTCCAAATTTTTTTTGACATTTCAGATTTCTCCAATTTCATATCTAACAGACGCGAATAAACGACTGTAATTTGGATGGTCTGTTTTATTGTCCAATCCGGCATTGGGATTTGGTGGAGATACACCTGGGTTCGCGATTGGAGCATGAAAGTGATGCCTTGCTCTTGGCATAGGTACATCTTCGAGATGTGCACCAGCTTTTAAATAATCCAGGATATTGGGATTTGGCGGAAGTTCTCCTGATAACCGAACTTCCAGTTGATTTGTTGGGATTCGATTTGGTTCAGGCACGATTGATTGATCCAGCAAAAGCATAGACCCCAAACCCTGGTTCATATTCAGACAGATCTTCAGATAACCATTGGTGATAGAACTCAGAATTGCCTTTTCTGTCAGTGCCTTATGGGTCTCACCTTCAAAAGGATATGCAGGCATACAAACATCCAATACTGCCAAAACGCTGAAGATCAACTTTACGTTTCTGTTCACTTTCATAGGTTACGTCTCCTAAGGTTTTAGATGCGTAATAACATATAGACCTAAAGCCCAATATGATGAAAAAAGAAATGCCGCTACTGAAACCAATATCATAAATATTTGTAGTACCCAGTTGCCTGGTTTCAGATAAAGTGTTCCCGCTATCGCAACAATCGCAAACACGGAGGCAGGAGCCCAACCCCAGCGGGTCAAACCAATATTAAATAGAAAATCGGCGAAGTTACTTTTGAGATACAGTTGAAACAATATAGCTAGAATCTCAATAGAGACCGCAAGGACGAGCGGGGTCAAGGTCGCTACCATTTTTTCTCTTTCGGACAGCATCGCTTATTCTCCTGAAACTCATTCTGGCGGCATTGCTAAAAAATTAGAGGTTAAAAATCCTCCAGTTGCCATCTTCGTCTCTTATGAAGAAAACCGGGAAACTTAATGTCTGTGGGCCGTCCTGGTGGAGCATCTCATATTTGACTTCACCGAAGCTTTGCCGGTCGAATGTCAACTCGCCCATACCGGCTACATAATCCGCCAGGTTAGGTTCAATTATCTGGAAAATCTCGGCGTATTTTCCCCTTGAAATCTCTGCGACGTAAGTAAGAGCTTCGTTGACATCGCCGGCTGACAAAGCACTCTTGAACGATTGAGAAACATTTAACGGATGCGGGCCGTTCAACCAGAAATAAGCAAAAGTTGCCAAATCACTGGTATCTACCGTTCCGCTCTTGTCAAAATCGCCCTTGAGGCCGCTGCCAGATTTTTTCCAGTTCCCGGCGAATCTTGCAAAATCAACAAGGTTGACTATCTTATCGCCGTTGAAATCGGGATAGGAGTTGGGTTCCGGAAAACTTTCAATTGCATTAGCAATCGAAACCATAGCCAGAACAAAAGCGGCCAGCAGAAATGCCTTTTGATTGCTCATATGCTTCCCTTTCATTTCTAATCAGCCTCGTTCTTTCTATTGTTCGCCTTAGTGTGAACAACTTAAATAAATCACATATCGAGATAATGTCAATAAAATCTTCTTTTTTTTGCAGAATGGGCAAATGGGAGTGGCTGATTTCGCCATCCCATTTGAGCATTCTTTCTAAATATTTGACATATTTACGCAACTCAATATCATAGTATCGCTAATCTGGCTGGAGCTTTTAGGTATAGACGTGGTAATATCCTTCTCGATGGCTTTTGCTTGAAAGGCTTTTACTTTATGGCAAAACAGAAAGTAGTTTTAGAAAAAAGGCCGTTTGTGCTAATTATCCGCGATGGCTGGGGTCATAATCCTGACCCGAAAGAAGACCCATACAATGCAATCAAGTGTGCTCACGTTCCGACGGATAATATGCTGATGACCCAATATCCAAACTGCCTGATTCATACCAGCGGTGAGGATGTGGGCCTGCCGGATGGAACGATGGGCAACAGCGAAGTGGGACACCAAAATATTGGGGCCGGCAGAATTGTGCCGCAGGAGTCTGTGCGACTCAGCAAAGCTGTTCGCGACGGCTCCTTTTTTGAGAATAAAGAATTTTTGAAGCTGATAGAATTTGTGAAAAGCAACAACGGCAAAATGCACGTTATGGGCCTGTGCAGCGATGTCGGCGTTCATTCGCTGTTAGACCACCTTTATGGTTTGCTGGAGCTTGCAAAAAGAAACGGCATAAAAGACGTCTTTATTCACGCATTCACAGATGGACGTGACTCGCCGCCTGATAGCGGGGCCGGATACATAGCCCAAATCGAAAAGAAAGCCGGCCAGATTGGCATAGGCAGGATTGCAACTGTTTGCGGCAGGTTCTATGCGATGGACCGCGACAGCCGGTGGGACCGGGTGCAAAAGGCTTATGAATGTATAAGGGTTGGTAAAGGTATCAAGGCGGCCAGCGCAGCGGAGGCAGTTGCGAAAAGCTACGAGAGGGATGTAACCGATGAGTTCATTGAGCCGACCTGCATTGTCAACGAAGGTAGCGAGCCGGTAGCCACTGTTGATGACGGTGATGGTTTGGTGTTCTTTAATTTCCGCGGCGATAGACCTCGGGAGATCACGCGGGCATTTGTTGAGCCGGACTTCAAGGAATTTGTCCGAACCACCAAACCCAATGTGTATTTTGTCTGTATGACAGAGTATGATGCAACGATACCTGCGCCGGTTGCATTTCCAAAGCCGCCAAAAATGAAAAATATCCTGGGGGCATACTGGGGTTCTCTGGGGCTGAAGCAATTTCGGTGTGCAGAGACGGAAAAGTATGCCCACGTTACCTTCTTTTTCAACGATTATGCCGAAAGGCCCTTCCCCGGCGAGGACAGGCAAATCGTGCCTTCACCGCGGGTGCGGACCTACGACTTAAAGCCCGAGATGAGCGCCTATGAGGTTGCCGATGTGGTGTTAAATAGACTCGACTCGAACAAATATGATGTGGTAGTGGTCAATTTTGCCAATCCGGATATGGTTGGCCACACCGGTATATTGTCGGCGGCAGTAAAGGCGGCAGAGACGGTTGACCAGTGCGTTGGCAAAATCCTCGACAAAGTTAAGGGCTTCGGCGGGGCGGCGATAGTAACGGCCGACCACGGCAATTTTGAAAAAATGATAGATGGCAGCCCTGACAAGCCGCACACTGCTCACACTACTTTTGATGTGCCCTTAATTATATTTGATGAGCGTTTCAAAGGTAGAAAGCTGCGCGAAGGGGGTAGGTTGGCCGACATAGGGCCGACCTTGCTGGATATGATGGGACTGCCGCAGCCCGAAGAAATGACCGGCCAATCGCTGTTTGAAAAATAATATCCTGAGTACGAAACAATATGTGATGAACGTCGAACATCGAACGCTCAACGTTGAACGTTCAATGTTGGAAGTTAAATTCGGATTTCTCGTTTATTCCTGAGGTAGTTGGATGGTTACAAAGCAAACCAGTAAAATGGCGACAGATGCTTTGAGATGTCTACGACAAGCTGTGCGGGAAGAATTACAGAAAAAAGCATTGCTTGGCCAGTATGTTATTATAAACCGTAACGGCAAGGCCTGCCGTGTTTCAGCTAAGCAGGCCCTAAAAATTGCCAGAAGCAAACAACAGCAGAAAAATTAGTAAGATTTCCCAGATTCTGATTTGGTCCTCCATAAAAAAGTCTTTTCTTGACTTCGTGTATTTTTTGCCAAAAGACAAAGGTCCGTCTGACTCCTTTTTCAACAGCAAACCCCCTTTTCGCCACCAAGTCACAAAGACAATAATTTTTGTAAATAAAAAATCAGCGGAAATCCTGTGTTAATCAGTGTCTTAATGAAATCGCTGGAATTTCCGTCAGAAGTGAATACAATAACAACTATGGGACAGATAAAAATTCTTGACCAGAATATGGTTAATATGATTGCAGCCGGCGAGGTGATTGAAAGGCCTGCCAGCGTGGTCAAGGAGCTGATGGAGAATAGTCTCGATGCGGGAGCAACAAGGATAACCGTGACTGTCGAAGATGGAGGCCGAAAGTTGATTTCTGTTACCGATGACGGCTGCGGGATGGATGCGGAGGATTTGGCAAAGGCTTTTGAGTCGCATACCACCAGCAAAATCACCAGATATTCCGACCTCTATGGCATATCTACACTCGGATTTCGAGGCGAGGCGTTAGCGAGTATCGGTTCGGTCGCACAGGTCAGGGCTGTTAGCAGGATACCGGATTCTGCGGAGGCTAACTGTATTGAGATTGATTGTGGAAATAAAAGCGGCGTTAGTCCCTGCAGCGCAGATTTCGGCACAACAATCGAGATTAGAGACATTTTTTATAAACTGCCCGCGAGGCGCAAATTCCTTAAAAGTGCCAATACGGAGATGAGTCATATAATCGAGCAGTTCACGCGCATTGCACTGGGTTGCTACTTTATAAAAGAACCATTTCAAACTTCAAACACTGAATATCTAAAATCGAATGATGGAACGCAAACAAGTCCCCAAGCAGGGGCTGCTGCAAGCAGGAATCTTGACCTTGCTCTTATACATAACAACAGAGAGCTGTATCGGTTATCAGGCAAAGAAAATCTTCGCCGGCGTGTCGCTGAACTATTTCCGATGTTGTCGAGAGAGGTTTATGAGGATTTTCTGGAGGCCGAAAGTGACGAAAGAGGGCTGCATATTTTCACATTACTGGGTAAGCCCGGCATTTCCAAAACCAGCAATAAATTCCAGTACATATTTCTAAATGGTCGCTTCATCCGCGATAAATTTATTTCACACGCCATCAAGGAAGCGTATCGTGGGCTGCTTGAGCCGGATAGGTTTCCGGTTATCTTTTTGTTTATTCAAATGCCTTATGAGGATTATGACGTCAACGTTCATCCTACGAAGATTGAGGTGCGTTTTTATAATGCTAATCTTGTATATTCGCAGGTTCTGGCTGCCTTGCGTGAAAAGCTGTTATCTACGCAGCTCGATGTGCAGGCAAAGCTGCCGGCGGCTGCAAATCTGCCTGTGAAGGATAATGCCTCCCCGGAAAGCCATAGAAGCCAGAATATTGCTGATGCGATTGCCGAGTTTTTGAAGATACACGGGCCCGTCAAAACTATGCAGCAATACGGGCCGGTAACAAAGAGACCCTTTTCTGCAATATATCCTGATAGCAACCAGGTAAGTGAAATCGCTGCTGCTTCGCCGAAAGCGGGCTTAGGGGAGGAAAAATTTCTTCAGATACATGACAGTTTTATTGTTGCGCAGACTGACGATGGATTTGTAATCATCGACCAGCACGCCCTTCACGAGCGGATAATATATGAGCATTTGCACAAGCGAATATCGACCGGCAAGCTCGAATCGCAGAAATTGCTAATCCCTGAGAGTTTTGAGTTAACCGAAGGCCGGACCATTGTAATTGACGAAAATGCCGAACTATTTGATAAATTAGGGATTGAGCTTGTGCCGTTCGGCCCGAGGGCTGTGGCAATTCAGGCGTTTCCAGGCCTTTTGGCAAATGTCGCACCGGTTGATTTTGTCCAGGACTTAATTGATTTGCTCGACCGCAGGGATACAGGTCTTGATGCTGATAGGCTGCTCGAGGAGGTTTTGAATATGGCTGCGTGCAAGGCGGCAATCAAGGCAGGCCAGAAGCTCAGCGACAGCGAAATAAAGCAGTTGCTTATAGACAGGGAACATATCGAGTCGGCAAGTCGCTGTCCGCATGGCAGGCCCACCACAATCAAATTTTCGATAAGTGATTTAGAAAGACAGTTCAAGAGAACTTAATCTGCAAAATGCAACTCAAGATACTACAGGAAATGTAAATAAACGATTCAAGATACTACTATGAATAAATGGTTCTGGTTGTTTTTGGCCATAGCTTGCTGGATGGGGACAGGATTTGTCCTTTTCGGTTCATACCAGGAGCCAGACCGCAGCAATACTTCGCTATCAGGTCGGGCTGAGCGGATTGTTTCTATGGCTCCAAATCTGACGGAAATACTTTTTGCACTGGGTCTTGAAGATAAAATTGTTGGAGTGACACTTCATTGCAACTATCCGCCTGCGGCGGCAGAAAAACCAAAGATAGGGACATTCTGGCAGCCAAATATCGAAGCGGTAATAGCAGCTAAGCCCGATTTGGTAATTGCACTTGGCTTTGAGCAGCAGAGAAGTTTTACAGAGAGACTCAAGAGGATTGGTTATAATTGTTTGGCTGTGAATGTTGAGACGGTAGGTGAGCTTTTTGAGGCTGTTGGCAGAATCGGAATGGCAACCGGCAAACAGAATGCGGCTAATCAATTAGTATTGAATATCCAGAAAAAACTAAATGAGCTGGCAGCTTTGGTTGGCACGGAGGATAAAGTCAGGGTCCTCTGGGTAGTTCAGAGAGAGCCACTACGGGTGGCGGGGAGAGAAACGTTTATTAACGAGATAATAGAACTGGCCGGCGGTGAAAATGCAATAGGGCAAACCATATATAAATATCCCCCGATTGGGGCCGAGCAGGTTATTGCCAGCGATGCGCAAGTTATAATCGAGCCGTCGATGGCAAAAGAAAACGTCTCGAGCCAGCAGGAAAGTGCGATTCGATACTGGAATAAGTTTGAAAATCTGTCGGCTGTAATGAATAAGCGCATTTATGTAATAAATGGTGACATAGTCTCGCGCCTTGGACCGCGGCTTTGTGAGGGTGTCGAAACTGTTGCTAAGTGCCTCCATCCGGAGCTTTTTAGAGACTGAGTATGAAGGGACAATTGACCGCAAAGAAATTAGTTATAAAAGTGACGGTGGGACTTGCGGTGCTATTGGCGGCAATGTCTGCGTGCTCGTTTATTGGCAGCGAAAAGGTCTCATTGCGAGCTGTCCTTGATGGTTCTGTTGGCCCAGCCACAGTCAATCCGGATTATGAGATATTTGTTGGAGTGAGGCTGCCTAGGATTTTTTTAGCTGCGATTGTAGGGGCGGCACTTGCATCTTCCGGCGTGGTTTGCCAGGCACTTTTGCGTAACCCGCTTGCCGACCCATATATACTGGGGGTATCGAGCGGGGCCGGATTGGGTGCGGTTATTGCTGTCATTAGCGGATTAAACTGGACCTTCATAGGGAGGTCGCCGATATCGGTATTTGCATTTGTAGGGGCGCTGGGGACGGTTTGGCTGGTGTGGTTTCTCGGCCGTTTAACAGGAAAGTTTCACATTATCGGTTTGCTGCTTGCGGGGGTTGTGGTGAACACGTTTTTCTCGGCTCTGATAATGTTTCTTACATTGGTGGCGAAAAGTCAGCAAGTATATGCGACAATATTCTGGCTGATGGGTAATATGGTTGAGGAGAATTTTCTGGTGTTATGGTGCGGGGCCGGGTGCGTAGTAGGAGGAATACTGGTTCTTTTTTTTGTAGCTCCACAGTTAAATGCGCTTAGCTTTGGTGAGGAGGATGCCAAAAGTATGGGCGTCAATATTGGCAGGACGCAAATAATTGCCTTTGGTGTCGCAGCGTTTATAACTGCCATTGCGGTCAGCCTGAGCGGCCTGGTGGGATTTGTGGGCCTGGTTGTTCCGCATGGGACAAGATTAGTGTTCGGCCCCGACCATCGCCAGTTGCTGCCGCTAAGCGCGATTATTGGGGCGATATTTTTAGTAGTTGCCGACACTTTTGCGCGTATTGTTGTTGCACCGGCGCAGTTGCCGGTTGGCGTAGTGACGGCGATTGTAGGCGGGCCTTTCTTTTTGATTTTGCTGATTAAATATAGTAGAAAAGTTAGCTGGCTAAAATAGCCACGAAGGCACAAAGTCACAAAATAAAAATGAAAGTTAAAAAAAATATAAGTGAGTTTTAGTGCCTTGGTGCCTTGGTGACAAAAACGGTGATTCTAAAATGAGCGGCATTATAGAGGTTGAAGGTATAAGTTTTGGTTACACACCGCAAAGCGCGGTTTTGAAAGATGTCAGCTTTGAGGTAATGCAGGGGACATTCCTCGCAATAGCCGGTCCAAACGGGGCGGGTAAAAGCACGCTGCTTAATCTACTGTGTGGGATGCTCTCACCCGGCTTGGGTTCGATAAAGATTGATGGGACTGCGGTGGAATCATATAGCACCGAAGCTCTTGCAAAAAAGGTTGCGGTCGTGCGACAGGAGTTTATACCTGTGTTTGGTTTTCCGGTCATCGACACGGTTATGATGGCAAGAACGCCCTACTATAGTCCGCTGGGATTTGAGAGCCGGCTTGACAGGGAAATAGTGGCCGAATCTCTCGAAGCGACCGATACAGCCCGCTTTGCTTTACGGCCGCTTGCAAGCCTTAGTGCCGGCGAAAGGCAGCGGGTTTTTATCGCAAGAGCGCTGGCACAAAATACTCCTATCCTGCTTCTGGATGAGCCGACAAATTTTCTGGATTTGAAACATCAGGTTGGCATATATGATTTGCTTAAAACTACCCAGCTTAAAAAAGGCAAAACGCTCGTTGCAGTAACGCACGATATAAACCTGGCAGCCCAGTATTGTGATGCAGCTTTGCTGCTCGGTATCGACAATAGCTGTCAATATGGGTCATCTGAGGATGTTTTCTCTGTCGAGCAGATTGAGAAAGTCTTTGGCGTAAAGGTGTTTGCGGGCAAAATCGGGCAGGAAAAATTTTTCATACCTTTGGGCAAATTTGCAAAAGATGGTCCACAAATTGCCGCCACGCACTATAGTTAATCGGTGAAATAGCCCCTCTATCTATGGCTGTAAGTAATTGTCAGCAAAATAGTTATAACAGTATAAATGCCGCCGGTCGAATTGTTCAGTTTCCCTGACAACTACGTTTTTGTTCCACACAATAATTTGAGTGAAAGAACTATTATACATAATGCAAAGTAATATGTTATAATGACCGATTCTAATGAAATGAGAATTTAATGGTAATAAGGGCATCTGAAAGTAGTGCAGAAGCGTAGAAAACCAATTAGAAAGAAGCTTGACTCGACTCGAACAGAGAAAAGTCATTTAACATCTGCTGATATTGAGCATTTCAAACAAATGCTGTTGGAGAAGCGCAGAGAAATCCTGCACAATGTAAACGAAATTGAAGACGAAGCGCTGAAAAAGTCGCGGCTGGATGCAGCAGGAGACCTGTCGAGTATGCCGATTCATATGGCTGACATCGGAACAGATAACTACGAGCAGGAGTTTGCTCTTGGGTTAATGGATAGTGAACGGCAGTTACTGCGAGAGATCGACGATGCATTAGGGCGTGTCGAAGAGGGAGCTTACGGCATCTGTGAAGGCACAGGCAAACCGATACCAAAGGCCCGGCTCGAGGCCCAACCTTGGGCCAGATACGGTGTTGAGTATGCCCGGATGATGGAACAAGGCCTCGTCGAAGAGGAAGAGGAAAAGGAAACAGAGGAGGAGAGGGAATAATACTAATCGTTATTTTGGTGGCCTGGTATGAGAAACAGGTGCCCTATCTGTCATAAGCCGGTTAAAGTATCATCTCAAGAACAAGCCGAAGAAGCAAAATTCTTTCCTTTCTGTTCACATCGCTGTAAGCTGGTAGATTTGGGCGGCTGGTTAAATGACAAATACAAAATAATCTCTGAATCACAGCCACAGCAGGCTGGTTCGCTATCTGATGTCTCTTCTGGTTCTGCTTCAGATAAATGATGAGTTGGAAAGTGCTGTAAACTCCGTTAGAAAGAAGCTTTCTAACGGAACTGACACGCGGCTCCGCCTTCGGCGGACAAGTTTAGACCCCGTGTCAGGAGTGGACCCATTAGAAATCTTCTAACGGGGCTTTTTAACGGAGTAAATTATAAATTGTTTCAAAAATCTGTTGAAGCCGATGGCTGGTAAGGTATATATAGTTTGTATTCGTCTGTTATAAAACTGATGGCGTTGTAACCTTTTTGAAAGGAATCAAAATGGCCAACGAGGGACAATCTTTGCAATTGTTAGATAACATTCTGTTTCCAAAGATATTCCATACTTTTCGGATGGCAATTCAACCGACCAAGCTGATAATTGCCTTTGTATCGCTGCTGGTTATATGTCTTGCCGGCTGGATTATGGACTTTAGCAAAACAGTGGTTGCTGCGAAAGGTTCGCAGGGCAAAGAAACTGAGTTGCACATTTATGTATCCGCCCCGCAAGAGTTCCAATCATACCTTGAAAGTTCTGGTGAGGATGGAGAGCGTATAGGAGTTTTTGCTGCACTTTGGCACTTTACCGCAGCGAGGTTCACAGGCGCGGTAGATTCGATATTTGCATTTAATCCTCTGGGTGTGGTTAGGAACATTGTCGATTGCTTTAAGGCAATAAGGTGGGCGCTGAAGTATCATTTTCTTTACTGCATCATCTTTTTTCTAATAACACTGGCAGTTATTTCGGTCGGTGGAGGTGCTATTTGCCGAATCGCTGCATTGCAGTTTGCCAGGGGTGAGAAGCCGGGCCTGACAGAGTCCCTGCGCTATAGCGTCAAAAAATTCACGAGTTTTTTCGCCGCACCTTTGGTGCCGGTCGGGATAATTATTTTCATAGGCCTGTTTGTATTTGTTCTGGGGTTGATTTGTAATATTCCAGGAGCAGGCGAGTTAATAATGGCTGTCTTTATGTTTTTAGCTTTGATTGCTGGTGCGTTGATAGCGGTTGTTTTAATAGGGGCGGTTGCAGGCTTCAATTTGATGTTTCCTGCAGTGGCATACGATGGTTCAGACTGTTTTGATGCAATAAGCCGCTCTTTTAGTTATGTCTTTTCCAGGCCTTGGCAAATGGGTTTTTACACCGCGATAGCTGCGATATATGGGGCGATTTGTTACACATTTGTTCGACTTTTTGCCTTTTTGCTGCTCTGGGTTACCCACCGTTTTCTGCAGTTAGGTATCTGGGTTGATAATAGCAGTAAAGCAGTCAATAAGCTTATAGCAATATGGCCGGAGCCAAGATTTATCAAGTTAGTTACCCCATCAAATGTGGCTGCAGGAAATTGGTCGGAATCATTGGCGGCTTTTTTGGTGCAGTTATTGTTATTAGCTGTTATCGGACTGGTAGTTTCTTTCATAATGAGTTTTTACTTTTCGGCCAATACCATTATCTATTCCCTTTTGCGTAACAAGGTTGATAATACTGCTCTTGATGACGTTTATACGCCACAGTTCGATGAGGTAAAGTCTGAGCCTGCACCGACTGAATCTCAGTCCGCAGAACAGTCCTGAAATTAGACTCATAAATGCAGGCGGATTCATTATTTTCGAAAAAGTGTCAGACCGCTGAATTGCCGATTTCCGATTGCCGATTTAGAAATCGTAAGTTGTAAATCGAAAATCGGCAATAAGTTGAATCTGTATCGCTGAGGAATATGCTTGACTCAAGCACAAATACGGGGCAAACGGATAAAATCCAAAATCTGTTAGACGTCACAGCTCCACCTACTGTTAGGCTCCGTTTCCGCAAGGCACTGATTATCCTTGCTCATATAGTTGCTTTCGCTGCCTCTTTGATGCTTTCTTCTCTGGTAGTGCACTCTATGAGCTTTAGCGGAAACTGGCTTGTAAAAGAGTATCTGTCTTTGCTTTTGTTCTTTGTTGTCATCAAGCTGCTGGTATTTGGGCTTTTTAAGCAATATCTTGGCTGGTGGCGTTATGTCAGTATATCGGACCTTGTTGGGATACTGCGGGCGTCACTTGTCAGCAGTCTGATAATCGTGCCGCTGTGGTTTGGATTTTTAAAATTTACGGACCCTTTATTTATAGAACGGATTCAGGCCCCTCAAAAACTGCAAGAGTTCAGTCAGGAGATTAGCCAAAAGGAGGCAGTAAGGGCCATAAGTGAAGTCA
>Ga0315293_10004936_pt1 | contig 12598 bp, 12 predicted proteins | sample YL17G13_20_MG_FD_203071 | JGI IMG/M metagenome (GOLD analysis project Ga0315293, IMG submission 203071) | Sediment microbial communities from Yellowstone Lake, YNP, Wyoming, USA - YL17G13_20 | ecosystem: Environmental > Aquatic > Freshwater > Lake > Sediment | place: USA: Wyoming | collected... | reverse complement strand
CTTTAAATAAAGTTCGGAGTAATTAGTTCACCTGCCTGCCGCAGGCAGGGAGTTTTTAGTTTTAAACCTCTTAACTCCGGACACCAAACCGAAGGTCAAAGGATGACTATTTTTTTGATGGTCTTGACAATCTCCTCTGGCTCATCAATGAGTTGAAGGATTTCCAAATCCGAGGATGAGATCTTTCCCTCCTTCAGTATGACTTCCTTCATCCAGTCCAGAAGACCTTTCCAATAATTTGATCCAACCAAGATCACCGGAAAAGGTTTAATCTTGTGCGTCTGGATGAGCGTGACGGATTCAAACAACTCGTCCATCGTCCCAAACCCGCCAGGGAGGATGATATACGCTACTGCATATTTGACAAACATCACCTTCCTGACGAAGAAATATCGGAAATGCAAAGTGATGTTGGCATAAGGATTGGGCTTCTGTTCTGAAGAAAGTTCAATGTTGAGGCCGATCGAATTGCCTCCGGCAGAGGCGGCGCCTTTGTTCGCAGCCTCCATGACTCCAGGTCCACCTCCCGTGATGACACCAAAACCATTCTCTGCAAGGAGTCGGCCAATTTGTTCTGCCTTCTGATAGACCTCATCCTCAGGTTTGACTCTTGTGGACCCGAAGATGCTCACCGAAGGATGATATTTCCCAAGGGCTTCGAATCCCTCCACAAATTCTGCCATGATATGGAACATCCTCCAGGATTCACTGGAAGAGATCTCATTGATCACATACTGCTTATCCGTCATGTTTCCTCCTTTTCCACCTCCACCCCTGCCTGCGGCAGGCAGGCTCTCCCTCCCCCATTTTAGGGGGAGGGTGGGGAGGGGGACGTTGCTTATTTTTATTGATAATTTAAAAATTTTATATTAGGAAAAAGAGAGCTTAAAGTCAATCCCCGGATGAAAAGTTTTGAGTTCAGTGTAGGGGCAATTCATGAATTGCCCCTACGGAGTTCTCCGAACGACGAACTAATAACTCCGGATTGGTCCTGGAAGGGGTAGGTATAACGATGAGAGTAGAATTTTTGGGAGGTGTCCGAACCGTTACCGGATCAGCGACTCTTTTGGGAAAGGGTCCATTAAAGTGGCTAGTCGATTGTGGGATGTTTCAAGGAGGCAAGGAACTCGAGGAGAGAAACTGGCGCCTTCAACCCTACCAGGCTAAAGACCTCTCTTTTATTTTACTCACCCATGCCCATATTGACCATAGCGGTCTCATCCCGAAACTGGTCAAAGAAGGGTTCCGAGGGAAGGTGATCTGTACCAAGGCAACCCTCGATCTCTGCGACGTGATGCTCCGAGATAGCGGACATATTCAGGAGATGGAGGCAGAGTGGCAGAATCGCAAGGGCAAAAGGGCTGGGAAGGGCAGGGCCGTTCCTCTTTATACCATGAAGGATGCAGAAAAAAGTCTTCGATCCTTTCAAGCTGTGAATTATGATGAAATCCTTCGGCTGGCTGATGGCGTAAAGGTGCGTTTTCAAGATGCCGGACACATTTTGGGATCTGCTATCATTGAAATCTGGGTCGAAGAAGGAGGGCAGGAGAAAAAGCTGATCTTCTCAGGAGATCTGGGAAACTTTGACCAACCGATCATTCGAGATCCATCGATCGTTGAAAAGGGTGATGTCCTTTGGTTGGAATCGACTTATGGGAATCGGCTTCATAAATCAAGGGAAGAGACCGTTCAGGAATTGTTGAAGATCGTTCAGGAGGCCATGGCTCATCAGGCGAAGGTGGTCATTCCTGCCTTTGCCGTAGAGCGAACTCAGGATATTATTTACACTCTCGGTCAATTTATCAGAGAGGGGTCCATTCCTTCCATCCCCATTTATATTGATAGTCCACTGGCGATCTCCGCCACGGAGATCTTTAAGAGGAATCCAGACTGTTTTGACCAGGAGACTCAAGACCTTCTATCGGGAGGAGAAAATCCATTAGACATTCCAGGCATTCTCTATACCCAGACCGCAGAAGAATCAAAAGCCATCAATGAAGATCCAAGACCTGGAATCATCATTTCCGCCAGCGGGATGTGTGACGCTGGAAGGATCAAACACCATTTGAAGCACCACCTATGGCGAGAAGAATCCCACATCGTCATCATCGGTTACCAGGCGGAGGGAACCATCGGGAGGAGAATGGTTGATGGAGCCAAGACGGTCAGGCTTTTTGGTGAGGAGATTGCCGTCAAAGCTCATATCCATACCTTGGGAGGATTCTCAGCCCATGCTGACCAGAAAGGGCTTCTCGATTGGGTTTCACACATCCATAATCCCCAGCTGGTGGTTTTCATCAACCATGGAGAAGAGAAAGTTTCAATAACACTGAGTCAACTCATTGGCGAGCAATTCCATTTCAAAACGACTGTGCCGCAATGGAGGGAGGAGAGAGTTCTTTTCGGCGACGAAGAAAAGGCGGTGCCAGAAGAAGGGGTCAAGGAGGCATTACCTCCTGAAGAGCCATTCTCAGTTCTTTTTAACCATTTGGATCGAACTTATAAGAGGCTTCGTCGAAAATTGAAAAGGGAGAAAAAGAAGGGAGAGGAATTTTACGATCCCAAGCGGTTGAAGCAATTAGAGGAGATAAAGAAGAAATTAGAAGAATTGGAATCGGAATTATAAAAGCATAGCGCGAAGCGCAGAGCGCTTAGCGTCTTTAGAGGAAAAGGCCATTGGTTGAATTATTAAAGATCGGCATCGTATTTTTCATCATTCTCATCCTGACCTTCAGGAAAGTGAAACTTTGGATTAGCCTCTTGGCAGGTACCTTCCTCTTGGGTTTTCTCTTTCATCTGCCACTTCATACTATCGTGAAAGATCTTTTTACCTCAGTGATTGATAGCAAAACCCTCCTTCTGATCGGTGCTCTTGTCACTATTCTCTTCTTCAGCAATCTATTAAAAGAGACCGGCCGAATGAATGCAATCATCGAGGGGTTTGGACATGTCTTCAAAGATATTCGTGTGGTGATTGCCTTGCTTCCATCCATGATCGGTTTAATACCTATCATTGGAGGTGCGTTGATCTCGGCGCCGATGGTTGTTGAAGGATCCGATGAATTAAAACTCTCACCTGAGCGGAGGACGTTTATCAACTACTGGTTCCGACATATCTGGGAATATATCCTTCCCACCTTCCCCGCCTTGATTTTGGCAGCCGCGTTGATCGGGATACCCATCCGGAGATTAATCTGGATCAATCTTCCACTGACACTGACAGCGATTGCCAGCGGGATCGCTGTTGGGTTTTGGGGGGTCTCAAAATCGACGAGGGTGAAAAATTATCCAGATGATCCATCCATCTGGAAGTTAACCAAAAACTTGCTTCCCCTTTGCTTCGGCCTCGTCCTCGTCGTCGGGTTTAAAGTGGAATTGACCTATGCTTTTGGTTTAACGATTTTAGGGATGATTCTTTTTTATCGAATTGAAGGTCGGGTGGTATGGAGAGGGTTTAAGCAAAGTGTTGTCCTTGAACTTCTCCTGACCGTGATCATCGTCATGGGATTTAAAAAGGTATTGGAATCCTCCCAGGCGATCTCGGCCGTTTCGGCCACGTTATCATCCTCCGGAATCCCCAGGTGGCTGATTGCTATGCTCATACCATTGCTCGTTGGGATCATGGCCGGATTGACCATTGCACCGATCGCCATCAGCTTTCCAATTCTCATCCCTTTTTTCCAAAACGATCCCCACTTCCTCAGTTACATGGTATTGGCCTTCGCCAGCGGGATTAGTGGAAATTTGCTCTCTCCTTTCCATCTCTGCCTCATTTTGACGAAAGACTATTTTCGTGCCGACTTAAAAGGGGTGTACCGTTTTATTTGGATGCCAACCGCTTCAATTTTGATGGTGGCTCTTTTGATGACTTTTCTATGGTAACTCAACTTGCTATACTCTTTTGATTGAAGAAGGAGCTCTGCGCCACCCAGGATGCAGGGCAAAGCCCTGGACCTCACATGGTTCAAGGGATCAAGGAGATAACAATGAAAACAAGGACTCTTTTCTTTCTGATATTGTTCATCGCGGTGCTTTTGTTGGAGGTGCCTGGAGAAGTCCTGGCGGGAGTGGTGGTTGAACAGGTGGTGAGGGATAGGGAGGGAAATCCTTCAAAAGTGTTGCTATATTTTTCGGAGTATCGATTCCGGACAGACCATCAGGAGGGTGGGCTGACAACGATCATGCACTTCAAAGAGGACCAGCTGGTGATGATCGATCATCGATCCAAGAGTTATGTCGAAGTCAAACTTTCTCAGTGGGAAAGAGAGGTGGCAAAACGGCTCAAGCAAGAATTCCCCGGTGTGAAGCCTAAGGAAAGGAAGATTACCATAAGAAGGACTGGCAGAACGGCTGTCATCAATGGTTTTCAGACAGAGCAGATCGAGATATTGGCGGAGGGTGAGTTGATCGAGGAGAATTGGGTGACTCGCGATGTGGAGATGAAAGAGATAGAAAGGGTGATGGACAGGGTGGCTCAAGGTTTTTCAAAAGATTTTCGGCTCGAGATGAAAGAAGGCCGGGAGATTTATGAGAAACTAAAGCCCTATGGTTTTCCCATTTTAATAAAAGACTATACGCTGACCCATGGGTTAGGAGCCATTGGTCGGGTGGAAGTCAAAAAAATAGAAAAGAAGGAATTGAAGGAAGAACTTTTCCTTCCGCCCGCTGGCTATCAGAAGATCATCCCAGAGACTATAAAAAAGTAGATGGCCTCTTCCCTTTTATTAAGTCACCGGTTATTGAATAAATGATGGAGTGGGAGATATAATGATGGTCGCCTTTGCATTGGAAGGACTAAAACCAAACACAGAGGAAAATAAATTGCCATGAGACTCCATGAATTCGAGGCTGCGAACATTTTTGAAGCCATGGGAATCCCTGTTCCCAGGCGGGGGGTTGCAGGGACAGTGGAAGAGGCTCTCCTTGTGGCTGGAGAAATCGGGTATCCCGTGATGTTGAAATCCCAGGTTTTGGTGGGCGGTCGCGGACTGGCCGGAGGGATCAAGACCGCATCTAATCAGGAAGAGTTGGAGGAGATCGCTGAGGTCCTTCTGGGTTCGGAAATCAAAGGTTCGACCGTCCGAAACCTCCTGGTGACCGAAAAGGCGGATATCTGGAAGGAACTCTATACGGGAATTACCGTAGATGGGTATTCGGGAAAGCCCGTCATTGTGGCCAGTACCGAGGGCGGCGTGAGTATCGAGCAGACAGCGCGCACCGCACCGGAAAAAATTGCATCCCACCAGGTAGACCCTCTTTTCGGCTTCTATCCCTACCAGGCTCGAACCCTGTTGCGAAAGCTCGGGCTGGGTCAAAGTCTCCTCATTGCCTGGGCCGATGTCATCGGCCGGCTCTATCACATCTTTTCCCAATATGAAGCCCTGATCGTGGAAATCAACCCACTGGTGGTTCTTCCAAATGGCGGTCTTCTCGCAGTGGATGCCGTTTTAGAAGTGGACAACTCCGCTCTTTCCAGGATCAGACATCCTCTGCCCGATCGGATGGAACGGATCGAAAATCCTCTTGAACGGAAAGGCAGGGAGATCGGGGTCACCTATGTGGATTTGGATGGAGACATCGGGCTCATCTCCTCCGGGGCAGGGCTGGGCATGGCCTCCATGGACATCATCGGAGAAAAAATGAGGCCTGCCAATTTCCTCGAAACAGGAGGCGGCATCACAGAGGAACTACTCTATAAGTGCATGGAACTGCTCATGATGAAGGTGGGCCTCCGGGCGATCTTCATCAATATCTACGGGGGCATCAACCCCATTCACGAAGGGGCGAAGGGTGTCGCCCGGTATATCAGGGAGCATAGCGTCAAAATCCCGATCGTGGCCAAGGCCCTCGGAAATCATCAAGAGGAGACCTGGGAAATCTTTCGTTCGGTCGGCGTCCATGTGGTGACCGAGGCGGCGACAGAAAAGGCTATCGAACGATTGTTTGAACTGGTCGGCGGAGACAAGTAGGACTCCTTGAATTCCCCTAAGAGGAGGGCATCGGCGTGATAGAAAGAACCCAATAAAAGAATGAAACCGAGGTACAATGATGAGCATATTGATGGATGATTCAACGCGGGTCATTGTTCAGGGGATTACCGGTCGTATTGGAAGCATCCAAACCCGCTGGATGCTCGCCTATGGAGCCAAAGTGGTAGGTGGTGTCACCCCAGGCAAAGGGGGATCCGTCGTTGAAGGGGTGCCTGTTTTCGACAGCGTCGAAGGAGCTATAAAGGAGACCGGCGCAAACGCCTCTGTCTTTTTTGTGCCTGCTGCTTTTGTCTTGGATGCTTTCTTGGAGACGGTTGATGCAGGAATAAAACTGATCGTGGTGGTCCCTGAACATATTCCCATCCACGATGTTATGAAGATGCGAGTCTATGCCATTGAAAAGGGTATCCTCGCTCTCGGTCCCACCACACCCGGCATCCTGGTTCCCGGAAAAGGCAAGATGGGCATTATGCCTGCCTCACTTTTTGCACCGGGCCGCGTTGGGATCATCTCGCGGAGTGGAACCCTTTCCTATGAGTTTGCAGGCATCCTGTCGGAAAGCCGGGTGGGGCAGAGCACGGTTGTGGGCATGGGAGCTGACCATGTGGTCCTGACTAATCTCGTTGAAATCCTCCGCCTCTTTGAAGAAGACGATGGGACGGATGCGGTGATCATCGTGGGTGAAGTGGGAGGAGAACAGGAGGAGAAAGGTGCCCGGTTTATCCAGGAGAAGATGACCAAACCCGTTGCCGCATACATTGCAGGCCGCCACTCCCCCCAGGGAAAACAGATGGGCCATGCAGGTGCTATTGTTCGTGGCTCTGCGGGAACCGTGCGTGGCAAGCAAGAGGCTTTGCGTGAGGCAGGGGTCGAGGTACTCGAAAGCCCAATCCACGTGGCCCGGTGGGCCCGGAAGCACAACCTCAAATAGATCCGCCCATCTGCAAAAAATATTCAACTTGGGAGGAAGATAGTTCCCCTCAGGGAGTCGGGAGTTTTACATCGATCTGGTTGATCCGGGGATCCAATCCTGCCTTGATGTTCGTTTCTTCAACGACACCAATGACAATCACTACCTTGACCGAAGTTAATGTCCCGGGGATGAGATGCCCCCCTAATGTGACGACCTTATCCTCCATGACCGTGGAAGCGGAGAAATGGGCATGAACTTCTGCCTCACCATCCTCTCTCGTTGCCATCCATCCGGTCAGGGAGACGATCTCCATCGGTTGCTCTAATTCGAGGTAGAGGCGGTGATGTTTTTCTACCCTGAGATCTAGAGGCAGAACTTTGAGGTTTCGAAAGGTTGCCTTTTTCAGGGCTCCAATGCCGGATAGGATCACTCCGGTTCGAACCCCTTCACGTTTAACCAATTCCTCGATTCCCTGTAAGAGATCGATATTCATCCCCAACTTCCCCATAACAATGCGGTCTATTCGGCCCTTTCCGATGCCTTCCAATAAACTAAGAACATTCCCCATTTTTATCTCCTTTCAAATTCTATTGACTCGATGATCATCATTGAGCAGGTTTTTATTAAAAATCAGGTTTTCTGTCAACATTTTAGGAGATTAACCCTGTTGTTGCATTAAATTCGGCGCTTAGATTTACCCCGTTAGAAATAATGCCCCGCTCGGTTTCGAGTCCCGCTATAGCGGGACTGGAATTTCTAACGGGGTAAATCAAACCCTTACCCAGAGAGGGATGGCTGTCAAATCAATGTCGTCACCTGGATCAAATAAATGGTGACCCTGTGGAATAGGTCTTACATCTTCTCTGGAAAGATAAAACTCCCAATAGTGGAGCAAATAATACGTGATGCTATCGAATATGATTCTTATTCCACAGGGGAAGTTATCCTCCCTCCGGGCCATGAGGCCCTCCCTCCGGGGCAGAAGCCCCTCTCTCCGAGCTGGAGGACTCTCCGAGCCGGAAGCTGAGGCGGAGCCTGGGCCGGCGGCAAAAAGGTAGAAACAGCCTTTTGATGGGGGCATGCAGTTGATTCAACCACATCTTTATGCAACAACGGGGTTAACTTATGGGTATCAAAAACATTTACGAACGGTTTGTTTGGTTTGACCATCAGGTCAGGGTGAAAAAGTATCCCAATGCTAATAAGATCATTTTTGGTAAGCCTCCAAAAGAGGTCATTTTGTTCTTTCTCCATTTGATGGAACCCGTCTCCCTCAACTCCATTCTTTCCTGAGGGGAGAGAGTCAGAACGAGGATGGGTTGAGTCATAATAATTGCCTTTGAAATAATTTACATTTGATGTAATATTTACAACAAATGATGTAAAAATAACAACAAAAGAAGGCCTAAAATATGTCGGTGTTGCTAAATACAAAATTAAGAAAAAAATTGTTAACCTATTCTTTTACCCACCCTGATGAAGATTACTATGTCAGGGAACTTTCCGGTCTGATTCAGGAAGACCCGGGCAATCTCTCACGAGAGTTGAGAATCTTGGAAGAAGAAGGACTTTATACTTCGGTGACGAGGGGTCGGGTCAAACTCTATTCTCTTAATAAAAAATATCCGCTGTTTCGGGAACTGAAAAAGATCATTTTCAAAACCGAGGGAGTGGAAGGGACGCTCAAGGAGGTCGTTGGGAGGTTTAAAGGAATATCCAGCATAAGGGAAATACCATGAATACAATAAAAACACCGCGATTTCATGGATTCACCTTTATTTATGTAGCAGCAGCGTCAGCATTTCTGGTGGTCATGGCAATGGATATGGTCGGTATCGGCCGCACGGTTCTTAAAGCCATTCCGGTGAGCACGTTGATGGTTTTGGTGCTTCGGGATATGCGGGGTTTTGCCAGAATCTGCCTGATCGGGGCCCTGCTTGGCTCCGTATGCGGAGATATTCTGCTTGATCTGCCATACGCCAACCTTTTTATTTTTGGACTGGTGGCCTTTCTGGTGGCTCATCTTTTCTACACCGTCTTATTCTTCTGGTATGCGAAAAGCCCTGATGGATTTGCCAAAGTGATGATGGCGGGGCTTGTCCTTTTTGCCGGCGTGATGGTATGGATCTTCCGCGGCATAGCCCCGGCCCTATATGGCCCGGTGGTGCTCTACATTGTGGTGATTATCACAATGAGCATCGGCGCACTCCTGGTTCCCGCCGAGAACCGCCTGCTTTTCTGGGGCGCCCTCCTGTTTATCGCCTCGGATGTGGTTCTGGCGCTCAATAAATTCCTGGTGGCCGTCCCTTATGGACGGGTAATCAACATCAGTCTGTATTTCATCGCCCAATTCATGATAATCATGGCTGCCTGGGCCATCTGGGTAGATACGGATGAAGAAGGGGCACGTACTTAAAAATGTAAAGGAAAACTAACAGGGTCTTTGGGCGGGCAGAGAGGAGCCGCATCATTACTTGGGCCCCTGGATGCTGATTTGTCTGCACAAATGGGGTCTATTTTCTTAACATAAGACTCCTCTCTCGGTAGTTTTTATTTATTGCCAGCCCATTACGGGGAAAGACCTGTGGGCAGGTTTTAAAGGAATGACAGAAGGTAAGCAATGCTAATAGAATAGACCCTCTTCTCCCTCGGACACGTTTTTAATGGAAATGGGCTTTTTTGTTTTAACTCTCACAAATTTCACGAACCACGAATCACGAATCACGTTGTTAATGAAGCATGCTTCTGGATAATTGAGAGATGAGGGTGGATGAGGTTTCTGAAAGGAAAAAATAAGTGAAAGAATTCAACTACGTCCCCCAGATCTGTACTCATTCAGAAAAATAATTTAACCTCCCGTTTACGGCAAGAACTTCCCCGCTCTTAAATCAAAAAGAGAAATTTTTGCCCTTTAAGGTCGACTGGGTTCTTTGCATCGTGAAGCCAATCCGAAATTGGGTGTTTCCGTCAATTTAAATTTTGCAAAGAAAACTGAGTAAGGAAGAGGAAATTTTTGATGTTCTATGTGAGGTGGCTGGGTAAAAAATGCCTGGATAACTTTATCTTTTAACTCATTCCATTAAATAAAAATTAAATTATTTATGATGAATTCGTAAAAAGTAAATTTTCCCCTCCCCCGGCGGGAGGGAAGCTGTGAAAAAATCACTCAAAGCCTCAAGGTTGGGCGGGGATGTCGTAGAAGTTTTACAGCGGCACCTTATGACGTCAAGCAGAAGGGATGTGGAAACCTTAACAGTGTGGCCTGCTTACGACGTTTTGTTACACTTATTCTCTCAAATGATCCGCAATTGTAAAACTTTGAAGATACCCCTGCCCGACCTTCTCCTGAATTTTTTCACAGCTTCAGGGGACTAAGGGGAGGGGGAAATAACATGCAGAAATACGGCAACTTATCACCCCCACCCTCACCCTCCCCCGTCAAGGGGGAGGAGATTTTCGACTTTTTACGAGACCATCATTTATCAGATAATATAAAGTTAGCAATTTTGAAGGTTAGTTTTTCAGATGGCACATTTCATGCACAACTTAATTCTCAAGTAGAAAAACATAGGGAAAGGAGCCTTTAAATGATTCTACAGGTCATTCTTTCACTTCTTTTTTCCGTGATGATCTTCTTCTTGGCCTTCCATTTAGAGATAGGAGGTATGGGATTGAGTTCCAACCTTAACGCCCTCATGATTGTTTTGGGCGGAACCTTCTCTACGACTCTCGTCGCCTACTCATGGAAAAAACTGACCTGGACTGCCCAACTCCTTAAAAAGGCTTTCGTTCCCGGGAACGAGATCGATTGGACCGTAAACACCCTTGTGGACTTAGCCCGTATCTACCGAAAAAGTGGTATTCGAGCCCTTGAGGAAAGGGGAGACAAACTTCCTCAGGGTCTATTAAAGACTGCAGTTGAACTGATTGCTTATCATTATACGAGGGAGAAGATTGAACAGGCCCTGCAGAAGGAGGCCCAGTTCACTTATAACCAATACGAAACAGCACACAAGATTCTTTATAGTATGGCGAGACTTGCTCCTGCGCTCGGTTTGGCAGGAACCATCATTAATCTCATCCGTATTTTTGGACACATCAATGATCCTCAGAGTCTTGTTGGATATATGGCGATTGCCCTCTTGAGCACCTTTTATGGCGTCGTTTTAGCCAACCTCTGTTTTATTCCCCTGTGCAACAAGATTAAGGAATTTATGGACCATGAAGAGGTACGTTTGGACTTGATTCAGGAAGGTATTTTAGACCTCTATGATAAGGAGAACCCCAAGGCCATGCAATATAAATTGGAGGCCCTTTCTATGGCCGTTGTAAAATCAAACCCAACTCAGACCCAGCCTAATTTGTCTCTGCTGGCTCCCAAGAAACATGCCACTTCAGTGATGTCATGAAAGACTTTTTTTGGAATCCATCTATGTCCAAAAAACCTGTTGAACAGTTACCCCTGAAAAAGATCGCCCAAAAACCGCTCCGTTTTCATAATAAACAGCCCCAGACTGAGAATGGAAACGACATCTGGTTGTTTACCCTCAGCGATCTGCTCATGCTTCTGATGGTCTTCTTTGTGGTCCTCTTTGGAATGACTTTTCAGAGACAAAAACAGGTACAACAACAACCCCTTCCGGAAAAAATCACCGTTCCGTTAGGACTTAAGGAGAATACAAACGAGGCCCAAACAGCGACTCTCCCGAATCTCATCCCAAAAGAAATACCTGCTTCCCTTGAAATAGACCTCACCGAAACCCTGGCCCAAGGACAACAAATTCAACGGGAAGTGATGGTCAGTCGAAATGCTGATCGTCTTGTTTTAACCTTTCCTGAACGGATCGTCTTTGATCCTAGCCAAGCCCTGCTAAAGCCTTCTGCCCAACCTATTTTGGATAAGATAGCTTCTTTTATCTTGGAGCATTCCTATCTGATCGTGGAAGTTCAGGGTCACACGGATGACCGGCCCATCAATACTATGCGCTATCCTTCAAATTGGGAGCTTTCTGTGGACCGGGCAACTCAGGTGGCAAAGGCTCTCATTCGTCTGGGTGTCGACCCCTCTCATCTCGCTGTAAAAGGTTTCGGAGAATATCGTTCTCTCTGCCCTAATGACAGTGAATCAAATAGGCTGAAGAACCGTCGGGTCGAGATTCAATTTTCTCTCCCACCTCAATCCTGATTCTTCAATTGATTATTAAATCGGCTGTAGAGACATTCTGCTTCGGTGAACCGCGAGATTGCTTTACTCAAACACATATATTCCAAGGCAACCGAATAGGGCAAGGTGAAGGAGTTTTCGGTCAAGAGGGTTAAACTTTTAAAAGGAGAGGTCAAGCGAGTGAGATTTTTGATGCCAGAGCAAGTCCAAACATTTCAGTGATGTGAGACGATCCACTGGAACCAGAATCCATCTACAAAAATGTTTGGACTCCTTACGTGCAAGACACCCGAGGCTTAAACTGCTGTTAGAGGTAGTAGGAGACATAGAGTTTCAGCTCCCCAAATGGGATTCCGTCGACGATGCAGTTGTATATTGCATAATCGGGCAGATGCTGTCTGGCCCGGCAACTCGATCAATCATAAGAAGATTGAGGGAACATTTTGGAGACTCAGGAGAGATAATCAAGTGGTGCAGTCAAACAGCCTTTCGTGATGGCCCTTTGCTTGGTGTTTCTCAGCGTAAAAGAAA
>Ga0315293_10004935_pt1 | contig 12599 bp, 14 predicted proteins | sample YL17G13_20_MG_FD_203071 | JGI IMG/M metagenome (GOLD analysis project Ga0315293, IMG submission 203071) | Sediment microbial communities from Yellowstone Lake, YNP, Wyoming, USA - YL17G13_20 | ecosystem: Environmental > Aquatic > Freshwater > Lake > Sediment | place: USA: Wyoming | collected... | reverse complement strand
ACAGATCCAGCACTTTCAGAAAATCTTGCGTCATCCTGGCGCTTGCGCCCCACAGGATTTCACCATCATAGGGATGATAACTGATGACCTGGAAAGAACGTGGCGCGCCATCTTCCTGCACTTGCGCAGTTACAAGTGGCGTGAAGTAATGCGCCTCCCAGTTTGCTGGCTGCGCCAGCCAGGTAAGCGGGATCGTAAAGACGCGCTCCACCTCGACGACCGAGAGGTGGAAATCATACGGCCATGGGATGATCCCTATCACCGGTTTAACGCAGAAACGGGTGATGGTGACCATCTCGTTCAAGCGCCCAAGCAGGCGCACGTCTCCTGGTTCTAATCCAATCTCTTCATAAGCCTCACGCAGGGCGGTCTGCTCCGGGGTGGTATCCTGAGCATCGCAGCCGCCGCCTGGGAAGGAAACTTGTCCCTTGTGATGCTCGACATCGTTCGTGCGGCGCGTAAAGACCAGGTGCCACTCATCTTCGCGCCAGGCAAGCGGCATCAGCACCGCCGCACACAAGAGCGTTTCATTTTCCAACAACGCCGCGTAGCCATCGGTGGAGGCGACCAGGCCGGGCTGGTAGGCCTTGCGTAAGCGAAGAGTGATGTAGTCTTCGGTAAGGGTCAATTCTCGCCGCGCACCGCGCTGCCGCAATAAGGACACTCAGCCGTGACCTCGTCCACCCACTCAACCTCGTCGGCGCGGATGGGGCCGCCGCAGCCGGGACAGGTGATTGGCAAAAGGGGTTTGGCTCTCTCCCCGGGAGCAGCTTGAGACCCAAAATCACTCACAGGAACAGGTGGGAGAATGGCTTTGAGATAATCCGAAATCTCTTGCGCCTCTTTGGCCAGGCCGCGTTCGGCGAGGAGGGCAACTGTCAGTTGACCCGTGCGACGAAGCGCCGGCCACTGCTGGCGCGCCTCAAAAAGAGCAAGTCCATGCCTGATGTGCCCCATACCGGCAGCTGCCTGTCCAGCCAGGAGGCGCGCCCGCCCAGACTGAAGATACAGATGCGGGGCGCGCGGGCCGCCGCGTGCCTCCGCGCCGCGCGCCAGCCCCTCGAAGGCGACCGCCGCGCCGTTGTAGTTACCGATCGCCATCAACTCGTTGGCGCGCTGGAGGGCGGGGGGAATGTCGGGCGCAAATTCCCGCCGTAGAGGTCGAACGAAACCACGTCGTCGAAACATAAGAACCTCCTATGGTATGAATTCTACTAGCTCAACCTTGCCGCTCAAGGTGACCGGGAAAGTCATGCCCATGTAAGTCAGGTTGCCGGATTCGATCTCCGTCTTTAGCAGGCCAGTATATGGCAGGAACCAGTGGATGGTCTTGATCTTCAACGTGCCTTGAAAATTACCCAGGGTTGTCGCCAGCGAGACGTCAATATCCATTTCCCGGTTGACCTTCAACGCATTTTTGAAAGTGCCCGCGGGGACAGTGACTGTCTCGTACACAGGAGCTCCATTCTCAGCGGTTATCCAATTCAAATGGAGAGGGGAATCTTTGACGATGATGGTTATCTGGTTTTCCTCATCTTGCACACGGATGTCGCCACGCGCAATGTAATCACCGTCCCAAGTAAGCGCCCAATTGTTGGCGACGAAATCCTCGTAAGGTGGTGAAAACACACCGGATACATATTCGGTATTGATCTCACCCTCCAGGTAGCCGCTCAGGATCATGCTCAGGGTCATCGAAGGATAATTCTGGATGGCGGTGCCGTCGCACTCGGCAACCGTTTGAGTAATGACGCCAGTGGTCATATCGAGAGCATTGACCGTAGCCTTGTTCTCCTCGACCTTCTCGACCGTTAGACCGATCTTTCTCGGCTCACTTTCCTGCTCGCTGGAAACTTGATAGATCCACTGATGCCCCGTCAGGAGCGGATAGAGCGGATTGGCGCACAAGCCGCTCGGTGGAGGAGTCTCGGTCGGCGTTGGTGATGGCGTGGGCGTCTGCGAGGGCAAAGCGGGCGGGGCCGAAGGATTCCGTCCCAACAGGCAGCCGCTGAGGAGAAAAGCGATAACAAGAAGAAAAATGAGGGGGTGATTCTTTGACAAGGTTTTTTCTTTTCCGTTCGCAAGATACATTCGGTCACAGGCTCGGCGGGGACAGAAGTCCCTCGCCGAACAGAGGAGCAGCACTCGCTGTGTCAGGGTCTCCCGACCCTGTTTCTCAATGGACCGGATGTCTCTCCGCTTGCACTTCTTCCACCACCCCTCCCTGCTCCTCCAACAAATCCTTCGCGCGTTCATCCTCGCTCGACTCGATCCTCCTCCCAAAAATCAAAAAGCCAGTGTGAGCCACCATCCTATCCGTGGGACGCAGACGGGTCGGTTCGGGTTTGTAGTAGCGCAGCAGGATTTCACAAACTTCGATGAAAGCAAAACGCCCTTGCCGCAGGGCTTGCAGCAATTGCGCCACCTGGTTGAAAGTGGGCACCAATCCGCAGAAGAAGCCGCCTGGCTTGAGCGCGGCGCGGACCTGGGCGACATAATCATAAGGATTGGGGACATCCAGGAAAAAGGCATCCACGTCGGTTTCATCCAGGCCTTCTCCAATGTCGCGTAACTTGAATTCCACGCGGCTATCCAACCCCAGCCGTTCCAGGTTCTTGCGCGCCAGGTTTTGCATATCCGGGCGGACTTCGTAGGAGATGACCTGTCCCTGCGAACCGACGGCGTAGGCCAGGGCGATGGTCATCGAGCCGGAGCCGGTGCCGGCTTCCATCACGCGCTGGCCGGGGCCGATGCTCATGCTGGTCAGGATGAAGCCAATATCCTTCGGGTACATGATCTGCGTGCTGCGCTTCAGGTCGAGCAGTAGATCGGCCAGCGACGGTTGCAGCATGAAGAACGGGCTGCCCTGGTGGCTAAAGACCTGGCTGCCCCACGGCTTGCCGATCAACTCGTCGTGGGACAGGATGCCGCGGTGCGTGTGGAACGTCCCGCCGGGAATGAGAGGGAAGATGAAATGCTTGTGCCGCAGGCCGACCAACAGAGCCAGGTCGCCGGGTTGGGCGTGGGTGGTATTGAGATTCCAGGGCATGGATTTATCCAATTGTAGGGGCGGGGTTCACCCCCGCCCAGGGCGACCATAAAGATCGCCCCTACGGTTTGAGGTATTTCGCAAAAAAATCGGTGATGGCGTTATAGCACGCCACACGGTTCTCGTATTTCAACACGTCGTGGCCTTCGTTCTCGAAGATCAGCAATTCGATCTCCTTGCCTTTCTTCTTCAAGTCGGCCACCAACTCTTCGGATTCCTTGGCTACCACGCGCGGGTCGTTGCGGCCTTGGATCACCAACATCGGGCAGGCCAGGTTATCCAGGTAAGTTTTGGGTGAGCGTTCAGCCAGGAAGGCGCGGCCATCGGGAGTTTCGGGGTCGCCCAGGGCAATCTTGAAGTACGGCTTCCACGTCTCCGGGATGCGCTCGCAGAAGGTGTTCAGGTCGTAGGGACCGAACATGTCGCAGGCAGCAGACCACAGGTCCGCGTGGCGGCCGGCCTGGGTCAGCGTCATGTAGCCGCCGTATGACCTTCCCACCACCGCGGCGCGTTTGGCATCCAGGCGTTTATCCTTTGGCAAGACCTTGGTCATGGCGTGAACGTGATCGAGGCGATCCTGGCCGCCCCAGTCACGATCTACCTGCTTGGTATAGTTCAGGCCATAGCCGGTGCTGCCGCGCACGTTTGGAACGAAGACGGCGAAACCGCGCAGGGTTAGGAATTGGATGAGCGGCATGGAGAACCAGGAGAAATCGGGGCGCTCCTGGCTCTGCGGCCCGCCGTGGATGTAGTAAACGAGCGGGCGCGGGTCTTTGAAGCCGAGCGACCCGGCAGGCAGGTACAGGCGAGCCGAGACGCGCGTCCCATCGTAGGAGGTGAACGAGGCATCTTCGCCCGGCGCAAGCTGCTCTTCGGGGATGCCGAGGATTCTTTCGTCGGTGTGCATGACAATCAGGTCGCGCTGTTTGCCCTCGATGGTGTATATCTGAGTTGGAGACGTGGCCGTGGAGAAAGAAAGGATGAAACGGTCGTTGATTTTGTCGTAATGGAAGCTGTGTGGCCCGATAACACCTTTGGAAAGGTCACCATCGCCAATCAGAACGTGACGCAGGCTCATCAGGTGCTTGTCTTCGTTGAAGATGCCCTCATAAAACCAATCGCAGCCGTCAATGTTGAAAGCGACGGCGTAGCGCGTTCCCTTCAAGTACGCCACGCCTTTCATCTCACCGACGCCAGCATGGAGGACGCCTTCCAGTTTCACCGGCTCGATCTCGCCAGGCTTGGATAGGTCGAGGTAGCCCAGGCTGTACTTGTCGTCGAAAACGGCGCTGGCAACTACCAGTCCCTGGCCGCTGGGAGCAAACTCCGTCGAGATGATGCCATTCGGCGGAACGATTTCGCCGGGCTGGCGCTGATCCAGCGGTTTGCCGTAGAATATTCTTCGCTGGCCGTTTTCCAGTCCATACAGGATGCCATCCCCAACCGTGTAACCGTCCGCGAAAAGAACCTGGCTGTGGTTTTCGTTGTGACAGGCAGGATACGCGCCATATTTGGATTCAGCCAGCTTTTCGAGCTTGTTTGTCCGCAAGTCGCCGCGGTAAGTCTCTTGAATGGGCTTCTCCCGCGATTCGGCGTTCATGTAGATCAGGTTCCGCTCCGGGTCGCAATCCACCAGGTGGACGCGGTGTTTCGCCAGGAAATTGTCGAAGGCGGGTTCAGGGAAACCGCCCTGGATGGGAATGATCATCGGCTGGTAGTTCTCGTCGCCATCCTGGTCAATCATCACCAGGATCTTTTCCACTTCCGGGAAAACGTAGTACGAAAAGCCGCCGATCAGCTCCGGGTTTTGCAGGGCGATATTAGGCGGGAGCAGCGGCTCCGGTACGCTCCCACCATAGTTCATGGCATACAGGCTGAGGTGTCCGGAAAGGTTGCTATAAAAGTAGATCCGCTCGCCCACCAATTGCGGGACGAGGAAGAGACGAGCCGAGAGGAAAGATTCGATGCGAGGAGGCATAGGATTACTCCTTGAATGGATTCTGAATGCGCACGCCTTCGTAGATCTGTCCATCGTTGAGGTCTTCCGTCCAAAGAATGGCGCAGCCTGATTGCGAGGCGCTATTGACGATCAGCGCATCCCAGAAGGAGATTCGGTAATTCGACTGAATATCAATGGCTTTCAGAATATCCTTCACATCTGGGATATGAATCCTCCAAGAAGAAAGCAGTGAAATAATTTGGGCAACCATTTCACTATCCAATGGTTGTTCAATTTTGGTTGTCACAACCGAATAAAATTCTTGTAATACTTGAATGCTCAGGCAACCGTTTTTGGATGCCCATAATTTCTCGATCAGTGCATTTGCACGCTGTTGTTTTTCACCTGCCAACTGATCATGAGCATAAACCATAACATTGGTGTCTACAAAATGGTATTCACTTACGCTCATGAAGTTCCTCCCTAGTCCATGTGGCCTTGCCATGCGTACCTAGATTAAAACCTTTCTTCAGCAATGCGAGGTGGCGTTGTTTTGCAACTTCATAGTAACTCTCTTCCTGGGCAGCTATCTCATCAATGAGATTTGAAAGCAAACGAGAAAGCGAAGTCTGTTGCTGAATAGCTATTTTCTTCGCCCTACGCAATGACTCCTTAGATATAGCAAGTGTCACATTCTGTTTTTCCATACGCACCTCCACTCAAATTTTATCACGTATTTACGTGAAGAACAATGCAAGAATTCGCCCTCCCCAAAAACGCCCTTTTGGCTTACAATACAGCCCGTTCAAGCCGCCCCGCGGTTTGCCTTCCGCCCCCGGCTCGCCCACGGCGATGACCGGGAGCATATCCCGAGGAAAGGAGGTCCCCTATGCACAAGTATGAGCTGGTTTGTATTATCCATCCCGACCTGGACGAGACTGCTTTTAACGGCGCGATTGACAAGGTGAAGGGCTGGATCAGCGACGCCGGCGGCACCGTTGACAAACTGGACGTGTGGGGTCGCAAGCGTCTGGCTTACACCGTCCGTAAGCAACGCGAAGGGCAGTACGTTTTACTGAATGTCAGCCTGCCCCCGTCCGCAACCGCAGGCCTGGATCAAAATCTGCGTTTCCTGGAGCCTGTTATCCGTTATATGATCACCTCAGTTGAGTGACCTTTGTAACCGTCGGTTTTGGACATTAGATAGGAGTATCTTATGAGCCGAGGCTTGAATAAAGTCATGATCATTGGGAACCTGGGACGCGAGCCGGAGATGCGTTACACCCCTTCGGGCCGGCCCGTGACCACCTTTACGGTTGCCACCAGCCGTTCGTGGAACACCGCGGACGGCGAGCGCCACACCGAAACCGAATGGTTCAACGTCGTCACCTGGGGTAACCTGGCCGAGATCTGCAAACAGTACCTGACCAAGGGCCAGCAAGTCTACATCGAAGGACGCCTGCAAACCCGACGCTGGGAAGATAAGGAAGGCGTCAAGCACACCACGGTTGAGATCGTCGCCACCGAGATGATGATGCTCGGCGAGCGGCGCGAAGCCAATCACGGTGAGGAGACTGGCGCCGCCGCAGAAACCGAACGCCAGGCCGAAGAAGACGAATTTCCCTTCTAATTTGGAGTAATAACCTATGGATCACCAATACGATAATGGGACAGAGCAGTCATCCGAACGCCGCTACTACGCCCGTCCGAAGTTTTGCCAGTTCTGCGCCGATAAACACCTGGCGATAGATTACAAGCAAGCCGACATCTTGCGCCGCTTCGTCACCGAAGAAGGCAAGATCCGCCCCCGCCGCCAGACAGGCACCTGCGCGAAACATCAGCGCACCCTGGCAGGGGCCATCAAGCGCGCCCGGCACATCGCCCTGTTGCCTTACACAGGCAGAAGCTTCGAAGATGACCGGTAAGAGGAAATTATGGCAAAAACCAAGGCTGCAAAAGTAATCAGCAAGAAGCATCTGGCCCGCATGGAGCGCGAACGCCGGCAGACCATGCTCATCACTTATACCGCCATCGCGATCGTCACCATCGTGGTCGCGATGATCGGTTATGGCATCCTGGACCAGAAAGTGCTCCAGGCCACAAAGCCGGTCGCCAGGGTCGGGGAGGATGTCATCACCACGCGCGAGTTCCAGATGCGCGTTCGCCTGGCTCGTCAGCAGTACATCAACCAATATATTCAGTACCTGCAGTACGCCCAGATGTTTGGAATGGATCCTACCTCCGACCCGACGATCTCTAATTATTTGAGCCAGATCCAAACAACGCTGGACGACTCCGCTCAAGTGGGAAGCGACACGCTCGACAAGCTCGTGGATGAGCTGCTGATCCGCCAATATGCCCAAAAGAACGGCATCCTGGTCTCGCCCGAGGAAATTGACCAGACCATCCAATCCGATTTCAAATTCTTTCCGAACGGTACACCCACCCCAACCATCACACCGACGGCCATCGTCTACCCGACTCTGTCTGCCACTCAACTGGCTTTGATGACGATCACCCCGACCCCCAGCCCGTTCCCGACCTTCACGCCGTCCCCCACAACGACCGTCGACCTGTCCGCCACGCCGACCACAGTGCCTACCATCACACCGACTGCCACACCGTATACCCTGGAGGGCTTCCAGAGCGATTTCAAAACGGCAGTGGAGACTTATACCAATATCGGCCTGAGGGAAGCGGACATTCGCAAGATTTTCTTCGAGGATCGACTATACCATCAAAAAGTGTATGAATACATTACCAAAGACGTGCTCCACGAACAGGATCAGGTTTGGGCGCGGCACATCCTGGTGGCTGACGAACCGACGGCCCGATCCGTGCTCAACCAGTTATTGAACGGCGGTGATTGGGCAACACTGGCAGCTAAATACTCGACCGACACGGGTTCGAAGGATATCGGCGGCGATGTGGGCTGGTTCGGTCCCGGCAGAATGGTCGCCGAGTTCGAGAACGCGGCCTTCAAACTGCCTGTAGGCGCGATCAGCCAGCCAATCCAGAGTACTTACGGCTGGCACATCATCCAGGTGCTCGGCCACGAGAACCGCCCGCTGACAGAGGCGGATTACAAGCAAGCGACTGACGACAAATTCCAGGAATGGCTGGCAGAAGCGCGTAATGCGACCACGGTCACGATTTACGAGGACTATGATACCAAAATACCCACTGACCCGACGCTTTCGGACGCACTGGCGGCGATACAACAATAACAAAGTCGTAGGAAAGCCCCCTCCTTTGATTCCCACAAAATCGGGGCTATTGGGAATCGCCGCGATGTACCCCCTTACGACGAAAGGGGCTGCCCCCTTTGAGGCAGCCCCATATATTTTAGATAAGTGAGCGCTCTCTTGCGCTCACAGCCTGCACTAGCCTGTCCTGGCGGACTAGGCCAGGGAGAGCGCAGAATCATCAAGGGATGACTTTTGCAAGAGGTCTAATCCCCGGCGGGCGCGGATGTCAGCAGACGGTGCAGTTCGAGTTCAGCCTGCGCCGGGGTGACAGACAGGGCAAAGCCCCACTCCCCGAGCAGCGCTTTCTGCGCCCGTCTCATCAGCGCCTGGTCGTTTTCGTTCAGCGGACGGACCTGCCGGTAGGCGGACAGGTCGCGGATCACCCGGCAGAGCGATTCGGCGCGGCCGTCCTTCAGCAGTTCAAGCAGCTGGGTCTTGCGATCCTGGCGGTCGTCCGGGAGCGGCTCGCCCGGGCTGGACAGGATGGCGAGCAGTTTTTTGAACCCGGCCTCCGGGGTCGGAGGCCGCAGGCGGTTCCCCAGCTCACCGTCCGCAGGGACCCAGACGGTCAGGTCGCCGATCTGGACCGCGTAGTACAGGGCGTTCTTGCCAGACAAAGCCCGCTCCTCCAGCCGGATGACCTTCCCAAATCCATAGGTCCAGTGCATGACTGGATCGCCTTCGTGGAAGTTCATACGTGCCTCCTGTTAAAATTGGGAATAAGAAAGAGCGTCAGCCTAGCGAAAGGACTGGCGCTCGGAACCCGTCTATCCTGGGATGTAGAGAGATTATATCATTGATTCCACCCTCACCCATCCTTCGCGAAGCACACCCGTGGTGCCCCCAAATCCACAACCAGACGATTGTTGACATCAAAACTTTTCGTCGTGGATTTGGGGGAGGTACCCGATAGGGCGGAGGGGGTTTTGCCCATTGAACGCCTCACTCAACCCTTCGCCAAAACTCACCTGTGCCTGCCTGTCCTGGCGGCCAGGCCAGGGCGGCACTGGCGCAGGCAGGGCAAGCAACCCCTCCACTTGCCCCCATGCAATGGGGTGCCTTGCGGGATGCATCAACCGGGCATAAATTTATCCTTCTGCTTCTTTTCGTTTTTCAATTTTTTCTTCTCCTTTGGATTCAGCTTGGGCTTTTTCTTCTGTTCTTTTCTACCTTTATTTTTTTTTCCGCTATCACTCATCGCTGTTTCTCCTTTCTTGTTAACCACTTCCTTGAAACGCACTATCCAGCACTGACACTCCCTCACCTGCACTTGCGCCAGGTGCAAGTGTCGGTCGCAACGCGTCCAACATCTTCGGAGTTTCAGATTACAGCACGCTCAGATCTTTCCCAACGACTGATCCAGATCGGCCAGGATATCTTCCACGGCTTCAATACCAGTTGAGAGCCGCACCAATCCATCAGGGATTCCGACGCGGGCGCGTTCTTCCTCGGTGAGGCTTCGGTGGGAGGATGTGGCGGGGTGTAAGATCAGGGAATAGATGTCGCCGAGGGTTGTGGCGGGCAGGCATACCGTCAGAGACTCCATGAAACGATAAACGGTCGCTTTATCCGCCCCGGTAATCTCAAACGAGAGTACGCCACCACAACCCCTGCCTTCAAAGAGCCGTGCGGCCAGATCGTGTTGAGGATGATCGGGCAGACCGGGATAATTGACTTTCGATATGCATGGATGCGCTCTCAGCCATTCCGCAACCTGCCGCGCATTCTGGCATTGCTGGCGCATTCGCAGGGGGAGAGTCTTCAAGCCGCGTAACGCCAGCCATGCTTCAAATGGTCCGAGCGCGCCTCCGACAAGTTTGTTCAACTCGTACAATTTGTTCTTGTTTTCTGCGGAGGTCGCCACAACGCCAGCCAGCACGTCGCCATGGCCTGCGATGTATTTCGTGGCGCTATGGATGACGTAATCGGATCCATGCTGGAGGGGATTGAAAAGATAAGGAGAAGCGAAAGTGTTATCCACAAGCAGGGAGGCGCCATTGCGATGCGCCACATCCGCGAGCGACGGTACATCCGCCACTTTCAGCAAGGGATTGGAGATCGTCTCGGCGAACAATAGAACGGCGTGATTTTCCCTGACGGCCAACTCGACCTCTTCAAGATTGGTGACATCCACAAGGCGGACATTGACTCCCAGAGTCGCAAGCAAACTGCGTAAAAGCGTGAAGGTCGCGCCATAAATATCCAGCGCGGCGACAACCGATGCCCCCGCTTTGGCCCCAGCCGCAAGCAGTGAGGCGTGAATGGCGGCCATGCCCGAACTGTACGCTTGCGCGGCCTCCGCTCCTTCCAAACTGGCGACCGCCGCCTCGAACGCCGACACGGTCGGGTTTGCGTAACGCGCGTAAACGTATCCCTTCTTCGTTCCTCCGAGGACCGCGTCCATATCGTCCATGCTCTCGTACAGGTATCCGACCGTAGGATAAATGGGCGTTGCGACGGGAGTGTAATCCGCGGCAGGGACGCGTTCCCCCGCGTGCACTGCGCGCGTCTGGAAGGATTTGCGCGAAAGATCTTTCATCTTATTCTCCTAACCTTCCATCCCATCCCACGCCTCCAGCCCTTCGGCTTCGCTCACCTGTGCCTGCGGCACTGGCGCAGGCAAGACAGGCACGAATGCTCCCTGCGGCCACAACGCTCACAAGCGCAATCCTTTTGTGTTTTGGGCAGCACCTGCCTCGCGTACAAGCACAGTGAAGTTTTGAATGAAGGAGCTCCGTTTTGAAAACCATCAACCCCTTCCAATCTTAAAGACAATGTCTTCCGGCCCGATAAAAGTATCGATGTTCGAGCCGCCAAACCCTAGTGGAGCATGTTTGGGCCAACAACTAAAGAGAAATACCAATTCTTGCAGACCAGTCCTTTGGAGCCTGCCCGTTTCGGATGCGGAAATGATTCGCTTCCTCATATTCTGCAATTCAATTTGCATGAAAAGCACCGCAGTATGGGTGCGCCAGTCATCATGATAACGAGGGGCAACATATAATTTGAACGACCTTTCCATGATCGTCAACACAATGCGCTTTTCGGCAACGGCTTGATATGGAGTAAGGTTGCCGCGATATACCAGATCGGAATAAAGAAATAAGACCACTGAAGCAACCAACCCTGAAGACTGCCACTCCCCATAGAAACGATAACAGGATTGATAAGAGGGGTAATGCGAGGGAAGCTCACGCCAGGGAGAAGCGGAGCGGATCTTCCAAAAGATACCGTCGAGGACGCGGCGGGAATCAAGCACGGGACGACCACGTCCCTGATGAACGGGAGGCATCAGATATTGGATGGCTTGCCATTGCCGGTCAGTTAAGTCCATTTTGCCTGAACTAATGATTTTTGAGTAAAAATGACGTTGGCGAAAACGACTAGGAACGACTGGTAAAAACGCCACTTTTTTAGGAAGGCTTTTTGAGAACAAACCCTGCAAAATATTCGTTTTCGCGATTGAAAGACCGCTTTCAAAAATCTAGGAAGGAGGGCGTCTGGGATGTGACGTTGGAATTACTTATAAAACAAATGTGCTAATAATGCAAGGTTAACCTGAATAGGATTTTTCAATCATTAATGAACCCTTCGACAAAGCTCACCTGTGCCTGCCTGTCCTGCCTGCACCTGCGCAGGCACAGGTGGCATCCAGGCCAGGGCGGTACTGGCGCAGGCAGGACAAGCAATGCTTGAAGCACCCGCTCAATGCTTCGACACTCCCTTTGGTCGCAGCACTCCACCCGCCGTACGACCGCCACGAGAGCATCGTCCCGCAGGTTTGTGCAATGGATGTTGACCGTTCGAGAAAACCCTTCGACAAGCTCAGGGCAACGCCTGCGGGACGGTTTAGCCACGGAACGCCTCGTGTAATAACGATTGAAACAACCCCTCCCCCTGCCGCGCGGACTCGCTCTGCCGCCTCCGCAGGGACTCGACCCGCCGCACGACCGCCGCGAATTGTGCCGCAAACCTGACATGTCTCATCGTGGCGCGAGTTAATCGTAACGCGTGCATGGATACGGGACTCTGAACGCAAGACTTTCGCGGAGACATGTCAGGTCTTTTCAACCAAACACCTCCGCCAGCAAACTCTGAAACAACCCCTCCCCCTGCCTTGCGGACTCGGCCTGCCGCCTCCGCAGAGACTCGACCCGCTGCACGACCGCCGCGAATTGTTCTTGCTCGGGCAGTGGGGGAACGATAATTTTCATCTTTCGGAGTTCTTGAAGATTAAGATGTTGTGATGTAGAACCAGCCATTACTTTTTGTATACGCTCAGGAGCAAGTTCATAGAGCAATAAATGTAATAAGAATTCACTTTTTACAATATCTTGATTTGTAGTAACTTGAACCAATCTCT
>Ga0315293_10004934_pt1 | contig 12601 bp, 11 predicted proteins | sample YL17G13_20_MG_FD_203071 | JGI IMG/M metagenome (GOLD analysis project Ga0315293, IMG submission 203071) | Sediment microbial communities from Yellowstone Lake, YNP, Wyoming, USA - YL17G13_20 | ecosystem: Environmental > Aquatic > Freshwater > Lake > Sediment | place: USA: Wyoming | collected... | reverse complement strand
CCCTGTTCCAGCAACGCCATGGCCGAAAGCCGACGTTGCTCCGTATTTTTGTATGACATTGTATTCTTCATACAAAATAATATCGGAAAAATCAAGTTGTTTAAGTGAATTATTCAAGGGTCAATAGGATCTGTCTGACCCACAAATTATGAGTAGGCACGTCATTCACAGTCTTCGGTAGTGATAAATCGAAACTCCTGCCTATTCAGGCAATGGTGGTTTTCTCCCGCCTTTCTCTTATAGAGCAGCCCAATTTAAGATCCCCTTGAGATGGTTTTTGCCAAGCTCTGCGTTTGTAAAAAATGCTTTAGGGAATAGTGCTGCTCAACGAATGGATAGTTCCGTTCCTTAAGTAATAGTTTATGGTGTTCTCAGTCTTTTCTGCTTGCGTAACAAGTCCACTGGCGCTTGGTCATCAGTAAGCACTTTTACATGTGGGTCGGGATATGTGTCAGATTGCAGCCGCTTGGCGACTTTCCGCACATTGAAAGCCAGCCTGTGCTTGCCCTGGAGCATATTCGCCCAATCTATAGTCTCTCTGAGAGTAAGCGTCGGGGCAGTTGGACCGGGCGATACCAGCATGGCGTTTGTGGAATACTCGCCCAAAAAAACCTGGCAGCGCCCAAAGACAGCCAAAAAGGTTTTAAACTCTGCATCAAAAAGACGATTGTTGTAAAACACATTCGCGATTACCACACCATCGTCCGCCAGAACACCTTTTACCTCCTCAAGGAACTCTTTCGTCATCAGGTGGAACGGAATGTAGTCACTGTTAAATGCATCTAAAATAACGATGTCGTATTTCGGTGTGGGATCCAGGCGAAGCTGCTTTTTGATAAACATGCGGCCATCGGCAATGTGCACCCTTAGATTATTGTCCTCATGAAAGCTAAAAAACTGCTTAGCTATTATCTGAATCTCAGGGTCTATTTCCACCACGTCAATTTCAAGCTCCGGGAAGTAATGACGCATCTCTCGTGGGATCACTCCGCCACCCAGCCCTAGTACAAGTACCTTTTTCGGCTCTGGGTTGTAAAAGAGGCCACAGAAGACCAGGGTGGTATATTCTAGCATATGCTGCCGTAAATTCCTCAGATTAACTTGGCTTTGCATCTGCACGGCAGGCTGCTTGCCAAATCGAAGTGTCACAACAGACCCACGTTGGTAAACCAGTATGCGATGATAGAGCGAATTCTTCTGGTGAATTAGTCGACCCGGCCTGCTAACTTGAGCGACTGCTACGCTAATAAACAATAGTTGACAAAAAGACGCAACGCAAAACATCAAAATTAGGGCTGCCTTGCGCATTTTGTTTTTCATCGTTAGCCTCCTACAGAATGATAATATCCTTTCAACATAGCAGACGATGCGCACTCGTAACCCACTAGGGTAGCTTCTGTCACATTGGCATTAAGCCATTATACCTTTTCTTATCCACCCTCATGCTAGTCTTGCTGGATTTGTTCATTTGCCTTGTCTTCGGCTTTAATGGTCGTTTTTCCTCTTCCCTTTGCAGCCGAATGCAACAGAATCATTCCACCCATAGCCACCAAAGCAACTCCCGAAACAAATATCGTATTCCGCATAGAAAGAAGCACAAGGTAGAATGCGGTTACCACGCAGCCCGCGAAACTTGCCACGGTGGAGAGGGCAAGCACCAAGCCGACATTAAGTCCGGAATCGCTTGCTCGTGTCGTCAGCCATCGCACTACGATGGGCGAAACCGTCCCAAGGAGCAGAGTCGGAGCTCCAAACAGAACAAGAGCAGCTATAAGAGAGCCCCATTTCTCGTCTAACCCAACATTGAATATCCCATCACATACATGCTCTATGAAAAAAGAGATAGCACATAACCATGCGCCAGCCACCATTAGGTTGATCCCTAGCGCGAGTTTGCTGTTTGCTTTTCTGGAAAGCCATCCGCCGAGCATATACCCAGACGAAAGACTGAGCAGAAAAACCCCAATTACGCTACCCATTACGATATACACAGCACTACCAAAATATGGAGCGAGCGCTCTTACACCCAAGATCTCCAGTTCCATCACGAACCAACCGCAGCCACACGCGATAAGGACGATCGCCACGGTATGGAGTTTGTGGCTGTTTGCCCACCCCGCCTTTTTGGATGACTGGTGCTTCATCTAATCAGAATTCTTCCTTTGATAAAAAAGTTCGTTTGCCTCTACTACCTGTGGCCAGGTTTCGACAGCAACTTGCTAAAAGACGTTGATAAGAAGTATCTTAACCCACATTTTCCTATGCCTACCAAGCTGTGCCACTGAACTTCATCTTTGTTAATATATCAAATTCTGCGGCAAAAATACAGCTGTCATTAAAGCTCCTTTGCCCCACTCGTCACAGCCGCAAGGTCATCAGAACTTCAGCGATTGAGACTATAAGAGGATTTTGATATTATAGCGTCATTGAGTTGATATCGAGGTTTTCGAATGGATAATGCTGTTTCATTCAGTGACACTGTTAACCAATTAAGGTCTCTTATGAATCCTTGTACACTCTGTCCCCGAATGTGCAAAGTCTATCGCAGCAAAGGACAAAGAGGATTTTGCGGTATTGGTGATACCGCTGTGATCAGTTCGGTAGGTCCGCATTTTGGCGAAGAATCTGTATTAATAGGTAATGGTGGCTCAGGTACAATTTTTTTTGCAGGCTGTAACCTTGGATGTATATTCTGTCAGAATTTCGAGATCAGCCATCTCCATCGAGGTAGCCGGACAACGACAGAACGATTGGCACAATATATGCTTGAACTACAGAATTCGGGTTGTGTAAATATCAATCTTGTTACACCGACTCATATTATACTGCCTATCGTAGAGTCACTTGAATTGGCAAAGAATAAAGGCCTGAACCTGCCAGTTGTTTACAATTCAGGGGGCTATGATTCTGTTGAAACACTGAAATTACTTGACGGTTTTATAGATATTTACATGCCGGATATGAAGTATTTTGATCCTGAAATTGCCAGTCAACTATCTGATGCAGCTGACTATCCCAGTATAAATCAGGCCGCTGTCAAGGAAATGTATCGACAGGTTGGCGATCTTCTGGTATCAAAAGGCTTAGCTGTACATGGTCTTTTAGTCAGACATCTTGTCCTGCCAAACCAGCTTGCAGGAAGTTTTAAAATTATAGATTTTTTAGCAGACCAAATCTCGCTATCAACCTCAATTAATATAATGGATCAGTATCACCCCTGCTTCAAAGCTGGTTCACACTCCCAATTAAACCGCCGACCATCCCGACGTGAAATCGAATCTGTTCTTCAGTATACTGTTAAAAAAGGTCTAAACATCATTTCTTGATAAGTATCGCAGCCACAAGGGCAAAAAAAGAAAAAAGTCGAGGCGGATTGTTTAAGTTGAGCTTATACTCATTTTAGGGTAAGCTGTTTTTACTATAATATATTCCATCTTTTGTTCGAATTGATTTTAAAATAAGTGAGAAGATAAATAGACAAGGTAATCAAGAATGTTTCATGAGATTGGAAAGTTCCTAATTTTGGCCGGAATCTTCCTGATTCTGTTTGGCGTTCTGTTTGTTTTTTGGCAAAGAATCCCTTTCTTAAGCAAGCTTCCAGGTAATATTGTCATTCAGAAGAAAGATTTCGGTTTTTTCTTCCCGCTTACCACTTGCATTATAATCAGCCTTGTACTAACCATTCTGATTAATTTCGTTCTCTGGATATTAGGGAAATAAAGAGGGGCTCAAAATGCAAAGAAAAATTAAGAACTCGATCTTAGAATTGGTTGAGGGCGATCTCACTGAAATGGACACAGATGCCATTGTCAATGCTGCAAATGCCAACCTTATTTTAGGCGGCGGTGTCGCTGGTGCGATTCGAAGAAAAGCTGGCCCTGAAATCCAAAAAGAATGCAATAGAATCGGAGGTACATTTGTAGGAGGTGCTGTCAAAACATCAGGTGGTAACTTGAAAGCTAAATATGTTATTCATGCCGTTGGGCCACAGATGGGTGAAGGTAACAAAGATGAAAAACTAAAGAACGCAACCTTGAACTCACTTAAACTGGCAGATGAAGAAAATATAAAGAGCATTTCCTTTCCGGCCATCAGTACGGGTATTTTCGGCTTTCCAATCCAGAGATGTGCAGAGGTAATGCTGCAGACAACTATAGATTATCTTAAAGGTCAAACCGATTTAAAAAAAGTGGTCTTTTGTCTGTTCGGTCAGGATAGCTATGAGATTTTTGAAAATCAGCTAAAACGGGAAATGGCAAAATGAAAGTAAGCTTTTAGCCAGAATAGTACAAAACACAAAAACTTTGGGACAGGTTCAGGTACCAACCAAGCGAGTGGCCAAGTTCAAGATTGGCCGGCTCATGAAGCAGAAGCTGAATGGCTAAAATGTACAAAGATAGTTATTATCGGCTTATTTCATTTATTTTGATAAATCACATTTTCTTTCTGCTTCTTAGGAATCCTGTCTGCGTCTCTCCACAAGGTTGTTTGCCTGGTCTATCAAGAGACAATCGTATATTCCTTCCAGCCTAACTCTAATTGCCTCTGAAAGTTTTCCTTCTTTCAGAAACCTCGATACTCTGCTTAAAGCCATACAACTGTAATAGTCTCTGTTTTCAATGGTGGAAACTTTAATTATTCCCAATTTTTCATCATTAACATTATCCACATAAGTTTTGTAAATAAAACAAATTTCGGTCCGCGGGCACATTAGGGTCCTTTCCATTTTTCTTACTCCTTCTCAATAGGATATCATCGGAGGCTCTATCCAGTTTGCCTCCAACTTAAAACAATTTACATATTAACCACACAAAAGTCAAACCAACAATTCGGAAGTCTTCCTGGCTGGCCTGTCCACTCGAAAACTGTACCATTGTGAATTAGAGAGTATCCGATAAGACGAGTTGTTTTTTAAGGAAAGGATACTCTTATGAAAAGGAAGTACAGAAAGCCGGAACAAATAATCAAATTACTTCGACAGACGTGAAAAGATTATGCAAAAACGTAAAACCTTGAAAGCAAAAACAATTATTGAACGTAAAAATTATAACAGTATAATAACAAAAACAGGAGTTGAAACCGGCTTCTAAGTAAAAGTTCAAAATGTCTCATTTTTGCTGAAGAGAAACAATGTTTGCAAGGGGCAGACAAATGAACCCTAACAATCTTAAAAGACGCAAGATATGGTTCTACCAGCCACTATGCCTGTTGCTGGTAACTGGCCCTGAAAGCCGGAAAAGTAAAAGTAGCCAACTAAAAAATAAAGGTTTTTTGAGCTCGGAAGGATATTATTGATTACATCGGTAAGAAGTTTCTCTTGGTTCGTAATAAAATTCGTTGTCATGGAAATACAATTTCCTCTCATATTAGCTCAAATTAGCGGACTATCAGGGGCATATTATATCCAATCGGGAATATTTGGCAATGATTTTCTACGCATTGCAATTAAAGACACCTGCAAGATAAGAAACGCCCCTTTTTTCAAAATCCGTTTAAATTTGCGTTTTAGTAGGCATACGGTCTTATAGAAAAACCCCCAGAGATTAAATCCCCCCTATCCCTTTACCACCCCTTACGCCACTTCCAATAGTTCATTCCAGCAGGTTGTAAATTTTCTGGAGCGGTGATTAAATTTGACCTGCCAGGGCTGAGTCAATCCCTCTGCTGCCCAGCGTATTAAAAAAGTAACCGACCTGGCTGACAAAGACCAGCAGATTAAATCCCTTGACCGAAAAATTCGATTATCGCAGTCAATGGAACATGTCACTGATTTTCTCAGCCGCCTTATCCCGCACCGATAACCCTTCACACTTTCTTACTTTTCTCGCCTTTGTCATGCCGAGCCTGTCATAGTAATATTTGTATGTCCCGTCATTGCTCAGGTTCCCGTTGTCATCATAGCTGTAATTCGTACCTCCCACTGAGGTATACTGGTTCACACAGTTTCGTAGATAGCTCGTTGTATTTCCGTTATTATTCACATCCGTCCTGTTCCCGAGCGAATCATAGCCGTACCTACTATTCAACACCGGATGCAATTTTCGGTTAGGAAACATTATTTACTTTTCTCATATTCGGCTTCTGGTACCTCCCGAACTTGATAGATTTTCCCATTTTGATCTATCATGAGCCTGTGTTTATATTTTGCTCCAGGTTTTGTTTCCACGACAAACCATCCATTGTGGTAAATAGCCAAAGTATATTCTACTTCTTGAAAAAACAGGTTTGGATCCTTCATTAGAACCAACTCACGTTGACGATCAGAACCGCCATATACATCCACTTTCGGGTATTTGATTCCTCCTAGATCTTCATAAAGACTTACTTCGTATAGCGATGACGGAACACGCTTTTCTTTTGTGTATATGTAATTTATCCTGTTGTACCAATCAAACAATTTGGCAGTCCTGATTAAAAACTCACCCTTTTTAGTTAAGGTATTCAGCGGCGGTATTAGGAAAGAGGAAATTACTCCTAATGACACAAGAATGACTACCCATATTAAAAGTTTTCGCACATTTCTTCTGAAAAAGTTAACCATTCTTTGTACTCCCATTAAGACCACAGTGAATTTAGTGTACCGGATAAGGATATTGTTTTTTGAACTCTTCAGGTGTTCCTATATCAACGCTAGGCTTATGAGTATAAGGATCTAATGTAAAGGGTTGCATGATGCTAGGCGGGAAGGGTGCGGGTGTAACTAAGATTACATTCTGATTACCATGAAAGACGAGAACTCGCATCCATTTCCATTTTGACCCTCCAATCAACACAAAATTCCAATGGGTATAAACCGGTCTGCCATTGTTACTTCTGATTAAATGATTTATAAGTCTAGAAGATTGGTTAGCACAATCATTCCAAAGTGGAATATATCGAGGACTGGTCTTATTCCACTCTCGAGCATCTTTAATAATATTATCCTTTTCTTTCTGAGGCCCGCTGTCATCAGTACCCTCTTTACACAATCCCCACGGATCCACAAAGTTCACCGGATTATTCCCGCAATACTGCTGCAGGTTCATCGAATCATAGTAGCCGATAGGGTCTGTTTGCAGGAATCGGCCAAGCTTTGGACTGTAATGCCTCGCCCGGTAATAATAGTTGCCCGTCTCTGCATCATATTCCCTGCCTGTAAACATAAACCGGTTATTATAAGCGCTGGTCGTTAGTATCTGGCCACTTGCATTTTTGATCGTCGGCTGGCCGTAAACATCATAGCTGTATTTTTCAGCAATGTCACCATCATCGCTATAGCATAACGCTATTACACTACCGAGACCATCAAATTGGTAATAGTAGATATATCCTCCTGCAGTAATCATGTATACTGGCTCATCGATACCCGGCCCATACACGTATTTCCGTTCCAATACCGTCGTCGTCTGCCCACCTGTCGTGTAATACCAGTACTCTGCTATCAGCCGCTCACCATCGTACATATAGATTATCGGATGTAGCGGAGTATGATCCACATTATATGCAATCTTTTTAACCCGCCTGCCTAAGTAATCGTAAAAATACCTCACCACTCTCCCGCCATCCTGCTCGTTCACGTCCGTCAGCCGGTTATGCCTGTCATAGTAATATTTGTATGTCCCGTCATTGCTCAGGTTCCCGTTGTCATCATAGCTGTAATTCGTACCTCCCACTGAGGTATACTGGTTCACACAGTTTCGCAGATAGCTTGTTGTATTGCCGTTATTATTCACATCCGTCCTGTTCCCGAGCGAATCATATCCATACACGGTGCTGTTCCCGTTATTATAGTCCGCAAAGACAAGCTGATACAGCTTATCATAATTGAATACATAGGCATTGGCTGAACCAATTTTACAGCTTTTGCGATTGCCCACCTTGTCGTAGTCGTCATATTTATATGAATTAGTATATGAACGAATACGCAAATTGTTTACTTCTTTTATATTATTCGCTATATCATACACATATTTCCTCCATGCACACTCCCTGTCCCTGGAAGTATCCATGTATGCCACCTGCGTTTTTCGCGACAATTCATCATAATTATACCGTACTATATCCTCCATGTTCCCATCGTCTGCCTGCTGTATGCTCGCCACTCGTCCAAGACCGTCATAATTATATACCACATAATCATCATCCGGGTATGTTATCTTATTCACGTCCCCTCGCTTGTCATAATCGTATTTTATAACTTTCTCCCACAAGAAGCTCGTAGCCGTCCACGAGGATGTCGTCACCTGCTTGACTCTGCCGGCATTATCATAGTGATATTCATATCTTGTCAAGCTATCCGTCTCTAAATCCCAATCCTCAACTTGCTCTAATCTGAATTCGTTATCATATTCAAACTGTATATATCGCGATGCATCTTCCGGCTCTTCAGTGTACCAAAGTTCATAGTCCGGCTGATTCATCGAATTGTAAAAATATTGTATCCTGTCGCCATTGCGATTCTTTACCTCTGTCAGATTTCCTCGCTTGTCATATCCATATTCTTCCGCCGCGCCGTTCGGATACTGTATTTTGTTTAAACGGTCGAACTGGTCGTAATAATAAGATGTGCTGTCGTCGTTTGCATCAATTATCTCGGATATCTGGCCGTTGAGCGTATAAAAATAATATGTCACTTGGCCGTTGGCATCCGTTGACCGCCACAATAGGCCTCTTTCGTCATACTGATATTGAGTCCTGTTGTTCTCCGCGTCATTTACATCATTCATATCGGATTCGTTATCATAGCCGAATCTTGTCACATAGCCGCATGGGTCTGTTATAGCAGTTATCTTGTCGAGTATATTGTAGGCATAAGTAAACACCTGGTTCGGCTCATCAGTTATATCCCGCTCGATTTTTGAAAGCATCTTGCTGGGATTATAGCTGAAATGCGTCAGATAATTATATGGCGATGACGCCGTTATCTGCTGTAACCGGTCGATGTTGTTATACGCAAATTTCCTGATATCGCCATTTGAATCGTTTACCTCAATGACTCTGCCAACAAGGTCATATTTGAAACTCGTCCCGATATTCAGACCGCTTGTCTGATTGTAATCGACCGTAACCTTATACAACCTGCCATAATTATTTGCATCGCAGGGGTCGCTGTAATACTCATATCGCGTTTTTACCCCGCTCGGAGAATTCACCTCTTCTATCTGCCCGTATGAATTATAAGTAAATTTAAATACAGGCCCCCAATAATAATACCTCAGCCTTGTTAAGTTGCCGTTTGCATCATATTCATATTCTATTGGACTTCCGTACGGGTCCGTTATCGATGTTATGAAGCTGTTCGAGTCGTAGGTATAGTTGTAAGCTATTACGTTTGGATCCATAAGGTCGTTCGGCTCAGATGGGCTGTCCTTATAATATGCTCCCGTTATATTCCCCTTCGAATCATAAGTATAGCTTATGCAGTTTCCCTTCGGCAATACCTTCTCACGCAGCTCCCCATTTGTGCCGCATTGATACGTCGTTATATAATATGACGGCTTTCCATACTGCTCATCCGTATATATCTTCTCGCTGACTATTTGACCATAACTGTTGTATTCCACATCTTTAACCACGCCTCTGCGGTCTGTCACCTCTGCCTTCGAAGACCCGGAATCATATTCGAATGTGTAATTCGCATCCCCGTATCGTTGCGTCGTCACTTTTCCATCGGTATACGTACTTTCAAGCCATTTCTGGGCATTTGCATCAGTGATGCTGTTTAATTTATGCTCTTCATACGTATAGCTTGTTGTAAGTGCTTCTTGTTCATCACTCGATGGCCCCGTTACTGTCAAAAGATTATTATTGTTGCTGTCATAAGTGTATGTCCATGTCCTGTTGGCATAATCGGTAACAGTTGATAACAGTCCCCGGCTGTATGACAATGTTATCGCCTTTGACCGGTCATCGGTTATCGAGGTTAACCTGCCGTTTGTGTAAGAAAAGCTTATAGCGTTATTATTGCGGTCATTCATCGATGTTATATTTCCAGAGGTGTCGAATTCCCATTTCTCCCCGTGTTTGGTCGTCAGCGTATACCCGTTCCAATTCTGGACTATCTCATCATAACACCCAGCCGGGCCATAATATGTACCGCCTGACTCGGTAAACTTAAGCCTTTTACCTTCTCCATTGAACAATACAAGTTCGCTTGTGCTTGCGAACTCTCGAACTTTAATATTATAACTCATATCCCAGCCATGACCATAATGTGAACTGTACTTGCTCCCATTTATACTATAGTCAAATTGTGTCCATCGGGGTACCCATTGGCCGCCACTCAAATATTTATCTTGAATCCTGAGCGTTACTGTGTAGGAGCCAGGCGGAAGTCGGAAATCAACAATTGCAGTTCCCTGACCGTTTACATCGTATGCCTCTTCTGGAAATGTCCACTCGTATTGAACTATCGTGCATCCACTGCCAGGCTGTATATTGTTTGCATCTATTCTTGCTTTTTCCCCCATATACATTCCGCTTGAATATATACGCTTTATCGCTAAATTAATCATCCTTCCAGGCAGTATAATATCTTCTGCCGAGTAATCCTGGCTGCCATCCTGCAGAGCTACTGGGTCACCGCCGGTTGCCTTATTAGTTGTCTTGGTATTCTTGGCTTTATTCGGGTCATCCTTAGCCTTAGGATCTACTTTACCTGCCGTTCCCTGTGGCGGATGATTTGGATCCTCCGGCGGCGGTGGCGGTGGTGGTGGACAGGCAAAAGCAGTAAGAGTAAAGCATAAAACAATTATCAGCAGTAATGAGCATATAATTTTTGTATTCATTTTGCATTCCTTTTCAAAACGGTAAATTATTTGGAATTATTTTCCAGCCAGGACCTCGCATGGGGCGCATACACGCTTTGGGGATATTTTGATACCAGTTGTGAATACTTCGAGGTAATCGTTGCCGCAGCAGCAGTTTCCGAAACAAGTTTCTGCTCTAAAAGCTTTTCACAGCAATAACCCACCGCAAACAGGCAATAATCCGCATATTGGTGTTTTGGATTTGCATCGTATGCACTTTGAAAAGCCTGTGCCGCTTTTGCGTAATCGCCGAGCCGCCATATTCCGCTACTGACAATCTGTTGCCCGCATTATCGTAGCTGCTGTAGCTGATGGTCTGCGTCTGGGTACTGTTAAATTTATTTCTCAATTCTGTCAGCCTGTCGCCAATGTCATAAGTATAGACAGCATTGGCGTCGCTGCCGTAGGTAAGCACCGTTCTTCTCGAAAGCTCATCATACTCATACGCTGCAACCATACTGCTACATTACTTGTTGCCAATAAAGAAAAGCAAAGCGTATATAGCGATAATCAAACATAATATTACTTTCCAAACGGCAATATACATTTTCGAGGGAGTGAGGTTTTCATAAATCTTAAACTTGCCTATATATTCTCGCACAATGACAATAAATAAAACCACCAGTGTAATAGATAGCACTAACTTGTCGGCGACATCATATGAAATTACTTTTTTTCTCTCAAGGACATGAGCAACTAAAAAGGATATAAAACCCAACAAGAAAATTACATTCGACGGAAAAATCTGTAATAACCGCTTAATCATAATTCCCTTCCTTGAACAGTAATCATTTTAGAAAGATATCGTAAAATTCCATTGGCTCTTAAACACTTTCATCCCATGGCGGGTACTCCTGCAAAAGCGGGATGCCAATAATAAACTTAAGCCCCCACTTCCACGAAAACAGCAACAGCTTTTTCTGTTGGACATCACGAATTAACATCATATCTCATTCATTTCTTTAAAATGCTCTAATTGGGGCGAGTTATTCAGGGACATGGAGGAGGACAGTTTGCTATAGCTCTATTATATGCATCCCTACAAACCTGATAATAAGCAAGCGCACACCAAAAGCCCACTGGCGGATCCAATAGTGCCGCTAATCCACAAACTAGAAGTCCGCGGAACTCGCAATCATCACGTGCATTTTGAGCGTCAGATTGGCAATCCATGCCCAAAGGATCTTTAAACATAACAGGATTATTTCTGACATAAGTATATAAGTTCATACCACCTTCATACCCAATCGGATCTCTATTAATAAATCTTCCAATACTCGGCTTGTAGTATCTTGCCCTCAAAAACACTAAATTATCTGCTTCATTGAATTGTTGTTCTCCTGTGAAGCCGTAAGCATTGGTGATAGAACCAGAAGAAGCAACTACGTTCCCGAATGAGTCATAAGTGTAGGAAGCAGTAACAGTGCTTGAGGCATTAGTCAGCTGTCTTGTGCTGCCAAGGCCATCATAGTGATAATAAGAATTCGCATCCGCTCGCTTCATACTTATTAAACCTTTGCCGTAAGTATAAGTGGCTTGAACTATGCCTGTGGAATTTGTTTCCATCAGCACCTGAACAAGCCTAAGGGCCACGTCATTTATGTATTTTGTTTTTACTCCGCTTTGAGTTTTGCTTATCCTGGTTCCATCTCCATCGTATTCATAAGCGGTATTCCCGCTGGGCTCTGATACGGATAAAAGATGGTTTCTCCTATTCCAACTATAGGTTGTAGTATTGCCGCCGCCAGTTTTTGACAGGAGATTGCCGTTGCCGTCATAAGAATATGTAACAGTTATGCCGCCAGTGGTTTCTG
>Ga0315293_10004933_pt1 | contig 12603 bp, 13 predicted proteins | sample YL17G13_20_MG_FD_203071 | JGI IMG/M metagenome (GOLD analysis project Ga0315293, IMG submission 203071) | Sediment microbial communities from Yellowstone Lake, YNP, Wyoming, USA - YL17G13_20 | ecosystem: Environmental > Aquatic > Freshwater > Lake > Sediment | place: USA: Wyoming | collected... | reverse complement strand
TCACAAAAAGAGAGTTCAGCGAGGAGCATCCGGGTAAAGGCGCTGGCATCGAGATCCAAATCGATCTCCTCCATCTCCGTCCGAATCTGATCCCGCATCTGTCGTTGAAGGGGCCGAATCCCCAACGTCTCATGAACGTACTCCCCAAAGGCATTGCAGACTTCTTCTACTCTCGGTATTTTCTTCTCATAAGGGATCTTGGCGTTGAGAACCCGATGGAGATCCCTTTCATATTTGGGATGCCTCAAGATAGGATCCTTTCGGTTGGTTTTTCCAATAAGAAAAGAGAGGTTGGCCCCTGGATATCTGGATTCCACCATCACATCGAACCGGTCGACTAAAGGAGCAATGATGGTGTTGGTCCCCCCATCCTGATAATTGGCAGTGGCAAACAGACAGTATTCCTCATTGATGATCATCTCATTCAGATATTCCCAGTTCCCTCGATCCACCCCATCGAGGATCATGCTCTGCTTGGTTTCTGGAAGGCGGTTAATCTCATCGACGATCTTGACCGGGATCTGAGAAAAATTGGTCCATACCACATCCTCTTCTCCCCGATTCAGTTTCCCTAAGTCTGGCCTCCCTACAATTTTTTCTTCTGTCTGTTCCGGGTGACCTGAAACCTCGCTGCCCCATATGACACCCAGTGGAAACTGGTAGATCAATGAACAGACAAATTCTGCGGAGGTTGTCTTGCCCAACCCCGGTTCCCCGATGATCAATTCCTTTCCCTTCTTCAGACCTGTTAATAGACTGAAAAGGATCGCCGAATTAAATCGTTCTCCTTTAATTTCAAGATCGGGTCGATTAAAGTAAAGACGGTCATTGATGAATTGATAAATCTCCATCACTTGTTTTTGATAGGCATTCTTTTTCACGTTCGTCCTTCCTCATTCAGATCATTCGGTATTCAAAAGGATAAACCCACAAGGTAACGATAAAATGATAACATGATCTATTATTCAAAACAAGGCGGTCCACGGAGGGGTTTGGAGGAGGAAATTACCACTTTCCAAAAAACATCACCAAGCCGATGAGAATAAAAGCAAGGGCTGCCTCTTTTCCAAAAATCCTCTGAGGCACCATGAAAACCAGTCCCTGCCTCATGACCACCCCTATCAACGTGACGAGGGAGAAGGCGATCACCGCTCCCCCAAAAACGATGACAGGGTGTCCTGTTTTGGAAGTCATGAGGATGGCTGCTAACTGGGTCTTGTCCCCTAATTCTGCCAAAAAGATCGTTCCCAAGGTAGTGAGAAAAATCTTCCATTCCATTTTATTTCACTCCTCATCGTGATCAATTCCCGGAATAGAGAGACCCAACCCATTCTCCTTCGGGGCACAGGGGTTACACATTCGTCTCAAAAACCTCCAGATATCCTTCCGAGGCGAGGGCCCGTCGAGCCGCTCGGCTCAGTTCTTGATCGTAACGATGGGTGGAGGCATAAACCCGACAGATGGCGACCTTTGCCGGAATATATTGAAAGAGCCTTCGAAGAGGTTCTCTTGAAATCCTTCTGGACCCCGGGTCGCAGATGAGAAGCATCGCTCCCTCTGATTCATGCCAGGGGTTGAGGGGTCTGGGGTCATGATGAGCCATGTCGACATGAAATTCGATTCCCTTTAAGCGTTTCGGTAGAAAAGCCTCCATCCTCTGCTTCACCTCTTCGCGAGCTAAGAAAGAGGGACGGCCAAATTCCATCTCCCGTAAGGTCAGTTTCTCCTCAAACGCGCTGGTCCATTTTAACTTTCTGGAAAGGACCTCTGCCCACTTTCTCCCTAACCGTTTCTCTCGCGGTGACGAAGATTTCTCCCACTCCAGCACTTTTTCCATAAGAAACCAGTCTGTCAATGAAAGATAACGGTCCAAGTCCTCTAAAGGATGGAAGGGGCAAAGGATCTCCATCGTCTCCTTAAAAATTTCCTGGAGTTGAAGATCGATGGAACGGGTGGTGCGGTGATAATAGACATTCGAATAGAGGTAGAGTCGGGCGTTGAGAAACATGGCCAACGCATCCAGCCCCCTTTTATCCAACATCAGCCCTTCCTTGTGGTAGGACACATAATGGAGGAGCCGCCTCCAGTCGATGGGGCCGATGGAGACACCGGTCATGTAGGCATCGCGCAACACATAATCAATATTATCGACCGTAAAGATGCCCCGAAAGAGTTGTTGGAGCAAGGCTAACCACCTCGGATGCTTTTGCTCCTCCTTCTTCAGAGGCCTCTTGATGAGAAAGGCCACCTGCTCTGGGTCGATGGATTCTCCTCTTTTGAAGGGGCCATGAGGACTGCGCCGGATTCTCTTCAAGATAGGAGAAATTTTTTCCCGGATGATATGCTGACCGATCTCCTCATGATTGGTTTTGAAACGAAAGAGATATTGCTCATCAAAAAAGTGGCAGAAAGGACCGTGGCCGATATCGTGCAGCAGACCGGCAAGCCGGAGCAGTTCTTCGATACAGAATGAAGAAGGGATTTCGGCACGGTGAATGCGGGAGAGGGATGGGTAAAGCTTATCAGAGAAGGCTCCTGCAACATGCATCGTCCCAAGGGAATGTTGAAAACGGGTATGTTCGGCAGAAGGATAGACCCAGCGGGCACTCTGGAGTTGGAAGATACGGCGAAGTCGCTGAACCCAGAGCGTATCAATGACATCCCTTTCTGTCCCCTCCCCCTCCACACGGTCCGTCATCACGATGTAGTGATAAATCGGGTCTGCGATCAACCCGCTCACCTGAATTTCGCCTTCCCCTTTCATTCCCCTGAGACCTGCTTTATGGTTCATCGTGAGAAGGTTCACTCCCTTTTCCCTTCTCCTTGGGATCGATAAATTTTACCTTTCCCGCGGCCACCTCCCGAAGGGCGCTCACAATGGATCGGTTATCGCTCTCCACCAATGGCTTGGCCCCTTTCATGATCATTTTTGCCCTTCTTGCAGCCAGGATCACCAGTTCAAACCGACTTCCCACCTTTTTCAGACAATCCTCCACTGTAATTCTTGCCATGATGTACCTCCCATTGTCTCATTTTTTCTTCAAGGATCGATTGCTTTTTCTTCTTACACCGTTCAGCGATAATGATCGCTTTCAATTTCCCGACCGTCTCCTCAATCTCCTCATTGAGAATGACATAATGGTACCAACGGGCCTCTTCCATATCTCTCTTGGCGTTGGCCAGACGGAATTCGATCATTTCGGAAGAGTCGAGACCCCTTTTCACCAATCGTTCGCGCAGGGCTTTCAGGGAAGGAGGAAGGATGTAGATCAAAACGGGATGGTCCACCTTCTCGACCACTTTCTTCGCTCCTTGAGTATCGATATCCAAGATCAGATCCACTCTTCCTGATTCCAGAATTTTGGTAATCTCCCGAGCTGTCCCATAATGGCTCCCCAGCACTTCTGCCCATTCCAAAAATTGATCCCTTTTCACCATCTTCTGGAAGACGGATAGAGGGACGAAATGGTAATCTTCCCCCTCCCGCTCATTGGCCCGGGGTGGACGCGTGGTATAGGAAACAGAGAATTGAAGTCCTGGCAACTGCTTCATCACCTTTCTCAGTAAGGTTGTCTTTCCCGCGCCCGAAGGGGCTGAGATAATAAAAATCAACCCTCCTCCCTTCTCTCCCATCCCCCACTCCTCATTCAAGATTCTGTACCTGTTCCCGAATCTTTTCCAGTTCGCCTTTGATCTCGATCGCTCTCTGGGAAATCTCTGCATCATTCGCTTTCGAACTGACCGTGTTTACTTCCCGGTTGATCTCTTGAAGTAAAAAATCCATTTTTCGGCCGACCGGCTCATCGGCTTCCAGAAGGGTCAAAAATTGGCCAAGATGGCTTTCAGCACGGACGATCTCCTCGGTGATATCCGTCCGTTCTGCCAAGATGGCGATCTCCTGTTGGAATCGGAAAGAATCGACTTCGACTCCACCGAGAAGCGATCGCAGCCTCTCCGCGAGTCGGTTTTGATAAGCATCGAGGCGGGAGGAATACTGCCCTTTGATGCCTTCGAGCTGTTGAGCAATTCTTTGAAGCCGTTGGTGGAGGTCTTTTGCAAGGGCCTCTCCCTCCGAACGTTTCATCTCATCCATATCCTGGAAGGACCGCTTTAAGATCGGAACGATCTCCTGCCAGTAGGGCTCGAGGTCTGTGGGCTCTTCCTTCGCCGTGATCAAATCCTTTGCTCCTGCCAATAATCCCAGAGTGATTTTGTCTTTGAGCCGAAGCTTCTCCTTCAGTGATTGAAGGGCCCGGTAATACTGTTCGGCCAAGTGGAAATCCACACTGAGTTGAGCCCTCTCCTCTCCCATCGCATCCACTTTCACAGAGATATCAATTCTTCCTCTCGAGACATGGGACCGGACGAGCTCTTTGATACGGGTCTCAAAAGGGGCGAGTCGCCTGGGAAGTTTGACATTGATATCGCAGTAGCGATGGTTGACGGAACGGGACTCCACGAAAACTTTTCCTAACGTTGTTTCCCCTTCCCCGCGTCCGAAACCGGTCATTGATTTCAACATGGATGGCAGGCCCTCTCTTTCAGTTCTTCCAGATACTTCTTTCGAAATTGGTTGAAGAGTCGGATGATCTCCTCTTGTCGATAATCGGGATAGGTCCATTCCAACGGTTGAAAGGACTTATTCCGATAGATCAATGTCAGATCTGCATACATGCCCTCTCTGAGGTAGGGCCGATGGGTATACCCCTTGGTGGTTGCGAGGATGACATGCTCTGAACAGAGATATCCCGGATCAATATTGATTCGGCGGTTTCCAACAGGAGTCGCATATTTTTCTTCCAGACCATTTGTGGTCTGCTTAATCTCCGGGAGGAGAGGTATGGAGACAAGCGATTCGAAGGTGATGAAGCGGCGAAAAAGATCTCTTCCCATCTCTGGGGCATAGTAATCTGTAAAATCAAAGGGAAGCCTTTCACTGATGAAATTGATCTCCCCGAAGGCGAAGCGGAGATCTTCCATTCCCTGATGAAGGATGCTGTCCTCTGAAGCGATCAGGCTCATGAAGAGCTTGGCCGGTCTGGCCTCCTTCGCTTTACCCATCTTGTCCATCTTCCTTTTTGAGATGAATAAAAAACTCCTTGTTCCCTTTAGGGCCGAGAAGAGGTGATTCGACCACCGGTAACACTTTCACCCCCAGCCTTCGGCTGAACTGGGAGATGCGTTCGATGACCTTCTGATGGAGAGCCGGGTCCCTTACCACCCCTCCCTTTCCAACCTCACCCTTTCCCACTTCAAACTGGGGTTTGATGAGGCTGACGAGATCGCCTCCCTCTTTCAAAAATCCGAGGAGGTGAGGAAGAAATTTCTCGATGGAGATGAAAGAGGTATCGACAAGGATCAGGTCTGCCCTCTCCTGAATCTCCTCCCTTTTAAGATAGCGAATATTTCTTCTTTCTAAGTTCACCACTCTGGGGTCTTTTTGAAGTTTCCACGCTAACTGCCCATATCCTACATCGACCGCATAAACTTTTCGCGCTCCTTTTTGAAGGACGCAGTCCGTAAACCCTCCTGTGGAGGCACCCACATCGATCACCACCCTCCCTCTGGGATCGATTCCAAAAGCCTCCAAGGCTCCTTCCAATTTCTTGCCTCCCCGGCTCACATAAGTCGGATCCTCTTCTCGAAGCTGGAGTTGGGCATCCACTGCCACTCTTGTTCCGGGTTTGTCAAGGATCCGGCCATCGACAGTGGCTCTCCCTTCCATGATGAAGGCCCTGGCTCTCTCGCGGCTTTGAACGATTCCCTTTTCCACCAGGAGTTTGTCAAACCGTTCCTTCCTGACCAACGTAACTCCATTGATTGAGAAAACATCCATGAAGGGTCAACGTCACCGGGAAGCTAACCCAAACCTATCGGACTGAAAAGCTCAGAAAATCACACGGCCTATTTCGGGTTGGGGATGGCTCTTCTGACAGAGGCCTTATCCCGGTTTGAACGAATAGGAGATGATTTTTCCTCCCCCACCATCTCCTGCACCGCCCCCAAAATACCATTTTCGTCGATCCCATATTTTGCTCTGAGGAGAGGTTGGGGACCATGTTCCACAAAGAGGTCAGGGATGCCCAAGCGCTTCACTCGGATTGAGAAAAGGCCTCTCTCTTGAAAGAGCTCAAGCACGGCACTCCCAAAGCCTCCCAGGAGTACATTCTCCTCAACCGTAAGGACCTTTCCGATCCTTTTGGCCCAATCGCAGAGGAGGTCCCCATCCAATGGTTTCAGAAACCGACTATTGATCACTGCAGGATTGATTCCAACCTGCACCAATCTCTCGGCGGCACGGAGGGAGGGGTATACCGTGGACCCAATCGCCAAGATGAGAACATCATCGCCCTTCCTTAAAACTTCTCCCTTCCCGATGTCGATGGATTTGAGAATGTCACTCCTCTTCACCCCTTCCCCTTTTCCCCTTGGGTACCGGAAGGCTACAGGCAAGGGGCATTCAACAGCCGTCTTGATCATATGTTGAAATTCGTCTTCATCCTTGGGTACCATGATGACCAGGTTTGGGATGTGACGGAGATAAGAAAAATCGAAGAGTCCGTGGTGGGTCGGACCATCCTCTCCCACAATTCCTCCTCGATCCAGGGCAAAGACCACCGGAAGATTCTGCAAACAAACATCCTGAAGGACCTGGTCGTAGGCCCTCTGAAGGAAGGTGGAGTAAATGGCGACAACGGGTTTCATCCCTTCGAGAGCAAGACCCGCAGCGAAAGTGACGGCATGTTGTTCTGCAATGCCAATGTCATAAAATCGGTCGGGGAATTCTTTCGAGAATTGTTCCAGCCCTGTTCCACTCTGCATGGCCGCCGTAATGGCAATCAGACGTCTGTTTTCTTTGGCCAATTGACAGAGCGTATCTCCAAAAACCTCTGTATAGGTGGGAGGGTTTTTTATCTGATCCTTTCGGGGTTCTCCGGTTTCGACGACGAAAGGCGGAACGCTGTGAAAACGGGCAGGATTCATCTCTGCAGGAGGATATCCTTTCCCCTTCTTTGTGATCACGTGGACGAGAATGGGTCCTCTCAACTTTTTGATATTCTGAAAGGTTTCGATCAGGTAATCCAATCGGTGACCATCGATCGGCCCAATATATTTCAGACCCAATTCCTCAAAAAGGAGTCCCGGTATCAGCAGGCCCTTTAAGGATTCCTCTGCCTGTTTGGCAAAGCGGAGAACCGACTTTCCAATTCCTGGGAGGGTCTCAAGGAAGGCCTTGATATCTTCTCGAAACCGGTTGACGAACTGGCCTGTCATCAAGCGGTTGAGGTAGGAGGAAAGGGCTCCTACATTGGGAGAAATCGACATCTCATTGTCGTTCAGAATGACGATAAGATCCTGATCCACATGTCCTGTCTGATTGAGACCTTCAAAGGCAACCCCAGCCGTCATCGATCCGTCTCCGATCACAGCAATCACCTTACCCTCTTCCCCTCTCTGCCTTCGGGCTTCTGCCATCCCGAGTGCAGAGGAGATGGAGGTACCGCTGTGACCGGAATCGAAGGCGTCATAAGGACTCTCATCCCTTTTCGGAAAACCGCTGATTCCTTCATATTGCCTGAGGGTGTGAAAACGGTCTCTCCTCCCTGTTAGAATTTTATGGGCATAACTCTGATGACCCACGTCCCATATCACCTTGTCGTGGGGGAGTTCAAAGACATGATGGAGGGCCACGGTCAGCTCCACCACACCGAGATTGGAAGCGAGGTGCCCTCCGTTTTTCAAGACGGTGGAGATGATTTCTTCTCTTATCTCACCGCAGAGCTTCCCCAACTCCTCCAGATCTAATTTCTTGACATCGATAGGGAATTCTATTTGATCTAATACTTTGGACATTGATCAACTCCAGTGTTAAAAAAATGATGGCTCAATTATTTCTTAGAATGATGAACCTGGCAATCTCCCTTAAGGGATCAGCTTCTGGCCCAAACGGACTCAGGGCTTCTACTGCCAATTTTACCAGTTCCTCCGCCCTCCTTTTCGATTCCTCCAATCCAAGTAGGGAGGGATAGGTTGCCTTTCCTTTGGAAAGATCGGTTCCTGTGTTTTTACCGAGGGAACTCGATGTTCCTTCAACATTTAAAATGTCATCGGCAATTTGGAAGGCAAGGCCAATGTTTTCCCCATAGCGCGTAAATGCCCTGAGGGTTTCAACACTGGCTCCTCCTAGCTTCACACCTACCCGAATGGACACCAGGATCAGGGCCCCGGTTTTATGGGTATGAATATATTGAATCGTGGGAAGATCGACCTCTTTGCCCTCAGATTCAATGTCCAATACCTGTCCCCCAACCATTCCTGACATCCCTGCAGCCTGAGCCACCTCATTGAGGATCTCAAGGATTACCCCTTTATCCTTCAAAGAGTTATTCCAGACGGAGGGGCTTGTCATCAATCTGAAGGCTTCTGTCAAAAGGGCATCTCCGGCCAAAATACCGATTGCCTCTCCAAATACCTTGTGGCAAGTTAGTTGTCCTCTGCGATAATCATCATTATCCATGGCTGGAAGGTCGTCATGGATGAGAGAATAGGTATGGATCATCTCCAGGGCACAAGCAAAGGGGAGAATTCCATCCCCCCTCCCCCCTACGGCTTCAAAGGCAGCCATCGATAAAATGGGTCGAATTCGCTTGCCCCCGGCAAAAAGACTATAGCGCATTGCCTTATGGAGGGAAGTCGGAGACTTAACCTCTTTTCTTTCGTCAGGGAGAGGTGGGATATATCGCTCAAGGGCCAGATCCACAATCTCTTTTTTCTCCTGCAGATATCTTTTAATATCCATGAGAACCTATTCGTCCTCATCTGAAGAGTTTTGCCCTGAGTTCATCGATGGAGCCTGCCCCGAGTTTATCGAGGGAGCTTGCCCCGAGTTTATCGAGGGGTCAAAAGGCTGGGGTTTCAAAGTTCCTTCCTTGCCCTTCATGAGGATCTCCACTCTCTTTTCTGCCTCATCCAATTTCTGGTTACAAAAGCGTGAGAGGCGAATTCCCTCCTCATAGAGTTTTAAGGATTCCTCTAAAGGGATATCCCCTTCCTCCAGTTTAGAGACGATTTTCTCCAATTTATTCAATGCGTCCTCAAATTTATCCTTTGGCATTCTTCCCCCTTTAGGGTTTAAGTATAAAATATTATTTTATATTTTTAAACAGACGGTCGTCAAGAGTTTTCCGTTTTCTCAACGCCACAGAGCAAAATTCCCTTGTAAAGTCTTACCTCCACCCTGTCGCCCTCTCTGACGTGGGCGGCATCTCTTAAAATTTCCAGAGAAGGGATCTTTCGAGTAATGCTATAACCCCTTTGGAGAATGGAGAGGGGGCTCAAGGAATCTAATTTTCCAAGAACCCCCTCTAACTTCTGTTTCTGAATCTCAATAGAATGACTCATGTTCTGTTCCAGACGCTTCCTCCCCTCTGAAATCAATAATCTCAAGTTCTTTATCTGTTGAATGGGATTTCGAAGGGCCAGGCGCTCGCTGAGATGGAAGCCTTTCTCCCTTTTCCTTTTGAGAGTCCAAGAGGTTAAGAAAAGGAAACGATTGATCAGGTCATCTACCCTTAGGAAATATTCTTCGATCCTCTTTCTCGGGTCTTTCAACAACTTCCTAAGATGAGATAAATCTATTCGATTTTCTTGGAGGATTTGGAGAATTTGGCTTTTTAAGCGGCCTTCGAAATAGTGAAGGGTGCTCTTCATTTCCTGCTTATCTTTTACGACCAGCTCTGCTGCGGCAGAGGGCGTGGGTGCCCTTAGATCTGCCACGAAGTCTGCAATGGTATAATCGGTCTCATGTCCTACTGCAGAGATAATGGGGATTTTGGAATGGTACATTGCCCTTGCCACCGCTTCTTCATTAAAAGCCCATAAATCTTCCAGCGAACCTCCTCCCCTTCCCACAATGATCACGTCCACCTCCATCCGTTCATTGAAATATTTTATGGCTTTAGAAATCTCCAAAGCAGCCCCTTCCCCTTGAACCCGCACGGGATAGAGCAGGATATGAACATTGTCAAATCGTCTTTGGATGATCTGGAGCATATCTCTGATCACAGCTCCAGTGGGAGAGGTGACAATTCCGATATGTTGAGGGATCACAGGGATCGATGTTTTATGGGAGATATCGAAGAGTCCTTCCTTTTGGAGCCTTTCCTTCAATTGGAGAAACGCAAGTTGGAGGGCCCCGATCCCTTTAGGCTCCATATCCTCCAAAATGATCTGATATTCTCCCCTCTTCTCATAGAGGCCCACCCTACCCCGGCAGATGGCGTGAAGGCCATCCTCAGGAGAGAAACGGAGAGCACGGGCCCGCCTCTTAAAAAGGACGGCCCGGATCTGGCTGAACTCATCCTTTAAAGTGAAATAGATGTGTCCGGAGGGTGGGATCCGAAGGTTTGAAATCTCACCTTCGACCCAGATATCGGGAAACCTCGTTTCCAGAATATCTTTGATCTCCTGAGTGAGCTCTGAAACGGTGAGGATATATCGAAAAGGAAGCTCCATGTGATACTCGTCAGGGCCCCTGGACTTATCAGGAGCGAATGATGACCCTAATATAACAGAAAGGAGGTGAAGTGTAAAAGGGGAGGATTGACGAAAGGATTGTTTAATTATAGAATTCACATAACAATCTTTGAGGTGGATTCTTGAAACAATTTCCTCTGGATGAGATGAAGACGATGGCAAAGGTCCTCTTTTCAAAGGCTGTGTCCGCGGTTGACCCGTCTCATCGATTGAAGGATATGGTTCGAATTGAGAAGGGTCGTCTGTTGATCAAGACGGTGGAAGATTCCGAGAAGGTTTTGCATTTAGACGCTTTCAAGAAGATATTTCTCATTGGAACTGGAAAGGCCTCAGCTTCAATGGCTCAGGCTATTGAAAAAATATTTGGAGACCGGATAACAAAGGGAATCATCACAACAAAATATGGTCACATCCTTCCCCTGGAAAAGACGGAATGGATTGAATGTGGCCATCCCCTTCCCGATCAAAAAGGGTTGGAGGGAGCAAGAAAAGTCCAGGCCCTTCTCAAAGAATCTGGGCCTGGAGACTTGGTGATTTTCCTCCTTTCAGGCGGTGGTTCAGCTCTGTTACCCCTGCCTGCTGAAGGGATCACACTCGAAGAGAAACAGCAGGTCACCCAATTCCTTCTCGATTGCGGAGCAGATATTAAAGAGATTAACACGATCCGGAAACATATCTCACAGATCAAAGGAGGATGGCTGGCTCGCTGGGCCTTTCCTTCCGCGGTCATCGGATTGATCCTCTCAGATGTCGTGGGGGATCCACTTGATGTCATCGGGTCGGGCCCCACTGTTCCGGACATATCCACCTTCGAAGAGGCATGGGATATCTTGAAAAAATATGACTTGATCGGGCGAATCCCTTCTTCGATTCGAAATCATCTCTTGCGTGGAAAAGAGGGAAAGGTTGAAGAGACACCGAAGCCTGGAGAAAAAACTTTTGAAAAGGTTTATAATTACCTCATCGGGTCAAATATCCTTGCCCTCCGCGCTGCAGAAACAGAAGCTTCCTCTCTCGGCCTGAACACGCTTATTCTCTCCTCCTCCATTGTGGGAGATACGAGAGAGGCAGCCCGATTCCATGCTGCGATTGCTAAGGAGGTAATTTTCAGCGGAAACCCTCTTCCAAGACCAGCCTGCATCATCTCAGGGGGCGAAACAACAGTGACGGTCAAAGGCCATGGTCGCGGAGGAAGAAATCAAGAGTTTGCCTTGGCAGGAGCTTTGGAGATCAACGGCCTCGAAAAGGTGGTCCTCCTGAGCGGAGGGACAGACGGGACGGATGGACCCACGGATGCCTCAGGGGCGGTTGCCGATCATACCACTGTCCGCAGGGCAAGAGCAGCGGGCTTGGATCCAAAAGCCCATCTTGAGAAGAACGATGCCTACCCTTTCTTTCAAAGATTGGGAGACCTCTTGATCACCGGACCCACGCATACCAATGTGATGGATGTCCGAATCCTTCTGGTGGACTGAACGGCTTCGTTCAGTGAGAAAGGTATAATGAGATGTATAGAATTACGGTTCTATCCCACTTCTCCGGCGCCCATCGTTTACGGCACCTCCACGGGAAATGCGAAGAACTCCACGGCCACAACTGGAAGATTGAGATCTCCGTCGTTTCGAACCGGTTGAACAAAGAGGGAGTGGTCATCGACTTTAATATCTTAAAGCAGAAGATGGAAAAAGTATTGAAAACCCTGGATCACACCTTTCTCAATAACCTTCCCTATTTTTCCGGGAGGGAACCTTCATCCGAAAATATTGCCAAATATATCTTTGATCGATTGAAGGCGGAGTTGAAGGGTTATCACGCCGTCCTCAAAGAGGTGACCGCATGGGAGTCAGAGACTTCCTGTGCCACCTATTTCGGGAGACAAGAATGAACGACATTCAAAGTCAAAGGGATCATCGGCGAATTGAGATCAATAAAGTTGGAGTCAAGAATATCCGCTACCCGGTCACGGTATTGGATAAGGCCAAAGGGGTTCAGCACACGGTCGCCAGCGTGAATATGTATGTGGATCTCCCCCATCGCTTCAAAGGCACCCATATGAGCCGGTTTGTG
>Ga0315293_10004932_pt1 | contig 12604 bp, 21 predicted proteins | sample YL17G13_20_MG_FD_203071 | JGI IMG/M metagenome (GOLD analysis project Ga0315293, IMG submission 203071) | Sediment microbial communities from Yellowstone Lake, YNP, Wyoming, USA - YL17G13_20 | ecosystem: Environmental > Aquatic > Freshwater > Lake > Sediment | place: USA: Wyoming | collected... | reverse complement strand
CAACACTACGGTTTTTATTCAAGAACACACTAGCCGACTTCTGAATAATACCACCCTTAAACTTATACATGAACTCAGCATACTCACGCCTAAGCGCCAAACTAGGCGGCTTAATCCTAACAGCCTTAACCTGAAACGTCCAGCCCTGACTAGCAGCCCTAAGCAAAGTCGGCATATAATCCCCAGTACGCCAGTTATGGCCGGTTATGTAAAACTTAGCCAGGGTAAACTGTCCTTCACGCTTCTTTTTAATATCCAGACTAGCATGAGCTAAATCCCTCATTTTCTTATCAAGCCTATCCTTATTAGGAACGGTAATAAACAACACTAATCCTAAGTACCTCATAACCTCAACGCTATCATTAAGTAATTTATGAATATTCTCATACCAGTTACGCGAATCCATACTAACCCCCGCGTCGTCAAGCTGAAGCGCAGTACCCCTAACGTCCTCACCCGCATTAAAACGCCGTTCTATCTCAGCAATACGATTAATAAGCTCACCCGCGCCATGAACCACGTTATACCTAATAGTAAAAGGCTTATTAATCGCCCAAGACCAGCGTTCTAATATACCCGCACTACTAACGCTTTTACCAGCCCCAGGCATACCAGTAACCAACACTATAAAATTACTATTCTGAGTAAATATTTGATTAAACATGTACTCATGAAGGATAGAACTAGGCGGCAAAGGAACGCTTAAATTAGCATTAATACAACGGTCCGCCGAACTACCTGGGTACTTAATAGTAACACCCTGACAGTAAGGTTTAAGCGCTGTCAATATAGTTAACCCCCTTAGTACTCTTAGTAATACTTATTAGAATCTCACTATACTTTAACTTAGCAGCTTCAAACTCAATACTTAACCGGCTACGGCCGTTAGAAGGATTAAAGTCAGCGTCCGGTGGTATTCCTTCATGTTCTCTATACCGCCAGGCATTAATACGAATTATGCGCTCATTAAAACCAGCGTCCATAAGCCAGTAATAAAGACTATTAGCCAGTAAGGCTTCTACTGAACCAATAAACCAGCGCTTACCTTCATCACTAACGTAAGCCTGGCTTAAGGCTAGACGCGCGTCGTTCAAGGCTAGAGTAGCTATAAAGTCAACGTTAGGCTTATCTAGTCTTGTTAAATCATCAAACTCAAAAGGACTATTAGAATTTTCTGTATTCTTATCGTTCATAATAAAACACACTCCTTTAAGTAAGGGTATAACGCTCTAGTATTAATTCTTTTATATATTGTAAGATATAGTTAGGAACAGTTTAATAGCACTTCTACATAGTGCTTAACTTTATTTATTTTCTATAGTATAAATATATTACTCTTATATTTTAAAAAGTACTGCAAAACCAATAAAATTAAATACTCCAAGCCACATAATATATATTATGCTGACACCTTCCGACACCGCAGCCATAACCCAACAATACCTTAACCACCTAGCTAACCTAAAGTATTCCAAGAACACCACAGCCCAATACTCACTATACTTTAACACCTTCATAACCCAAGAACCCAGCCAAGACTGGTTAGAAACCTGGCTCAGAAAACACAATAACCCAGTAGCCAGGGCCTTCCTAAAAACCTTCATACACTTCACTAAAACCAGCCTAACAATACCCCCAATTAAAGGACGCGCCAGGGTAAAAGAACTAAACTACCTAATCCCAGTAGACATAAATAAACTAATAATAAACATACCAAACCCCAAATACGCCCTACTAATCCGCTTACTTTATGAAACCGGCCTAAGAATCAGCGAAGCCCTAGCACTAACACCACTCAACCGAACACCCGAACTAACACTAAAAGGCATAGGAAAAGGCAATAAAGAATACACCGTAAACATAAGCGACGAAACCAGCCAGGGCCTTAACTATCTAGCCGAAACCCTACTAGCAGATAACGAACCATACTTTAGAATCAAAAGAAACCGCGCGTACAAATACATAAAATCAGAAGCCTATAAAATCCTAAACCAAAAAATCACACCGCACACCTTCCGACACAGCACAGCTATGCGCCTAAAAAACCAAGGCCTAGGAATAGACGACATAAAAACGTACCTACGCCACGAACACATAAGTACCACAAACATATACGCGCACACAGAAAACAAAGAAGCACTACTCAAAACCGTAAGAAAACTAATAATAAACTAAACCGTTTCTGGACCGTCGGAACTCTCACCAGTAAAACACTCAGGCCCAGGCTTATCCTTTAACTGATTAATCCAGTCAACAATATCATTAATAACCGGCCCCGGCTTATGCTTCACACACTCATAAACTGGACGGCCCTCAAGCAAAACCGCCCCCTTAAACTTATCCTGAAACCGACACGAATAAAAACTAGTACACAAACAATAAGAATCCAAATAAAAAAGCTTCTCAATAAAACAGTCCTTAACAATACTCGGCTCATGCGCCAATACCCTAATACTATTATCTAACGTCACTCCTTCCTAACCTCGCAAAAGTTACACAACCATAACTTTCCAACTTTGGTAAATTGCGACAAACCACACTTCAAACACTTCATTTTTTGACCTCGCCCTTTCTATTTTTGATAACTAAATATAACATTACCATTATCATAAGTTGCAATATTCCCAATAAAGTGGTCATCATTACTGTTTCCTTCATATAATAACATTCCATCATTCTTTTTTGACCTCGCCCTTTTCTATGTCTGCTGAACTAAAACAAGTCTTGCACTTTGAGCATTGGTAAAGAACATAACTACCTTTAGTCAAGCCAAGATACCTTATGTTTTTCTTACAACACTTCTTCATTTTGTTTAAACAAAGTCATTGTTAACCACCCCTAAACATTTTTTTGAATATTTTTGAAACCACGTTGATTTCCCAACCATTACCGGCAAGCTTGTATAATGCAGTATCTGAAAGACTTGCAAAGTTTATTTCGTCATTCAAAAAACCCATAAGCCGAAAACATTCTTTTGGGGTCAATCTACGAAACACACCAATTTGTTCATAAATTGTTTCACAACTATTAATGAATTCTTGGCTTGAACCCTGCCGCCCAATAGCTTCAGTAATACAAGGAATTGGTTTTGGTTCATACAACCTTAAGTTGTTGTGGTGTGGCAAAGTAATTATTGGGCAAATATCCTGTGCTTTTCCATTATACAAATCAAGAAATTTAGGCAAGGCAACAATGTTGTCTTTTTGTACACTTGTAAGAGTATTACTCACGCCGTCTGTATTAAATTCACAATTTGCAAACTTTCCTTCACGGTCTTTGCGCCATTCACCTTTCATTTCTTGTCTTGTTCGTAAGGCAAAAATTACTTTTGGGTCTTTATAATCGCGCCTTGTCAACGTAAAACTGTGGTCGTGGGTCTTCACGTCTGAGTGCTTATTACCCTTTTCAAGCACTTTAAGAATGTGTTGTACTTGGTGTGGCTTCAAAAAGTATTTCTGGTCAATATCTTTTTCAAGAACGTCATTAATCTTAAGCTTTAATCCAGTTGGTTCAGGAAAAAAGAATTCACCAAAAGACCAACCACCTAACTTGCACACGAACCAAATTCGTTCACGATTCTGTGGTACACCAAAGTCTTTTGAATTAAGCACTTTATAACAAACACCGTACCCCAATCGTTTCAAGTCACGAACAACTTTCAAAAATAAAGGGTCACAAATTCTTTCGTCTTTTTCTGCACTCAATAAACCCTTAACGTTTTCCAACAACAAGTACTTGGGCTTTTTTGCCTGTGCGATTCGTAAGATTTCAGTATAAAGATTTGTGCGACCTTTGGTTAAGTCGCGCCTTCCGGCTACACTTACGTCTTGACAAGGAAAACCACCGGTCAACAAGTCAAAACTTGGTAAGTCATCTGGGTTTATTCGTGTACAATCCCCAAAGTTATTTGTTCCCGGAAAGTTAGTTTCATAAATCTTTATAGCTGCCTTGTCTATTTCTGAATACCCAACCGTTTCAAAAGGTATACCTGCCTTACGTAAACCAAATTCTGCACCACCATAACCGGTGAACATAGAAAACAAACGAATCATTTGGTTTCACCTTCATCAATTGAATCTTGAAGCATACCTAAAACACTTGGTGGTCTTTCATTCTCTGGAATCATCTTTCTTAATTGTCTCCAGGTCCAGAATATTATTGAAACAATAACTATTAAAACAATAGTTGATTTAATTCCGACAAACAAGGGCAGAACTATTGTGATTTCATTCATTCTTTCTTGACCTTGCCCTCTTTTACAAATCTTCCACAAACTGCACATTCGTGTTTGTCATTTCTATCTGCTGGCTCTGAATAAACAAACCTGTGAAGACACGACATCATAGCACATCTACATACTTTCATTTCTTGACCTCGCCCTTCATACTATTCCCCATTTTGTCATAATAATTCCAATAACAATTCCGCCCATTATATAATATCCGAGTATTATCCACGAAGGCAACCAATATTTATCGTTTTTCATTATTTATTGACCTCGCCCTTTTCTATGTCTGCTGAACTAAAACAAGTCTTGCACTTTGAGCATTGGTAAAGAACATAACTGCCTTTAGTCAAGCCAAGATACCTTTTGTTTTTCTCACAACACTTCTTCATTCCTTTTTGACCTCGCCCTTTAACGCTAATAATTCAATTTCTTTATACAAGTAATACAAACTCCATTAATCAAAGTTTCATCAACTCCTTTATGACACATTAAACAATAATTCATTTTTTGACCTCGCCCTTTAACGCTTGTAACGCTTCCAAACGACCACGCCAATATTCATAATCATTGTGAGGGCTTAATGAAAACTTCCTTTTATGTTCCTGTTGTATCATCATTTCTTTTGCGTGTTGTTCGTGAGCCAAATCAATTCAGCACCTGCGTTATTTTATAAGGACAAACTTTATCACTCCAATTCATTCTCTGACCGCTCAAAACGTAAACACATTCATCCGTCTGCACATCATAAAGCGTATCAGTACAGTACCCAGCGAGATTACCATTCTTGTCAACATTACCACAGCACCATTGATTACATAATAGTTGTCTGTTGTTAATCTGGTCTTGCGTGCTGTTAATTACGGCACTCCCAATATAAAGTGCTACGATTAGAATTATAAACATTGTAAGCCCACCAACAACATTTATATTCATTTCTCAACCTCGCCCTTTAACGCTAATAATTCAAGCTCGGCGCGTTCAGCCCTGGCTAAAGCCTTCTTAGTATTAATCCGACCAAGCCAGTCAACCACGATAACAACAACCGCCGCACAAATAAGCCCGACCTCTAAAAGACGCGCGTACTTAGCACAGCTTAAAACCTCATGCTGAAGCACAGAATTAACCCAGCCTATTAATTCATTACTAGCCGGAACACAAGCCCCCGAACTATCATAAAAACCCTGGCTAACATTAATCGGAACAGACGTTAAATTAATCATTTTAACCTTTTTGCTGTACAATACGCCTTAAAATACTAGCGTCCTTATTAACCGGCGGTAAACCCCGCAGCTTAGGCTTCTCAACCGGAACAGGCTCAGGCTCAGGCTCAGGCTCAGGCTCAGGCTCAGGCTCAGGCTCTTTTTTAGGCTGAAGCGCATTAATAATCTTAACCAGCTTCTCAGTCAACCGCGCAGCGTCACTAATACTAAGCTCAATACTAACACCCCCTTCACGAATAACCAACGATTCCCCAGTACCCTCAACGTACACGCTTACCATTTTTTACCCCCGAACGTTTTTTATAGTTTTTAGATATTATAGCGCTTAATAAACACCAGCCGACAATTAACCAAACAAATAAAACCATACACATCATAAAAATTAACGGCTCAGTACAAACTAAAACCGACATGTTTCACCACCACCCCGCCACGCGGCCCAAATACCAAGAACCAACAGACAAGAAACCAATAACCCAAACATTAATAATAATATTAGTCCAGTCAATACATACCTCACCCTCACGAAAACTAACCCCTAAAACCTGAGTCCACGCCCTAGGATACATAATCATAAACCTTAACTCATGCGGCAAATAAGAACGCATACTAGCAGATATATCATGCTTTAAATCTTTAAAACTAGTAAACTCAGCGCTAGAGTGGCCTAACTCGTGACTTAACAAATAATCCTTTAAAAACAACCAGTAAGGCTTATTAAGATTCTCATTAAGATAAATAACGTCACCTACACGCTCAGCCAAGCCCCAGCGCGTATACTTAACCAAACACTCAACCACTAAGCCCAACCCCGCCACTCAGCGTATAATTGCTGTACAACCGCGTAAAAATCGTCCTGACACAGATTATAAGCCTGGTTTATACCTAAAACAGTACTAACTGATTCAATACTATCATTATTAAAATAAAAACGCGCGTAAAACTCAGGCAGCATACTAAAACACCCCTGGGCGCTGGTGAGCAGTCAGCGAATCAAAAGAGGTGATAACATAGGTAATTAACGCCAACGCCCAAGGGAGTATTAAACTGTTAATTCGCATATAGCAAACCTCTTAAGAACCCTAAGAACCTGAACGTTAACTATTTGCTCAGGCCGCAAACCAGGATACTTAACAATAAGCGCGAACCGATTAATATGAGCTACACCGTCACCCTTAACCCCTAAAGCGTCAATAACAACACGCAACTTATCACCGACCTTAACCGGCGGATTCATTTAGAACCCTCAACGATATTAATCCAAGCCACACCACAGCCCGGACACCTAAGATATTTAGAATTAAAAACTTCCTTACACTTATTACACTTATACAACAGCGTAAAATTATTGTTATTAATAATTTTTATTTTCATCAAGGCCCAAGTAAACCCTTACTCTTTAATAATTTAACTATTTGCTCTAAAACGTACGCCTGAGCCTTCACAGTATCGCCAATATCCACTACACCCTTTTGTAATAAAAACCAACGATTCCGCAATAAGTCCTTATAAAAATCCTCAAACTTCTTAGCGTCCTCACCACTAAACTTAGCATTAACCGCTTCAAACTCAGGAATACCAGGACTACGGTCCACAAGATAACGTAAACGCCCTAACTCGTCACGAACATAAACCTTATCATGCCGCTTAACATGAACCTCAGCATTAAGCGCCCCCTCAAGCGCGTACTCACGCTTAATAACCTCAACCTCACTAATACTATCAGGCCGAACCAGCTTACATTTAAGAACGTTCTCAAGAACCGGCAACAGCTTAATAAGAAAACTAAACATAAAATCATTACACTCACTAACACTTAAACCCCTAAAACGCGGTAAATAACACACTAAAACGTGCTTATAAGCACACACAGTACAACCCGCCAGATTCAAAAACTTAAAATAAACAGTACTACCAAACCGAACCCGCACACCCCCCAACGTATCCCAAGCCTGAAACCACTCTAAAACCGGAACTCTAACCTGAATCCTATGAAGCCGCCAACGTTCAAGATTCGCCCCAACGCTTCTATACCTATCCGTACTGTACCCCCCCTCTGGACTGTACCCTTTATTTTTAGGCAGTATTCGCGGACTGAGTAGTTTAGCTAGTGACAGTTTACGCTTTAAAAAATAAAAGCGGCGTTCTGAGATATTAAGAGCCTTCATAACCTCAGTATTAGTATAGCCTTCACTAAGAAGCTGTAACACCTTTTTTAAGGCTGTTTTATGGCCCCGACCGCCTTTATTCGCGTTCATTTTTATTGTGACTGTACCCTTTAACTGAACCGTTTACTGTACCCTTTATTTATAATTATCGTTTTATGGTTAGGCACTACGAATATTAGGACACCTCGCCAGGGCTAAAATAAAAGTTCCATAGGAAACGGTGGGGGGGGTGTATAACTGAACTAATTATTTTCAATAGTATAAATAAAAGAAAAACGCCCGGAACACCGGGCAAAAAAAATAAAAAAAGTCTTTAAGCCTTCATACCGCCACTACCGCCCTTAGCCGGACCGCCACCTGTGAACTGGCGAACCAGCACATAAATCAGGTAACCACCGATAAGAGCCAAGGCTATAATACCAAGGAACTTAGCAATAGTCCAAAGCGCGTCCATACCCTTACTGGTTATGTTCATGGCTGTACTACTAAAGTTTTCAAGTGCTTTAGTGGGCCGCGCTGTCGCGGTAATAACAGTCAAGAACTCGTCCAGTATAAGCGCTACAACGCTAAGAACTATCGCAAATACCCCAATACCAAGGCCGATAGGTATAAGCTCAGTTACTCCCTTCTTAGTTTTAAACATTTAAACCCCCCGTTTAAAGTTTTTGTTGTTACGATTCTTACAAATAAAAAAATTAGCGGTAATAGCGTTCAGGTATTACCGCATTATAGGCTTATATCCCCTTACCCCCGCCACCTGAGAACTGGCGAACCAGTACATAAATCAGGTAACCACCGATAAGAGCCAAGGCTATAATACCAAGGAACTTAGCAATAGTCCAAAGCGCGTCAAGGCCCTTAGCCGTAATATTATACGCCAGGCTATTTGTAGTCATCTGTGTCTGAAACTCAGACAGTATAAGCGCTACAACGCTAAGAACTATCGCAAAAACTCCAATACCAAGACCAACCGGAATAAGCTCAGTTACTCCCTTCTTAGTTTTAAACATTTGTCAACACACCCCCAAGCCAGGCACGTTTAAGAAACTGGCTTAATAAGAACTAAGCACTACTTATTATATAAACAAATAGGGCAAAAACTAGCCTAAAACGTCCATGTTAGCGATTTTAATAAGAACCCCGGTTATAGCCAAACCAACAGACAATATAAGCGCAATAGTACTAAGAACGCCAAGAATCCATAACATAACAGCAAATAACAACGTAATAATAGCCGCAGTCGCAAAAGTAGTTTTAAAATCGTCCGCGCGTTTCATAAGCAAAAACATAACCGTAAAAATCGTAAATAACAATAAGTCGCCAAACCAGCCTTCAGTAACAACCTGAGCATACTGAGTAAGACTAACGAACCCAGTTATGTTATATGGTAGCGGGTACATTTTTTTTTCCTCAAGGCCTAATAAACTGTTTAGTAATAATCGCAATAGCTAACAAACCAAGGATAACTAAAATCATCGCGACAACACCAGCACTAAACCACCAGGGCAAACCCAGGACCGCCGTACTGTCTATTAACAACGCCTTAAATACGCCAATAGTACTAAAAGCTATCTTAACCGCACTAGCCCCCTGTTGTAGTAACGAATCGCTAGTACTACCAGTACTAGTAGTATCACCAGTCACACCAGCCGCTATTTCATTACTAGCGTTAAGCATTTCATTAAGCTTATTATAAGTTTCAGGATACGCCGCGCTATTAATCGGAACACCATAAAAAGTACTCAGGTCTATCATGAACGTACTAGCAGCCAAGGCTAACATACTCATAGCAATAATACCAACCGCGAAGCTAGTAAAATTCATACTCGCCTTTTTATCTTTTTTTAGCGCTTCCATAAAACCATAAGCAGCCCGACAACAGCAATAAAGCCAATAAGAGCCGCCGTACCTAAATGTAATAAACCAGTAAGCAAAACGAACACGAACCAAGGAATAATAAGGAATAAACCAATAAGCGGACCAAACATAACCCCCAGCATTTCAATAACCAACAATATCATTATAGACCAAAACACGCCTTCCTTATCCATAACACCCGCCTTAATATGAGTATCTAAACTACAACTATCAAGAATAAATATTTTACTACCGTTATAACCCCTAGCCATAAACATATAACTGTTATTCTCAACCAACGGCCCAAGAGTAATAATTCCAGAATCGTTAACTGAACAGAAGCTAGAAGCATTACTCCAAATACCACTACTCACGTTAATAGCCTGTAAACAAATATTACTAAGAACATTAGCCGTATCGTTCCATAAAAGCCGCGCAGATAACGTACTATTCAAGCACGTTAAGTTATTCCAAACCTCACCGACACTTATAAAATCATTAATGTTAATAATATCCCCTATCTGTATCTTAAAAGTATAACTAGAATCAGTAAGCGCAAAAGTTTCATTTTTTCTAAGAACGCCGTCACTAGTATAAATAAGCCAGTTATACGTTCTAAGCATTTCAAGATAACTAGCAGTAGTACCACCAGGACCAGTACTAGGACTATCCACTAGTGTTAAAGCGCCAGTACCTAAATCCTTTTTAAGAATCTTAATAATCGCGTTCTGAACACCCTTATTAAGCTCGTCAACCACAGACAAACTTATTTTAGTAGACGTACTAACATTTAACAAATAAAACTTTAACAACTGACTAGGAATAGTCGTTATACTAAAAGGAGTAAAAACAGTAGTGCGCGTACTATAACCTGTCGCCGAATACTCAGCCGAACCAATACCAGTAAAAGTTAAGTTAGGATAAGCACAAATACTAGCCGCCTGTAAATTCTGATAAGTTAAACCATAAGTACGATTAAACGCCTGATTCTTATAAACCGTAAGACTAAAATCAATATCCCCAGTAACACCCGCAAGAGTAACCTCATCTAACAAACTAATATTAAACGCCGACACGTTATTAACCGCAGTAATCGGCGTACAATTACTTAACCACATTTTATAAACCGTAAAATTAAAATTAGTACTGTTACGCTGAACACTCAAGCCCCCAAGACTAATATTAAACCAAGGCGTATAATTAACTAACAAACTCAAACTAACCGGCTCAATAAGGCCCCAGGAATAATTAAGCTGGTAATATTGCTCAGTCGCATTACTAAAAATTAAAGCCGCACTATAATTAAGCGAAGCATTAAAATCAACGTAACCCGCCACACTAGCCAACGGAGAACCAATAATCTTTAACGTACTATTAATAACACTCTTATCACCCTCAATTAAATCATTAGCAGCCCTAGGCCCCGGAACATAACTAAAAAACTCAGTCTGATTAAACAAGAAACTTAAACTCTTATACGAACCGTTACTATAAACAAGAGTCGCGTCCATGCTAAACTGGTGAAGGCTATTATTAACCCAGGATAACGGCGCTACAGCGCTTATATTATAACGCGTATTATTCCAGCCGTTAACTAAAACCGACGTATTGCCCAGCGTCGCATTATACACCGAACCGTTAAGCGTAAGAATAATACTAACGTTCTTTAAAGTAGTACCATAACGACTAAGGTTATAATAATAATATTGCGGTGTAGCTTCATAAATCGGAGTAGTATAATTAATATGCTCAACACTATACGCTAAACTAACCGCCTGACTAGTATTAGCGCTAGAAACCTTACGCGTACTACCGTTATTAAGTAAACAATTAACAACCCAAACACCGTTAACCGGCGTACCGTTCACGTTAACAATACTAGCGTTATAATTCGCCACATAGAAAATATTGTTTTGAGCTGTACCGTTAGGAGTAACATAACTTTCAATTTTACCACCTGAATAATTAACGTTACCATAAAAAAACGTAACGTCCAAACTACTCACGTTAGTCGCATTATAAGTTACGTTAAACGTGCTAACGTAACTATCATGCTCATACGTAAGAGTATCGTAAGTAAGAGTATTATTTACACACTCAAAAGCCGGAACGCTAGGCGTACCACCGCTAGAATTTTCTAAAAAGCCAATACTCACGTTAGTATAAGGATTCTGCGCCCAAACCTTAACCTCATCAATAACCATAGTACCCGCAGCCCCCGCGCGGTGTACCAAATAATAATAACCCTTAACGCTGTTCCTATAAGCTGACTGATTAATAACCGTACTTAAAGTACCGTTAGTTTCAGTATAAAGCATAGAACTAGCCACGTCCGGCGCAGAATAATTACTCAACCAAACAAAGTTAAGGTACGTCGCGCCTGACGTTGTACCATACTGACGAAGCGCAGTAACGCCGTTATTAACCCAGCTCGTATCCTGGTGTTTAATATAAAAGTTAGAAGCCCCAATACCACAAGCATAACTAGGGCATGTTAAAATGTCACCCTGTACATCAGTCATTTTAAAAAAGTATTCAGTCCAAATAAAGTTTCTAAACTTATCCGTATAATTAAAACTAGCTAGGTTACAGTCCGCCGCCCCAGCCCAGGAATAAGCAAAAGACGTTCTAGTACGGCCATAAGTCGCAGTAGTGTTATCCTGAATTATAGAACCAGTACAAGACGAATTAGTAATACCGTTACTATAATCATTATAAAATATCATGGCTGGATTTTTACCAGTAGAATAAACACCGTTATCAGCATTAAAATTACAGTCCGAATACATATAAATAGAATCCAGACCACTCATGTTAACAAACGCTTCTATTTGCTGATTAGAATTTTTAGAATTATTAACGTAACCAATAACATAATCTAACATTTTATTCTCAGCAGCATTAACAAACGTTATGTTAGTCGCATTAAAAGTATTAGTGTAATTAATGTAAGCACTAGTTAAAACGAACTTAAAAGTTTCAGTACCGTATAAGTCACCGCTAAAACTAATATTCCTCTTAACACCACACGAAACGTTATACCAAGCATACTCAGAATAAACATTACTAGCTACCTGTGGTATATAATCAACCTGGACCGGCGATTTAAAAACGCCAGTATTCCACACAAA
>Ga0315293_10004929_pt1 | contig 12608 bp, 11 predicted proteins | sample YL17G13_20_MG_FD_203071 | JGI IMG/M metagenome (GOLD analysis project Ga0315293, IMG submission 203071) | Sediment microbial communities from Yellowstone Lake, YNP, Wyoming, USA - YL17G13_20 | ecosystem: Environmental > Aquatic > Freshwater > Lake > Sediment | place: USA: Wyoming | collected... | reverse complement strand
CGCACACGGAGGAGGGCCTGAACGCGCAGGTGTACAATCGCTGCATCGGCACGCGCTATTGCTCCCACAACTGCCCATACAAAGCGCGGCGGTTCAACTGGCGGAACTACGATTGGCCCGATGAGCTAACGTGGCAGCTCAACCCCGACGTGACCGTGCGAAGCCGAGGGGTGATGGAGAAGTGCACGTTCTGCGTGCAGCGGATACATGCCGCAGAGGCGCTGGCGAAGAAGGAGGCGCGGCCGCTGCGGGACGGCGAGGTCACGCCGGCGTGCGCCCAGACGTGCCCCGCGGGCGTGTTCGTGTTCGGCGACCTGATGGACCCGAAGTCGAGGGTGTCGCTCATCGCCCAGGACGATCCCAGGCGCTCCCAGATGCTCCAAGAGCTGAATACCAAGCCAGCCGTGTTCTACCTGAAGAGAGTTATCAACGACTCGGAACCCACGTAGACTATGAGCGAAATCGCTCTGCGCGAGTTCAACCGCGAGATACTGCGCGCCCTGTTCTCGAAGCCGTCACGAGCTTACTGGGGCATGGTGGCGCTGCTGTCTGTCGGCATCGCGTGGGGCGCGTTCTGCTGGGCATACCAGATCAGCCGCGGGATGGGGGTGGCCGGCATCGCTCACCCGGTCGGGTGGGGCACATACATCGTGAACTTCGTGTTCTGGATCGGGATCGGCCACGCCGGCACACTGATATCGGCCATCCTCTACCTGTTCCGCGTGCGCTGGCGATCTGCCGTTTGTCGCAGCGCGGAAGCGATGACCGTATTCGCGGTGATGACGGCCGGATTGTTCCCGCTCATCCACCTGGGCCGCGTGTGGGTCTTCTGGTTCATTCTCCCCTACCCGAACCAGCGCCATCTGTGGCCGAACTTCAAGTCCCCGCTGGTCTGGGACGTGGTCGCGGTGACGACCTACCTGATCATCAGCATCACGTTCTGGTATGCCGGCATGATCCCGGATCTGGCGGCCGCCCGGGATAGCGCGACGGGCCGCCGCCGCAAGATCTACCAGTTGCTCGCGCTCGGCTGGACGAGTGAGCATGGCCAGTGGCGGCACTACTTGCGAGCGTACATGTGCCTCGCCGCGCTCGCCACACCGCTGGTGATTTCGGTTCACAGTGTGGTGTCGTTTGACTTTGCGATGTCACTGCTCCCGGGGTGGCACACCACGATCTTCGCGCCTTACTTCGTGGCGGGGGCGATCCACTCGGGGCTCGCCATGGTGATCGTGCTGCTGATCCCCATGCGGAGCCTGCTGAACCTAAAGCGCATCATCCAGATGCGGCATCTCGAGCAGGCGGCGCTGCTGATGGTGCTGACGGGGGCCATCCTGGGATACACCTACGCGGTGGAGCCGTTCATCGCCTGGTACTCGGGGGACGTCTTCGAGCGGCAGTTCTCGGCGTGGCGAGCGTTCGGGCCATATGCCTGGGCCTACTGGTGCACGATGCTGTTCAACGTGGTCGCCCCAGCATTCTTCGCGCTGAAGTGGGCTCGGACCAGGCTCGTGCCTATGTTCGTCATCTCCGTGCTGGTCACGGTCGGAATGTGGCTGGAGCGCTTCGTCATCATCGTTGACTCGCTGGCCCACGACTTCGTGCCACACAACTGGGGCCTCTACCGGCCGACCTGGGTGGAGATCAGCATCACCGCCGCGTCGCTCTGCTGGTTCCTGTTCTGGTTCTTCCTCTACTCGAAGCACTTGCCAGTGGTGTCCATAGCTGAGAGCAAGGAGTCGCGGCTGGAGGAGACGGTGGAGGCGGCGCTATGAGCGAGCGCAGCCGAGTCGAGTCGGTGTTCGGGGACGTGCCCTCGTTCGTCGCCGCGCTCAAGCGGCTGCGGGAGGAGGGCCTGCGTGATCTCGAGATCTACTCGCCGGTCGGCCTGCAGGGGCTGCGAGGGCTGATGCCCAAGACGGGCAGCCCGGTCCGGTTCATCACGCTCGCGGGGGCGATCGTCGGCGCGGCGCTGGGCTTCTGGATGTGCATCGGGAGCGCGCTCCTCTACGGCCTCATCGTCGGCGGCAAATGGCCCGCCGGCTACCTGCCCTACTGCGTGATCGGCTTCGAGCTGACCGTGCTGTTTGGCGGGCTGACGGCGTTGTTCGCGATGGTGGCCGCGGCGCGCCTGGGACCGCGCCCGCCAGAGGCCGAGTATGATCCGCGCTTTCAGGTGGACAAGTTCGGAATCACCGTTTTCTGCCAGACGGAACAGCTCACGCCGGTTGACCAACTGCTGAGGGGCGCCGGCGCGCAGGAAGTTCATGAGCATCGAGCAACCGAGGAATGACGAGCTGACTCAGGCGCTACCGCGGCGAGTCCCGGCCTGGGTGTATGGGCTCGGCATCGCGAGCGTGGCCGTCGGCGGGGCCTCGTTCGGCGCGGCCGTGTCCGCGCCCGACCCGGCTCCGGCGTGGCGCGCGCTGCTCGTCAACTTCCTGTTCTGGAGCAGCGTGGCTCAAGGCGCGTTCACGTGGGCGGTCACGTTCCGCCTTTCGCGCACCACCTGGAGCGCGCCCTTCGAGCGCATCGGGCAATCGGCGCTCGGGTTTCTCGGGGTCTCGGTGCTCGTCTTCATCGCGCTGTTCTTCGGCCGACAGTTCTACCTGCCCTGGGTGCATGCTGACCTCGGGGACCGGTCAAAGTGGCTCAACGTGCCGTTCGTGTTCCTCAGGGACGGGATCGGGCTGCTTGCGATGTTCCTGCTGGCGGCGGCCTTCGTCCGCGCCAGGCTCAACGACGATGTGAGGCAGATGAACGACAGCGACGAGGCCGCGGACGGGCGACTGCGACGCCGCGATCGCCAGCTCTCCTTGCTGGGCGTGTCGCTGGCGCTGCTGTACGCCGTCGTCGCCACGCTCATCGGCTTCGACCTGGTGATGTCGCTGGTCCCGGGGTGGTTCAGCGCCCTCTTCGGCTGGTACTACCTGATCGGCGGGCTCTACGCGGGGATGGCCGCGCTGGTCATCACTGCCATCGTGCTGCAGCGGTGGCTCGGGCTCACTATACGGAGGCAGCAGTTTCAGGACCTGGGCAATCTGCTGATGGCGTTCGCGATGGTGATGACGTACTTCTTCTTCGCCCAGGCGCTAACCATATGGTATGAGAATCTGCCGACTGAAACCGTGTTCGCGATCCCGCGCATCCATCTCCAGCCGTGGCGCACGCTGTCCTGGGTGGCGGTGTGGGTCTGCTTCCTGGGCCCATTCTGCCTGCTGGTCGTGCGAGAGATGAAGGAGAACCCGCGAACGCTGGCAGCGGTGGCCTCGCTCGTCTTCGCCGCCATGTGGTTCGAGCGGTACCTCCTGGTCGCTCCCTCGCTGGCGCCGAAAGCATCGGGTTTCCCCATCCTCGTGCCGCTTGTCGGGGTCGGGTTCTTCGGCATGCTGATCCTGACGGCCGCGCCGCTTCTCGCCCGCCTGCCGATGTTCGGCCGCCTGGATGCACAGGTGCGTCGCGAGCGGGAGGCGTGGCAGTGAGCGATGCTCGCGCTCCCGAGTCTGGGCCCGGTTCGCGGCTTGGCCGCCCTCGCCGCCGGGCGCTCCGGCGCTGGCGGAAGGCCTTGTTTGCCGCGGGGGCCACTGTTGCCGCCGTCGGCCTGCTATTCTCTCTCGGGCGCGCGCTCTACCCGTACAGGGTGGGGCCGGCGCAGCCGATCCCGTTCAGTCACAGGATCCACGCGGGCGTGCGCGAGATCAGCTGCCTGTTCTGCCACGACGGCGCCGACCGGTCGGAGAGCGCCGGTATGCCAGAGGTGCGGAAGTGCCTGCTCTGCCACAATGTGATCGTCAAGGACTTCGACCCGGTCCGGAAGCTCCATGACTACTACAACCGGGGGGAGCCGATACCGTGGCGGCGGGTATACCTGCTGCCGGATTACGCTCACTTCACCCACGAGATGCACCTTGCCGGAGGGATTGACTGCGGGGAGTGCCATGGGGATGTGAAGAAGATGGACAGGATCGTGCAGGCCATGCCTATGGAGATGGGCTTCTGCGTTGACTGCCACCGGAGGAATGACGCCCCGGTGGCATGCACGATCTGTCATCATTGACCGGGCGGCCTCCCAAGGTGGAACCGTGAGATTGCTGTCGGACGAGGAGCATAGCGCAGCGCGCCGGTACCTGGTGTCGGGTGCCGCGTGGATGGCGATGGCCGTCCTCGGCGGCCTGTTCTCGGCGATCCAGCTGTTCTCGCCTGACACCTTGCGCAACATCTCCTTCCTGGAGTTCGGCCGCGTGCGCCCGGCCCATACCAACCTGGTTCTGTTCGGGTTTGTGGGGATGATGCTGATGGGAGCGGGCATCTACATCGTGCCCGTCATGCTCCGCACCCGGCTCCATGGCGAGCGGCTCGCCAACCTCTCCATGTGGGTCTACAACGCGGCGATGGTGGTGACGGCCATCAGCCTGCCGCTCGGGTACACCCAGGGCCGGGAATACGCCGAGGCGGTCTTCCCGGCGAAAGCGCTTCTCCTGGTCGCCCTGCTCCTTCTCCTGTATGTGCTGACCATGACGGTGCTCAACCGGAAGGAGAACCTGCTGTACGTCTCCGTCTGGTATGTCGTGGGTGGGGTGCTGTGGACGGCGGCGTTCTTCCCGCTGGGCAACGTGATGTGGCACCCGACGACGGGAGCGTTGGCCGGCACCGTGGACGCCATCTGGCTCTGGTTCTACGGGCACAACATCTTCGGCCTCTTCCTCACCCCGCTGGCCATCGCGATCGCGTACTACGTGATGCCGCGGGTGGCGAAGGCGCCCCTCTACAGCCACACGCTCTCCCTTATCGGGTTCTGGACATTGCTCGCGTTCTACACCCACATCGGGACTCACCACCTGATCCAGGCGCCGGTGCCGACGTGGCTGAAGACGATCTCGATCATCGACAGCGTTGGGATGCTGGTGCCCGTCATGACCGTGCTGGTAAACCTGTGGCTGACGACGAAGGACAGCCTGGGCAACTTCACCCGCAGCGTGCCGGGCAAGTTCATCTTCGCAGGCGCGGTCTGGTACCTGCTCACGTGCGTCCAGGGGCCGCTCCAGTCGCTGCCATCCGTGCAGCGCTATACGCATTTCAACAACTGGGTGGTCGGCCACGCGCACATCGCTGTGCTGGGCTTCTCAGGGATGATCGCGCTGGGCGGCCTGTGGTATATGCTGCCCCAGGTGAGCGGGCGGCGAGTGTACAGCATGAACCTGGCGAATCTGCAGTTCTGGCTCGTCTCGATCGGCCTCTCCGGGTTCTTCGTCGTGCTGACCATCGCCGGCCTGACCCAGGGAGCGGCCTGGGTGAACGGTGAGACGGTCTACCGGGCGCTGCCGTTGATCGCCCCGTACATGGGGCTGCGGCTGGCGTCGGGTATTCTGATCATCGTCGGCGCCTATGTCGGCTTATACAACGTGGTCATGACACTGCGCCGCGGGGAGCCGATCGAGCCATGAAGATGGGCCCCTCGGTGGTGATCCTCGGCTCGCTCGTCGTCATCTGGGCGGCGTTCTTCTCCGTCGTCCTGGTCCCTACGAAGACCATCTCGCAGCGGCCGTCGGAGATCTGGCGGCCGCTCACGGAACGCGAGCAGCGAGGCCGGCTGCTGTTCATTGCCAATGGGTGCACGTACTGCCACTCTCAATACGTGCGGCCCCAGGACTGGGGAGAGGGGGCGAGTCGGATCGCGCAGCCGGGGGACTACAAGGACCAAGAGCCACACCTGCTGGGCTCCGAGCGCACCGGGCCCGATCTGTCGCAGGACGGCGGAGAGCACCCGAACGACTGGCACACCGCGCACTTCCTGAACCCGCGGTCAACGCGTCCGCTGTCCCTGATGCCGCGGTTCGAGTTCCTGGGCAAGGACGACGTGCAGCTTCTGACAGACTACGTGCAAAGCCTGGGCGGCAGAGGGGCGGACTACCGGGTGGCGCGTCAGCAATACTGGAAGAAGGAGGCGGTGGCGGCCTACAACAAGGGACCCGACTACAGCATCAACTGGCTCCACTCGAAGGTGCCCGATGTGTGGCGGAACATGCCGAACCCGTACCCGGCGGATGAGGGCGCGTTGGCCAGAGGCAGAGAGGTGTACCAGATCTTCTGCGTGGGCTGCCACGGGCCGGTGGGCGATGGCAAGGGGATGGCGGCGGCCGATCTCATGCCGCCGCCGCTCGATTTCACCAGCCTGAAGGGGCGGCTGCCAGAGGGGAAGTACATCGGCGGGCTCATGTACTACCAGGTGATGAATGGCATCGTCGGGACGGCCATGCCATACTTCAAGAAAGATCTGGAGTCGGCGAAGATCTGGGACGTCTCGAACTTCGTGGCAGCGAATTTCGTTGGGCGCACTGATTACCGGACACCTCCCTTCGGCCTCGACGCCTCGTATGTTACGCCGCCAAACCCGACGCTGCCCTACGCCCCACCGAAGGGGCAGTCCGGAGGCCCATAATGGACTTGCTCACCATCTGGATTCTCTACGCGATCATCGGCGTCACGATCTTCTCGGCGCTGTTCGTCTGGGCGGTCCGGTCCGGGCAGTTCAGAGACCAGGAGCGGGCGCGCCACCTTCCTCTCGAGCGCCCGGAGCGACGGCAAGAGCGCGCCGAATCGGAGGGCGCTGGGGGCGAGGGCTAGGCGATGCAGGCGTTCGAGGTCAACTGGCTTCGCTGGCTGGTCGTGATGAGCGCATCGGGGATCGTGCTCGCGATCGCCGTGTACCTCGGCTTCTACCTCCCGTCGCTACCGGGCCGCCCGGCCTCGGAGAAGCCAGCAGAGGAATACGCGGCCGGCATAAGGGTCATGAATAGGGGCATCCCCCCGATCCTGATCCTGGTCTATGTTGGCATGTTCATCTTCATCGTGGCGTATATGATCTACGTGTGGGTGGCGAAGATCAGCTTCTGAGTGGGAGAACCAGTTGTCGGAAGGGCGCCAGAGCAGGCGGACAACCGAGCGGAACGAAAGGCGGGCCACGATGGTGGCGTGGGCGATCGTGGCCTTCCTGGTCGCCGCGATGCTGGCACGCGGATTCCTGTCCATGTGGATGGTTGGTGATCGTCCGCAGAACTTCCGGTACCGGACCGCTCCGCTGGTGCCGGGGGAGACATACTCGAGTTCGGCGCCTGCCTCAACGTCTACCCAGGCGCCGAAGCAAGTGGACCTGCCGCCTGCCACGGTCGGGAAGAAGGCCAGATGAAGCTCTTCCCGCTGCTTCTGCTTACCGCGATCGGCTTCGGCGTCAGCACGCGCCCCTTCTCGTGCTTCCCGAGGATGGTTGATCAGCCGTCCGTGAAGCCCTTCGAGAAGCGGATGCCTGAAGCCCCGCCGAACCAGGTGCCATTCGCGGGCCCGGCCGCGCCGGAGCCCACAGAAGAGCAGGCAGCAGCCATGCGGAACCCGGCAGCCCCGTCGGCGGAGTCGGTGGAGCGGGGCCGGCTGTACTACGGGTACTACTGCCAGATGTGCCACGGCGCGGCGGGCGTGCTCCCGGGGCCTGTGGGGGAGAGCTACGTCCCCGCGCCCACCGATCTCACCTCGGCTAAGGTGGCGGCGATGAGCGATGGCGCCCTGGCCTACGCGATGGTCCGAGGCACTGGCCACGACCCAGCGCTGGAAAGCACAGTCTTGCTCGAACGGCGCTGGCACATAGTGAACTTCGTCCGCACGCTGGGTGAGGCGCGGGGTGGTGAGCAGAGCGCGCCGCGGCAGGCGGCCGGTACCGGCAGCAGCCGGCCGCGGATGATGACCCCGGTATTTGCTCATCATCCGCGTGTGCCGAAACCCACGAGGAATGGCTGACGACGCGGCCACTGCGGTCGCATCTTGACAAGGGCACTGGAGGTGTTAGACTACCAGGAGCGGAAGCGGAAATAGCTCAGTTGGTAGAGCAACAGCTTCCCAAGCTGTGGGTCGCGGGTTCGAATCCCGTTTTCCGCTCCACCTGATGGCGGCGTAGCCAAGTGGTAAGGCAGAGGTCTGCAAAACCTCTACTCGCCGGTTCGACTCCGGCCGCCGCCTCCATACGTTGAGGGGGATGCGCGTGCTGCATCCTCTGCGGCCGAGACCGCCTCCATCCCCGCGTCCCCCGCTTGATCCGGCGCTGTCCGGCAAGCAGCATCCGCAACGGGCGTGCCAGATGAGACAGGACCCAGTCAGCTTGCCGTCCCTCCCAGAGCCTAAAGTGCGTGTTCTCCCCCGTATGCCCAGACGATGGTCCCGTGGAGCACATGGCTGTGAGTTCTGCGCCCAGCGCGGGTGATAGTGGGCGTCTGCACCCTTCCATCGGGGCGATCAGTGGAGATCCGTCAGGCCCCGGGGATCGCTCCGGCGGCCATTCGCAGTCCCGTCATTGCGACCACTTCCCCGTGATAGGAGTGCTGTCAGAGGTGAGACGGACGTCGCCCTCGAACAGGCCGTTCCGTCTGACCCTCGGTCGAGCCGGCGGCAGTGAAGCGACGGCTCTCGAGACCGATACAGAGGATGCTCATGAACGAGACCGGGCTCCGCTTCCGTCAGATTCACCTCGATTTCCACACCAGCGAGGACATCACGGGTATCGGATCACAGTTCGATCCCGAGGAGTTCGCCGCGACGCTGGAGCGGGCGCGCGTAGACTCTGTGACCTGTTTCGCGCGCTGCCATCATGGCTGGATCTACTATGACACCAAGCTGAACCCGGAGCGGCGCCACCCGCACCTCACCTGTGATCTCCTGCGAGAGCAGATCCAGGCGTGCCATGCTCGCGGCATACGCGTCCCCGTCTACACGACCTGCCAGTGGGATCGCCTTACCGCCACCGAGCACCCCGAGTGGCTGGAGATGGGTGGTGATGGCACGATCCGCAGCAATCCTCCTTTCGGCCCCGGTTTCTACGCCCGTCTCTGCCTGAGCTCTGACTCCCCGTATGTCGCTTTTCTGAAGGCGCATGTGCAGGAGATCCTTGAGGAGCTGCCGGTGGACGGCTTCTTCTTCGACATCGTGCAACCGCAGAACTGCGCCTGCCCGCGGTGCCGCGCCCGCATGAGAGCGGAGGGGCTGGACCCCGCCGACGAAGACGCGAGGCGACGTTTTGGGGCCGAGACGATCAACCGGTTCCAGGAACTCATGAGCGCGTTCGTGTGCCGGCTCAGGGCTGATGCCACCATCTTCTACAACGCCGGGCACGTCGGTCCCAGGCACCGGCGCGCGGCTGACGCCTATTCCCACTTCGAGCTGGAATCACTCCCCGGCGGTGGCTGGGGATACCTGCACTTTCCCCTGACCATGCGCTATGCGCGAACACTGGCGAAGGAGTGCACTGGCCAGACGGGCAAGTTCCATACGGCCTGGGGCGACTTCCACTCCCTCAAGAACCAGGCAGCTCTGGAGTTCGAGTGCTTCCGGGCTCTCGCGCTGGGCGCCAAGTGCAGCATTGGCGACCAACTGCACCCGACAGGACGCATAGACCAGGCCACCTACGATCTGATCGGGTCGGTCTACCGTGAGATCGAGAAGAAAGAGCCGTGGTGCCGGGGAACGCGGGCGGTGACGGAGATCGGCGTGCTATCGCCGGAGGAGTTCAGCGGCGAGGGGATGCCGGCGGCCGCGCTGGGAGCGGTACGGATGCTCCAGGAAGGCGGCCACCAGTTCGACGCGCTCGACTCGCAGGGGGCCTTCGAGCGCTATCGGCTGCTTATCCTGCCTGACACTATCCCGGTGTCGGAGGAGCTCGCCGCGAAGCTCGAAGCATACCTGCGCGGCGGAGGCGCCTTGATCGCCTCGTACCGATCCGGTCTCTCCCCCGATGGCGAAAGCTTCGCGCTTGACGCGCTCGGCGTATCTCTGAAAGGGGACGCGCCGTTCAGTCCGGATTTCATCCGGGCGAGGAGTGCTTTCGCCGCGGGTCTGCCACAGTGTGAGCTGGTAATGTACCTGAGAGGGATGGAGGTCGAACCGCGACCGGGCAGCGAGGTGCTGGCTGACGTGTTCGTGCCATACTTCAACCGGGGGATTCGGTTCTGCTCGCACCAACATACGCCGTCCGCGGGAGTCGTGGGCTATCCGGGAGCAGTGCGCAGCGGCCGCGCCATCTACCTGGCCCATCCTGTCTTCACACAGTACCAGAGGAACGCACCGCGGTGGTGCAAGCAGTTGGTGCTGAACGCAGTTGACCTGCTGATGCCGGATCCACTGGTGCGGACAGACGCCCCGACCTCAGCATTGGTATCGGTGAACGAGCAGCCTGCCGAGAACCGGTGGGTGGTCCATCTGCTGCACTACATCCCGGAGCGGCGCAGCCAGGACCTGGATGTGATCGAGGATGTGATCCCACTCCATGACGTGACAGTATCGCTCAGGACGCCGCGGCCGGTGCGGACTGTGGCGTGCGTGCCTGGCGGGGAACCGCTGGCGTTCGCCGATAGGGACGGCCGGATCGAGTTCGCCCTGGGCAAGGTCGTCGGACATCAGATGGTGGCGGTCGAGTTCGCGTAGCGAAACAGGTCGGGCGCGCTATTCGAGGAGGCGCCTGCCGCGAGGTCGGCGCTTGACCGGGCGCTATCGGGCGGCCCCGAAGATCTCGTCGAAGAACAGCCGCATCGCTTGCCAGGAACGTCTGTCGGCATTCTCATTTGCCAGTCCACACCGGCCTCGCGCATCTCCTCCTGGAAGGCGGCGACCTGCTCGCGAGTGCACAGGATGCGATGCTCGTTCCGCCGAAACCAGTGGCAGCTCAGTCGGCGCCACGGGATGCCCAATGCGATTCGCCTCTCAGCGGGACGGACTGGAAGGCTCTAACGCGGCCGCCGAGAGCGCTGAGGGGAGGTCGCACCCATCTCCGGGAGGCATGGAGGGCAGGAAGCCCGCTGCTCTGGCGAGCAGCGAACAACCCCCTCTGAGCCTCCTGCGACACCGGGCGCTTCTCCTTGGCGCGGCAACGGTAGTCGCCCTCGCCTTCCTCATCCCGTACTTCAACTTCTCGCTCGGCAAATTCGACTGGGCCTTCCGTCCGCTCGCCACCGGACCGATCTTCCTCCTCTTTTTCCTCGCGCTGCCGGTCAACACGCTCCTGCGCCGTCTGAATCCACGGTGGGCATTCACCGGTCGAGAGCTGCTTCTCGTCTACGCCATGATGGCGATTTGTGCGGCCATCTCCAACGAGGGTCTCTTCGGGTATGCCACGGTCAACTCGGTCCATCCTCTCTACTTCGCCTCGCCGGAGAATCGCTGGGCTCAGCTCATCATGCCGAATGTGCCACTCTGGCTGCAAGTGAACCAGCCCGAGGCGGTCAACTGGTTCTTCGAGGGCAGGCCGGCCGGGGCCGCGATCCCGTGGGAACCGTGGATCACACCCATGCTGTCCTGGTCCGTCTTCGCCCTTGCCCTCTACGCCGCGTTTTTCTCCCTGGGCTGTCTCATGCGCAAGGACTGGATCGAGGGTCAACGTCTCGCTTTCCCCATCGCGGCTCTGCCCATCGAGATGGCCGGCGATTCGGGCCCTCCCGCCGGCGGCTCATTCTTCCGGAACCCTTTGCTGTGGGCCGGGTTCGCGCTGCCGGTGGTCCAGTCCCTGGTGCAGATGGCTCACGCGTGGGCGCCGGCCGTACCGTACTCGCCGCTCTACTTCAACGTCGGCCGGTGGTTTGCCGGGAACGGTGCGTGGGACTCGATCAGCGACACCTACGCCTACATTGGATTCGAAACCATCGGTATTCTGGCGCTCATGCCGGCGGACGTCTCGCTCAGCCTGTGGCTGTTCTTCCTTTTCAGCCGCGCGGAAGTCTTCGCATTCGCTGCCCTCGGGTATGGACGGGAAGGGGTAGGCGCGAGCCAGTTCAGCCCGTCTGCTTTCATCATGTACCAGGAGGCGGGCGGCGCGATCATGCTGGCCCTGCTGCTCCTCTGGCAGTCGCGCCGCTCCATCGCCCGGGCCTTCCGCTCCCTCCTCGGGCGGCCGGCGCCGTACGACCCTCTGGATCCGGTCTCGCCCAAGACGGCTGCGCTGCTGCTACTGCTCAGCCTGGCGTTCCTGTGCCTCTGGGCACGTCGCAGCGGGATGGACCTCTGGGTACTTGCCGCGCTGACGGCGGTCTTCTTCGCCTTCTCCCTGGCGACCGCCCGCCTGGTGGCGGCGGCCGGCGTCTACGTGCCCGATGTCAGCATGAGCCCGCGCGACCTGTTGGTCGGTGTCACCGGCGCTGCTGGCTATTCGCCTGCATCTCTCACCATGCTCACCTACCTCCAGGCCACCTTCATGCTGGAGTGGAAGGTGAACTTCATGCACTACAACATGAATGACCTGAAGGTCCTTCATTCCGCCCGCCTGCCAGGGAGGCTGGCGGGAGCCGCGCTGCTTCTCGCGGTGGTGCTCATGCTCGCCATCGCTCCCTGGGCCAACCTCCACGCGGCCTATACGCACGGCGCGCAGCGATTCGATAGCTGGCAGTTCCGCGACATGGGCAACGGGCAGTTCGGCCAGCTGGCGGAGAGCCTGCGCGCCCCGGAGGCGCCCGTCCCCTTCCTCTCCCTTGGGCTGCTGTGCGGCGGGGTCGTGATGCTCGTGCTCAACTGGCTCCACCTGAACTTCCTGTGGTGGGGCATCAGCCCGGTGGGGTTCATCATGGGAGGCACCTGGGCGCTGA
>Ga0315293_10004928_pt1 | contig 12608 bp, 8 predicted proteins | sample YL17G13_20_MG_FD_203071 | JGI IMG/M metagenome (GOLD analysis project Ga0315293, IMG submission 203071) | Sediment microbial communities from Yellowstone Lake, YNP, Wyoming, USA - YL17G13_20 | ecosystem: Environmental > Aquatic > Freshwater > Lake > Sediment | place: USA: Wyoming | collected... | reverse complement strand
TCCGGTGGGCCGTAATAGGGATACCCCCAGATGGTAAGTGCCCCATCCACGGTCTTCTCCGGCCCTTCTCCCACGTTGCCAACGCCGGTATAGAATCCGCGTTGCCGCTCCTGGCAACGGACGAACCTTGCGATACCCCCAGGGGGTATCCAGATGTAGTCTTGCAGGAAGACGACATACTTCCCTTGGCACTTCGAGAGGCCCTTGTTATAAGCCGCCCAGATATTAGTAAGCGTCCCATCCTTGCGCGGCGGCTCGGCGAACTGGCGTAGGCGAGAACCTAAGCGGACTAAGAAGCTCGTCAACAACGTCATATCTCGCAACTGGCCGTCTACCATGACAACCTCGAAGTCCTGGAACGTCTGTCGCTCCAGGTTGCCCTTAAGTACGTCTATACCGCCGAGACGGTTGGTGACATAGAGTACAGAGACTTCCATAGACTCGATGCCTCTCCGTGAGTGTGAAAATCGGGTAGCCCTGGCCCCTTGAGAAAACCGATGGTCTCAAGAAACTCTCGCGCCCGCACGTCATAGGTGTGTCGCCGTAGGTAGTTCGCCTGGGCGCGCTTGAACATCAGTTGACGGGCTTTATCATCCGCCAGCATCCGCTGAATCTTCTCGACCATCTCCTCTTTGCCCTCAAAGGCGATGAAGTGATAATCGGGTTCCGCCGCCCACTCCATATCCCGCCGGTTGGTGGCGGTCATGTCCGCCGCCATCGGCCCGATCAGTCCGCACTCAAAGAAGCGCGTCTCCATAACGCCGCCCGCCGCGTCTCCCGACACCTGAATGAGAATCTTGGCGCTCGACAACAGACGTGAGACGGGGACGCCACGTTCTATCTGATCTGTCCGCAAGAGGTTCACGTACTGGCCCAGGTAGTTCAGGTAGTCCACACGTTTGCAGCGGTTTCTATCTTCCCGTCCTACGAATCCTGCATCATAGACTTCCACAACTTCGGGGTCGCGTACCCAGTGATTCGGGTCGGTGGCGAAGGGGAAGAGGAACGTCTTGCCCCCTGGATACACGTAATCGTCTCCGCAGGAGTATGGGGCCAGCACGATGTCAGAACCGAAGTAGTCAGTCTTGTGGTAGGAACACGCCTCGATGTCCCACCAGACCGTAAATCTACCCGAACAGGCATCGCCGAGTGGTAGGGTGTTGAACACCACGTCCGCATCGGCGGACTCGATCTCGCCCGTGTGGAAGACCTGCACGTCTTCCCGACGCCGGAAGGCGTCTTCCAGCATCTTCGCGCAGAGGAGTTTTAGGATTGGCTCCTCGCCGTAGTTATATGTAATCAGCAGCTTTAAGGGCTTCGGCATAATAAGGTATTGTCCTGTCTAGGCCATCTTCCAGGCTCACGAAGTTGCGAGAGCGCGGCGTGGCTAGGACTACCGACTGTTCGGGTTCGCCTGGGCGCATGGGGGTCAAGCGGATTTGTCCTCGACCCACCTTTCCTATGACCATCTGGGCAATCTGATGCACCGTCGTCGGCCTTCCCGTTCCCGCTTCCAGCACCAGTTGACAGTCGGCTAGGTTGTCGAGAAGGGCCTGTACCAGAATCTCGGCCACGTCCTCGACGTAGATCATGTCCATGATCTGGGTCCCGTCGCCGTAGACGATGAGTTCTTCGCCCTTGAGCGCGGGGATGATAAAGTTCGGGATGATCTTGCGTACCGGCGCGGCCTTCTGGCCTGGGCCATAGGCGTTGTACCCACGCACGACAGCGATCCGCGTCCCGCACTCTTTGTTGAACATGAGGGCCAGCCGCTCGGCGGTGTGTTTGGAGATTGAGTAGGGATTGTTCATCCAATAGTTGCCCACGGTGATATAGACCGCTGGCACCCCGTAGTGCCTCACAGCCTGGAAGACGTTGATACTCCCGCGCACGTTGACCTCGAAGGCGATACCTGGCTCCTCGATGGTCTCCTGTGTCCCCAGCACGGCGGCCAGGTGGATCACGCCGTCGCAGATACTCACGGCATGGTCAACGGCGCTGCGGTCGGTCACGCTGCCCATCACGGTCTCCGTGGTCGGGTCTCGTGGCAGGTAGTGGCGGTCAAGGATAACGGGGTAGTGCCCCTTCGCCTTCAGGTTGGCGACGACGTGCTGGCCGATGAACCCCGTTCCGCCCGTTACCAGGATGCGCTTAGGTGATTGAAAGGATGCCATCTCGCAAGTCCTTGGCATATCTAACGTGGCTGTAGTGGTCATTGACCCACCTCGAAAGCTCCTGTGGGGGTGGTGAGGAACGCGCCGTTTCCTCAGCCACCCGCCGCAGGCTATTCGGTTCCGGCGCAGAACGCCGCACCAAATCGGGGGCTATGGTCTTCAACTTCTCGTTGTCGTCGCAGATGACGACGGGTTTGCCACAGGCCAGGGCCTCCAACACCGTGCGGTCGCAACCGCCGTAGGTGGTCGAGGTCAACACCGCTACCTGTGCGAGTCCGTAGATGTAGGGCATCATGTAGTACGGCATGATGCGGGGGATGACGGCGAGACCATGATCGAGGCAGACTTGGTGGCAAACGTCGCCCTCGTGGACTGTGCCGTCCGGCTTGCTCTGCACCTGTCCGACAACCAGACCCCTCTCGCCGAACGCCTCGGCGAAGAGGTTGTAACGCTTGTATTTAGCGAAGGCGGCAGGTAGTACCGCCAAGAAGTACGGCTTCTGCCACTCTGTAGGCCGGAAGAGGTCGGTGTTGACCCCGAACGCCTTGCGGACATTCACGCCTAACGCCTGGAAGATGGGGAGATGGTAGTCCGTCTCCACAAACACAAGGTCGAAGTTACCGAGGTTGGCGTGGTTTACAGGCCCGCCCGCGAAGCAGAGCGCCGTAGGCTTGCCGAACTGTCGCACGGTGGCATGGAGAGGCCGGTCAAGGCCGCCCCAGCACAGTACGGCGTCAGGCCCCCATTCCAGTGCTTCCTCTAGCGCCTGTCTCGGTCTGGGATACTGCTCTATACTAAAGTTGCCTACGTTCACCTGCGCGTCGCCGTAGGGTACGAATATGCGAACCTCCCAGTCCTTGCCCAACTCCTGTAGGGCAGCCCATAGGCCGTCCTGCGAATTGAGCAGGTCTTGGGTTTGCCATTCGGCGTGCCAGAGAAAACACAGCTTTTTCATGCGTACACCGGCACTTCCTTCTCGTCTTCGAGTGCCACCTGCGTCAGCCGACGCCGCTCCTCAGCGTTGAGGACAGCGAGCCACTGGGTAGCCACCCTCTCCCACGTCTGCCTCTGCGCTTCATAGGCCATGTGCGCCCGCCTCTCGGCGATGTCCTTGCGACCCCCCCACCAGTGCATCCGCTTGAGGAAGTCCTTGACGTTGCGGGATTTCACTAGGGATTCCTTGTAGACGCACCGCTCCGGCAGGGCACCCACGGGCCGCACTATGGGGATGCAGCCGTTGGCCTGCGCTTCCAGAGCCGTGATGCAGAAGGTCTCCTCCCAGTCCTTGCCGTCCGCCCGTATCGACGGGTAGAGCCAGAATTGGGACTTGGCGAACTCTGCCGCCAACTCCTTCTGCCCGATGCGCCCGTGCATGGTTACGCCAGGTTGCGCGAGTAGCCTTTGGACGTGCTCCTTGAAGGCCCCCATCTGCGGGTACGCCCGCATCATCTGGTCGTAGTTGTTCCAGCCGTAGAAGACGTGGAGTTCGGCGTCCTTCCACTTCTTGAGGATGGCGGGCCACCACGTCAGCAGTACGTCCAGGCCACGGTCGGGGCTGGAAGCGTAGACGAATCGATGCGCTTGCGGCTCCTGCAACTCAGACACCCAGGCATGGATGCCGTCGCCGGAGACGATAAGGTGGTCTGGTTTCAGGAACGGATAGGTCTTCCGCACGTGGTCGGCGTGCCAATCGGAGAGGACTACGATGCGGTCTATCTTCTCGGCCATCTTCTCGTTGAGGCTTGGGCACTCTACGTCGTGCATCCACAGCCAGCGATGTTGCGCGTTCACGTAGGCTGCCATCTCTGGGATACGGCTCCCCACCATCAGCCACGCGGGAAGGGCATTGAGGTACGGCAATGCGGGGTTGAACGCTTCGGCGTACTGGTAGATGACACCGTTGACTATGCCCTCAAAGCCTGCATAGACGACTACCGAGAACCCCGCCGCAGCGAACTCTTCCGCCATCTTGACGGCTGCGGTTTCTGAGCCGCCGAGTCCCTGGCCGTCTATCCAACTCGGTTCCCAAGGCTCAGGGCCGTGGCCCAGGTAGAAAACGATCTTGGGCATATCGACATTCCTCATGTCCCACTCGACAACCCACGTGCCGAAGCCTGGGATAAAATACTGCGTCGGGTCGCGCCGCTTGTAGAGACTGTGTACTCTGCGGTCGCTGCGGACGGCCAGGAGTTCCAGCAGTTCGTACATGGAGAAACATCGCACGTGTAGACGCGAATGGTCGTCTTCAATCCCCTCCGCCGCAATACATATCTCTGCGGGAACGGTAGCGATGTAACGACTAGCGGCGTCTTCGGCGATACCCAGTATCCGTTGCGCGTCCGGCCCCGCCATGTGCTCAAGAATCTCAAGCATCAAGGCCACGTCGAACTTGCCGAGAGCGTCCATGTCCATCAACTGCGGGTCGCCACAGACGAACGTGACCAACTTGCGAATCTTCTTTGGCTCTTTCGCCAGGTTCTCGTTGGCTATCTCGATAGCCCTGTCGGATATGTCGATGCCCACGACTTCACAGCCGTATTTGGTCGCTAGGTGAATGTCGAAGAGGCCGCCGCCGCAGGCGATGTCTAACACCCGCTTCGGCTGCAACTTGTCAAACCGCTCCTCGACGAATGAGAAACGCGCCCACAGCCAACTAGGTTTGATCCCGTGTTCGGCATCGGCATTGTAGGCGGCCCTGTACTTCGTGGGGTCGTGCAGGTGTTCCGTCATGCGGGAGACACGCTGTTGAAGTTGTACGATTCGCTTGTCAGGTTCGATGTTGTGGGGTAGGTAGCGCCTAAGAAGTTCGCCCGCCTTGAGTACGTCGCCCAACCGGACTAGGTGATCGGCCAGTTGGATCGCCGCCGACACCGAGCGGTCGCTGCGGACGGCCTCGCGGTAGAGACGGTCAAAGAAGTCCCAGCCCTCGTGATTGGGTATGATCTGACGGGCCTGTTCGACAACCGCCAGGGCCTCCTTGTTCATCCCCAGCGCGTGATAACAGCGGTGTTCAATGTCCCAGGCGTTGATGGTGTAGTCGAGGGGCGTAACGAAGACCGCCATCGGAGCAGGTAGTTTGTCGCGGGCGTTTAGTATCCACGTGAGAGTCCTCGTTGGGTCTCCCTTGCCCCACCACTCGGCCTGCGCCCGTAGGAGGTAGCCATCCTTGAACTCCGGTTGTAGTTCGATAGCGATTGCGGCCCAATTCGCCATGTCCGGCCACTTGTTCAGGTTCCAGCAGCACTTAGCGGCGAAACAGGCCGCGTGCCAGCACTCCAACTGCGACTCCGGTTCCTGGTAGTACGCCTGGAAGTAGAACAGGGCCTCTTGCCACTTGGACATCCCGAACAGACAATGCGCCATCGCTAACCGAGTCCGACGGCATCGCGGGGCCTCCTTCTCCATGATGAGCAGGAGCCGCAGGTTACGTGGGGTCTGTCCCGTCTCCGGCCCCTCAGCCGGATAGGGCCGCTGGTGGACGATGGTTATGCGCTGGTCAAAGCCGATAGCGTGGTCGGTATCGCTGTAGCAGACCTCGTGTACCCGTCCTGGGTGATAGGGGGAAGTACACCCTGGTTGCCCACGGCAGGTACATCCCCACTCCCAGTTGAGGTCGCGCCGGAGAAGGCGGTGCTGATCATGCTTGACGATGCAGTTGCCGTTGTCGTCAAAGGCGTACTCGTAGGGCATCTGAACGGTGCCCCAGTCCTTCTTCTCGGCGTCGGCCAGGACTTCTCGCAACAGTTCGGGGTTCTCCGCTACATCGTCGGCGTCGATCCAGAATATCCAGTCGGAGGTACAGTGAGACATGAGCGCGTTACGGGCAGCACTGAAATCGTCGCACCACTCGAAGGGGATAACCTTTTCCGTGTACTTGCGGGCGATCTCTTCCGTGTTGTCCTCTGACTCGCCTCCCAGAAGGATGACAACCTCATCCACATAGGGGAGGACGGGGCTAATGGCCCCGTCCAACGTCGCGCCCGCGTTGCGGGCCATTATTGCTAGGGTGATAGTGCTCATTGCGGCTTCCACCCCGTTTCAATGGTGATGTTCCCAGGGCCGAAGTTGTCTCCCAACGCCTTCGCGTTGAGTGCGCCCTGCTCTCGCGTGGCCTCCATGTGTTGCTTGTAGATGTCCACGAAGATACTGGGACACCTGATCTCCATCATGGAGTAGAACTGAACTGTATGCCCCTGGAAGGTAACGGGAATGGTCTCCGGCGGCGTGAAGTTCACCATCGGGTAGGTATCTAGGATGTCCTGCGTTGTCCAAGGCACCCTGCCGATTATGCGGTCTTCCTTGTCCCGAATATGGGAACCTGGCGGCAGGCGATCCTCACCGATGGTGGAGACCTTCTCGATGATGCCCTTGACAATGGGCGTGTTGGCGATCTCGGCCAGGGACGCATCATCCAATTTGCCGAAAGCCTCGGTGATAACAGCCAAGGCTTCCTTGCTGGTACGCTTCTGTTGCGCCTGCTTCAGGGCGACTAGGAGACCGGCATACTCGCCGGTTAGTTCGACTTCGCCTGCTTGCGTGCCCGTGACGGTGGCCTCTTCTTGCTCCTCTGACTCCTTCCGCTTGGTCTCACGATAGTTCTTCAGGGCTTCGGGGTTGCCCTTCCGTCCACTTGCCTTCCGTGCCATCTAGTGACCTCCGTTTTGGAAAGGGGGCGGGAGTCTCCCCCCGCCCCCACTACTACTAGGAAACGCCGCCTTGGATGTCGAGGGTCGCTGTGTGCTCGATACGCACAGCGTTCGTCTCATCCAAGCGCCTAACGGCCAGGGCTGCCTTCCAGCCCACCGAGCCGAACTGGTCAAGCGGGTCGAGCGCACCGGACGAGCCGACTGGCTTCACGATGATCCCAGCCGCTTCCGCACTCAGCCTGCTTTCACAGTAGAACTGGTCACCCATGACCAGGGTGGTGAACACGCCGAAGTTGCCCGAAATCCCAGCCGACCCGTACACGCGGGCATTGGATGTCCACACGAACCGGACACCCAGGTAGTCGAAACTGTCCCCCGTGAACAGTGGGTTAGATTCGCCGCGCTGCCCAGCCATCGACATGATGTAGCTGAAGTTGCCAGCGGGACTACCCACAAAGTCGTACTCGGCGTTCGGGTGCCCTACGGCCACGTAGCGGTTGCCCGCCTTGGCGATGCGCTTGACGTTGTTCTTCTTCAACGTCGCCACCGCCTCACGGATTTCCGCCTCCAGGAGCAAGGCGCTCAGGCCACCACGGGAAGTCGCGGAGCCTGCGTACTGGACAGTCGTGCCCGCGATGAGTTCGTTGCGGGCGATGATGTCCAGCGTCTGTCCCATGTTCTCGCCCCACATGGAGACGAGTTCCGACACCTGCTCATCGATGGTCTGGTCAATGGCAACGTCGGACAGACGGGCGTAGGCACCGTACTGGCCGATAGTCGCCGTGACGTGAGTCCACGTGATCGCGGTGGCGGCGGGTGGGGTGCCCTCGGTGAGGGCGGTGGTAGCGTTCGCGGGCCGCTCAAGTCGCCGGAAGTCGAGGTTGACGCCCCCACGGGCGGGGATGTTCTTCGAGAGCCCCCATCCCAGGTAGGCAAGCTGGGGAATTGCACGAGCCAGCAGCTCGTTGACGTAGAAGGTTCGGGCCTGTAGGGTTAGACCCCCAGAGCCAAGTTGTTCTGCCACGGTATCACTCCTTTAGGGAAGCGGGACACCGGCCTCTTTGCCAAGTTGTCGCCGCTGCTTCTCCCAGTCGGCCCTACCTTCAGGAGTGGTCACGTCGATGCCCTTGATCTTGTCGATGACTTTGGTTGGCGTTCGCCCTGCCTGCACGTTTTCGTCGTAGTTCGTCACTGCGGCGGGCTTCGCCTTCTTCTCGGTCTCCGCTTTCTCGCGCATCAACTTGATCTCTGCCTTATCGACCGCCAAGCTCAACGCCTGCTCCCCATCCTTCGCAACTACGCGGAACTCACGGGTCAGGGCGTCTACCTGGTCGGGTATCTCGTACTCCAAAGCCAGCCGTAACGCTGCCTGGGACGATGCCGCGTCTGCCCACTTTTGGAAGGCTTGACCAGCGAAACGTTTGCTGAGTTCAAGATCATCTCCCAGTTTCTTGACAGCGGCCTTTGCCTCCGGTGGCGCGTCGTCGTCAAGCTCGACACGGCTCTGCGCGGACTCAATCTGGGTCTGCAACTCTTGGAGTTGTATCTGAGTCGTCGAGTGCGATTGACTCAACTCCTTCAGGGCCTTCGCCTGCTCCGCGAGTTGCGTGTCCTTCTCTTTCCGCAGGGCGTCCATGTCTGCCTGAGTCGGCGGCTTCTTTTCCTCCTGATCTTCGGGCTTCTGGGTTTCTGTCTTCTCTTCGTCTGGCACGGTTCACCTCCAGTCATCCGGCCTGCCGTCGCAAGCTCCTTGCGGCCACCTGGCGGCGGGGCGCGAACCCCTTTGAGAACTAAAAAGGACGCACACAAAGGTCGGCGCGTCCTCACTAGTGAATTATATCACACTCTGTCAAGGGGTACAGCACAAGGGCCTACGTGGGTGAACCTATTGACAAATCGGGCGGGCGGTGTAGAGTAGAAGGTGCTATGTGGAAAGTGGTAGTGGTTGCCCTTCTCGCCCTTGCCGCTGTGGGCTGCGGTACCTCTCGGTACGCGATGGCAAGCTGGCAGTACGTTCAGACTGAGCGCACCGCGCAGGGTCTACAGCCGCTAGAATGGGACGCAGCACTGGCAGGCCCAGCACAGGCCCGTGCCCAAGAGATCGCAGAGCTGGGGGCACTCGACCATAGTGGTGCTCAGACCGCTTCCACTATCTTCTACGGCGACCGACCCTATATTTGTGAGATTCTGGGCAAGCAGCCGACATGGACGCAAGACTACGCCATCGGCTACGGCTGGATCGCATCGCCAACCCATAGGGAGTGTGCATTGGGTACAAACTATCGGCGGGCTGCGATAGGAGTAGCGGTCGGTGAAGATGGATGGATATACGAGGTCATGTGGCTGACTCCCTAGTAGCTCCCCAGCTCCGCCAGCAGTCTGCCCCAGTTGTCCAACTCTGCCGCCTTAGCCGCCTCTTTCTCCGCTGCCGCAGCCGCCTTCTTAGCTGCGCTCTTAGCCGCCTTCTCTTCCTTCTTTCGCAGGCTTTCGATAGACTTGCTCAGTTTCTCGGCCTGGGTTCCCTCTTCTTCGGTAAGTCCCTCCGTGAAGTAGCCCACGATAGCGTTGAAGGCCCTCATATACTGCTCAACGGTAGCGTTGCCTAGATGACTGAGGCCGAGTAGGACGGCCTGCACGTCCTTGTTCTTGCGGATCGTCTTCTCCATCGTACTGTTGGTGCCAGCGTTGAACAGTGTCCAGAACATCGGCAACAGGGTTGCCTTGCCTTGGAGTCCCAGACCTCCCACTACTAGCCACGTCTGCGGGTCTATCCAGCCGCCCCAGTTGGCCTCTCCTGCCAACTTCGCCTTCAACTGGTCGGGGGGTAGTCCTGCGGGCGTGGTCGCCAAGTCGCGTCCGCCTAACACCGCCAGCGCGTGCGCTACGTCAAGGGCGTTAGAAGTGGGGGGCGGTGCGTCCTTTGTTATCCCCCGCAATGCCTTCTCCGCGACAATGCCCTCATAACTCGTTGCGCCTGTAGGGGTCGGAACAACACCAGCCCCTATTCCTGCTATTGCCCCTCCCGCCGTTCCACCTGTGGTCCCGCCCGTAGTAGCGGCGGCGGGCGCAGGCGCGGGTTCGGGCGCGGGTACACCAGCGGGGGGTACCCCAGCTTGCGGTTCCGGTGGTGGGGCCGCAGGTTGTCCCATTCCCTTCGCGGCAGCCACGGCGCGTTCTAGCGCCTCAATGAGAGAGTTAGCGCCCTGCGGTGCGGGCGCGGGTACTGCCGCCGGTGCGGGGCCAGCCTTCTGCGCCGCTTCGCGCTCCTCAGCGGTGCCGATAACGGGAAGACCCGCCGCCATGAGTTGCGCGTTCGCCTGTTCAAGCGTTATGCCCTGCGAAGAAAGGATGGGGGCCAGTAGTTCCAGGCGGAAGTCGGTCTTGTACCCCAACTCGGCGATGAGTTCGACAACACGCGGGTTCGCCTTGACGAGACCCGCTCTGGCATCGTTGGCTATGGACGACACACCCGTTAGGAGGGGGTCACGGGCAACAGAGGCCGCAGCACCTACTGCCGTCGCACCCGTCTGGGCGAACGCGAGTTTATAGATTGCGTCGCGGTAATCCTGGGCTGTCTCAAACTTCTTGGCGGCCTCGATCATCGGGGCAACGTCGGCCAGCGTGACGGGGTTTGTCTTCGTCGAAAGGGCGTCGGCTAACTCCTGGGGGTGATCAATGGTGTATTGCCAAGCGTTGTCCTTGAGCTTCCACCAACCAGCGTCCTCAATCTCTGTCCGCAGTCTGTCGTATTCCTTCTCAAAGGGGGAATCGTTAGTGCCCAGGTTGGCGTCCAGACTGAGGACTTGATCGGGCGTCAGTTGGGAGCGGAAGCGCACCATGTCGGCGTCCAACGCTTCCCAGGCATCATCCGTCATCAGGCCGTCCCCAGTATGATAACTGGCGAAGATAGTCATGTAAGCCGCCACCAGGGTATCGGGTTTGTTCTTCTGCTCGTCTGTGAGGGCGTAGATGTCGCCGAGTTTGGCCCTTTCCTTCTCTTGACGGGCCGCTAGGTCGGGGTTTGCCGCAAGGTACTCGGCATATCCCCCTGCGATGCGGTCTTGGCGCTTCGTGTGCCGTTCTGCCCACGTCGGCCAGTCAATCACACCGTTCCAAAGGTCGGCATCATCTAACGTCTGGGCAGCGGCGAAGGCCACGGGAACGTCCGCAAGCGAACGGTAGCCGCCACGCGCCTTCTGGTATTCGTTCACGGCGAGTTCAGCCGCGATGACACCGGAATCGCCTTTTACAAGGGCATTGGCGGCCCGCCAGCCCAACTCCGTCGCCATTTCCCCATAGTTGCGGTATGGCTTACCCGTATCGGGGTTAATCTGCCCCAACGTCACCGTAGCCTTGTCCCTGGCATCGTTGCGGTCGTTATAGGCCGTCCTATACGTCTGGGTGCCGAGTCCGAAGAAGGAACCGACACCGATGACTGCCCCCTTTGGCCCCCATTCCCTGATGCCATCAGCTAAGTCCTGAATCCACATGGGGACGAGGCGGTTCCAAGCCTGCGTCTTTATAGAGGTGCCCGAAGCTGATACTTCCTCACCGATGAAGGTATGGCCCTGGAGAACGTCAACCAAGAAGGCCGTAATTGGCGCGAGCTTACCCTGTACTCCGCGCAAGAGGATGGTCATGCGCTCGGCCTCGTAGATATTGCCAGCCGCACTCTTTATCCGGCCCTGTCCTTTACTGGGAAGCGGGAAGCCGCCGTAGGCTTGGGCCACAATACGCATCATCGGCTGTAGGCCGCCCCAGAAGTCGATGCGGGTGTTGCCAATCCGCAACTTGCCGAAGTTTGTCGAGCGTGGGTCGATTTCGACGTCGGCGACACCTGTGAACTTCGCCAGCGCTAGGAGAGTTGCACCGCTGCCGTAGTAGGCCGCCATGTCCTTCCCTATCGTAAAGAACGCCTGCTTTGAGCCTAGGGCCTTCAGGAGCGCGAACGGCGCTTGGATACGGCTAACGGCGAACCTGGGTGCGAAGAACACGGCGGCAAGGCCAGGGGCGGCTTTCTCGAAGGGGCCAAGTGAACCACGGCCCGTCGCCCAGTTGATCCACGTCCCCAGTGCCTTGTAGTCGCTGAGTCCAACGGTTGCGCCGCTGCGTTGCCAACCCTCGACGACGGTGCGGAACGTGTCTGTTCGCAGTTTGTTGAGGAAGGTGGTGTAGGCCCGTTCCCAGGGGCCAGGGGTTATCAACTCGACCGCTGTCGGCAACTTGTAACCAGTCGCGCCCTCAAACACCTCTTTCAGGCGGGTTACGCCGCGCCCCATGAATAACTCCTCGCGGTGGACAAGCGGCCCAGCACTCTCGATACTGGTGATATCCAGACCCGCCATTGCCCTGTAACCCGCCATGTTGTCGGCCAGCATCGCCCGTTCCCACTTGATAGCGTAGTCGGGGTCAACGAGCGCCCGAACCATCGGCTTGAAGGCTTTGATAAACTCAATCGGGTGTCCTGGGGCCAGCATGATGCCCTGCCGGAGCGGGGCCGACAAGTCATAAGCGGCCATGATAGCGCGGGGCGTGTTGAGGATTTCGATAGTGGTCATCAACGCCCCTTGTTCCATTCCGGCCATCTTCCCGAACGTCGCCGCTACCTGGGGGCCGAACGCCTTGCCGATCAGTTTGATCTCGGCGGGTCGCAAGTACCGCGTCTCCCCCATCAGGGTCTCGGTCACCGCCCGTATCACGTTGTCCCGCTCGAAGGGCAACAGACGCCCCGTCGTGGCGACATAGGCGTTGAGTTCCTTCACATGGACTGCTTCGAGGGGGGTTGCTA
>Ga0315293_10004927_pt1 | contig 12610 bp, 8 predicted proteins | sample YL17G13_20_MG_FD_203071 | JGI IMG/M metagenome (GOLD analysis project Ga0315293, IMG submission 203071) | Sediment microbial communities from Yellowstone Lake, YNP, Wyoming, USA - YL17G13_20 | ecosystem: Environmental > Aquatic > Freshwater > Lake > Sediment | place: USA: Wyoming | collected... | reverse complement strand
TCTAGACACGTTTAAGGATAGACTAGCGGCTGCAGGCGAAGAGTTCATGCGAATTGGCGTGGCAGTGCAACAAACTCTTTTCCCTGCGCTAGATTCCGCTCTCTCAGTTGTTGAGCAACTAGTCCCGATGTTTACGGAATTTGGTTTCTTTGTTGGTGATGCTGTAGGTAGTTTTGCCCAGTTCGCCGCCGCAGCGCTTACAAGCGCAGATGCGCAGGAACGGTGGAAAACCATTCTGCGTTCTTCGCTTCGTATTCTCGATATTCTACTGCCAATGCTGCTCAACGTTGGCAGTATCCTTTCTGGAATTTGGGTGGCGGCAGCCCCTGCGGCTGAAAAATTTGCTGGTTCGCTCGGTGGGATGGTTCAGCGCTGGAGCGAACTTATTAACGTCGGCCTTGCGACTGGGACGCTTACTGAGACGCTTACCAAGTGGTACGACCGAGCACAACTTGTTGGCAGTGCTCTTGGGGATCTAGCCGGTGCTCTGTTTGACGTTTTAGAAGTTGGGGCTGACTCGTCCGATAGCGTATTTGAACGTTTCGCCGATTGGGCCAAGGGGTATCGAGAATGGACTGAGTCCGAAGTAGGGCAGAACAAACTTAAAACTATTTTCGACAACGCTCTTGCTGTTATGCACGAAGTCAACGCAATCGCAGCAGACTTGTTTGACGGTATCTTCGGGAGGATTGGCGAAGTCGGCGGAGTTGAATCGATGGTTGCGTCGCTTCAAAAATTCCGAGAAATATTGCCCGACATTCAAGCCAAGTGGGCCGAAATGTATGATGTGATCAAAAAAGTAACGGGCATTATTGGTACTGCTGTGTGGGAAAAACTTAAGCAGGCGTTTGAAGAATTAAAAGACCCTATTGGACGACTTACGTATTCGATAATTGGATTTTTTGATGCCATTAATGATAGTAAGTCTTTTGAGGTTTTTTTGGAGATAGTGAAACAGATTACTGACGTTCTGTCTGTTCTTTTGTCAATTCGCTGGTTTGCTCAGGGAATTGGATATCTTTTCGCCCTCGGGGGCGCTTTCAAATTGATAAAAACTGTGGCATCCCCTGCCGCTTTCGGCATCGGGCTTTTTGTCAAAGGGCTGGCATATATATTATCAACAAAAACTATTACAGGACTGCTGTCCTCTACTAAGCTGCTTAAAGATCTGGCGGCTGAGGTCATAAAGTATGCCGCACTCAAAGGCGGCGGCCCGAAAATTGTGGCGGCGGCGGTTACCGCAAATGCAGCGGCTGCGGCCGCTCCGGCCTTTACCAGTGGCGGCAAGGCGCTTTTGTCGGTCGAAGCGGGGGCGGTGGCGGCGGCGGGAACGGCACCGGCGCTGGCACCGGCGCTGGCACCGGTGCTGGCGCCCCTAGCCACAATTCCTGTTGTGGGGTGGATTGCCATAGCTGCCGCTGTTACTGCCGCAGGTGTTGCGTTTTTTCTGTCCAGAAAAAAAACTCAAGAATATCAACAACAAATTAGAAACACTACAAAAGATTTGGGGATATTTAATGGCGGGATTGGTACTTCAACTAATTCTATGAGAGAATTTATTCTTGGGACTTCAGATTTTAATAAAAAAGGCGATGTTATTAAAAATCTTAGAGAGATGGGTCTGTCAGTCTCAGATGTTGCTGCTCAGTTCTCGTCAGGGAAAACAAACATTGAGGATTTTGCTACCGCAGGACTTCGAACTGGTTCCATTTATTTAGGGGGGGGTCAAACTAACCCCAACGACGACGTCGACATATCTCTTAAAGATACTCAGAGTAATAGTATAGCAGCAATACAAAAGCAATATAAGCTTACCCAACAAGAAATAACTAAGCTAGTAAACGGAGCTACAATAGACATAGGTGATCGAGCAGTATTCGGATTTAAAAAAATAAAACTTATAGACGAAGACGGAACACTGTTGGCTTACCGCAACTCGCTTGACAGAATAGGGGCTGCTGCTAAAGATCATATTAAGGATTGGTCTAATGATAGTCAAGTTAACAGGCTGCTTGGCGTAAACGAAACAGAAAAAATAGCGGCTGACATTGCTGGTAAGAGTGACCGGCAAGCCGGAGTTGCAATGACGCAAGCCAATGTTAATCTAACCGCAGCGGCTAAAGAAAGTCTTGGGGCAATACGTGAAATATACCCTGCCATAGCAGAACAATCTATATTACAAGCTACAGCCGCTGATGGGACTGTTAATTTGGCTGCTGCAGAAAAAATTGCATTCACCGCAATGCATAAACAAAATATGCAAATGCTTCAAGATATGAAACTGGTTGCGGGCCAAGATTTTGCGAAAAATTTTCCTGAAGCCAAAAAAGCCGTATTTGAATACTCAGCCGCCATAGACGCAGCAAAAGCCAGCGGGCAGCAGTTTGAAATCGGCGACGGCATAGACGAGATTGCTAATAAATTCCCGGCTGTCACAAAAGCCACCTCAGATCTTTTTGTACAACTATCAACGCTACCAGAAACAGAATTTAATGCTGTTGCTACGTCGCTGGGTGTAAACGCAGACGTTCTACGAGATGCGATGAAAGGCGCAGAAGACGCAATTTCAGATCTTCAAAATACAGCCCTCTCAAAACTTCCATCAATTGGGCAACTTTTAGATGATGCGACGCAAGGCGCAGAAGACGGGACTATGTCCTTTGGTAAAGGCTTTCAAAAAGCCGCTAAGGATAGGATAAAAGAAACAGTAGATTTTAACAACAACATTATTGAAATTAAAAATAAATCTGGAATTGAAGCAGCTATGCTGGCAGCCGAACAGGGCCCTAAAGTAGCGGCCGAACTAAAAAAACTTGCAGGGACGGACCCAGATACAATTAAATTGCTAGTAGACGGTATGAAGGCAACCGAAACAATGCTTTCTGACACAATTGAGAGAGAACTAGGGCCTGGGATTAGAGCTAAATTCGCTGAACAAGCAGGTCTTCTTGGCAATGAGTGGCCCACCGGGTTTTCTGCTGCATTGGATTCCCCGCAGGGAAGATCCGCTATGAGGCTGGCTACTGAGAATACCTTTGAGTATCTTAAGAATAATTTCCAAGGACAATTTGTTATAGACGAAAAAACCGGGGTGGTTAGCTTTAAACCTAAACCACCTCAGGACAACGGTTTTGCTGATTTTGATAAGATGATTGGGATTGCGGGCGCTAACGCACAAAATTTACAAAAAAACCCGTATCGTCTGCCACCGGGATCGATAAATCTATATCCCGCTCATGGCGGCTTTATCGGGAACCCCTCTTTCTCCAGGTCCAAGGGGCGTGGCGGCCCGAGAGGTACCGACACGGTTCCTGCGTGGCTCACCCCTGGGGAGTTCGTGCTCCGTCGGGCAGTCGCCCAAAGCCTCCCCAAAAAATTTCTTAACGCTCTCAATTCTGGTGACCCACGCATTATTGCTGCCCTCAACTCGATTAACAAAAACGGCAACACTTCTGCGGCACAAACAAAATCGCTTTCCAATTCTGCGAGCAATACCTCTATGAAGTCGGCAAATATAAATCTTGATGTCTACGAGCCAGCAAAAAACCTTTTTGAAACGTTCGGGAAAGTTGGTTGGGGCATCCCATGGCCGCAAACTGTACAGTTTGTTGAATCTACTAGAACAAACACCGGGTTCAACTGGCTGAAACTTCCCAAATGGATGCTCGAAGCACTTAGGCAATATGGGACGTTCTTTGAAGACTTTGCTCTTAGGATGGATAACGACCCTCGTGGGCCGTATCTAGGTTCTAGGAAAACCAACCCTTTTGGCCTGCCCCCCGGAAGTATCGACATTTTCGCTAGGGAGCACGGTGGTCCAACAACTAAGGGGAAGCCGTACATTGTTGGTGAGCGTGGCCCGGAATTGTTTGTACCGAACCAGTCCGGGCAGATCATCCCCCACGGCACCTATCGTCCCTCCGACATGACATCTCTCCTAGATTCGCTTAACAAAACCCGCCCTGGGGCGTCCAGTCCAGTATTTTCTGCTTCTACAGTGGGAGCATCTGGTACAGCAGCGGCGGGTGGTAACATGAACATCGGGGTTATTAAAATTGAGTCCCCTGCGCCGCTAGAGTCCGCTCGGATGGTTGCGGACAGACTACGGATCATGCAATCACAACTGAGTCGACGATAGGTTCATTAGCACATGGCTGGATTTAACTTTTCCACTGTTGAGGGCAATCTAACACTCAACGATGTCCCTATGAAAACTAGGGCATGGACTTGCCCAGACCTTACTCCGCTATGGATGCCGCCTTCTATTCGCGGCTCCGATAGGATTCTTCCTGGGGCCTCTGGGGTAATCGGTAACCCAAGGAGAATTACTGTGACGCAGTATTCTTTAGATTTCCGAATTTCCGGTATGTCCGATATGTACGGCACAGCAGTAACAGGGGGAGGGTCTACTGCAGGTAACGGACCTGAGGAGTTTGAGCAACTAGAGTACAACTTGACATACCTCAGAGATAACGTCATAGACACTAGACAGACACCGAACGCAAACGGAACAATTCCGGGAGTTCTAACAATGCCATCAGGCCAAATTCGTACCGCTAACGTGCACGTTCTTGGATTTTCTGTGAACTCTCGCGTATCTCACATTTTACAGGGCGTGTTGGATATCTCGATCCCGGCCGGAGGTTTTGTGTAATGGCTAATGAGAGATATCCGATCAGTCTTAAGGCAATCCTTGACGGCGACATCGACTTACTGGTGAATACGATAAGTCTTCAGTTATATTCTGGCGCCGCTGTTTACAACGCAGCGCATAACTTTCTCAACGACGTGGCTGGGACAAAACGGGGGTCAGCAGTTACTCTTACTGCCAAGGCCACAACTGACGGAAAGTTCACAGCAACAGTGCCTCCGGTTTCTCCACCAGCGTCTACGATAGTTGCTGCTGTATTCTACGTGAATACCGGGGTCGACTCGACTAGCGCTTTGCTGGCCTTTATTAACCAGAAGGCGGACGGTACGCCTTTGTCAATCGTGGCTGACGGAAGTGCATTCTCTTTTAACTGGAACGGTCCAATCTTCTCGATAGGTGGTTTGTAAAACTCATGGCTCGCCTCAGATACAATTTAGTTAGTACGACCCTCGGTGCTAATCTTAGCAACGTTGCTACAGCGGTCACATTTACGTCTGCCCTTACCGAGGGCGGTGTAAACATCCCAACTATTGTCAGCCCCGACATTGTGGTTTTAAATATCGGTGATGAGATTGTTCACCTAACGACGTACTCAGCAGGCTCTGTTAGTGGCACGATTCTGCGGGGGCAGGGTAACATACCAGCGGTTTCGCATCTTGCCGGTGTTTCCGTGCGTCATGTTAGCACTAAGGATGATTTTGCTGCGGCTGCGGCTGCGGCTGCCTACGATTGGTCCGTCCTCAGAATAGCCTCAACTTCCGCTTCGGCGGGTGTCAAAGCCGCCGCTGATTACGTGTGCGACGGCACAAATGATCAGGTGGAAATAAACGCAGCGATCACTGCCTTACCTGCTGCGGGAGGGGTTATTGAACTTAGCGAGGGTGTTTTTGGAATCGGCGCTCGCATAATTGTTGGGAAGAAAGTTATCTTTCGCGGCCTCGGCAAGGACGTTACGTCTATTTCTATCAATTATAGCGCTGCTGCTGGTGCGGCTAACTCAGTAATCGGGTGCAGTTATCATACGACGTTCGAGGACCTAAAAATTTACACTAACACCGCACCTGCAGCAGATAACGTGATTATATCGGCCGCAGCAGGTCTTTGTGTAATTCGCAGCACTGTTGACGAAGGGTCCTACACAGGGACTGCTATTTATTGCAGCACAGCCGTGTATCAAGAAATTTACATTTACAATTCTTATATCAGTGCCTACCTCTGTCTCGACATACAGAGACAAGGTCTCTCCGTCGTTAAAGACTCTACGATTAGATGTTACGGGTACATCGGCATCCTTGTACATGACGAGGTGTCAGGCGGTTACGTTGCCAACATCGGGTCCCTTCTCCATATTCAGGGCAACCGGTTCTATGGCGCTTACTCCGCCGTTGTCGCTCGGGTAGACTACGGAACCGACTACATGGGGCAGGCCACAATCTCAAACAACGTGTTTACCGAGACTCGCGTTGGGGTTACTCTCAGCATAGCGGACGGTTTTATTATCTCAAACAACGAGTTTATTCGCAATACTGAAGCCGCCATTGAGGTGTACCAAGGCTCTAATTTTAACGTTATTACTAACAACCGCATTCAGGCTCCTGGCACTAACGGCATTCGCATCGAAGACTCAGATGACAACCTGATTGAGGGCAACCTCATAAACGGAGCAAGCCGGGTTACTGACAACACTAACTCGGGAATTTTTGTCGACGGTAACAGCAATCGGAACTCGGTAATTAATAACACGCTTCGGCGTGCCTCTGGAAACCAGCCGCTTTACGGCATTCGTATCGATGACTCGACTTGTGACGACAACCTTGTTCAGGGAAACGATCTTTACACGTCGTCTAAGGCAGCGGGTAAAGAGGTTAGCGATATGGGGACTGGTACACGGGGGCATGAGGTGCTTGTAATTGCTGTGGGGGATGAGACAACGGAAATTACTACCGGCGTCGGTAAGACCACATTCCGGATGCCTTTCGCCATGTGTTTGACACGGGTTCGGGCATCGCTAAACACAGCAAGTTCTTCTGGTATCCCCACTTTTGACATTAAGGACGGTGTGACGACAATCATGACCACCAACAAACTTTCGATAGATGCGTCCGAGACAACGTCTGTAACGGCTGCTACGGCAGCAGTCATCACAGATTCGGCGATCGCTGACGACGCCATTATCACTGTTGATATCGTCGTCGCTGGCATAGGGGCTAAAGGGCCTAAGGTGTCAATGTATGGTTGGCGAGTATGATAATTATCGATTCACATCGATTTGGTCCGCCGCCGCCTTATGTGCCGCCGTCGACTGTCTTACGTGATGTCATTCTCGCTGATAGCCCGTTTGCTTATTTTGAGTTGAACGAGCCATCCGGCACAACGATGGTCAACTCCGCACCAGGAGGGGCCAATGGTACATACGTAAACAGTCCAACATTGCAAGGACAGAATGGCGTAACCGAGAGCAGTTACCACACTGTGTTCAACGGCTCGAATCAGTATGGTTATTTTGCACCGTCTCTCGGTAGCCCCACAGCATTAACTTTAGAGTGCTGGACGGTTCCTAATGGTTTGCCTAGTGGCACGGGCGTTATGTCGAATGCGTATAGTGGATCGAATGTGGCGCTAGAAATCGGCGCAGGTCTGCCTAGCGGTGGCAACATCAAACATGCAGGAACATACAACGGTAATTGGACCAGTTCCGGCAGCGGCGCATATTCGACAGGGACCGTGTATCACATTGTCGGTGTCCATACTGGCTCATCGTTGCTGCTCTACATAAACGGTGCCCTCATAGATACCGTTGGTGTTGGCGCCGTCCCTGCTCCTAACGCAACGTGGTATGTCGGGAGGAGGCATGATGTCTACGATCAAACATATTGGAATGGCGTTATTGCTCACGCTTCGTTGTACACCTACGCCCTAAGTGCAGGACAAATTTTAGCACACTACAACGCATCCATTATCTGATGATTGGTAGCCTCCTGTGACCTACGCAATAGACCTTTATGGAGATGGAACCTACGGGGGTAGTGTCACACCCGACCCCACTGCTATCGATATGGACGGAGCCATTGGGGATGCAATGGCTTTTGGTCCAGCCTATTTAACTGATGCAGGTGGAACAATTATATCCACTCCAGGTTTGTATGAAATACCGTTTGCTGTCGAAGTTATGTTGCTTGATGATCTAGGTACGGTCGTTACAACTCTAGATGAGTCGTTCTCGCGATCGTTTAACGATGAAGCCAACGAGACGGGATCAGGCACATTAAGTCTTGCTAACACAGATCCGGACAACTCGTTGCTACCACTTGATGCGATGGTTACTTTTAAAGTTTATGGAACACGGGCGTACTCAATGCTTATCGAATCAAAAAACAGAATAAATTTTGACGAAGGTGAAGAGTCTGCGCAGCTAACGGCCTACACCGGACGCGGACACGGCTCAATATTTGAACGTGCTGTTATGTACCCATCTCGTGGTACTGAGGTGGAGCCTATCGAAAAGGTTAGAACCTTCAACTGGTCAGCCCCGTCCTCGGTTTATAACGACTCCGGGTGGAACTTTGCCAGTCAGATCACTACAGTCGGCGCTGCCCAATATATTTGGCCGCATTTGCCGTTTGCTGAACTCTGGCCCGATCTATCTACTGGCGTAATTTGGGCTCCATCTGGCACAGTTAATACTGCTCCTGCTGGCTACTGCTATTTCCGCAAAGAGATTTATATCGAAGAAGACAATTACTATGGTCTTTACGGCGCAGCCGACAACAAAGGTGATGTTTATCTAGACGGTCAAAATCTTCTTAACCTCGGCGGGTTTATTTCGTCAGAACTTCAGTTTAACCCTTACATAACCACAGGGTACCACACTATTGCGGTGCGCTGTCTAAACTTCACCGCCCCAGGCGGCGGGGGGCAAGGCCCCGCCGGTCTAATTATGGCGCTTTACACCATCGACAGCGCAAGTACGCCAGTAAATTTACTACTGCACACCGACACGACATGGAAGGTAGTTTCGTACCCTGCTAAACCGCCAGGTATGTTTGTTGGCAAAGTTTTACACCTTGTATACGACGAGGCTGTTGCTAGGGGCGTTGAGAACTTTAGCGATATCTCCCTCATGTTCACACCAACTCTGGACTCGGCCGGTAAGGCTTGGCCAGAGACTGTCGATATTTCCACTAACATCGGTAGGACCTATCTAGAATTTCTCACGGAGTTGTCATCTACGTACATTGACTGGTGGATGAAACCCGGTACGCTAGAACTTTACGCCTGGAACAAAGGTACTCGTAACCGGCTTTCTGGTGTAACATTACACGCACCAACAGATCCGGAGGACCCATTGTCAGGTAATCTTTTTGGGCAAGCACACACGTTGTTCGGATGAGGCTCACCCGGATCAGAAAGGGATTTTCTCGGATGCGTCCTGGCACGATGGGCGGACAGTCACGCGTGGCGAGCAAGGCAAAAACCCCTAGTTTGCTGCGAGCGGCTAGATGAACGCCGCTGCTGATTACGAGAGAACTGCTCGTGCAATGCGGAGGATGGCACCTGGCACGCAGGGCGGACAGTCACGCGTGGCGAGCCCGGCGGGTATAAATGAACTATTAACGCCCTCTGCTTTACAGCAAGAACCCCAGTCCACATGATGGACAAACGATTAGACCGCATTCTCTCTAGAATGGCCTCCGGCACGATGGGCGGACAGTCACGCATGGCGAGCCAGGCGGATACAAATCAACTATTGAAACCAAGAATACAGATTATTACCCCATCGATAGCGTGCCTTCCTTTTGAGATTCTACACACGTTTAGCATAGAGACCAACAACTTTGATGACCTTGCCTGGTTTAGAACAGACGATAGCTATTTGGGGCGTCGCAATAATTTTGTGATGTCACCCGACGGGTCTGTCGTGGGGGATATACAAATTGACCGAGATTGGTACAACGTTCCTGTTACGTTCCCCCCGGTTATTCACCATCATTATTTGCGATTTTATGACACTAACACTAGTGAGTTGTTAGCGACTGAAAGAGGCATCCGGGCAGCAATTGACGCATCAGGCAATCGTTATTGGCTGACTCGGTACGAGGATTGGAATTATGCTTTCACCTATGAGCGAACAGAGGTGAGCCCATTTGGATATATTGTGTGGCGCAACGGCGTTCAGATCGACTCTTTGCCCGGTGGCAGTAAGACTGCTAATCAGCCTGGATCATATGATCCCACTACTAATTTAATCGAAAGAGACGGAGTTTTATGGGTGGCCATGACTGTCCCCCATAACGGGGAGTACGAAGGAAATTCTTTACTTTTTGCTCTTAATTCGACGACAGGTGAGCACCTTGCCGAGTTCATTATCCCCGACCCTACTTGGACAGGCACTTTCCCCGGGGACCATGTCCAGAACGGGGCGTATATCGGACCCGGCTACCCGGCCTACGGCGGCGTGTTTAGTGTTGAAAGCATGGCCTCTAGTTACGTCTCTGACCCAGGGGCAATATGGATGTCTTCAGCCTATGGTGACGGTTTATACCGCTTCACAGTTGAAGGTATGACATTTTACGACAGCACCCTTACCGGGAATACTCCAACTTACCACAATGGCTTACAGGCGATTAACTACGCTATGCAAATGAATATTTCAGGTTATTTATTAGCCGGAGGAGTGGTCGTTAGTACTTTTATGCCTCCGAACGCAGCCGTTAATAACCAGTGTTTAAGCGATCAGATTGATAGTTTCTTAGAAAGATTCAACGAGTTTCCAGAGCTTCCACGCTCCTTAGATTTTACAGACAACGAGTTTCAATTTGATGTTTTAGTTAGTACCCAGCCTCAAAATTTAGCTCTTGTGTTATTGGATATTACGGATTCACCTATCAATAATACTAATACTGTAGATATTGAGCTACGAACTGAAACGTATTGGGTGGTTAAGTTTTTTACAGAGTACGAGACATAAGTAACATTGGGCCAGGAAAAAAATTATTAATACCTTACTGCCGGATAAAATTTTGTCACGCAAATTATTTGACCGGATTTATTTAATATGTCTAGTAGCGTGCCGCCATGAGGATTAGCAGGTAAACTAACACTATGTTAACTACCGTTATGCTTGTTGGTTGGGCCGGGGGTTGGACTGCCATAACTGCTGAGGGTGCTATACCAAACTTTGGGGTGCGGGAAGGTCTTTTGGAGTACACTACGCAGCAATCTCTTGAAGAAGTAATTCGTCTTACAGGGGCGGAGTTGTCGGGGATGTTCGCTAAGACTAGACAACAAATGACCGTTGAACACCGCCCAGCAAACCTCGCTGAAACGCCCTACGTCGGGTACATTCCGTCTGACCGAGTCACTGCGGATGACTTTGAAGGAGACTCGACTCTTTTCCCTGTGCTATCGATGGCGGTAACAGAAAACGACGACGGGGAAGTAACATTCGTGCCCGTGCTGGGAGACATTATAGACGGAATTGAAGATCTACAAGATCTTATTCGCATGAATGCCAAACCAATCCGGTGGGAGCATCAACCAAGTGAGTTTCTTGATCAAGTCAACCAGTATGGTAATAGCTAAAGTGTGGTGTAAGATTACTATGCTTAAATACCCCAACACGAGGTGACCATGACAGTTCCCACTGTAGCCCAAGGCCGAGGCGCTTTTCGTCCCGCAGGAAAAGACAACCTAAAGAGCAACTATCAGTTGGTAGTAGATAAACCACTTGATGGGGCGTCCCCGACCAAGGACGTAAACTATCAGGCTGTGAACCTAGGTGTAAAAGCAATTCAGGAGCGCATCAACTCTTATGGGCTCGGGTACATCCCGTATCTACCTCCCAGCGGACGATACGACTCTCAAACCAAAATAGCCGTAACAACAATCCAAGGTTTGTTTGGCCTAGTACAAGACGGAATTGCAGGACCTGCGACTTGTCGTCATCTTTGGAGAGATCTACTTATTTGGTTTGGTGGGGTCCATCACGTACCGGCGTCCCAGTTGTACGGATTTATGATGTTGGAAAGTGTTGGAGACCCCGGCGCTGTTGGGCACACAACCCCTTCAGATAGAGGTCTCAATCAAATAAACCTTGTTGCTCACCCGTACATAACGGTAGAGCAAGCCTTTGACCCTAACTTCTCCATTGACTACACGGCGAGGCGTCTTGGTGATGCCCGTATCAGGTTCTCAAGTAAAGGCGTTGATCTTAAGAACCGCTGCGCCATCGCCCAGCATAATAGTCCGAGAGACGCTTTGTCCTGGTTTAACACCGAAACCCCTCCTAACGAAAATATTGAAAAGTATGTTAATCTCGTGTTGGGCCACGCTATTAATTTTAAGTGAGGGACTATGAAAAATATTACTCGTAGCATCAAATCGGTAAGGCAACATTACCACGCCAATAGGCTAAGGGCGGCGTCAAAGCGGCAGTACGCCGCCGATCCTGGTGTTGTCTTTCACAATGATTTGATTAAGCCCTCCGGAGCCATTCACGGAGTAAACACGACTGAGGAGATGATGAACAGTGCTGTCCCAGTCACAGATTAGGTCTTACTGGTCCCCCCGATGCGCTGGCCCACACGCCACTGTCAGTCTCTACGGCGCAGGTAAAGTTACAGTCGACGCTGCTATCGTTTCTGCGGTTAAGGCACTCAATCAGGTTCTGACGGCGTACAAGTACAGCACAAGGGCTGCCGACACCGGGGCGTACGTATGTCGAATGAACACCGGCGGAACTGCGTGGTCGAATCATGCGTACGGAGTTGCTTTAGACATCAACTGGTCTACAAATCCATACGGCACATATTTACGGACTGACATGCGCCGATATGGTGACGGGAAGATGCCTGAGCGCATCTGTGCCATCCGAACCAACAACGGAAAGCAGGTCTGGAACTGGGGAGGGTTTTGGTCTGGCAACAAAGACGCAATGCACTACGAAATTGTGTGCACACC
>Ga0315293_10004921_pt1 | contig 12615 bp, 28 predicted proteins | sample YL17G13_20_MG_FD_203071 | JGI IMG/M metagenome (GOLD analysis project Ga0315293, IMG submission 203071) | Sediment microbial communities from Yellowstone Lake, YNP, Wyoming, USA - YL17G13_20 | ecosystem: Environmental > Aquatic > Freshwater > Lake > Sediment | place: USA: Wyoming | collected... | reverse complement strand
AACTTCAACAGCAGCCGGAGGAGCCTTAGCCTTTTCAACTTTTTGAAGGTTGTCCGCTATCACCTGGACTTTTTTCGGTATTTTTGCCAATGTAAGCCTCCACGAATGAAATCACAACGCCTTTTATAGTTTTTCCCTGTCCGGCAAGCTTCTTCTTGAAATTCCTTTGAAGATCGGCCGGAATCCAAACCATGAGGGACTTAGTGCCACTTTTTGTCATTTTAGCCGTCATAATGACAATTTATGTCATACACTTTTAAACTTGTCAACCTTTATTTTTACAATTTTTTACTCGAGATCGTTTTTCTTGGGGGAAAAAGATCTTGTAATAGAATCAAGTCCAGCCAGGGGGGAGCCCCCTGGAACCCCCGAAAAGAACCCCTTTTAGAAGGATGCCGGGGAGGGGAACAGCCGCAGACAATCAATCCCCTGGCCGGAGCCCCTCCCGACACCTAAAAATGAGGAGGAAAAAGAGCCCTCCCCGTATATCCCCGCAATCCGGAGGGGTGAACCGGAATTACGGCCTTTAAATCCCGCCTGGGAAGCCCCAGGATCGATTTTCTCCATTTTATGTCACCTTTACCATGCCCGTCAAGAATCCTCCTCATAGGTTCGATGCCAGCCGCCCTTTATGCCTAACAGATAATCCAGGTCAATCCACTCACACCGTCCGCACTTAGGGCACTTGTAAGGGATCCGGAGCTTTATTTTCCTGTAGCAGCCGAAAGGTTGTATCAAACGGGATCCTTTAAAAATAAAATTAAAAGTCTCTTTATCTTCGGGCCGGATCTTGGGAGCCTGTAAAAAATCAGATAGAAGATACCGAACAGCCTTTTTCGGGCTCTGAACCTGTTTTATATCGACAATATAACTCCCCCCGGAAACTATCCTCCAAATCTTTGAAATCTCATCTTTCAATATAAAAGAGCCGTCAAACAAAACGTGGAGGTGAAGATGCCAGCCCCTGCCATAATTCGTGGCCTGGACAACGTAGAAGCCTCCCGCGATCTTTTTAAATCTTCTCCGGAGCTTTCCAAAAGCCTCCCGGAGATCCTTGACACAGTATTTTCCAAAGGAATAATCCGGAATGTTTTTTATAGTCAAAGTCAAAAAGTAAGGGCTCTTCCAAGCCTTAACACAATTAAGCAGAATTTTAAAATGATAGCCGAACCATTTCTTTCGACACTCTGGACAAGTCCGATCCCCGCAGGATAATTTAACCCTCAAAGACGTTCCACAATGGGAACAGTAGAGCATTTTGAAGGGATGATTTTCAGTCATTTCGTGCTTTTCATAATTGCCATAAGTTCTTTTGGAGAGATTTGAATCGCCCCACAAAAAATGGCCCTCGCTAATGCGCGATCCGTGGTCAGGTCATAATGTGGATGCTCCCTCTTTTTATTTTGAAACCATGATCTAGGAAAACACATTATCTTAGCAAAGGCATGGAGTTCATTTAAGGAATCCGCTATCAAATGGATGCCGTCTGTATAAACACACATTAGAGCGTTTTGAAGGGATGATTTTCGATCATTTGAGCGTTATTTAGACGTTCCGCGGATCTCCGGGCCCGCGGCTGTCGGCGAGCTCGCCCGAATAACGTATTTTTTATAGGCCCTATAATGCGCCTGCCGGCATAGAGGAGAACAAAACCCATCCCTTTTAAAAGGAATTTTAGCCGTATAAGTCTTAGAGCACCATCGACAAAACTTTAATTCTTTCAAGAAGGGAGACCATTTTGACATCATTTTCTCCGTTATTCATTTTGAGATCCCAAATTTCGTTCCTGCGATCGAGCCGTGACGCGAATAACGCTCAAAGGCGGGGGAAGGGGAGCCATGATCCCCGAATATGTCACCCCCGCCTTTAAAGCCTTCATCTACAGAACCTTCACGCTCGTTTTGGCCGTGATAGACAAAAGTTGAAAGAGCTTATAACAACCCACAAACTCCTCGCTCCCCACCTCAGCCAATTCATCCCCGTTTTTTGTCGCCCTATAGAACTGGTCTGAAGTCCCACAGTTCTCGATAGCAACAAAAAGAAAGGGAGGAAACACCTTTTTTGTTTGTTTTGGCATTTAACTTTTTCTTCCTTCCCGATCAGAACGGAACCTCGTCGCTTTTCTCCCGGAGCTTCGTGATCCGGAAAAGCTTGACCTTATTTCCGGCCTTCGTTTCCGTCGTGCCCTTGAACACGAAGCGCAGCCGCTGGCCTTTCAAGGCCCAGAAGTTAACCTCCTCCATGCTATAGCTAACGGGAATAGCTATAACGCCGCCACTTAGCGTCCTCACGTGGAGAACCTCGGAGTAGGGGAGCTTTCGGATTGACAAAAGCTCGCCCTCCCTCATGTCCCCGTTAGCCTCAGGCTTCCAGAACGGGGGGAGCTCTCCCGGCTCCAGTAAAACCTGCTCCTCCTCCTCCCTTGTGTCCCTCTCCTGGTCTTCTTCCTGTCTCATTTTTAGAGACCTCCTTAATAAAAATTTTAACCCGGCGATCCGGGCCAATTTCATTCATCAAAAACAATCGTATAATGAATATCCTTTGGATATTCCAATATCATTCTAGCCACAAAATCAAAGGCATCTTCTTCTATAAAAAATCTAGCCAACAAGCACTCCGGAGGCAAATCATCTTCTTCCTCATTAGAACAAAAAACCCAATAATTTAAAACAATGCCACGACTTCGTTTTCTTATCATTCGTCGTAAAGGTCCGGGTCAAAAGTCCGATAAGACATCCCCAGATGCCTTCTCCAATAGGAAAGAGAATCCCGGAGAAGATCGATCTCCCTTTGCTGTTTCGACCTGGTAAGGATTGAGCCTAAAATAAACCCCGCCGTAAGCGAAACCGAAAGGCCCAAAAAATAGAGAACCATTTCAATCCTCCTTTTTTTCCCTTATTCGGATATTAACAAAACCCGCAGCCCTTAAGAGATCCTTAAAAATCGCCCTCCGGGCTTTCTTTGGAAGATCCTGTTTTTTGACGGCCCCGCTCAAGGCCCAAAAGGCCTCTTCAGCCTTCCGAACTTTTCTCAAGAAAAGAAATCGTTTAAACAAAGGGATTCTCCGGGGGAAGGATTAAAGCGACCCGTGTCGCATAACGGTTAGTATGTAAACAATAGTTTACTTCCATAACTCCTCCAGGTTCACCCTTAGGCAACGGCTTATCTTCTCCAACGCCTTAATCCCCGGACTTTCGACTTGGCCGTTTTCAAGTTTCAAAACATATATCCGGCTATACCCGCTTGCCTTCGCTAATTTCTCTTGGCTCCAGCCGAGGTCAAGCCTTTTTTTCCTTATCCTTTGGCCTATGCCATCACTTCGTTGTTTCATAAACAACACCATTCGCGGGATTTTTTAGGCCAAAAAAACCTCTTAGCCTCATCCGCAATTTATTTATCTTTCGAACCTCGTAAGGCCCCTCGTTAACGATATAATACTTTTTCCCATTTACTTCGAAATCTTGACGAGTAACAAATACCCCGTCTTTACATGAAACAAGCTTTAAATCGATCATCTAAACCCGCTTTTCTCTTTTAAAAAGAAGCTCGAATTTTTTTTTTAAGAAAGCGGAGGTATCCTATTGCCCCTTCCGCTCTTCGTTAATTTATAAGCCTCCATGCGCTTTTTTACATCTTCCATTAAATCCCTTGGAGGATCAGGATAAAGTTCTAAAACTAAACTTGAATACTCGGCTTGCTCCGTTCTCCAAAGATCAACAAAGTCGTGATAAGGACGAAGGCTTTTTAAATCTTCATTCCAAAACAACCAACCAAAATCCCTATCCCTGCGATATAACTCAAAAAGCCTTTTAACCTTTTCCAGCCTTTCTTTTTCCATTTTCTTATTTAATCCCCGGAGCCTTCAGCTGACCTCTTGAAACTTGAGTTATGATATAAACAACTTTATTCGGATCCTTCAGCTGATCTTTTGAAATCTTCCGAAGGACAGGCCCTTGATTAATCGCCGGAGAGTTCAAGAGCGAAAAAAGGATTAGAAAAAACGTTGTCATCTTCTTCCTCCCTTCACGGGCCGATGTATATAATAGTTTAATAGCCTTGTCAAGCACTATTTTTCCGGGTAGGTTAACCCTCCCGCCGGCGAGATCGTTCAACCTGGACGATCCCAGAGCCCCGTTTTTTCGACAAAACCGAAAAGCCCCTCCTTTCGTCGCTGCTACGTCCGGGAGTCCCGCTTGACCAACCCTCCCCGGAGCCCTTATTTTTCGTTTGTAGGCCCTCCTGGAGCCCTTCCCGGCCTAAAACAAGACCGCTGCCAGCTTTACCAAGCCTATAACCTCGAGAACCATGAAAGGCAAGGCTACTGCCCGCCCGCCCAGGTAATAGTGATACTCCTTCGCCGTCGTAAACTCAGCCGTCAAAAAGTCCATATCATACCGCGGCCGGAAGGGACAAAAGATCTCGAGAGCCCCAATCATCATACAATGCCTTTCTTCGTCCGTGAAAGACCCGCTCACACCTTCACCTTTTTAAAAATGAGGATCAAAATCAGTCCGCTCAAAACCGCGATCACTATATCCCGCCAGAAAGTTTCGTCGAATTTTATCATGCTTCACTCTATGTAAACATAGCCTCCAAAATAGGTAGCCTGTGGATTAGTTATCCAAACCGGATTAACCATTTTAATCTCAAAAAAATCTCCATCTATTAAGGCGATAGCCAAATTTACATTAGAAAAAACTCGTTCACTAGTATTAACAGACAAAGTTTTAATTAAATAGTCGGTAGTATTATTCACTCTAATATAAAGGCTCCATGCCTCATTCGTTCCCGAAGCCGTAGCAGAAAAACAATAAATTTCTACTCGTCTAATCATTCCAGAAACACGAATATATATTTTATTATTTGCCGCTGTAGCATTTGGAATCCTTGGCAACATTCCAAAATATCTCGTTTCGCCATCAACGGGATCATGAGACAAGCCTTGAACATAAACAGCATAAGCCGAATCCTGGTAAGGGCCTTTAATCCCTACTTGTGTCATTGTCCTAAACTCCTACCCGAAAGCCAATAAATACTCATGCCGTTAAAAAGAACCAACCGCTAATCCGCGAAAACCTAACCAAATTCCAAGTCGGAGGATAAGCCCGTCCCCCGGCCCCATCATCGCAATTTTCCCCCGTCCCGGCGAAGCCCAAATCCGTCGTTGTATCCCCGGCATGACAAGAAAAATTAGTGTGCCATAACCAGAACGGCAACCCGTCAAAATAAGTTGTCCCGGCAACACTCGAAGTCGTCTGGCCCACCGCTGCAGAAACCGTTATCATGTAAAAGCAAACATTCCCGATTCTCCTCCAAACCCCTCCATAAGTAACAACGCCCCCGCTAATAGTTAAATTATGAGGAACCGGAACAAACGTCCCCTCTTGATACGGTATTTCGAACGGCCCTTTTATTCCAACTTGTGTCATTGTCCTAAACCCCTATCCATTCGACCAGGCAATACCCCGATCCTCCCGCCGCTCCGACCCCCCCGTTCGCTCCCCCCGCTCCTCCTCCCGCTCCCGTATTCGCCCCCGCCGCCGTTCCGTTTACCCCTACCGCTCCTCCGTCCCCTCCCGGCCCGTAAAGCGTCCCTCCTCCTCCTCCTCCTCCGTCCGCTCCTCCTCCATCACCCCCAGGATATAAAGTCCCCGCTCCTCCATCCCGTCCATCGCTCCCGGTATTATCCCCCCCTCCTCCTCCTCCCGATCCCCCGACATAAAGGACAATCGCAGAAGTCCCCGGAAGTCCCACTCCTCCCGCCGCTCCTCCGTCCCCATGTAAAAGTCCCCCTCCATCTCCCCCCGCTCCTCCTCCATTCGCAAACCTTCCCCGAAGTCCATGATCCGCAACCAACGCCCCGAACGAACTCGGCAAACCGTCAACGCCATTATTTCCTACCGCTCCCCCGGCCCCTCCCGCTCCTATCGTAACGGCTATATCGCCGCCGACTACAACCGAACGCCTATAAACAAGCTCCCCCGCTCCTCCTCCCCCTCCTCCTCCGTTTACAGCCCCCCGGCCCCCGGCCCCTCCCCCTCCTCCTCCAAGCAAAGTAACCCAAACACAAGTTACCCCGAAACTCCTGACCCATGTTCCCGAAGCAAGAAACTCCTGGCTTTGCGTAGTTGTCCGCTCTACACTTTCCCCAAACATTCCAACTTGAACGCCCATTTAATTCGGATAATTCAAAACGTATTCCAAGGCCATTCCCATATCACAGGGAGCCGCTGTCGGATTTGTCGCCCTCACAACTAAGGTATGACCTCCCGGTATCACAATTCTCTGAAATAGCTGCCGTCCCGTTTCAAACCCGATTTGATCTAAAATTCTTGTCCCCCTGGGATAAGCGGAGATCCCGTTGACCAGGATTTCCCAATAAACCGTTTTCCATGCCAGGAGCGTCCCGCACGTATTCCCGAAACCGATCAATTCCATCGAGCATCTTGAGGGGACTGTTACGGTAAAAAGATCAACCGCCGCCCCTGCCGGAATTGTTTGCGAAGTCGTTTCGACAAAACTCTCCGACCCGGAAGGATCCGGCGGCTCCCTTTGGATCCAGTTCAGGATCCCCCGCAAAAACTGTCTCATTATTGCTCAGGATACGATAACTCATATTCCAGGGAGATCCCCATTCGGACATTCCCCGCAGTCGGATTATTCGCCTGGAACCTCAAGGTATGCCCTCCCGTAACCTCAATCGCTTGAACCAACTGCCTTTCCGTCCCAAAGGCCCATTGATCAAAAATTGCATTGAAAGGATATAGAAGCAAACCATCAAGATAAACCACCCAATTTATCACCGTCCACGCTCCCGGCGTATCGGTATAATTTCCAAACTTTATGAGCTTAAAAATCGCCTTCGCCGGGACGGTAATTGTAAAAAGGTCTTGTGAAGTCCCCGCAAGAATCAGGGCCGAATAAGGTTGGATGAAAAGCTCAGATCTTATACTCATTATAGAACCCCTTCACCTTCGTTAGATATTCAGGAACCCGAAAGCCCCGATTATACTTCGCGATTCCAAGATTATACATTTGAACCGCAGTATCAAAAGCATATTTAGAAAGAAGTCTCGACAACTGCCTTGTCCCCGCATTTATATTAACCTCCGGCCTCATAAGATTCGCGATTTCTGCTTCTGTCGGATTCTTATAATCCTTCACAAGACCAAAGTCCTGTGCCAGAATCGGGGTGATCCCCATTAAGCCATAAGAAGGATCATTTGGATTCGTCGCATTAGGATTAAAACTAGACTCTTTCATCACAACCGCTCTTATCAGCGCCGAAGGAACACCCCAAGTCCGGGAGCTCATCAAAATTATATCCGAATAAGGAACATTTTTAGTGCCTGTCGGCAACGACGGTTTTCCGGACGAAACCGGAGAAGCCCCCAAACCTTTAACGAGAAAAAACAAGGCCAAGCATCCAAGCCCGATTACTAAAAACGGCATCTTCATTTCTCCGAAAGGCTAACCTTATTCTGTAAACAAAGGTCTAAAATAGTTTCGATTTTCGACAACCTTTTTTCGAGCCGGACAATATAGAAAAACGCCGGAATTATCAGCAGATTCAAAAACTTTAAAAAAATTTCTAGCCCGTTCACGTTTACCCCCTTCGCCGTAACCCGATAATCCCCCAAAGGATCAAAACCGCCGACACTCCGAATAGCAGCCATTTGACCGGAGTAAAAACCTTCTCAACCGCCTTTCCCAACTTTATTGCCGCATGATTTGCCATTTGTCCAACTACCGGAGGAACCGGAGCCGCTCCCCATTCTATCGTCTGGCCCTTTTTCGGCCCCTCAACCACCGTTCCCGTATTCCAGCCGAAAGCCTTGTAAAACCTTCCTTTCAGCCAATCAAAAATCAGGTTCATAAAAATCACTTCTTGAAGATCAAAACCGCCGCAACTATCGCCATAGCCCCCAGGATCCAGGGCATCATGTTCTGGGAGCTCCAAACATTGACGGAAGTAGGCGAGACCGAAACCCCTCCCCCTTGCTTCGGAGTATCAACACCCTGGAGCTTATTCCCGATAACGACTATCGCCGTATCCATAGCCCTTGTGGCTATCCCTTCCCAATCGATCCGTCTTTCTTCAGCCATTTTTTATCTCCCTCTCTGTGCAATCAATAAAACAAAAAGAGCCGCTCCAACCGCTCCCGCTGCAATCAAGATCCACCGCTTTCTATTCTCAGCATCTATTTTTGACTTAACATCCAAAGTGACCTTATTGATATTCGTAGAAAGAAAACCCCAGTCCAAGTTTTGAGGCAACATCTTATTTATTCCCTGCGCTTTTAATTACGACGATCCCGATAACGACCGCTCCAACCACTAAAATCACGGGCATAAACTTTGTAAGACCGGACATTATGCCCGCGAAAACGCTCCCCGTAGCCGTTCCTGTGGAAGGCATATCACCGTCAGACGAAACCCCGGAAGGTGTCGATGCCCCCCTAACCCTTGCCGTTGACGAAGGGACGGGAGCGGAATCCCCCAAAGCCTCCTCTGCCGCCATAACTTCACTTCCCAACGTTCTTACTCCGTCAACCATTTTAAACAATCGACTTTCCCGTTCCTGGCCCGGAGGTGGAATAGTGCGAGTCCCCGTCCATCTGCCAAGGGCCGGATTCCAAACCCGACCTTTACTGCCAATTACAAGATTCGGATTCTTTTTCCGGATCATCCCCGGAAGCCCGCTTTGACTTGAACGTATTGCTTCAGTCATCTTCTTCTTCCCTTCCCCGCGCTTTTAATCAAGAAAATTCCCCCGGCAACCGCGAGAACGATCCAGACAACCGAAGGAATATCCGAAAAAGAAAATCCCGTCCCATTTCCCGAATCCACCGTCCCCGAAGGATAAGAATTTAAAGTCGGAAGAACCGTTCCCGTTGCGTTTACTTTGCTTTTCCAGGATTTTCTTTTCGCCTTATTCGCCGCCTTTATCGCCGCAACTCGAGCTCGCTTTTTCGCGTCATCCTCGTCCTCCTGATCTTTAGAGGTGCTAGTATGAGACAAGATCTCCGCAGCCGTAAGCGTCATCATCGGATTCTGACGGTTTAACATATCCTGGAACTTCCACCTTTTCTCCCAATCTTTTGGAGGAGTCGAAGGGGGAGGATTTCCCGGAAATGTAGGAGGAGCTTCCGGAGGACGCGGTTTTGGATTTACAGGTCGAACGATGATTGACATTTTATCCCCCTATTTTTTCCCCGAACTTTTCAAGACATACCAGGCCCCGCCAACCGCCAAAATAATCCAGACAATCGAAGGGATAGAGGAAAGGAAAGACGGTTTTTCCGGAGTTATCATAACCCCGCCCCCGCCCCCGCCATAAAGAATAGGATTGACCGTCGGATCCGCAGTCGTGGAAGTGCCGACATTATATTTTTTATTATTAAGTGCCGCTTTTTTAATTGCCGCTATCCGGGCAAGCTTTTTTGCCACATCATCATCCTCAGAAGCCCGATATTTTGCCGGATACTCCATTAAACTCTTATAGGCAATCGTCCGCCCTTTAGGTTCCCAATCTTTTGCCGGAGCCCCTTGCTCCATTAAACTCTTAGAAGAAAACTTCGACCCTTTAGGATTCGTGTAACTTTGCTTTAATTCTTGAGCAGCCTTTTTTGCCAACGCCTCAGAAGAAGCTTTTCTCGCCATTTTTATCCTCCTACCTCCCCGGAGCTTTTAACTGAGCTTTTGAAACCGTTCTAAATATCGGTTCTCCGCTTGCTACGGCTTGCTGAAATCTTCGCTCTATCGCTTCTTGCTCAGGATCAGATCCCGGAAATAATTTATGGAAAAACGAATAAACCATGAAAGCCGCAACCGCCGCACCCCCGGCGATCCCCGCCGTTGACATCCCGGAGAAGATCCCGCCCGTCCCCGCTGCAGCTGCTGGCCCCGGCCCCGCCGTAGCAACCTGAACGGGCCCGACAAACTTTGAAGCCGCAGCCGCCGCCGTTGTCGCCGTCCCCGCCGTCCCCGCCTTCGAGAGCCCGCCCGTCAACGCCTTGACCCCGGCCCCCAGGGACGTAGCAATCCCCGTAACCGTTCCCTTTAATCCCGCCGATATAGCGTCAAGCTGAGAAGTCGCCTTCGTTTCAGCCGCTTCAAGCTTTCGGTTCATGAAATAGTAAACGCCATAAATCCCGACCCCGATCAAAACCACGAAACCAACCGTTTTTGTCGCGCTCATGTTCACCCTTTCATAAGGGAAGGGAGGAGATCTTCCCGCCGAAAAGACCCCCTCCCCTTTATCTAAAAGGAGGAATCGCTTAGCGAAGAGTCCTCATCCCGAAAACGCAAAGATCCGCTTCGTCCGTCGCCGTCGCGTTCGTGAAGTCCAACCGGATGAAATTCTTTTTCCCGGTAGGATAGACCTCGTTGATCGAGCCGTTCGTCACGAACAAATGAGGATACATCCCAATATCCGTAGTAGGAACAGCCGTTCCAACGGCAACCGTATCATAACGGTTAAACGGGAGAAGCCGCTGTCTTTCGGCCTGGAAGGACGAAACGTTGACGTTCGACATCCAGGTTCTCACCGTATCCCGGAAGTTAAACAGAACAGGACGATCAGCGCCGACTACCGCGCAACAGAAAGGCTGGTTGATCGCGTCATGATTGTAAACAAACCAGCCAAAAAGCCCCAGGTCAAGCGAACTCTCGAGATCCCAGAAATTGAGCGGTGCAACGGCATGGATGAGGGGATACGTGGAAATGTAGGGCAACGCAAACGGCTTGCTCGTCCCGTCATCGACCAGAGCCGACATCGTTCGGATCAACTCGATGCAGACGGTAACGCCAGGAGCCGTGAAGTTGACCGCTCCAGCCGCCGAAAGATCCGCAATCGTCCCCGTCGTGATTTGAACTTCCAGGTTTGAATACCGTCCGGAATCAAAAATCGTATCCTCTTGCCTATTCAAGAACGGGAACACGAAGGGAATATCAAGAACCGCGTCAATGTAAGCACTCCCCGCAGCCAACGGTTGGATATGGTAAGGAGCCGTATGATCCAGGTAAGCGTTTAACCGATATAACGCCATGCCCGGAACATTATTGACTAGAACCTCCCCCCTCGAAGTCCTTACCGTAACGCCTTTAATCCAGCGATAAAGCATATCGCCATAAGGCCCGACAATCGCCGCAATAGCCGCTTCCAGGTGAAGCCGGATCTTATACCAGCCGCAGCCGTCAAGAGGGAAAATGTTCGTGTAGGTAACAATCGAGCCCTGAGGCAACGGAAGCCCTCCCGCAAGTGTGATTTTTTCCTTTGGATACCACATAACTTTTCTCCTATCCTTTCCTAAAACCCGTCATTTTCTCAGGAACCAAAGACGATGTTCCTAAGAAAATTGACCCGATACGCGATAGCGACGATCACAAGAACGACAATCGCCGTAACCAGAAAACCTTTAAGACGACCCATTTTTAAAGCTCCTTAAGCAGATTTCGTTTCAGATTTTTTTGTAACAATCGCATAACCTATAGTGGCCCCAAGAACGACCTTTACAAAAACAATAAAAGTCGAAAGGCCTAGAGATTGCCCGGTCAACAGAAATTCCACGACCACCGCTCCCGCCGAAACGATAACCGCGAGAACGATAGCCGCTTGCCCCTTCAATTCCACGTGAATTTTCAGGAGCGATTTCTTGATAATCTCCGTAACCACCGCCACAGAAGCTATAAGTTTTGCTATGTCCATATTATGAACATGGCTTTAAAAGGGGGAATCCGTCAAGAAAATAAAGTTTATTAGATTGAAACGTTGATATAATGGAAGGGCTCTAAATTGATTAGAACCTGTAAGGTAGGCTCGGGGACAAGCCTTTTTAAATAAGAGAGATCCCGCTCTTCCGTGATCTGAAACAAGTGAAATTCATCGGTAAGAGCCCTAACGTAAACGGGAAGATCATAAAAACGCCTTGCCACAGCTATAATATCAATCCCTTTATGCCTTCCAAATTTATAAAGGTGGGCAATCCTGAAATCATCCTTCCCATAAAGATCAATTTCATCAAAAACGACTAGACTAGATTTTTTAGGACTGGAATCGTCCCAAACCTTATGACAAAAAGACTTTAACCCCAGATTTTGAACATAAGCAGAGCGAGAGGAAAACTTAGAATACTCACCCAGATAATCCAGGATGAACACCTTCAACGCCGGATTCTGGGCTTGGCGTTCCAACAGCAACCGTTTTGCCAGCGTCGTCTTGCCCCGGCCCCGCTTTCCGACTATCGTCTCTAACATCAGGCTTTATTTCCTTTTTAGGCTTAGCAGCCTTCACCGCTTTATATCGTCCATAAGCGAAAGCCGTCAAATAGAATCCGAAAACGATCTCATCTTTTGCCAGCTTTCCCATCCCGTATTTTTCAAGGATCCTCGAAAACGGCCCCGCAAGGTGAGCTTGCTCAGCAGGGGACAAGGGAAGGACGGCCGGATTAAAAGAACCCCAGATTTCAAACGGAATATTGATAAGATCCCCGGCAAGCTCCTCACTTACCTCAGTCGTCAAACCAGAACTTAACTCCCCGGATTTCTCCGACAATTCTTCCTGCAACTCGTCGGGCGAGTCCGGCATATCCGGGAGCCCTTTTCTCTTCTTCT
>Ga0315293_10004920_pt1 | contig 12616 bp, 8 predicted proteins | sample YL17G13_20_MG_FD_203071 | JGI IMG/M metagenome (GOLD analysis project Ga0315293, IMG submission 203071) | Sediment microbial communities from Yellowstone Lake, YNP, Wyoming, USA - YL17G13_20 | ecosystem: Environmental > Aquatic > Freshwater > Lake > Sediment | place: USA: Wyoming | collected... | reverse complement strand
GTTTGGTCTGTCTTATTTGACCATGTCTCAGTTCCTGTCAATAGTATGTTCGCGTTTTTGATTCCCTGCCCTTGCTCATCAAGTAAATGGAACTGAATACTGCCTGTGCCAGAGATGTACAAATAAACTATTATATCATTTTTAGCGCCAGTGTAAGGTCCTATTGTTCTGGGTAAGAAAGTTGATACATTTGTTACAACGGAGATTTCATAATGATCGTAGTAGGGGTTGACCACTATACTGAAATTGCCATCAGTTGTAGAAGTTGTACTATAATAATTCGAATTCGGCAATATGTTCGGATTCGCCGAAGGGGATGTGGTCGCAACAAACTTGACGGTTGCACCGCCAATCTTCTGTGGAGCTTCTTCATGACTCAGAATAGAACCCGCTACTATGCCTGAGCCTGTCAGTTCCGGGTTGTGGGTGAAGTTCTGGTATTTCAAAAGCTTTATCCCCTGCGGGTATCCGTAGTCGCTGCTGAAATAATTCAGATAGCCGTCCTTGTTCGTTTTTATGTCATAGCTTTCGTTTATGGGGTTGTTCCAGGACGATTCTTTAATATAGGGGCTGACGCGCACCGAAAAGGTGCCGTTTATGTCCGTGGTCTTAGTGTACCTCACCGTAGCGCTCTCTTTGGTCGTGCCAATAAGAATCCTGACCGTCACGCTCGGAACCTTGCAGTTCGAGTAAATGCAGTATTTATCTATAACGGTGCCGTTTATCATGCTCAGCCCGTACATGTTCAGTGTGAAGCTGTTATTGACATCGGTATTCTGAGGATTATTTGGCGGAGCGTCACCATTATAATAGGTCCCATGGAACATTATGCCCTTTTCCAGCGAATCGTAGGAGCCGTGGCCCGCAGTCTCTATCCTGACATAATAGCCTAAGCCGCCGCTCGGCGTGCGGGGTATAAGCGGCGTGTACATCGGCTGGCCGTCGACAATCAAAAGAATCAGGCCGTTCCCATCTGTCGTTCCGTTGGCGAATACCAGCTTGCCTATCTTCAGGTTTTGGAGCAGGAACGAATCGTAGCCCCCGGCTTCGCCGCTGACGGACATGTTGTATACGCCGTCCTTGACCGTGACGTAGGCAAGGCCGTAGGCATCCGTGATGTTCGTTGCGAACGGCTTTCCGTCGCTTCTAAGCAGAGTTATGTTGACATATTCAAGAGGCGTGATGGACCCGCTGGAATTGGTCGTGACATTTATCAGGAGCGTGTTGTAGTCGCCTATCGTGTCCAGGTAGTACGGATAGGCTGCGCCGAGCGAGGGCTGCTCAGTATCCCCCGGCGGGTCTATTTGCAGATATGTGTACTGTCCGGCCGTTATGGTGAACAGCGTCGTGGCCCATGCGGGCGTTTGACCAGATTTCCCTGCTGTTAGGTTACAGCTTGCGCACGGTAGGACTCTAACGTATGTATCAACTCCATCATAATTGTTAGTGTGTATCTGCGTATCGTCACAAGTTGTCAGGAGTGTTTGCGTTCCTGTATATGTTACATTGTAAGTGGCACCTATCGCCTGACTGCCAGTACTGTTAGTTAAATTGATAGTTAAACTCGTAATGCTGAGAGGGACATCCAAGCTGTTTTCATTCTGATTCAAATATTTTGTGCCTGATATCGAATTATACCCTTGGGATGTACCGTTGACTACATAATTATATGTAAGTTCTGGGTAAAGAGGAACGTCTACCCCGAATTTCGCCTGCCCGTTCGTGGCTGGAAGAGTCTGGGTGAATGTCATCCCGTTCGGGAGCGTACCGGAGTATGAAAGCGTTACGGTCGGCCAGCCATTACAATATGTTACGGGAACTCCTCCAGATGTTACGTTTACTGTGAGGTTCGCCGGCCTCATTTGAACCGTGAAACTCTTGCCATATGTCGGGTCGTATTTGACGATTTGATTGAAGTAGTTGGACGAACTGTCCGTTCCACCGAATACGTAGAACTTGTTGTCGTAGTCCGAGAACACGGCTGAAGTGAACGCCCTAGGTGTAGGCAGGGTGCTATTTGTTACGCTGATGCTATATGTTTGCGGGTCAAACTCCAATATCTGGGCTGAATATATATGAGGAATAACATGGGAATTATACCCGCCAAAAATGTATATTTTATTGGTCTTTGTGTGGTATGCGGCCGAAACGCCTTCGAGCGGGTTCGGTATTGAAGCTACCAATGTTGTCGTTGGGTCTCCTGGTGTATACTCAAGTATGTCTGTGAGATCCGACGTGCCATTATCACCGCCGATTATGTATATCTTGTGGTTCACAGGTGAGTATACTGCGGCTGTCTTGGATCTCACACTTAGCAGGTTGCCCACGTTGCTCCCGTTTCCTGCCGTAATGTTGTATCTCCATATGTTCTCCGAATATACAGTAGTGCCATTATCACCGCCGAAAAGATACACGTAGCCATAAGTCCCTTCTTGATGGTATGCGGCCGATGGGCTGTTCCTCTGGTCGGATGGGATAAGTCCCTCGACCGGTGTTATGGTTTCTGAGGTGGCGGTGAATTTGAGCACAGAATCAAGCCACGTTATCCCTCCGGTGAATCCACCAAAAATATAGACCTCTTTATTGTTATCATTATAGGCTGCTGCGAATGCTCTCCTTTGCATCGAAGCCGCCGACAGGGGTGAAGGATTTGAAGGGCTCCTAGGCTGGAATTTAAGTATCTGACTACTTACAACGGAACCTGCTTCCTGCCCACCAAAAATGTAAATATTCTCGGGGTATATGCTGCTAGCATAGACGGCCGCTCCCTGAGATCTTCCCGTAGGCAATACGTAAGCAAGCGTAACGTTCAATTCTGCATCAGGGTTCCTTCCCTGATTACCTTCCTCATCTGAAGCAACCGCATAATAATAATGCGTTGTCTCAAAATTGTACCCTGCGCTCTTCCATGTGCATAGCATGTTTTTGCCCCCGTTGCTTGTGGTACAGTTATACTCGGCATAACCCGACTTCTCATCATAATCAACGTATATCTTGGTCCATGTGATGTTGTGGTTATCTGAGACAGTTGCTTGGAAAACGACTTCCATGCCTGCGGTTACGTTCCCAGGTACATGTATAACGTTCACAACCGGGGCCTGTGTGTCGTTTATGTGCAGCTTCTCCCAGGGCATGCTGGTGTTCCAGTTGTTGCTGGAATCCCTCGCTTTGACCCTAACGTATATGTCCTCGCCGGCGTGCTGCGTCGTGTAGGCGGAATCGATTGTGAAGTTGCTCCAGTACGATTTTCCATACAGCGCCTTGTATGTTCTGTCAACTATCGGCCCGCTTTCATTGATTTGCAGAACGGCCTGCTCCAGCAGGGCGTTGTCCTTCCATTGGACGTCGACATTGACCTCGTCACCCTGTTTCGGCGTCAGGGTAGCGAGATGGCCAGCCCCTATGGTTATGCTCCTGTTATCATAATAAGGTGGTGTGGTGTCATTCAGGAACGGGTTGAAGATCTTCTCATTTATATCCAAGGATATCTCCGTCTCGAACTTGTCGAATCCCGTCCCGTTTATCGAGATGTTGTAGACCCCCGGCACTGTCCTGCTGAACAGTATCTGCCCGCTGCTGTTGGTCATTCCGGTGAGCTCTTCGCCAAGGCCGTTTTTTGCTATCACCGAGCCGCCGACGGTGCCGTTCCATAATGTCACGTTTGCGTTGTTAACCGGGACCAGAGGAGGAGAGCCTCCTGTCAAGGCACTAATATTGACGAAGAGTGTGTTCTTCCTTATGGTGATGTTCATCAGAGTCAGGTTGCCAGGGCTTGGTAACACATTATCAATCGTCGTGTAGTTGTAACCCTGCTGCGTGCCATTGGCTGTGACATTCCAGTATACAGAAGGATATATGTTGCTGAAATTCGCCCAGCCGTTGATGGTCGTTACGTTGTAGGTATTGTTATAGCCATATAATGTGAAAAATGTGTCGTTGACAAGCAGACCTGTTTTGTTCGAGATGATTACGAATACGCCATCATCAACCTTGCTTCCTGTTGAATTTTTTACGTATATGCTCAGGTTAGCCGGAAATGGCTGCAAAATCAGCGGCAAATAGGTTGCTGGAGAAGTCCATATCACGAATATGTTATCAAAACCGGCTTTTGAAACGTTGTAGTAACTCCAGTTCGCATAATGGCTGTCGTCATAGGCTGTTATGTTTTGTATTCCGAAGGGCACGAAGTGGAAGGTGTAAACTCCTTGTCCCTTGTTCTCAGGCGTTGTGTTTGTGTAAGGCCCCGGATTAATTATCGAGACATTCGCATTATTGAGATTGCCTATGGAATTATTGGCGGGAACGAACCATACGGGGTCTATAACCTTTATCCATAGGGTCGTTTCGGTAAGAGATTTCGTATAGTTTTTCACCTTTCCTGCGTCGGCTGATGTGACAATTAGTGTATCAGTCGCGATGCCGCAGCCGATATCCCCGCCATCGACCGTTACTGCATATGTTCCCACAGCTAATGTGCTGAATATGGTCGTACCATTGGTGATGTTCTGGGAGCGCAGACAAAGACCCAGTTGATCTTGGTAAACCAAGCAGCCATCAGTCTTGACCAGCGTCACGTTTATGCCACTCAGCAAGCCATTGCCTGCACATGTGACGCTCACGTTGAGCTTCGTCTCGTTGAGCATAGCAATGGCTGGGTAAACATCGGGCCCGAAGTAGCCTTGGTTGTAGTAGTGATACAGCCTGACCCTCGAGTAGGGGATTCCGAAGTCCGTATTTTCCGCGTCCTTCAGTATCGCCTGGAACTGCGCCTTTAGCGTAATGTTTTTATTCAGGGTTCCATTGTACCCCAGTGTGCCTCCGCTGTCCCTATTCTTCGGATAGCCTTCGGCGTCGCCCTCTAGCTCATATCTCATGGTTCCGTCTACCCAGAAGTTATAAGTGCCGTTCACGGACTGCCAATACTTTGCCTGACCGCTGATTTTCTCATATATCGTGACAATGGCGTTGTAGACATATTCGTTGCTCTTGGTATCCAAGACGCTACCGTTCACATGGGCCGTGCCCCTCAACCTCAGGTAGTCGTTCGTCACGTTGTTAAAGGAGATGTCGTCGCCGGGGACATACCCTGAGCCGAGGTTGTTGAATGTTCTTACATCATAGCCGTTCTTGCTGACATAGATATCATAGGCTCCGGTTATGCCCAGATTCACGGAGAAATCGCCATTGGAGTTGCTTGTTATGCTGTAAGAGTAGTTCCCTATCGGCAGGCCCTTGTACTTGAAGATTATCACCGCGGAAGGTATTGGCAGCGTGCTCCCGATTGGAGAATACTCGTCGGCCACTTTTCCGGTAACTGTGGTGGAACCGACCATGTTGGCATTAATCGGGTTCGACCCCTGAAAGCTTGTGAAATTGTTTCCGTTATCATTTTTGATTAACGTATCAAATCCTGTGCGCTGCAATTCAAGGTAGTAATTGTTGTTGTAGGATGATATGTTGAGCATATAATTCCCGTTTGTGTCGCTGACCACTTTGTACGTGTGGTAGGAATCGTGCACAAGCACTGTCACATTAGCTAGCTTGTTGAACTTTGCTCTCGTGTCCGCATCATATATAGTCCCATAGATTGTGTGTCTGCCTGAAAGGCTGCGGGTGCCTATGTCTACATCACCGGATGGGTTGAGGGGGATGTTCTGGCTCGAGGTATATGTGAAGTACCCTGTTTTGCTGACGCTCGGATAGTAAGTGACGCCGCTCTTGACATCTATCGAGAAGTCGCCTGTAGCGTTGCTCGTGATTTGGTATGTCTGGTATATCGAGTCGAAATTCAAGGATGCGGAGAGTGGTATGTCATTTCCTGACTGGTCCTTGAAGGCATCGATTATCTTTCCAATGACATGGGCTTTTCCCCTGAGCGTTATGTTCCCCATGGCATTTGAACCCTGTAATGTGGTCGTGATGTTATCATTATAGCCGGAGGCGTTCGCCTTGACCGAATAGCCGGTGTTGTTCCTTATCATTATGTTGAAGCTTCCCTGGCTATTCGTGTACGTGGTGTAGTCGAACCCTTCGCTCTCGTTGTAAATCCTGACCTCTGCATTGCTGACATACTTCCCGTTAGTGAGGTCTATGACCGTCCCGTTGATTGCTAAAGGACCTGTCAAATTTAAATCTATTTGATGTGCATTATACCAGCCATTATTATCAGGAGACTTGCTATAGGTTGAAAGGTAATTGGCAACCTCGACCTTCACATCATAGGCACAACTCGTGTTTGAACAAACCAGGTCAGAAGGTACACGTATATCATAATAGCCGGTTGCGTCCGTCATAGCACTATAAAAGTATTTATTGTCCCAGCCAAACCTTTGTGAAGGGGTCTGATGATTCCAGAGAGTCACATTCGCATTCGCAATCTTCATCTGCTGGTTGTACTGGTCGGTTATATACCCGACTATAGGCTGTCTTCCTGGCACCTCTATGGCCACATTTTTGTTATTGCCTGCGCATGGGCCGATGGTCAAGGGTGTTGAATTTGTATTCTGGTAATTATTTGCATCATCCACTATACTGAAGAAATAATTCCCGCATCCTGAAGGGTCCCCTGGATTATTCTGAGGAAGCATAAGCATCATGTTGCCGGTATTTCCTGTCCTGCATACACCATTTGGGCACCTGTAATTATCAGACTGGATGATAATGCCTGAACCATCGAGGTAGACATGAACTTTGACATTTGGTACAGGCCTGCCGTTGACGGAATCAACGACTGTCACGTTAAAACTTCCTTTGGACAATGGATAAACTTCCTCTGTGATGAACCTATTGGCACCTAATTGGTAGCAATTTCCGCCATTGTTATCGGTCTTGTTGATATAATTTTTAGAAACATTGATTTGTATGCTGAAATTCCAAGCGCCATTTATCTCTATTGTGGCTAGGCCGTCTGAGGTGGTGTTGTATGCAAGGAGAGCACCGTTAGAACAGTTCAAAATAGTTATGTTTGCCAATGGATTAGTTGTTAAAGTGTTGTTATTAACTATATTGGCAACTCTGACCGTTAAAACTGGACCTTGTGCAAATATGAGAGTAGAAAAGAGGCCGACGGCCGATATTATAATCACTGCGGAAACCAGAAAGAGCGCCCTTTTGCCGGACATCATCCCTTTTAACGTGGTCATTCCTTACCTCTTAAGCCCGTAAACCTGCAACCTGCATTGGTACCTGCATTTGTTATTCGTGTATTGGTTCCCTGTTATATATTTCAAACTGTTATTAATAATTACAGTTAATTATGCACGGTAAGATTTTTAAATACTACTACAGTTTCACTACCTGTGAATAATATAAATTAGAAAAATATATAAACCTATCCCTCTTGTCATCCCCTGAAATAATCCGCCTGATGTTTCTTTGGCATCATTTTTTCTAAAGCCGGCGCATTGCAGGAAAATTACAGAAGAATGCCAGCCGGAACCCCCAGAACCAGAAAAGGTGCTGCCGGTGCTGTCCCAGAGAATTAATCCTTGAATTCTATGTCAATCTTGATGCCCTCGGGTATCGGGAGCCTCACAACCTGCCTCAGGGCCCTGTCGTTGGAGCCGATGTCTATTATTCTCCTGTGAATCCTCATCTCCCATCTGTCCCAGGTCGCGTTCCCGTGGCCAGTCCCGTCGCCGCAGGGCGTCTTGAGGGTCGTGACCTTGAGCTTCTTCGTTGGCAGAGGCATCGGCCCTCTCACGGCTACCCCGTACTTGTCCGCTATGCCCTTTATCATGTTGCATATCTCTTCCAGCTGCTTGTAGTCCCTTCCTGCCAGCTTGATTCTCGCAAACTCCATATCAATCCCCTTTTTACCTCTTCGAACGCTGCTTGTACCTTCTCGGACCCTGTGAGCTCCTTGGCGGCTTGTGCGGCTCGGTCCTTCTCGGATCGTAAACGAGTATGTTCCTGTCATACTCCATGAAAATCTTCTTCATGTTGCTGCCCAGCATGTCGACAAGCCCCCTTGCTATCGCCTGGCGCGCGGCCTGTGCCTGTCCCAGTATCCCGCCGCCCTTCGTCCTGACGCTGATGTTGAAGTTCTTCCACGCGTCTCCGGATAGCATGAGCGGCTCCTTCAGCAGCAGCCTCATGGTCTCGTTCTCGACGGACTCGACTGGCCTCGAATTGAACATGATGATGCCCTTACCTGGCCTTATGCTGGCCCAGGCAACGGCCTTCTTCCTCTTGCCTATCGAAAATGCCGGCTTCTTCTTTTTCGGCTCGGCCTTGCCTTCGGCCGCCTTCTCGGATTCCTGCTTCTTCTGCTTCTCCTTCATGAAGACCATCCTGCCATCTTCTCAACCGTCAGCGACTTGCATTCTCCCCTGTTCGCAGTCCCCCTGAGCTCCATGAACTGCTTGTCCTTGAGCTCGTCGGGTATAGAGATAAAGACTCTCAATCTTTTAAAAGCTTCCTTCCCCCTCGCTGTCGTATATGGCATCATGCCCCTGACGACGCGCCTCACTATCATGTCCGGCCTTTTCGGGTAAAACGGGCCGTGGTATGGGTCTCCCCTGTCCCTCTTCTCCCTGAATGATACCTTTGTCGCCTTCGGGTTCCCCAGAATGACGGCCTTCTCGGCGTTGACGACATAGACGCTCTCGCCCCTCAGGAGCAGCTTGGCGACCGATGATGCCATCCTTCCAAGAACCAGGTTTGTCGCGTCAACGTATATCATGTTAATCATCATCCGATTATCCTGGCGCCCTTCACGCCCTTCTCTTCCATCAGCTTCTCTATGCTCAGGCACTTGCCTCCGGCCTTCTTGATCTTCTCCTCGGCTATCCTGGAGAATTTGAGCGCAGCCACTGTGACAGGCTTCGTCAGCTCCCCCGTGCCAAGAACTATGCCGGGAACGATGAGCATCTCTTTCCCCCCGGCGTGATCCTCCAGCCTGAACAGGTTCACCTCGTACCCCTTTCTCCTGGGCCTGTTGAGCTTCTTGGCCACGGCCACCCACAGGGGAACCTTCTCCTGCCTGCCCTTCTCAACAAGCTTCCCTATGAGCTCCGCCAAAAGCGGGTTCTTATCCCTGATTTTCATGCCCTCACGTCTTTATTCATTATTTAGATGGTTTTAAAAGGATTACTCAATATTTGTATGATACAGGTTTAAAAATATTCCTTTGACCGCCACTGGCGCTTATGCCGTTATCGGCTGCTGATTTTATCGAAAATGCAAGAATAAGCCTGTTAAAGGTATGCGGAGGCGAGGATTCGAACCTCGGAACCCACTAAGGGAACAGGTCTTGAGCATCGACTTCATCGAGCAGCGCCCTAAAGCGCTCAAGATGATCTGCCGCGTTTAGCCGCTTCGCTACCTCCGCATACAGAATAATTGTTCAAGACGGTTTTAAAAATCCGAGAGAGAAAGCGCGAAAATCAGGATAGTGACTGCAATTCGCCCTTGAGCCTCTCTATCTGCTCGTAGATGTTCTTGACGTAGCCCTCTATCTCCGGGGGCGGCTTTATGGAGGACATCGACTCCTCCGGCGTCTCACCGGGCTTCTTGAGCAGCTTCATGTCAAGTGAAGAAATCAGTATGTTGAGCTTGTCGAGGACCTTGTTGGTTATGCTCATGGCTGTCTTGAACTCCTTCTCGAGCTCAGCCATCGCATCAAGCGCGTCCCTTAGCCCAAGCGAGTAGGACCTCATCTTCTGGACGTCCTCCAGCAGCTCCCTGTACCTGTCGATCTTCACGAAAACCGGCGGCGAGAGCATCTTCCTTCCGGCTATGTTAAGAATAGGCTCAAGCTGAAGCGCCTTCTTTATCTCGCTCTCAAAATCATCTTCCATTGCATCATCCCCGGAATTATACTTTATCTATGGCTTTTAACTTTTAAATGTTTATCAAACCAGGCAGGACAGATTCGTGTCAGAGCGTTAGAATGTCCAATTATAAAAAAGGGAGTGCGCTGGCCGGGCGAGGGATATGCGGTTGGTTGATTTCCCTATGGCTATTTGCGTGCGTGTTTCTCAAGAATCTCCAGCATCGAAGGTATTTCTTTCATGGCCTCTTTAACGGTTTCAGCCGAAACTGAATTGCCATAGTAGTTGATGCCATTCCTGATTTTACGGTAGCGGTCGAATCTTCCCGCCATGGATGGCTCTTTTAGGACATCCGCGATGAAATATGCCATTGATTCATGGGAAAGGAATTTATACCCCTTCAGATAGCCTATGGCCTCGCAGAACTCCCTCAGGCCTTCATAAAGCTCCCTCATTATGCTTTTCAGCTTCTTTTCCTCGGGCTGCATGCCGCAGGCAGTGGATACGGCATCCTTTGCCGACATCATGAGGCTTCTTGCCCTGATTGAATTGACCGGCACCTTTTTCACATACCCTTCCCTGATGCTGCGATCCAGATTCATAGTATCTCAAGCTCACCTGATATAACGATTCCGTTTGCAACGCTGTTTGCGAATCCTGGGTCCTTTTCTTCAATGGCGTTGAACTCGTCCTTTGTGAAAGCGTGCATGCTGATGCCCCTTCCCAGCACCTTGCCGAATTTATTGGTGTAAAAAACGTCATCAAGCAGTTCCTTCCTTGCTGACCGTTTTGAATCGGAAATCAGGCACAGATCGATGTCGGATCCCTTCGAGTCCGATGATTTCGAGTAGCTCCCGAAGACTACAAGCACCGGGTAATCGAACTCCCTTTCCAGGAATTCCACAATCCCGGACTTCCTGATTTTCTCAAGGTTATAATAAAGTTTAAGATTAAGGTACTGCTTTGAGAATTCCACCACATAGACCTTATATGTTCCGCTCTTCCTGGTCTTCAGCAGGCCCTCTGAGACCATCCTTCCAAGGCGGATCCTGACTGTCGTGTGGTTGATCCCCGTAATTCTGGACAGTTCCCTGATGCCGAACTCCTTGTCGGGATCCTCGAAAAATGGCCGCATGATGGAAATAATTGCTTCCATGTGTATATTATTATTTACACGTGTTTATAAATATTTCCAACTTGGAGGTTGAATTCAAAATGAGATTGCCGAAGGCTTCTAATCATCCGAATCCGTCTGGTATTTGCCTTTCTGTCGGTATTGCGTACCTATTTGGTAGGTTACTCTCGATTTATAGAATTTCCCTTCCTCTCCATTTTCCTTGAATAGATTGAGATCGTACCTGGTTTCCATGAACTCTTCTATCTCCTTTTCTTCTATCCTCATCCTGGCTTCGAAGTGGCCCTTGATCGAAGGGTAAACGGAAATTCCGCCGGGACACCTGAACTTCCAGATAAGAGTACCGTTCATGGCGTCGATGGCATAGAAATTGCAGTCGTATGAACCGAAATATACCACACCCTTAAAGATGGTCGAAGGCTGCCAGATGGGTGCTCTTGCGGGAAATTTCCATAACTCCTTCCCGTCGGAATTTATTGAATAGAGGTTGTAATCTTCGCACCCCACGTATATTCTCTCTCCATCAGTTGCAACGGCTCCAAGGGCTTCTCTCTTCTGGAATTTCCATACAATCTTTCCTTCAGGAGTGAATGCGTATAGAAAACCGTCATTCGTTGGCTGTATCAGCATGCCCCTAAGAAGTATCTGGCCTCTTGTAATCCCATATATTCCTGTCGGAAAACGGAAGATTCTGGTCCCATTATTGACATCCACTGCATGGAGATAGTTACCAAGCGTGCCGAAAAAAACGATGTCATTGTAAACGACAAATGGTGTAACGTTCACTATTTCCTCTTCCGTTTCATATTTCCATACCAGTTTACCAGTCTTTTTATTCAGGCAATAAAGGTTCCTGTCGGAAGAGCCGAATAATACAAATTCCTTATGAAAAGTTGGCACGGATACGTTTGATTCAAAGGTCTTGAACTTCCATACAAGGCTTCCATTTTCACAATCAATTGCATAAAGGTTCTGGTCCCTTCCCGTAAAATAATACACCCCTTCGCTTATCCCGCCAGATGATGCAAGTTCCCCTCTTGTCGGGAATTTCCAGATCATCTTTCCCGTCTTCGCATCCACACTGTAGACGTTGAAATCGTATGAACCGATAATCACGGAATCCTTATACAGGATAGGTGAAGAGAGCCCAATCCTGTCTTCTGTACGGAATTTCCATACTTCTTTCCCGGTCCTGATATCCAGCGCATAAAGATTGTGGTTCATGGAACCAAAAATTACCATCCCGCCGTGAATCAGCGGTCTGTTATCAACACTGCCCCCTTCAGAGTTTTTCCAGAAGCTGTTATGATAATCATTAACTTTAACGATATCGAAGTCCTGCATTTCGACGGATAAATCTGAGAGTATCGGATTATTTCCAATGCCCATACGAGATAGATAATAGCAGCAAGGTTGAAAAAAGAAGGCTGTATGCGCTGGCCGGGATTTGCACACTGCGTTCCCATTCGATTTTCCGCCACGGCTTCTGTGCACGCGGCAGCTGCCGGAAAAGCGGTGTTTTGAACCCGGGCTACTGCCTCTTTCCAAGCCTTTTCGGATTTTTGCTTGAGCTTTTTCCGGAAAGGCTCATGGCAAGGCAGTGTCCTACCAGGCTAGACGACCAGCGCATGACATGAAATAATTCGCTTAGTTATTTTAATATCTGAAGGTTTTCTGTGATTTATTTTAGATGAATTAACCAAAAATC
>Ga0315293_10004915_pt1 | contig 12621 bp, 15 predicted proteins | sample YL17G13_20_MG_FD_203071 | JGI IMG/M metagenome (GOLD analysis project Ga0315293, IMG submission 203071) | Sediment microbial communities from Yellowstone Lake, YNP, Wyoming, USA - YL17G13_20 | ecosystem: Environmental > Aquatic > Freshwater > Lake > Sediment | place: USA: Wyoming | collected... | reverse complement strand
TGGTGCATTAAATTTTTCACCGAGAGCGTGAATCTGCATTATCTCGTCTCAAAACTTATTTCCGCGATGGTAGTTTCCGCGGCGAACTTTTCTGCCAGGAAATATATTTTATTCCGGTAGAACTTAAAAGATAGTTAATCCAAGGAGGAGACATGCCGCGCCGCTCAGATATCAAAAAAGTCATCATAATAGGTTCAGGCCCGATCATAATAGGGCAGGCCTGCGAATTCGACTATTCCGGCACCCAGGCCTGCAAGGCGCTCAGGGAGGAGGGCTACGAGATAGTGCTCGTCAACTCGAATCCGGCGACGATAATGACGGACCCCGGCACGGCCGACAGCACATATATCGAGCCGCTCACCGTCGAGTCTGTCGAGAGGATAATCGCAAAAGAAAGGCCGGACGCCCTTCTGCCGAACCTCGGCGGGCAGACGGGGTTGAACCTCGCATCGGCCCTCCACAAGGCCGGCGTATTGAAGAAATACGGCGTGAAGATAATAGGGGTGAAGGCTGACGCCATAGAACGCGGCGAGGACCGCGAGGCGTTCAAGGATACGATGAAGAAGCTGGGCATCGACGTCCCGCGTTCCGAGACATGCCTGTCGGTCGAAGAGGCGGAAAAGGTCGCATCGAAACTCGGCTATCCGGTCGTCATCAGGCCGGCGTACACGCTGGGCGGCACAGGCGGCGGCATAGCGTATAATAACGAAGAGCTGAGGACGATAGCGCTGCGCGGGTTATCCGCCAGCCTCATACATCAGGTGCTCATCGAAGAAGCGGTCATCGGATGGGAGGAGCTCGAGCTGGAAGTCGTGCGTGACGAGAGAAGGCAGAAGATCACCGTCTGTTTTATAGAAAATATCGATGCGATGGGGGTGCACACCGGCGACAGTTTCTGCGTGGCGCCGATGCTCACCGTGCCTAAAGAATTGCAAAAGAAGATGCAGGACCTTTCGTATAAAATAGTGGACGCGATCGGCGTCGTAGGCGGCACGAACATACAGTTCGCCCATAATCCGAAGGACGGCCGGCTCGTCGCCATCGAAATCAACCCCCGCACCTCGCGTTCGTCCGCGCTCGCTTCAAAGGCCACAGGATTTCCGATCGCGCGGATCTCTGCGAAACTCGCGGCGGGCATATCGATGGACGAGATACCGTATTGGAGGAAAGGGACGCTCGAAAAGTACGAGCCGAGCGGCGATTACGTCGTCATAAAATTCGCCAGGTGGGCGTTCGAGAAGTTCCCGCAGGCGCAGGACATACTTGGCACGCAGATGAAGGCCGTCGGCGAAGCGATGTCGATCGGCAAGACCTTCAAGGAATCTTTCCAGAAGGCGATACGGTCTCTCGAGACGGGCCGCTGCGGGCTCGGGTTTGCGAAGAATTTCAATACTCTGTCGCTTGACGACCTGCGCGACAAGCTCGCATTCCCGTCGAGCGAAAGGGTATTTTTTATGTATGAGGCGCTTCGTAAAGGGATTGCCGCCGAAGAGCTCCACCGCCTGACGCATATAGGGGAGTGGTTCATAAAAGAGATGAAGGCGCTCGTCGAGTTCGAAGACGAGATCCGCTCCTCGCCGTGGTCCTCATTATCCGACGCGAAGCTTAAAAAAGCAAAAGAGTGGGGATTCTCCGACAAATATCTCGCGAAGCTCTTCAACGTAAAAGAACCGGCGGTCAGGAACAGGCGCCGTGAACTTATGGGCGACGCGAAGTTCGAAGCTGTCCCGGTAAGCGGCGTCAAGGATGCAGCGTATTATTATTCAACATACGCTCCCGTTAAAGACCAGGTCCCGGTCTCGGGAAACAAAAAAGTCATGATCCTGGGCGGCGGCCCGAACAGGATCGGGCAGGGCATAGAGTTCGATTACACGTGCGTCCACGCGGCGTTCGCGCTGCGCGACAGCGGCTGCGAATCGATAATGGTCAATTGCAACCCCGAAACGGTCTCCACCGATTACGACACCGCCAATAAACTGTATTTCGAGCCGCTCACCGTCGAGGACGTCCTCGCCATCTATCGTAAAGAGAAACCCGAAGGCGTGATAGTCCAGTTCGGCGGGCAGACGCCGCTCAATATCGCGCAGGAGCTTCAGGATAACGGAGTGAAGGTGCTGGGGACGAGCCCCGAGAGCATAGCGTTCGCCGAGGACAGGGAGCTGTTCCGCAGGAAGATGATCGACCTCGACATCCGCCAGACCGACGGCGCGACCGTATTCTCGCTCGACGAGGCACTCGTCGTCGCGAAGCGGATAGGCTATCCGGTCATGGTAAGGCCGTCGTTCGTCCTGGGCGGCAGGGGCATGGAGGTCGTCTACGACGAAGAGATGCTACGCAGGTACGCCGAGGAGGCGATGAGAGTGGCGCCTGAGCACCCGATGCTGATCGACCGGTTCCTCGAGAACGCGCTCGAATGTGAAGTGGACGCGCTCTCGGACGGTAAAGAGACTTTCGTCGCCGCGGTGATGGAGCATATCGAGGAGGCAGGCATCCATTCCGGGGATTCGGCCTGCACTATCCCGCCCCGGACGATAAAGAAGGAGCACCTGAAGACGATAGAAGATTACACCGTGAAGATCGCGAAAGAGCTGAAGGTCGTCGGGCTCATCAATATCCAGTACGCGATATGCGACGATAAAGTCTACATACTCGAAGCGAACCCGCGCGCCTCGCGCACGGTGCCGTTCGTCTCGAAGATGATCGGCGTGCCGATCGCCAGGATCGCGACGGAGCTCATGATGGGTAAATCGATAAAGGATTTCCCCGAGCTCGCCCGGTCGCGCCAGCTTTCGTTCGTGGGCGTGAAGGAGGCGGTATTCCCGTTCAATATGTTCCCGGAAGTGGACCCGCTGTTGGGCCCGGAGATGAGGGCGACGGGCGAGGTCATGGGCATCGACCGGACGTTCGGGCTGGCATTCTACAAGTCTCAGGAAGCGGTCGGGACGCCGCTGCCGAAGAAGGGAAGCGTCCTCCTCACCGTAGCCGACAAAGACAAGAAGGAGCTGCAGAATGTGGCGAAGCGCCTGTCGGCCATCGGATTTAAATTATATGCGACGGAAAACACCTGCAAATATCTGAAAGAGAAAGGCATAGATTCCCAGCGCATCAATAAGCTTCACGAAGGGCGCCCGGACATCGTCGACGCGATAAAGAATAAAGAGATCCAGCTCATCATCAATACGCCGGAAGGCAGATATGGAAAGCGCGACGACAGCTACATCCGCATGATGGCGATCCAGCACAAGATCCCATATATCACGACAATGGCCGCCGCAAAAGCGAGCGTCGAAGGTATCGAAGAGATACGGAAAGGCGCGGGCGAGCCTTCGTCCCTGCAGGAATATCATAAAAAGCTCTCCGGGCCGGCTTTGGTCAAATAAAGGCCGGGGAAAATAGGGACTTTTCAATACCGCAACCGTTGCAGCTGCTGAAATATTTTTGACATCTCTTCCATAGTAGCCATGCCTATGGCGTTCCTTACCCTCGGGCCGACGCCCGCAGTGATATTCCCCAGAGTTCCGGTCAGGTAAAAATCGAATATGATCTCGCCGCCGCGGGATTCAAGATACGGCACGAGCTTACCGACATTGGCTTCTAAAAATTGCGAATTCTGCGTGTAGGGCTTCACATTCATGTCGATGGCGTGGAAGACGACCGTCGTGGGCGAATCGAGCCTGTTGTTATAGATCCGCAAGTCGCTCGCGGAACTGAAAAGGCCGCCGCGGAAAATAAACGGCGTATACCTATTTATATAAGGACAAAGAAATGCGAGGTCCACAAACTGCGCGTCAAGCTGGGCATCCAGGTTGACCCTGTCCCTGTAGATCGCCATGCCAGTCCGTATCGACAGCGCGCCGCTCGCGTAGCTAGCGCTGGGGACGAGGGCTCCCGCCGAACAAGTCGCGCGGATCACGTCATGCCCGGCCCCGGAAGACCGGAACTGAAGATTGAACCCGTCGAATATCGCAACGGCAGGCCTTCTGGCTATGAAGGAGTCGCTGAACCTCACCCTCGAATTTATTATCGAGATCTCCTTAAGGCCGCTTAAAATATCGTACGCGCTCTTCCTGCTGCCGGGCCCGCCCCGCCCGGAAAACCGGATATTGAAAGAACCGTCCTTAGACCTTTCGAGGTTGAGCGCGGCGCCTTCCAGGCGCGCACTTTTGACCACCACGGCCCTTTCTTTTATCAGCCTGTCTTTGTCTATCCCGAGGATGAGCTTTTCTATCTTCAGGAAGTAGTTTCCGGGCGACGCCCTGTCCGCTATCGTAACGCCCGTGAAACTGACCGATCCCTTGTCGATATCGACGGCCGCGCCCCCGTATTTCACTTCAAGACCCAGCATGTCGCTCAAGACGGATTGAGCGAGCGCCTTTCCGTAAAGCTTCATGTAAAGCGCCGCGCCGCCTATGAATAACGCCGCGATAAGGGAGCATATGACGAAAAATTTCAGCATGAATTTAAGCATCGGCTATTAGTATATCATATTTATCATTTTTTGTCGGGCACAGAGAGCGGATCTATAGTATAATATCATTACCTTAGTTTTATCAGGCAGGAGGCGCTGTATGATAGATATAAATAAAATACACCATGGGGATGCTTTCGATCTCGTAAAGCAAATAAATGATAACTGCATTGATCTTATTGTCTGCGACGGACCTTATGGGGTCACACAAAACGACTGGGATCGGATAGCCAATATTCAGGACTTTAACCTGAATATCATAAGCGTTTTTTCAAGAAAGCTGAAAGAGGGGGGCGCGCTTTATCTTTTTGGCAAGCCTGAATGCATAGATTTCATTGACTACGGAAAGTTTTTAAACTTAAAATCTAAAATCGTATGGTATCAGCCAAGCCGGCTTGCCCAAGGCAAACGCAATTATACCAATAATTACGATATCATCTGTTATTTTATAAAAGGAAAGAAGCCCCGGGTGTTTGATCTTAACGCGATCCGCATTCCGCAGTTAGTCGAACTTGAGCATAGACGCCGATGCGAGCGGGTGCCGTCTGTTTTAAACGGAACATTCGGCAAGACAAAGTTCAATGAAAAGGGGAAAAACCCCGGAGACGTATGGGGCGACATCAAGCAGCTTACATACAAGTCCAAGGAACTGATATGCAGAGATGCGCTGCATACGATCCAAAAGCCGGAAAGGCTGATCGAGCGGATCGTTCGCGCGAGTTCTAAAAAAGGAGACCTTGTTTTAGACCCGTTCGCCGGGGTCGGGACATGCCCCGTAGTATGCGAAAAACTGGATCGGGCTTTCATCGGATTTGAGAAAAATAAAGAATTCGTGGATTTAATCAATAAACGATTAAGTAAAGCGAGGTCGCAGAAAAAAGAGACACCAGCAAAAATTATTTATGAAATCGATCCGCCGGAAACTACGGCTGTTCGAATATCTCGAGACCCTCACGGAAGATTTCTGGACGATAGGGAGGTAGCAGCATGCAGATCGTGGCATTAACAGTGGCGGGGTTCATATTCCTGGCGGTCTCTATCATGCATATTCTTCGGTTGCTATTCAAAGCAAAAATCACCGTCAATGACAAAATGGTCATACCGTTATGGCTTAGCGCGATTGCTTCGGTAGTGACGCTCGCGCTTGCGATCTTCATGTTTTCCGCCGCACGGTAAATAATGGCGGACATGCTGAGAAGGAGAGGGCATGGCGAAGATAAAACTGGATCTACATGATATATTCAATAAGGCCCGGGCGATCGAGGATGAGCTCGATCGAGTCATCAGGGATGCTATCCAGAAAAAGATCGCGCTGGTGGAGATCATCCCGGGGAAAGGGAGCGGCCAGCTGAAGAAGCACGTCCTGCGGTTTCTGGACCGGCCGGAGATAAAAAAGCTGTATCACCGGGTAGAGAAGGACGATAAAAATTTCGGGCGGGTATTTGTCCATTTCAAATTTTGAAGAAATTTAAAATAAAAATAGGAACAGTCCCCTTCGGGGACTGTTCCTATTTTTCTATTTTTGATAAACCTGCTATCTAACGGCCGCTATCTTTACGCTTAGAGAAGCAATCCTTGCAATATACCGGACGGTCTTCTCTGGGCTTAAACGGCACTTCGCATTCTTTCTTGCATTCCGCGCAAGTCGCTTTGTGCATTTCCCGCGGCGCACTACCGAATCCACCACCTTGATATCCCATTTCCCTCTCCTTTTGTTAACTTCTTTAAAGCGCTTAAAGCTCCTTACTCAACAACGTTACCCTCATTCGAAATCTGCTCCAGCCCCTCCTTCAACTGTGCGTTTTTTTTATCCAGCTTGCGCTGTATCTTTTCTTCCTTCTTCTTTTTCTTTGCCTGCTCCCTTTTATATTTTTGATACGAGTAATTATCCCTTGCCAATATGCCCTCCGCTTTGTTGTTATCTCACTGCAGACAAATCGCCCCGAGGTGCAGCAATTTAAGTCCCGCACCAGGGGACTACCATAGTATACCAGAAATCTGTGAAATGTGGGTAAAAAATATTAGCAGGGGATTTAAACGCTTGTAGATGGTAAGAGGTAGTGCTAAAATGATAAAAAACTGAAAACAAGTGAGGTGCGAGATGAAGAAGGTCATCGCTTTACTGTTGCTGTTATCTGTAATCGCCACGCCATCGTATGCGCTTAATATATTAGATAGATTAAGATATCAGGAAGTCCAGCTCGGCAGTGATAGGGTTTTAGTCAATCGTATTACAGGAAGGGTCGAGCAAATATTAGTAGATAACAAATACGAGCCGATCTCCACCAAGAAGGGGTGGGGAGGGATACCCTCCGACCAGGATATGTATCAGGCCCGATATGAACAAAGTAAAATATGAAAAAACGATCGCGCACTGGATTCGGATTGATTGAACTTGTGCTGGTCCTGCTGACAATAATATTGCTGTATTACCTAAGTGCAAAGTTTTATTTTAAAAGGCCCTCGCTAAATAAAGAGGTTGAGAAGACTTTAGTGCAGCAAGGCATAGATACCACAAACTACAAAACGATCCTGGATAGCACCAAGGCGAAGCTTAATAATATCCAGAAGCAACAGGAAGAGCGGGCAAATAAATTTGAATCAATGAATTAGAAAAAATAGGGACAGACCCTCATAATGGGCCATACCACAAAGAGATATAATCATGCCTAACATATTGCTGAGACAGTTTACGGCGCTTTCTATATATGTCTTCTTCGTCGGTTTTACCTTCTGCGACGGATTTAAACTGCATACAGGGCGCAAGCTCATCTGGTTTGCGGTATTTCTTCTGATCGCCGTCCATGTCTTTAAAACCAAAAATGAATTTGACCTCGCGCTTATCCTGCCGGCCCCGACCCTTCTGGCGATCCTTCTGGGTTTCTACGAAAAGAGAAGACGGCGTTAAAGCTCTCCATTTACACCCACCTTAAAATCTGCTATAATTGCATAAACAAAGCCGATGGTATTTACGCAAACAGTTAAGCGTTAGAGAGATAATACTATGAATGACGAAGAAGCGCTTAGAAAAGTCAATGAAGAGCTAAGAAAACTGGACCACCTGAAATCCGAAGTTGTCGCTACGGTCTCCCATGAATTGCGCACGCCTCTAGCCGTCATTAAAGAATTTTCCACTATTATGCTCGATCAGATACCGGGCAAGATCAATAAGGAGCAGAGAGAATATTTAAGCATTATCAATGAAAACATCGACCGCTTGACGCGCCTGGTCAATAATCTTTTGGATATATCCAAGATTGAAGCCCATAAGGTCGAATTGAAAAGAGAGTTGACGGATATCGTGGAACTGGCCAAAATAGTCAGCTCCGGCCTTGAAATTTTCGCGAAAAATAAAAAATTGGAGCTGAGGCGCAATTTTCCGGACAACAAGGTGGAACTTTACATAGATAAGGATGCGATCAGCGAAGTATTCGTCAATCTTCTCAGCAATGCCATTAAATTCACCGAGAATGGCCATGTAGAAATATCGGTAATAGATAAAGAGAAAGAGGTTGAATGCATGGTAAGTGACACAGGCATATCTATTTCAGAGGAGAATATGCCGAAAATATTCGGTAAATTTGAACAATTCGACCGGCGTGACGGCCCCGGAGAAAAAGGCACCGGCCTGGGCCTCGTCATCTCTAAGAGCTTGATCGAATTGCATCATGGAAATATCAGGGCAGAGAGCAAGCTGGGCCAGGGGACAAGATTTATCTTTACTCTGCCTAAATATACTCTTAAGCGATTATTTAAGGAGTATATAGCAAGCGCTTTAAAAGAGGCGGGCAAGGACGGCAAGCCTTTATCCATGATCATTTTTGAGATAAAAAACTACGATGCCATAAATAAGGGATCGGACCCGGCTAGGACGGAAACTTTAGCGGAAGATCTGGTGCGACAAGTTAGAACCAAGCTCAGGCGTAAGACAGACATTACCATGTGGGATACGCGGCATATTTTAGTGATGCTTCCGGATACGGATAAGAACGGCGCGTTAGCGACGATGGACAGGATGAAGCCCGTTTTTAATGCTTATCCATCACGGGAAAAAATAGGCGTAGATCTGAATATATCTTCCACGGTTCTCAGCTTTCCTCAAGACGTAGCTACGAAAGAAGAGTACCTGAAGAGGATGCCGTTATAATAGGATAAGGAGATGTTAAATGGCGAAAAATAAGATCCTGTTAGTAGAAGACGACTCGTATTTGGTAAAGGCGATCACAATAAGACTGGAGGCCAACGACTTTGAAGTTGTGGCGGCGATAGACGGCGAGGAAGGCCTGGCTAAGGCGCGCAGCGAAAAACCCGATTTGATAATACTTGATATAATGCTTCCGAAGATGAGCGGATTCGACATCTGCCGCAAACTGAAGATCGATAAGCGATATAAAGATATCCCCATAATAATGCTTACGGCGAAATTCCAACCAAGCGATATAGAGTTCGGCAAGGAGATGGGCGCCGATGCGTACATAACCAAGCCGTTCGACTCGCAGGTGCTGCTTGCGAAGATCGAAGAGTTGCGGAAGAAGGAATGAGGAGTCAATAAAAGTTGAGAGGCGAGAAATCGGATATCAGTTTCGCCTGAGAATCCTTTTAAAAATCAAATAAAGATAATAATTCGCCGGGATTAAACAAAGTTTCGTTTTAAGATGGAATTTCAGCAGCATCCGTTTAATCCACCAGTAAAGACCATTCCCTCTTGGACGGCGCAAAATATTCCTGAAGAGTATTATGCGGTTGAATAAATCCTTCTCTTTTATCCAGGGCAGCGTCTCTCGATAATCAGCGATGAAAAAATCGCTCCAGTCGTCGAGCTTTTCCGGAACCTTAAGGCCCATTTTCTGGGCGGTCTCGAACAATTCCCCGCCCGGATAAGGCCGGAAGACCTGCGGCCCGATCAGGTCAAGGTTAGGCGCGACTTCAAACATCTTCACGATCAGTGCCATAGTCATGAGGATATCCTCGATAGTTTCTCCGGGAACCCCCATCATAAATGAGACCGAAGGAATCATTCCGTGACTGAATGTTTTCTTGACTGCTTCCAAAGACTGCGCGGGAGTTATCTCTTTTTTCAAAAGCTCCAATATCCGGAGGCTGCCGCTTTCCACTCCAAACCTAAGCTTAACACAACCTTTCTTTCTCAGATCTTCCAACAATCGATCGTTCACGTAAGTGTCGTTCAGGTAGTCTACGCGGCAACTGGTCTCCCAGGTGATATTTTTCCTGCCGATCATCGGAAGAAAATCTTTCAGCCGGGCCGGATTGCAGAAAAAATCCTCGTCAAGAAAAAAGACGTGCTTAATGTTATATTTTCCAATAAGCAGGTCTAGATTTTCTTCCAGCTCGGATACCGTCTCCCCATACCAATGACGATGATATATGACTACATTGACGCAAAACGCGCATTGATGCGGACATCCCCTGGCCGTGATCACCTCTGCCACCCGCATGGGGCGGCCATCCAGAACAATGCGGTTAAAATAGATCTCGGTATTAACAAGGCTGTAATCGGGTAATCCGATCGCGCTGAACGTTTCGGGTTCTCCTGAAGGATTCTGGCTGATCTTACCGTCCTTTTTGAAAAAAAGATTAGGAATGCCGCCAAGATCGCTGATAGACCGATATTTTGTCTGGGCCAGCTGGAAAAGCCCTTTTTCTCCTTCTTTGACGATAACATAATCGATCGCTTCATTGCGCAGGGTCGGCAAGGGAAAAAGAGTGGCATGAATACCGCCCCACACGGTCCTGACCGAAGGATCCATGCTTTTGACCAGGCGGGTGATATCCAGGGCCGGTTTAATGTACGGAGACATCACCGACAGTCCGACTAGATAGGTCTCGGGGATCATATTTTTCAGAGCGGCCAGGAAATCTTCTTTTTTCTGAAGGCGGGTATCTAGAATACCTACCTCGATTCCGCGGGCTTTCAGATAAGAGCCAAGATAAAGAACTCCTAAAGGCATATAAACAATATTCGGAGAATATTTTTGGGCGGGATCGACAAGCCCGTACTCTTGGACATAAACGAGGAGGACTTTATTCTTGCTCATAGTTGATATTATATCATATTCGGAAAAATAGGGACAGCGACCGTTTTCCTTCGCTTTACACCATCCGGTAAAGCATTCTAACTTATTTATATCATCCTCCGCTGTCACAGCCCGTCTCGGGCTGCGTTTAGGCGCGTTTTGGGCACAAGAACACCCTGTTTTTTAAATCCGTCCGGGATAAAGTTAACTAATTATAAAAATAACTTGAAATCGATGTAGTTTTATACTACAATCGTTGTAAAAAGGGGCATGCAATGGTTAACTTCCTTCAATTGACTAAATCAAGATTAAGGCAAAAAATTCTCTCATATTATTTTACGAATCCTGCCAGTCAGCTATACGTAAGGCAATTGGCCGCGATTCTCTCGGAGGATCCGGGAAATCTTTCAAAAGAACTTTGCAGGCTGGAGAATGAGGGGGTCTTTATTACCGAGACAAAAGGAAACCAAAAACATTTTTATCTGAATAAGCGATACCCCCTATATAATGAGCTGAAATCCATTTTATTCAAAACAGTAGGCGTGGAAGGTCGGCTGAAAGATATTATAGGAAAAATGAAAGGTGTTCAGCTGTCGTTTATCTATGGTTCCTACGCAGCTAATAAAGAAAATGCTTCAAGTGATGTAGATATTTTGATAGTCGGAAATCCAAACGAAAACGAGTTGCTTGAAAGAATAGAATCAGCCGAACAGGCATTAGGAAGAGAAATAAATTATAATGTTTATCCGGCGGTAGAGTTTAAAGAAAAAAGAAGGAGAGAGGACAACTTTATTACAAATATCCTCAAACGACCAAAAATAATATTGAAGGGAGATCTCGGTGCAATTTGACGACCTGCTTAAAAAGGGCCAGATAGTAAAAGAAAACACCACTAAGGAAAAGATAGCGGAATTTTTGGAATTTGCAGAAAATGAACTATCCGCCGCAAAGTTCAATTTACAAAAATTTCCTCTGACTGCCTATAAATCGGCATACGACGCTTTGATGCATGCCGGTAATGCGCTCATAAGATTTTATGGCTATCGCCCTACAGAAAAGTTCACCCATGCCACTATAACAGAGTGCGTGGATAGAATACTTGGTGCGGAATGCGGCGATCTAGCCAGGGGCTTCAAAAGGATGCGGAAAAAACGGCACCCCTTGCAGTATGATGCGCTATTTTCCGAATCTCATAAAGAAGTGCAAGACAGCGTTACCAGGGCAGGCGAATTGATTAAAAAGATAGAAGAGCATACCAAGATAAAGCCGTCTCAGAAAAGATTATTCTAGTTGCTTTCAAGCGGTATCGATAGGCGCATGAGGAGAGAGTATGAAAGAAAAGACGATCAAAATAGACGATATAACCATCAGGTATTTTAAAGCCAACAAATCAACAAGGTTACTTATTAACTTTGGGCGATATAAAAGAGGCAGGCGCATTGATACGTGCACTATTTATGATGCTATAGTTGCAAAACACAAGACATACGACGATGTCTGGTTGGATGTTCAAAATAAACAGGCTGTGGGATTACAGATCAGCCTCATGAAGCAATAGATGCTCTTGTAGATAAATATGGGTTGAAGGACACGTTCAACAGCTTTGATATTTCGGGAAACATAACGAAAAAACTTTATCCTTAACACCCGCCGCATAATCTGATATAATCTGCGCAGTTGTGGTCCCTCGGCTGGCAAGCAATAACTGGCTATAGGCACAGAATAAAAGGAAGTCCCTCGTTGCATTAATGCCGAGTCCATGTAGGCAATAAAAGGTAGTCCCTCGGCATAGGAGTGAGATAACAATGCCTCGGGACGAAATTGCCGTAGTTAGAAAATTTCGGCCTCGGTCGGAGACCTCGGCACTTAGCTAACACCGTGGCTTAATAAACTTGCTGGCGTAGCTCAGTTGGTAGAGCAGCGGTTTCGTAATGGAAACAGGGCAGTTTTCGTAACCCATTGATATTGTTGCAACTACGTTATTTCACTGTGAGTTACGTCGCAATTCGAGTTGTAGCAATCTGGACGAATCTGTGTCATTCTGGCGATGTTTTTATCACAAATATAGCACAAGGCCGTGCGCACCCTACGTCGTCATTGCGTGGGCTATTCTTCTCC
>Ga0315293_10004913_pt1 | contig 12623 bp, 3 predicted proteins | sample YL17G13_20_MG_FD_203071 | JGI IMG/M metagenome (GOLD analysis project Ga0315293, IMG submission 203071) | Sediment microbial communities from Yellowstone Lake, YNP, Wyoming, USA - YL17G13_20 | ecosystem: Environmental > Aquatic > Freshwater > Lake > Sediment | place: USA: Wyoming | collected... | reverse complement strand
AGCAGTGACATCAGTATCTAACGATGTAAACAACTCAGCCGCATAGGTAATGATCCTGTTAACCTGAGAAGCAGCAACTGCTGTCCAAGTTGCTCCATCAAGAGTGGATGCACCAGAACCACTTGCAGTTGACCTGTGAACGCGCAATGCATTAACACCAGTACTGAAGCCAGCCTTATACGTATCATCTGTTTCTATAACTACATGGTAAGGAGTGTTGTCATCGATGTAGACGTTGTTGAGATCTGTACTTAAAGAGATATCAACTGCACTTGTAGAAACCGTTGAAGCAGTCTGCCAAGCACCAGTGAACAACCTTGCACTAGGCAAACTTGAGCTACTGTTAAAGATAGCGAATCGATAATTACCAACTAGTGTTCCAAGTCTAGATAATTTAACCGATATGTTTTTAATTCTTAATTGAACACCCTGATTAACTGCGAGCGTAAACAAACTTGAGACCGACTCAGTTACACCAGCAACGTTTGTCAATTCTGTTTGTGTATTGTTTGTACTGAAAGAGTCAAGTGCATCTGCTGCTTCTTCTTCTCTTGTCCACTCATATTCACCAGAGAATGTCTCTGTGTTCGCACCGACGCGACTCATCGTTACTGGATAGTAATTGGTTCCAGCGTTACGAGAAATCTGTACAGTCGCAAGTGGATCGATGTATGAACTTCTCCAAGATAAGAAAGCCAAAGACTTACTTATATCTGTTGGATTGTTCCCAATGAATTCCTGCTCATCAAGCATTTGAACTGATGTCAATGAATCTGCGATTGCAGGGAATAAATAGGTTTGATCTGCAACGCCATAGCTACCGGTTCCGCTAAAAGACGAAACTAATGTAGCTGCTTGTTGAGCGGCAATACTTGGGGTAACGTTCTGATAACTAGAATCAACTAACTCGTTCTTTAATGTCTCGAGGATGGAGTTTGCGTCGCCGCTTGTACCTCCGCCGCCGCCCATATACTGATAAATATCAGATGTCAAGACGTTGGCAACGTTATTTGATGCATCAGTTCTTACTACGATATGGCCAATTCCAAACAATCCGCTTGGGACTGCTGGAGTTGTCGCTGTAGCAAGAGTTGCTCCTTGCGTACCCTTTGTCAATGACAATGACCCGATTGCGTCAATACTAACGCCAATCCTCATGAACCTACTTGCAACCATTGCTAATGCAAGAGTTGTTCCAACTGAAGGTGTAGCGTTACCTGCTCCAGTTGCATCTAATGTGACCGTTCCAGAGGCGAACGCAGGAAGTAATTGTGAGATCGGTGGGACTGTTCTATTTAAGTTCGTAGATGGGTTGAATACAGTGATATTACCAATTGTGACTATACGATTCGCACCAGTAACTGAAAAAGCAAGTGGCGGAGTGATTTCACTATTTAATGCGGTAAACATAGTATCAGTTTGCGACCCACTCGCACCAGTTGTCCTGGCCAGTAAATCCCTGTCTATTATCTGTCTTGCATCTACTTTCATTACCCATCCCTTTTATCTACACTAAAAGTGTAACTTCAATCCATTGTACCTTAAGAGAAACTACGCAAACCCAACACTCACTACCGTTGAATAACTAAATTATTAATCATATATTTTAAAAATAAGAGTATCACCAGCTACAAAATTAATAAGAGCTGTAACTGTATTGGACTGAGTGCCAATAGCACCAATTTCAGAATACTCATCCCCTTTATATAACAAGATTCCATTAAGATATGCTTCCAAAGAGTTATCATTAATTATATATGACTTAGTTGTTTTAGCAATTACTCGACCCAAATCTCCTGTAGTAGTGGTGGTCGCAGTAGCAAGAGCAGTATAAGTGAATGTGCTTGTAGTGAGCGCTATAATTGTTACCGCAGTAACTGATAGGTTCACTGCCGAAATACCACCTATTGCAACAGCAGTAGTCACTGTAACTAAATCACCAGTTGTTAGTCCATGCGCTACCTTCGTGATAGTGACAGTTGCACTAGATGCAACTGTTGAAGCAATAACTGATGTACCAACTAAACTATTAGTATCTTTCGGTAAGGTTAATACAGTAGAAGCTAAGGCAGAAAATGGAGCAATCGTTGTATCTTCTGTACCATCTGAGTTTAGACGTACCAATCTGTTTCTAGTAATAGCATTAAGTGTAGTAAAACCACCGCCAAATAATATCTTGCCGTTTGATTGGACAGTGATAGTGCGAGCGTATAAGTTAAACCCAGTGCCCAAGTTAGTATAGAAAGCAGTATCTACTGTACCAGTTGAGTTAAGTCTTACTAAGACGTTTCTAGTAATAGCATTAAGTGTAGTAAAACCACCGCCAACTAATATCTTGCCGTCAGTCTGTAGAACTATACTGTAAACACTACTATTAAACCCAGTACCTAAAGCAGTATAGAAAGCAGTATCTTCTGTACCATCTGTGTTAAGTCTTACTAAGCGGTTTCTAGTAATACCGTTGAGTATATTGAAAATACCGCCAACCAATATCTTGCCATCTGTTTGGACTTTAATAGTGTATACAGAAGCATCAAAAGCTGTCGAAAAAGAAGAATAGAATGCTGAATCTTCTGTACCATCTGAATTAAGTCTCAGAATGTAATTTCTGTTAAAAAAGAACAGCTGCGTAAAATCACCGCCAACCACTATCGCGCCGTCTGTTTGGATAGCAATAGCTCTTACCGGGCCGTTAGGACCTTGCCCAAAGGGTAAGTTAGAATAGAATGCTGAATCTTCTGTACCATCTGAATTAAGTCTCAGAATGTAATTTCTAGTATTACCATTCAGTGTAGTGAAAGCACCGCCAACCACTATCGCGCCGTCTATTTGGATAGCAATAGCTCTGATGTCACTATCAAAACCTGTACCTAAGTTTGTATAGAAAGCAGCATCATGTGTTCCGTCTGAGTTAAGTCTTACTAATCGGTTTCTAGTATTGCCGTTAAATGTAGTGAACTGACCGCCAACTAATATCTTACCATCTGTTTGGACGGCAATTGCCTGTATACCATTATTAAACCCAGTACCTAAGTTTGTATAGAAAGTTGTATCTACTGTACCATCTGAGTTAAGTCTTACTAATCTGTTTCTAGTAATATCATTAAGTGTAGTAAAGTCACCGCCAACTAATATCTTGCCGTCTGTTTGAACAGCGGTTGCGAGCACTTCAGTATCATTAAACCCAGTACCTAAAGCAGTATAGAAATTAGGATCAGTGCTTAAAGCTATTTCTTTGTATCGATTAGAAACCGCCTTAATTTCAACTTGATTACCAAGATATTGATATACATCATCTGATAATATATTCGACACATTGCTACTGCCGTCAGTTCTAAGAACAGTATAGCCTATACCAAATGTATTTGGAATAGCTGGTGCGGTAGTTGCTGCTGCTAAGCTTGCTCCAACAATACCACGAGAAAGTACTACTGCGCCGGCAGAGGTTAAATGTAATCCAATTTTTAAGTATTGACTTGCGCCCATTGCGAATGGGAGAGCGAAACCAGGTGTACCTGCATCTTCAATACCACTTGACTCAAGTCTTACTAAGCGGTTTCTAGTAATAGCATTCAGTGTAGTAAAGAAACCACCAACAAGTATTTTGCCGTCTGTTTGGATAAGGAGCGCAAATATGGTATTACTACTAAATCCAGCGCCTAAGTTAGTGTAGAAAGCAGTATCTACCGTGCCAGCTGTGTTTAGTCTTACTAAGCGGTTTCTAGTAATAGCATTAAGTGTAGTGAAGTTACCGCAAACTAATATCGCGCCGTCTGTTTGGACTGCTATCGTCTGCACCTGTAGATTAAACCCTGTGCCTAAGGCAGTATAAAAAGCAGTATCTTCTGTTCCATCTGAATTCAGACGTACTAACCTGTTTTTAGTAACAGCATTCAGTGTAGTAAAGTCACCACCAACTAATATCTTGCCATCAGTTTGGATGGCAGCGCCATTCGTATTGGCATCAAACCCAGTACCTAAATTAGTATAGAAAGCAGTATCAAATGTTCCATCCGAGTTTAGACGTAGCAACCTGTTTCTAGTACTACCATTGAATGAGGTCCAACCTCCATGAAAAACTATCTTGCCGTCAGTTTGAATCTTATGATAAACATCATTAAACGTGCCAAAACCGGTGCCAGTATTAGTGGTGAAAGCAGTATCTGCCGTACCATCTGAGTTGAGTCTTGCCACACCACCTTTATTTATCCCATTGATTGAGCCAAATCCACCACTGATTACTATCTTATTGTCTGTTTGGATTGTAATACTTCGCACGAAAGAGCTTTCCACCCCAGTGCCCATAGCAGTAGCAAAAGCAGTATCTAATGTACCATCTGAGTTGAGTCTTACTAAGTGGTTTCTAGTAATAGCATTCAGTGTAGTGAAACTACCACCAACCAATATCTTGCCATCTGTTTGTACTGCGATAACTAATACAGTACTATCAAAACCTGTACCTAAGGCAGTAGTGAAAGCAGTATCTACCGTCCCATCTGAGTTGAGTCTTACTAAGCGGCCTTGACTGATGTTATTAAGTGTAGTAAAACCACCGCCAACCAATATCTTACCGTCTGCTTGAGTGGCGGTACTTACTACAAAGCTGCCGAACCCAGAACCATCGCCTGCACTAGTTAAGACTGTATAGAAAGGCAGTCCTAGCACCGGCGTAGTAATAGTTCCTGATGTCGCTGGCACAGTAACTACACCACCTGTAAATGTAGGGACTATATTGTTAATAGATGGGATAATGTAATTTTTATCTGCAGGGACATTTATAGTAATTGGCCCAACAGTAATAACCCTATTATTCCCAGGAACACTCAATTTGAGTGGTGTAGGTAGATCATCTCCACCAGAGCCAGATCCCAATTGTGTAATTGCAGTTTGTAAGATAACAGTGATAACACTCGCGACACCGCTATTTTGTACGACTACTTGTCCTAGTTTAATACCGCTTCCAAAAGAAGCTCTAGGTGCAAGCACTGCACTTGCGCCATCAGAAGCAGCCGGTATGATTAATATCTGGCCGCCAATGCGATTATCAGATCCCACAGTTGAAGGGATGATAGTGACTGAATACCAACGATATTGGTTTAATGCAATCGTTGCAGGTGTAAAGTTAATGCCTAATGGAGTTACGCCGTCGCTTTGGAAAATCGAACCAGTCTCAAAATCAATTTGAGCTCCGCCAAAGTTAAGTAATAAGTTACTTTTTTGCTGAGATAACGTGGTTGCGTCGAGTATTGTGGTATCTGCACCAGTTACGATAACTCGCTTATTGGCAACAGTTTGTTGACGCATGCGCAATTGACCAAAAAGCTTATCTAATTGGTCGTCTAATCTTGCCACACCCGTGGTCAGGGACGTGCCCTCTGTGATGTGCCTTAAAGTATGTGCAACAGCACCATTATAATCAGGTGTTGTATCAGATGCATCAGGGGAACCGATATATGTAAACGTTTGATCAGATGTGGCTGCATACAATTTTTTTGTTTCGCCAGAAATAAGGCGTATAGAGTGATTGCCGACAATTACGTCATTATTCTCTCTGCGCGCAATAATAATTCGATCAGTGAATAACGTGAGGGCTGCATTAGAAGCGACAACGACAGTGAGTGCTCCACCAGGTCCAACACGGTTAATATCAACATAGGCAACTTGGCCAGATGTCAATACAGCTGAACCAGCTGCAATTGAGTTGACAGTATTTGCCAAACCTGGTACTTGTATAAATGCTGAAGCGCCCCAAGCGACGGTTTGAGTTCCAAGTGTCCAAGACCAGGTTCCACCTTCAACCAACTTAAGCATTTGGTTTTGGCGAATGATATCATCAATAAATCCTGGCGCAGGTGCTGCACCAAGGTTGTATATAGCACCATCCCATAGGTAGACATCAACGCTTGTAAGTCTGCTTGCAATAACAAAGACATTCTCTGCAATTGGTACTGCACTGATATTTGCAATTACGATACTAGGCGTAGTTGCTGCATCTCTATCAATAACCACATATGCGGCTTGATTAGAAAGTAATGAAATACCAGGAGCAACACTAGGAAGTGTAACTGTCGCACTGCCAGCAGAACCTGGAACCATCAATGTTAATGGTGAGCCAGCACTAAATGTAATTTCTTGTGCTGCACCATTTGTAGTGTTTGTAATTGTTGTTAAACTAGGGCTAGAAAGGTACTTAATAGTCTTATCTTGAGCCTTATCCGCCATCATACCAGTCAATCGACTAGCTCTAGTAGTTAGACTCTCGCCATTCGCGGTATTGTAATTTGTCTGACCATTTAAGAAATCATAAGCTACGTTATCTACGTAATCAGGTGTCGTATCAGACGCATCTGGCGAACCAATATATGTAAACGTTTGATCTGACGTAGCCGCATAAATCTTCTTTGTTTCGCCAGAAATAAGACGCATCGAGTGGTTGCCAACGATGACATCACTATTTTCTCTGCGTGCAAGTATGATCCTATCTGTTTTTAAAGTGAGTGTTGCATTAGAAGCAACAACTACGGTGAGTGCGCCACCAGGAGAGAACCTGTTAATATCAACGTAAGCAACTTCGCCAGTAGCAAGTACAGCTGAACCAGCTGCAATTGAGTTGACAGTGTTTGCTAGGCCAGGTACTTGGATAAATGCAGACGCATTCCAAGCGACGGTTTGAGTTCCAAGTGTCCAAGACCAGGTTCCACCTTCAACCAACTTAAGCATTTGATTCTGACGAAGAACGTTATCCAAGAACCCTTGTGACTGAACAGAGCCAACATTGATGATAGAGCTGTCCCATAGGTACACTTCAACATCTGTAAGTCTGCTTGCAATTACAAAGATATTCTCTGCAATTGGTACTAATTCAGTCGATACAATTACAATACTAGGAACAGTTGTATTGTCCCTGTCGATAGTGATATATGCGGATTCATTGGTGAGTAATGAAATGCCAGGAGCAATACTAGGAAGATTGATGATTGATTGTCCATCAGATCCTGGGGTAATAAGTGTAAGCGTCGAACCAGAAGAGCTGAACGTAATTTCTTGTGCAGCACCGTTAGTTGTGTTTGTAATTGTAATTAAACTAGGACTAGCAAGGTACTTAATGACCTTATCTTGAGCCTTGTCTGCCATCATAGCAGATAGTTTACTTGCTCTAGCTGTCAAACTGTCAGTAGAAAGTGCACTGTAGTTAGCCATTCCGTCTAATGCATCGAATGACAATGGCACTGCGTAAGCAGGGTAGGTTTCGCCATCAGAAGCCATACCAATGAATGCTTTAAGATTGTCTGAGGTACCGTCGCCAATAGTAGCGCTTCCACCCTGAACAATTTTCACAAGTCCATGCTCAGATCTTACATTCACTCGAGCAAGAGTGGCTGTTGCTGTAGCAAGTACATTGGTTGCTTGAGCAGAACCAATAGCGATCTGAAATTGAGTAGAACTACGAACACTAATAGGGTATGTACCATTGTAGCCAACCGCACCAGCGATTGTTACCGTATCATTAGTTTCAAATTCATGAACTGCATTTTCTAATTGTAATCCGTATCCATTTTCTCTAGCGCCAGTAGTGACCAAGCCAAAGAATGCAGTGACTGCACCCGTAACAAGACTAGTTGTTGGAATGTAGAAGATATTAGCAGTTTCTTTTTCTATAACATAAGTTCCAGCTTGTGCTGCCGGAGCTGTAATAGTAATGCGATCTCCATCTTGAAGGCCGTGAGCCGTAGATGTAATCTTAGCCGTTGTACCATCTGGCTGGCTTAATGTACCCGTTAAGGTTACAGTGCTTAAGCTCGCAGCAGTTTCAATAACATCTGAACGAGTAGCTAGCCAATGAAAATTACCACCAGCAGTAGTGAGGGCAGCGTCATTTCTATTTGAAACTACAACATCTCCAACTTGATAAACACCGCGATCATAGCGTGCTTTCTCATTTAGAGTAGTGCCCTGATAAATGCCATTAAGTCTAACCGATCGAGCATTTGTAGCAGTAGTAGTAGATCCGCCTAAGCTAACACTATCATAAAATTCTTCTACTCTAAGAAACAAATGATTTTCATCATCGATCTTCTTAATCCAGTCGCCCTTTGATAGGTTTGTGAAAAAGCCCGTCGCGCCGCCCACAGTGTTGAGGTAGCTTTGACCATTTGTAAAAGCGACAGCACTATCAGATGCATTAATTACCTGTGCTCTTATAAGAGGGATATATGCAACTTGCTCATCCGCTAGAGTCTTATCACCATTCCTCAGAATGATATCACGAGGATCTTGTGTCACCTTGATCTGAATATCTTGCGTCCAGGTTACTAAACCAGGAGTAGAAGAGTCGTGCGTCCAACTGCCTTTAGATTTAAAAGTAGTTGCTAATGAATCAATAAAAGTATTGACTAGATTATAAGTAGAGAAGTCTTCATACCAATAAGTACTACCGCCAATCTCTTTGAGTTTGGTCATTACCAAGTCCATCCACTCTTTTAGAGAGAGAATATTCTTGTCAGCACCTTGAAATGGATTGACACCACCTGGTAACAATGTGATTGGTGGTTCAGTTCTTTTAAAACCAGTTCCAGGTAAAGAGCGGAACTGGTAGCTATTAAATGGATCTGGACTAATTCCGCCAGAACCCAATCTAAACATTAAATCGCGGCAATCAGTGATAGATTCAATTGTTACTGGTCCAACAACGATTTTAGCAATTGGAATAGTGTTTGCAGGGAATGAGCCTGTCGAGACGTTGACATCTACCTTAAGAACAGATTCAGTATTAACATCTTGTGTAAATTCACCGCCAGCTCCACCACCTTTATCCGGGTCCCAGAAAGCGCGAGTATCAACTGAAGAATTAAAAGTACTAAACGTTAAATATACAAAGTTTGTTGCATTTTTTCGAAGCTCTGGCACAATAGGTGCAGCTTGAGCATGACCTTCTTCTAGGCCATGATAGAAAGATCCAGTGCTTGACCCTGGATAAAACACCATAGAGTCAGCAACTTTAATAGAACAACTTTGTGTTCCAATAGCGTTGTTTGGATCAATAACATCAAAACCCTTTAATATAAAAGGCTTTGTATCGCCGACCAACCCCTTTAATAAAAACTTAAAATCGCCAGCTGTATATGAATCAATGGAGAGTAAATCTGCAAGATCGACTCGCTCAGCTGAACTTATTAATACCCGTCCCAATACTGCCATGATTATCCCCAGTTTTTAACTTAGCTTAATTATACTCAAGTAGTAGCTGAACATGCGATTTAATTGTCCTAAAGGTTTGCTTAAACAACCTAGATTCTACTACTCTTCATCATATTGTCTTTGGCCCATAGGGGCTGCAAATTCGTATAGTGGCAAGCCTCCAATAATTGATCCCTATCTGAAAGATCAAAACTAGATATAGGTCGAATATGGTCTATATGCCATGTTTTTCTACCCCAATTATCCCAAGACATGCCAAGTTGAAACTTAGACTCCATATGGACTCTAAATTCGTCAATAGAGCAACCTAGATCAAAAACAGCAGAACCAGATTTATAACTGCCTTTAATGGCTTTATTAAGCCTTGATCTTAAATTTGTTCCAATTCTTATACGCAATGGAGAACTAGGATCTTTAGTCATCCACGTCTTAGGAGATACGCCTTTGTTTTTCCAATGATTCTTCTTTAGTATGTTTTTATGTTTTTCTGTATTAGTGGCACATTTCACACAAAGTGGTTTAGCCCTATATCTAGACCTACTTTGATATCCTTTATCTATATTGCAAGAATCACAATAACATTTATAATAATAAGTCACATTCATCTCCCCCTTAAATCGTGGAGACTTTCGTAGATATTCACGGACTATACAATCATTAAGATTTATCATCCAGGGTCATTTCCGGATTGGTAAACATCGAGAGTCGCATATAGCTGCTCCGGATACCGTACTAAGAAATTAACAAATATTCCTGCGCTTTTTACAGACCTAATGAGATTTTGAAGAATAAAGCGTGCCTCAGATGGGTTTGTAATATAAAGTGGGTACTCAGTACCATGAGCAGACATTATATGGGGCCCTTTATGTCGAATGCTCACTATCGATCCACCAGATAGGTGGCGCTTTTGAAAGACATAAGAAGGGTCAATGGCTATGGTATTTGGTGTTGGCTTGTATAGGTACCTAACTGGCCCTTCCTGAGTGTTTAGACCATAATCTAGAATTACAAAGCCGCCATTCTCACCACTCTCAATAGTATTGTCAGTTAGACCTAAAAGTCTTACGATTTTACCCGCTTTAATTTCTTCTGTGATAGATGCCGTATTTGATGACAATACAAAGGCTGCCGCTAAGTCCCATATATAGGCCCCAGTCGTTCTACTTACCTCTCTAACAACGGCATCAGTAATAATTACTTTTGAACCAGTGTTGGCTAAACCAACTTTTTCCATTCTTACAGAACCTGGCGTTACTGCAGCCCCATTGGTACCTAATAACTGGAATGTAAAGGTATTGCCCATTGAGGTGGTTAAAATCTTACCCGCTACATTCAGATCCTCTGAGAAGATAACCACACCACCAATAGTCGTCGCAGTGGCTTGAGTCGACATGATTACAGTGAAACCAGCAACACTAACTACAGAGGTACCAACTGGAACGCCAACCATTCGTATTAACATTCCAGGAGCAATACCTGAGATGGAAGCTAAGCCGCTGAGTGTATTACTGTTAAGAACAATATTGCCCGTAGTCGTAGCTACATCGACACCGCTACAACCACTAATTATTGCATAGTCGCCTACTACATAATTATGATTGGTCGTCGTTGTTACAGTTACTGTATTTGCTGCCCGTACAACTGAACTTAGTGCAAATTCATTGAAGTCAGCTAGTATTGGTAAATTAGGTGTGATGCCCGTCAAAGTATTACCCAAAAACTTAACTGGCTGTCCAACTGCAGTTGCAGTTGCGGCAACTGAAATATTGACTATTGGGCCAACTACTGACAATACTTGAGCATATGCAACAATACCAGGCATGATTATATCTTGGCCTGGAAAGATGCCCACTGTAGAGGCTAAATTGGTAATCTGTAAAGAACCAATTGTCGTGTCGCCCGTGGTTGCTAAAGCAACTCTACTTGCATACTCAAACTTCTTATTCTCATATTGAAGCCTTGTTGTTGTTGTAGTTGAAACGGGTGTATTCTCAGATTGAGAAATCCAACGAGATTTTATCTCATTTTTTTGCTCTAACCAAAAGCTGCCAGTTTCAGGGAAGCCTGTTGCATTTACAACAGATAGCGATGTGTTTGTGTCTCTATTAGACATCAAACTAAAGACACCATTAAGATGCCAAGATCCTGCCAATGACCGCTTTACAACCGGAGGAGAAGTAGGCATTTCAACAGTGATTTCGCCAGGTGCTGTCTCCCAGGTCATGGCGCGTCTAGCGCTAGTATATGCTACATATTTCTGTGGACTTAGGAATTTAACGTCTGTAACAGATGTTTGAGTATATGTGCCGGGAGTAGCAAACAAATTGATAAAACTAATAGTATTTGCACTAATGTCAATATTTGTAATGACAAAAGAGCCTTTATTATTCAACAAGTTAATGATAATAATATCACCAATAGCTAGTTTATCAATGCCAGGTGAATCACCAAGAATGTATTGGAAAGTAGTTAAATTACCAATTTTTGTCACTAGCCATTGTGTGTTTGCGCCATTGCCGGCTGCATTTATAAAACCATTCCATCTAAGTGGAATGTTGGCTCTACCGCCTAACACACGTAGTGAGCCTTTGGAACCAATAGTTTTTGTAAACATCTTAATGTATGTGTTTTTAGTAATAGAGTCGTAATATGACGTAGCGAAGCAATTCTTAGTTTGTCTATTTATTGCAGCAATAACTTCGTCTGCTCCCGCAGCGGCTATATTCGTAAAGTCACTGGTAGTAAATACAACACGTTCAGTGGTATTTTCATCAACACTAAGTTCTAGCTCCCAGCCATTTGCTAGTGCGTAGGGAGCGGCCATTTGAGTAGTTATAAAAGCAGTAGTTGATTCTTTAAAGAAAAAGATATCCAACAATTGATCTACAATTAATTTAACTTGCTTAGGTTGATACGACAAGACAGGAATGTAGTCGCGAAAAGAGGTATCATCCATACCTACTAAGCGCGGTCTAGATATTTTATTGTTACCGGCTAATCTATCAAGATATGGTCTTGCCGCAGTCTTTACAAAGAACTGCTTTCTGACCTCTGTTACAAGATCTGCAGTATTCTGATCGACTTCACCAATAGCAGCAACGAGGGCCTTCCAATTGGGGTTGGTCGTTGAATTACTGTTAAAATGCTTTGGTAGCAACTCATGAATTCGATCTATTTTAGACTTATTATCCATAGATTACGCGATCCCAATATCATTAGGCGTGATAGTAGCCTTTTCATTATCTGCGATTGTAATACGTTCAGTCGAAGGTATTGGATTAGTAAATGTAACAGCTGCCACGCCTTTAATCGCAATGATTGCGGCGATAATTTCAGAAAGAATTACATCTTCTCCAACACCTAAGCCACCAACATAATTGATAACAGCTGATTTAATGTTGTTAGAAATGTCACCTAAGTTTACA
>Ga0315293_10004909_pt1 | contig 12626 bp, 22 predicted proteins | sample YL17G13_20_MG_FD_203071 | JGI IMG/M metagenome (GOLD analysis project Ga0315293, IMG submission 203071) | Sediment microbial communities from Yellowstone Lake, YNP, Wyoming, USA - YL17G13_20 | ecosystem: Environmental > Aquatic > Freshwater > Lake > Sediment | place: USA: Wyoming | collected... | reverse complement strand
CGCACTCCTTACATGCGTCTCTTGCGTCCGAAGGTTGGCGGGGCTGAGAGGACTCGAACCTCCGACACGCGGTTTAGGAATTCAAAGCCCATGTCCAGCCAGTATCACTAAGGCTGAAAATGAACGACTTACGCTACATGTCGTTCACCAAGTGTCAGCCAATATCAACCCAACTGGTGTCAAAACTGGTGTCAAATTCTGAGATTCGTCTCAACACGCCGTCAGGGGTACAAGGTCCACCCGACAGGTGATCGCCCGGCCTGGAGCCGCCTGGTGCGCGCGCCGGGCAGTAGGGGGTGAACCGAGAACCTCGCCCGAGCGGCGGAGGTGCGACGTGATGGGGGACCTGCTCCAGGCGGCTGGAGCACCCCCCACCTCGCGCGCGCGTACGGGGTGTGACCTGGTGGCGGCACCAGAGCGTGACCGGTCAACCTTGGGGCCCCGGCTCTGCCGCGGCGACCTGGCGGACCAACGACCGCACCAGCTCGAGGATCTTGTCGCGGCGCAGCCAGGTCGGCACGCTGCAGCTCCTGCACGCCGCGATCGCGCCGTCGAGGCCGGCCACCACCGGGGCGAGCGGGTTGTCACCGAGGATCCACTCACCTGGGACCTGGGCCACCGGACCGCAAAGCACAGACCAGGTGTTCAGGGCTTCACGCGTCTGCTCGAGCGCGGCCTGTAGCCAATCGCGGGAGACCACCGCCCCCGGAACCTGAAAATCCTCCTGCCGCGCCTTCGCGGCGCTGAACCTCGGGTCGAAGACATCGCCGGATCTCAGAATCCTCAGTCCTGCCCCTGAGTTCATGGCCTCTCCCTCTCGGCCTTGTTCCTGCCCGCCCCGGCTGCCCCTAAGCCACCAGGGCGGGCGTACTCGTCTCGCCCACTATCCTAGACCCCGATCCGCCGCCATTTCGGCGATGCGGGCGCCCAGGTCCTCGCACAGCGCTTGCAATTCGGTGACGGCGTGGTGGAGCTGCCCGCCTACTCCCGCGAGGCCCAAAGCGACCGCGCACGGCGTCGCTTGACCGAGCAGGTGCTCGAGCGCCTGGGAGATCTGCGACCGCAGCTCGATCAAGTGGGCGAGGCGATCACGGGCCTCGCTTGCTACCGGGGCGTTCATGCGTCCTTCGCCGGGCCGAAGGCGGCCTCGTACTCGTCAGCCGTGGCGTGCTGCTCCATCCACACCTTGGCCTCTTCCTCGCTGAGCGGGATGATCGCGTGGCCGCCGCTCCACTCGTTCTGTCCGACCACACGCATGTACTTGGTCTTCGGACCCCCAGACCCTGCGATGAAGTAGGAGCCGGACTTCGTGCGGTAGAGCGTCTCATCCCACCGCTCGAAATCGCCGGAGCAGCCGTAGGAATCGCCCGCCAGCTCCTCAGCCGTTTGGGTGTCGTACAGCTTGCCGTTGATGATTGCCTTCATGGTGCCCTCCCTCGAGGTTTCAAAATCGCGTTTGATTCCACCGCGCCGCCTGCCCGGCAAGCTCGAGCGAAACACTGCACAGCGCGTCGTGAGTTTTTGGGGCATCCCCAAATGGCGTCCCGGGCCCAAACATGACCGCCGCCAGGATCTCCCGGAGCATCCGCGTGTCATCCGTCTGCTCGATGTCCACGTTGACCGAAAGCGCCACACGGTGGACACGCAGTACGGCGTCCCGTTCAACGCTACAGACCAAATAGGCGCCTTCGGTATTAACCGTGAAAAGATCGATCGCGCCGCGGCCGGTGAGCCACCGCTTGACGCTCTCCACCTCAACCCCCTTCCGCGGCGCGTAGTGCGGCGCGCGCGCTCTTGAGGAGTCGGTCGAGTTCGCGGCTCAGCTCGGCGCCGTAGCCATATCGCGGCCGTCCCGCGACGTGCCCCACCAACGCATACAAGGCCGCCTGGAGAAGAGGCGCGGCCATGTCGAGCCTGCATCGCGGACACGTCATGATTGGGCTTACAGCAGGTGGATGCGTATGAGCTCGCTGCGTCATGTCTTCCCTCCATGCCCGCTCGGCGTTACAATGGAGGCGGAGCGGGACTTGCTTCACGGCTTGCCTCGTTCCAGCTCGCCCCGGTCTCTCGCAAGGGTCCCGGGGCGGGCGCTTCTAGACCATCAGGAGCCCTTGCGGCCACCTCCCTTGATCGTGCGGTAGACGATCCGCCAGTCGCCGAGCTTCTTCCCCTTCCGGGTCGGGACAGTGCGGGTTAGGACACCGTCCCGCGTAAGGAGCGCGAGCGTTCGCTGAGCGACACGAGGGCTCACGTGTGCCAGCTCCGCCAGTTCGGGCGCGCTGATGCCCTTCCTGCGACCAGCCAGCTTGACCGCCATCGCCACGGTCGTGTGGAATGGGTTCATGACCGTCAGTATGCGTAACCGCGTGCCGCATGTCAAGCCCTCGCCGCTGGCGGCGGGGTGGAGGGGTTATCCCTCGCGCATGCCAGAGGTCGTCATGACCGAAGGGGTGCGCCACCCCTAGCTAGATGGCCGTCCGCCCGCTTGCCCGTTGGTACCAGGCATCCCAGTCGGCCACGAGTGGGATCTCCTTCTCAATGCCCTGGCGCCAGGTCGGCCGCGAGACCCGGTACAACTCGAGGAGCTTTTCCTTCGTGAGAGGCACCTTCAGGCGACCTCCACCAAGGGTGATACCCCGACGCAGGCACATGAACGTCAGGCAACTGACCGGGCGAGGACCCTTCCGCCCTCGAAACCTTCCGAGTCCGACCTTGACCATGTCACTTCCTCCGTCCGCCCGATACCACGCGCAGCGCAGGCGCCGCGGCTTCGGCACCGCCCCGGGCGATCGTCTCGTCATCGAATCCCAGCTGGGTCATGAACGAGAAGAACTGCGCGCGGGCATCGCGCTCCACCGTCAGCAGTACGTGCGCTTTCGGCTGGCCAAACCGATCGAGGTGGACCATGCCCTCCCGCTCGATCCGCAGCCGGCAAGTCTCGGCGCGATCGAGCGCTTGACAGGCCTGCGTCAGCAGCGCGAGGTGGTGTTGTTCCAGAGAAAAATTTCCGGTGATAAACCGAAACAAAGCCATGCCGTACCGCTTCAGGCTTTTAGGCGCCCTTGGCATGCGACTTTTCCCCCAAACACCCCGCTTTTTCCCAAAGGTGACGACCCCGTGAGTGTGGAGTTGGGGCGAGCGCCGCTTCGTCGCGGGTTGGCGCTAGACTTTTCGCCCCCCCCTCCCCCCGGATCATCGGCCGCCCCCCGGTGCCGGCAACGAGAGCAGCTCGGTCGCCCGCCTCTCTGCCGCCTTGCCGCGCAAGTCATACCGCACCGTCGTGCTCAGGTTGGCATGCCCGAGCAGACGTCCGACGATGGCCAGGTCCGCACCCGCGTCCAGCATCTCGCTCGCGTTCGTCCGACGGCAATCGTGCGGTGACGTCCGGCGCTCGAGGCCAGCCTCCTTCGCCCTCCTGCCGACCACGCGCCAGACTGCCGCGGGCCCGATTCGTGCGCTCCGGATCTTTCCCCGCCGGACCGCAAGAAAGAGCGCCCCCGGATCCCGCCGGCGCACCGCAAGCCAGGCCACAAGCCAGGCCGCCACGATCCGGCTGGCCGGCACCGCTCGTTCCGCTCTGCCCTTACCCAACACCCGGAGCGAGCCGCCCTCCAGGTCGACATCAGCGACGTCCAGGCGGCTGACCTCATCCCGCCGCAGCCCCGCCCCAAGCATCAGCGCGAGGATCGCCCCATCGCGCGGTCCTGCTGGCGATGTCTCCCGGCCGCAGGCCGCGAAGATGGCCTCCACCTCACTGACGGCGAGGACGCGGCCCCGTGCGAGCTGGCGTGCCCGGAGGTTTCGCAGGCCGAAACACAGCCGCCCTCGGGCGTCGGCGTCGAGCTCACCGGCCGCCCACGCCTCCGCCAGCACCCCACGAAGCGCGCTCAGGTAGCGGTTGACGGTGGCCGGTGCGAGCGTCGGCACGAGCACCGCGCGCAGCCGGGTGACGTCGGCGTAGGTGAGGCCCGCCCAGGGGTAGCCTTCCGGATCTCCGGGCGCCGCTGTCAACACCACGACCACGCGCCGGAGTGCCGAGCGCTGCGTCTCACGGGCGCTCGGTGCCTGGCGGTCGAGGTAGCTGGTGGCCGGGTTCGGGTGGTCGTTCACGTCAGCCTATGGGGTGAAGTTACTAGAATTACCATTTCGGTACGCATGCCCTCAGACCGCACGGTGGCCAGCACCATTGGGATCGAGGGCGCGGCGTTCTCGAAGAGCTCACCGGCCCGGCGCGTCTCCACTACAGCCTCCAGGAGCGCGAAGGATAGGAAGCGCTCGGTGCAGGCGCTGAACTCCGGGATCCCGGCCTCACCTTCGGCCGCGCTCTGGGGGTTCAAATCTTTGGACACCATTCACCTCCCACCGGGTCGTGCCCGGCGCACCTCTCCATACAACCGGCGACCGGGGGCGGCGGAGCAGGCCACAGGCCGCCCCCGAGAATCCCTTCCCGCGCTGCTGCGCTGCCACGCCCTCGGCGGCCGAAAGCTTTTCACTAGGTCCCGGCGTCGAGGAATGCGAACAGCTCGTGCAAGCTCTTCGTGCCAGTTGCCGTAAAAACTCGCGCGACCTCCGAGCGCAACCGCGCCTGAACGTCCGTGTCGCCGAGAATCTGCAGCGCCGCCGTTGGCTTGTGGCCTTCGCCGAAAGTCGGGGCCGGGTGGTCCTGGGCCTCTTTCTGCAGGTCTGCGATGTGCGACGCAACCAGGGCGTACTTCAAGGAAAACGCCTCTTCGCCGCTGAGACCCAAGAGCATCAATTCGCGTAGTCGCGTGACAAGCCGGTGCTCCGTCATTTCGTTCCTTCCTTTCTGTCGGTCGTGCTGCTTGGCACCGCGGGGTTCTCCTCGCCGCGGATGAAGATAACGCCGTAGATTTGGCCGTCTGCTCGCTGGGTAGCCTGAAAGCAAAACCAAGCTTCAGCGTCGGCAGGCCCGTTCACCAGGAACGGCATCACGCGGGTGGTGCCGCCCTTTCGTGGTAACCCGCCCTCCATGCCCTCGCGCCGGCAGGCCCACCACGCGGCCGCGACCACGACGGTCAGTTCAACACCAAGGCGCTGTGTGGTTTCGCCCATCGCGGCGGTGGCGTATAGAGACGTTGAGAATCCCCTCACCGTGTCACCGGCATCGATCACACAGCGAGCCAAGAGAGAAATATCGACAAGGCGACCATCAGCGACAAGGCTGCCGGGATCCGCCGCGCCCGGAAACGGAAGGTCGCGGCGCCGGGCTTCGGCCTGGCGTTCCACGGCCCGGGTGGTCTCGAGGTCGCGGCGCACAGCGACGGCTTTCTGAAGAAACGCAATGCCTAGCGACGCCTTCATCTCGCACCTCTTTCTGCGGCGGTCCGCAGGTGATCGGTTTGCGAGGCGAGACTGCCGGCGCGCGAACGCACCTGCCCGAGGGCACGCTCAGCGGCCAAGTAGCCGACCTCTGCTGCCCTGGTGGCCTCCCTAGCGGCGCCCACGGCCTCGCGTGCGGCGGGCAGGACCGCTTCGATCGCCGCCAAGCGCGCGGCGTCGAGCGCCGCCTTTGCGTCGCCCGTGGCCCGCTGGGTCAGCTCTAACCGCACCCGTGCCTCGGCCGCGGCGTGTTCACCATCGGTGATGGCCTCCCACGCCCTTGCCGTGCTCTTGCCGGAAGCGAGGGCCTCGTGAAGGTGAGCCCGCGCCCCAGTGACGACGCGATCGGCTCCGGTGGCGGCCTCCTGCGCTGCTTGGAGTTCGCCGGCCAGTCGCTCCACCGCGGTGCGGCAACCCACGACGGCCGGGTCGAGCTCCGGGTCCTTGATCGCCTTGAGGAAGACAGCGGCCGCCTTGGCAGCCTCGCTGGTAACGGTTTGACGTTCCTCCCCGGTCATCTCACGCACCTTGTCCTCCTGGTCCGGCGATCCCAAAGCCCCACCGCCGCGCCTCGGCTGCGGTCAACTGTGCCTTGTCCCCACCCGCCTGCAAGAACGCCGTGAACGCGTGCGACGCTGGGACGCCGGTGCCAACAAGCCAGCGATATGCCACGCCCCAGGCGCCGAGCTCCGTGTGCTCGCCGCTCGCATGGGCCAGTTCGTGGGCCAGGACGGCGAGGTGGCCTACGGTCCGCAGCTTGGCCTCCGAAATGGCAAGCTCCACGCCACCAGCGTCCTGGATGACATAGCCGTTCGCTCGACCGTGCCCCCCCGGCGAAATCAGCGGGGCGGGAAGTAACCAAATCGCGACGCCCCCGGCGGCTACCCATTTGCTCTTGAGGGCGGCCCGCTCGCCCGGCGGAATGCACCGCCACACAAAGGCGAAGTCTTCCCGAAAGATCCGGGCGAGCCGCTCGAGCCCGGCCGCGACGTTGAACCGAAGGCCATCGACAAGCTCCAGAGCGCCGCGGGATACCGGGCCCGATGCCTTTGACGGCGTGGCACTGTGCGGCGCCGCCATCTGGCTCGGGATCGCCCCCGCTGCCGGTGCTGGGGGCGCCGTCGCAAACAGGAAGCTCGCCCGCGCGCGCCGGTTTTTCGTTATCCGCCATGCTCCCTTGTCGCCGCGCTCCGCTTCGGCTCCGCAGGTGCGGCAGCGACGGATCCGGCCACCAGCACGTTCCTCGACATCCTCACTGAAACACGACAAGCAAAACGGCTTCATCGCACCCTCACAAGCCCGCGTCGGGCGCGGGTCCCCGGTCCCGGCTTGCGGCGGATGGGCCGCGGCCGGCGCTGCGACTCCAGCGCGGCGGGTCTGCCGCACTGGCCGCCCGAATAAAAGTCGGGCCGGCGGAGCTGCGCGGAGGAGCACCCGCACTGCCATCGAGGCATGGCGCCCCGCCGCCCCGACACCTGAAACTTTCGGTCACTTTGCCACCTCGATCCCTTCGCCCACAACTTCAATATCGACCCTCCGCTGGCGGTGATCGGCGATCGCCGCCAGGTCCCGGCGAAGGCGTCCAGCGACCCGCCGGGCCCGGTCCTCGAGCTCGGGCTCGATCGCCGCCCAGGAGACCAGCCGGCGGGCCGCCGTCGTGGCGCTCAAGCCGGGATCGCGGCGCAGCAGCGGCGAGAGCAACTCCGTCAGCGTGTCGAGCGTCAAGGCGGCCTCCGCCCGCCGGGCGGATACTGCAGCAGCCGAAGCGGCCAGGACCTGCGCTCGGCGCCGCTCACACGCCTGACAGCCCAGACAAGGCCCGCTCACGAGCGCCCCCTAGGCAGTACGGGTGGAGCCCAGTGGCCGCATCGGCAGAGAACGCGCATCCCGGCTACCAGCAGCCGCGGAAGAAGAACACCACAGCGGGCACAGGTCGGTGCCACGGGCGGGGTGGGCCGCGAGGGGTGGGGGTTCGGGGCGGCGGTGGCGGTACGGGTGGTCACGCTGGCCTCCCTTCACCATGCTCGGCGACTAGTTCAACCTCGGGTTCACAGTTGCATGGCCCACGCCCGGCGAGCAGGTCGCACCACTCGTCATGGCGCACTTCCACCTCGAGTACCCTTCCCGGCGTCAACGGGTAGTCGGCCAGGCGAGCGAGCAGGGGCGCGAGGTACGGGGGTCCGGTCACGTCGCCTCCCGGGCGTGCGGGGGTCTCTTGGGCGTCAGGAGCACGTAGCCCTCGGCGTAGGGTGAGTTGGGGTCGTGACAGTGCGCCACGCGGTAGCCGGGTTCAGGAGCGTGGTGGTGGTACCGCTTGCAGTAGTCACACCAGATGCGGTAACGACTCCCATCCTCACCGTTGAAACACTTGACCGTGACTTCCTCGGCCTGCAGCACTCGAATTGAGCTCATGTCGGCTTCCCGTTCGGCGCACCGCGGTAGTCGCTGAAACGCACAATCCCGCCCGTGAAGACGAGCTTGCAGAAACCGGTCGGACCATTGCGGTGCTTCGCCAGCTCGACGTTGACAGCCCGCCATCCGGCCCCGTCGCTGAGTGGGTGCATCAAGATCACGGCGTCGGCTTCCTGTTCGATCTCGCCGCTGTCACGCAGGTCTGAGAGCGTTGGCGCGCGGTCCTCTCGGACGTTGAGCCTGCTGAGCTGGGCGGCGGCGATCACCGGCACGTTGAGAGCCCGCGCCGCGTCCTTGAGGCCCCTGGCAATCGCGCCCACGGCCTCGGTGCGGTTTGTCCCGCGCGAACTGCACTTGCCGAGATAGTCCACGACCACCAAGTCGAGACCCTGCGAGAGAGCGTGCCGTCGCGCACGGGCTAGGATCTGGTCCGTGGACAAAGCCGGTGTGTCATCGAAGGCGAGGCGGTAGCCGGCGAGCTTGTCCTGTGCCCAGGCGACCCGCTGCCAGTCATCGGCCTCGAGAGTGCCGTACCGCAGGTTCACAAGTGGGATGCGGGTCATCGTTGCAAGCAGCCGCTGCGTCACCTGTTCCCCCGGCATCTCGAGCGAGAAGAACAGCACCCGCTCCCCACGTTCGCAGGCGTGCAGGGCAGTCCCGCCGAGCAGCGCGCTCTTGCCCACCCCCGGCCTGGCGGCCACGATCGCGAGGGCACCAGGCTCGATCCCGCCAGCGAGGATGCGGTCGAGGTCGGGCCACCCGAGAGCGAGCCCTTCCGGCCCCTCGTTGCGGCGCCGCTCGATCTTCCGAATGACGCGCTCGGCGACGGAGGCCACCTTTTCGGCGTTCCCGCGCTCCCGGTGGCCAACTATCGCAGTCAGGCGCGCGGCGGCCTCTCCCACGAGATCCTCGGCACCACCTTCGGGCCGAATCGCAGCGTCAGCAAGCCAGCGCGCGACGTCGCTCAGCTCACGTTTCGTCGCCGCGTTCAGGACGAGCCCGGCGTAGTGCTCGACGTTCGCCGGGTCCGCCAATCCGTCGGCCAGCTCTGCCACGGCCAGAACGCCACCGAGGGCGGCCAGATCACCGGTGCGCTCGAGCTCGGCGGTCAGTGTGATGAAGTCGATCGGCGTCCCCGCGCGGGCGAGACGGCCCGCACCTCGCCAGCAGGCCCGGCCCAGGTTGGTGTTGAAGTGCTGCTCGTCGAGAATCGGCTCGACGCGAGCGAACGCCAACGGGTCCGCAAGCAGTGCCCCAAGTACGGCGCGCTCAGCACTGGCGCTCATGACTTCCTCTTTCCTGCGAGGTCAGGATCCTCGCGCGCTCGACGGAACGCCTCGAGGTCCTCGGCCGACGGCGCGCGCGTTGCATCCGGCCGGGTACCGCTCGTAGTGGCCGCTAGGTCTTCACCCTTGGCGATGGCGCGCTCGAACCAGCCGTTCAGGAAACGGTGCATCCCGCGAGCCGTCTTTTTCCCCGTTGGCTTGATGACGGTCAACCAGTGCAACGCCCGCCGGGCCGAAGCCTCAACGTTCAGAGTCGGGTACAGCTCCCGGTACTGGTTGAGTACCCCTTCGGTCAACGGCCAGGTCCTCATCTTGCCGACTGTCGGAAACTTGAAGATCACCGGCGAGGGCGGCTCGGCAGCTGCGTCCCGCGGCTCCGAGCTGTTCTGTTGTACTTCTACTTCTACTTCTGCTTCTGCTTCTGCTTGTGTGACCGTCACGATGTCACGGGGTGATGTCACGATGTCACGGCGTGACACGTTCGACTCCCGCTCCCGCTGGCGGCGCTTCCGGGCAGTCGCCGTGTGGTCTTTCGCGCGGTACTTGGCGTAGTTGAAGATCATGTAGCCACCGTCCACCCGCTCAATCCGGCGCCCTTCGTGATCGAGGGTGCGCGACTCGGGGTCGGGACCTTCTAGCTCAGCCAGCGCCTTGCGAACCTGCCCGAGTGGCAGGTTAGCCCGGCGCGCGATGCCGGGGGCGGTTGCCGCGCAAAGCCCCTCCGGGTCGGACATCGCCAGCATCGTGATGAACACAATTCGGGTGGCCGCATCCTCCACCCAGAGCGAGGAATCGAGAATCCCCGTGTCCAATTTCACGAAGGCCATCTTGGCCTCGCTCTCAGGCAACGCGCCAGGCGCACGAGGGGATCCGCAGCGAGCAGCTCGGCAATGTGGTTCAGGCAATGCGGGCGAGGGACTTGCGCCGGCCCTGGCCGAGGCGTAGACTGATTTCGGTGGTGTTGTGCTGGTGGGCGCTGTCCCGGCGCCCACTTTTGTGCGTCTGGCGAGGCCATCACTCGCCACCCACCGCTGGCGGCATCGAGGCCAGCCACGCCTTGAGGTTCTCCGCCGGGATCACCAGCGCGCGAAGCCCCACACGCAGGGCCTTGAGCTCGCCGCGCTTAATTGCCCCATAAACCGTCGTGCGCACGATCCCGGTCGCTGCTATCACGTCCCGTGGCCTGTACGCGATCCTCTCGATTTTGGCCTGCGGTTGCTGGGGTTCGGGTTCGGAGCCCTTCGTCATGTCAGCCTCCGCGCCCAATGGTGCAGCCGGGCTTGACACGTGTCACGGAGTATCCGATGATTAAGCGATGAGCTTCTTCGTGGTCGAACCGAACTGGTGGGAGGTCGGCTTTCGAGACCAAGAGAACCGCTTGGACCGTCCCTTCCCCGGATACGGCCTGTGGGTCCCCGCCAAGATCGAGTTCGACAAGAAGCGAGAACGGCTGCTGTGGTGGTGGCAAGGAAGCCCTGGCCTATCCGAGCACGACCGCCTAGTCGATGTCCCCGACGACCTGTTGGGGCGGTTCGTGGACCTCGGTGGCGATGGGGAACCGACCGCCGAAGAGGTGCTCGCATTGGCCGCGGCAGTGGGGCCGCTGGACATTTGGGACGCGGCACCCGCGGAGGAGTGGAAGGCGTTCCGGGCGAAGTTGCCACGCGGATGTTTCTGTGGCGAGCCAATTAGTACTTGGGGGTACTTCGTTCAAGCGATGCACTCGGCCCTGCAGATCGCCGCCTGCCTGAAGCTTGGCACGATGCCCAAGGCAAACGAATGGAGATCGCTCGGCGTCCGCATCAAACCACCGGCAAGCTCCGGTGAGGCAATGTCGCTGCTCACCGACGTCATCAACCAATGGTTGAGGATGACCGGCGTCGGACCAGCCTTCGTTTGGGATCCCACAGCCGAGGTCAAACCGGCGAAGACGCCCACCCTCTACATGGACGCCGGGAGCGTCCTCGGTTTTCTGGCATTGCAGCTCGCCCAGGTTGTTGCAGGGATCAAGGGATGGGGCTCCTGCATCACTTGCGGGAGATTGTTCGCGGTCCTCTCCCGACGCAGGACGGACCGTTGCGCCAAGTGCGCCAAGCTCGAACGCTGGCGGCGCGCATCGGCGCGCTACTCGAAGACGCACCCCGTAGAGCACTCAAGAAAGGCTAAGGCACATGCCAAAGCGTCGCGGAAATCGCGAAGGTAGCATCACACAGCGCACCGACGGCCGCTGGCAAGGTCGCGTCAGCCTCGGCGACGGCCGGCGCACGGCGATCTACGGGAAGAGCCGGGAGGAGGTCGCGGCGCGCGTCGCGTCGCTGCTGGTCGAGGTCAACTCCGGCGTGACCGTCCCGAGCGGGAAGCTCACCGTCGAGGCTTGGCTCCTCCAGTGGATCGAGAGCGTGAAGGGCACGGTCAAGCCGCGGACCTGGCAGCGGTATCGCCAGCTGCTCACCGCACACGCGATCCCGACGTTGGGGCGATTGTCCTTGACACGGCTGACCCCCGAGCGGCTCGAGCGCCTCTACCGCGAGAAGGTTGAGGCGGGCCTGTCGCCGCGGACGGTGCACCACCTGCACGTCGTGATTGGCACGGCACTCGAGAAAGCACTCAAGCGGCGCAAGGTCGCTCAGAACGCCGCGCGCTTGGCCGATCCCCCGCGGGTCGGAAAGTACAAGCCCCGGGCCTTGACGGCCGACGAGTGCAGGGCGCTCCTCGCCGCCGCAGCCGGCGACAGGTACGAGGCGCTCTACTACGTGGCGGTCTACAGCGGCGGCCGCCTTGGCGAGCTGCTCGCGCTCTCGTGGAATCACGTTGACCTGAACGCGGGCACCATCGAAATCGCCGGGACGTTGCAGCGCCACCCGGGCGAGGGCTACGTTGTCGAGGACACGAAGACCGAGCGGTCAGCCCGGACGATCCGTCTTGCCCCTGCCGCCCTGAAGGCGCTCCAGCATCACCGCGTCCGTCAACTCGCCGAGCGACTCAAGGCGGGTTCCGCCTGGACGGACTCGGGGCTCATCTTCACAACGGAGATCGGGACACCAGTGGAAGCGCCGAACCTTCGGCGCCGCAGCTACTGGCCGATCCTCGAGCGCATCGGCCTCGCGAAGAAGATCGTCACGACCGAGACGCGCCGACGCGGCGGAAAGGACGTGAAGGTCAACCGGACGACGCTACAGCCGCTGGTGCGCTTTCACGATCTTCGACACTCGACGGCGATGATGCTCCTCAAGGACGGCGAGCCCATCAGCATCGTCAGTGCGCTCCTCGGACACGCTCGGACCAGCACCACGACCGACACCTACGGTCATGTCCTCGAGGAGTTGACGGGCTCAGCGGCCGGGCGGTTGCAGGATCTGCTTGGCGGCGACAAGCCCAAGCGAGCTGGCCGGACCAAACTGGTGTCAAAACTGGTGTCAGCTCGGCGGCGTTGAGGCACGTCTCAGCCTTCTGTCGGTGCAAGTGGCTTGTTTTCCGGGTGTTAGTTGGCGGGGCTGAGAGGACTCGAACCTCCGACACGCGGTTTAGGAAACCGCTGCTCTATCCAAACTGAGCTACAGCCCCGCGGGGCAGATGCTAGTCCCGGCC
>Ga0315293_10004903_pt1 | contig 12637 bp, 11 predicted proteins | sample YL17G13_20_MG_FD_203071 | JGI IMG/M metagenome (GOLD analysis project Ga0315293, IMG submission 203071) | Sediment microbial communities from Yellowstone Lake, YNP, Wyoming, USA - YL17G13_20 | ecosystem: Environmental > Aquatic > Freshwater > Lake > Sediment | place: USA: Wyoming | collected... | reverse complement strand
CAAGGAGTCACTCGCCCTCACCGTGATCCAGATCCTGTCCCTGGGCGGCGCGATCGTGGGCCGCGAGTCCGAGCAGGGGGACATCATGGCGGGGGACTCCGGGGCGATCCTCCGCGCCCTCGAGGCCGAGGGGAGGCTGCCCAAGGCTGTCGCATTCGCGGAAGTGGAGCTCGGCCGGATCCTGAGCGAGGAAATCACCCCGGAGGACTGGGCCCGGCTGATCGCGGCGATCGACGAGCACCTCCGCCAGGGCGCGGCATCCGCTGTCGTGATCGCGCATGGAACCGACACCCTCGCCTACTCGGCCTCACTCGTGTTCTGGCTGTTCCCGAAGCCGCCGATCCCGATCGTGTTCACCGCGTCCCTGCAGCCGCCGGGCAGTCCGGGCAGCGACGCGATTCCCAACCTCCGCAAGGCGATCCACGTCGCGGCCGAGGAGGCCCCGGGCGTGTACGTGGTCTTCGGCGGCAGGGTCCTCTCGCCCATCAACCTGAAGTTCGAGAAGGTCGCGCCGGACGGCTTCCGCAACTGGAACATGGCATCGCTCCGGCACACGGGCAGCCCGCTGTTCAGCGAGCCGCTCTTCGGCGACCTGCCCATCGGTGGAGGCAGGGAGAGGCTGCGGGAGCGCATCGAGTCGGCCATCAACTCCTCGATGATACTCCGCGTGTACCCCGGCATGCGCGGAGATCACCTGATCGACCTCATGGAGAGGGGGGTCCGCAACTTCGTGCTGGAGCTGTACGACACGGGCACGGCGAGCCTGCGGGAATCTCCCTACTCGCTGCGCGGGGCGTTCGCCGCGGCCCGGGAGCGGGGCGTGCGCTTCTTCTGCACCTCGCAGCAGGAGGGGATCGTCGACTTTTCCCGGTACGTGACCTCCCACGAGCTGTGGCGGGAGGGGGCGATCCCGATGGGGTCCCTCACGACCGAATCCGCCTACACGAAGCTTATCGCCTGCCTCGCCTTCTCGGAGAACGAGGAGGAGGTGATGGCGAGAATGGAGCAGGGAAATGAGGACGCTGGTCTCTGAGCTGTCCGGCCGAGTCGGAGAGCAGGTCACCCTCTGCGGCTGGGTGCACAGGGTGCGCGACCTGGGCAAGGTGTCCTTCGTCGTGCTGCGCGACAGGACGGGGACCGCGCAGCTGGTCTTCGACGCAAAGCCCGAGGTGACTCCGGAGTCCGTGATCCGGGTCACGGGTGAGGCGGCGGCGAACGAGAAGGCGCCCGGGGGCGTCGAGGTGCGGGTGCGTTCGCTCGAGGTCCTCTCCGCTGCCGCCCCCGACCTGCCCTTTCCCGTGAACCAGGACCCGGGCAAGACCTCTTTGGAGTCCATCCTCGACAACAGGATGATCTCGCTGCGGAATCCCGCGATCCTCTCGATCTTCCGGGTACAGTCCACGATACTGAAGGTCTTCGCGGCTCACCTGCGCGGCGAAGGGTTCTCGGAGATAAAGACCTCCAAGCTGATCGGCACGGGCACGGAGGGCGGCACCGGCCTCTTTGCCGTGGACTACTTCGGAACGAAGGTTTACCTCACGCAGTCCCCCCAGCTGTACAAGCAGGCAATGGTCGCCTCGGGGCTCGAGCGCGTCTTCGAGATCGGGCCCGCCTACCGGGCCGAGAAGCACGACACGCCCCGGCACATCAACGAGTTCGTTTCCCTCGACGTGGAGATGGCCTTCATCGAGAGCGAGCAGGAGCTGATGGACCTGGAGACCCGGATCCTGTCCAGCATCTTCAAGGCCATCCGGGAAGAGAACAGCAGGGACCTGGAGGCGTGGAAAGCCTCGGTGCCCGACCCGGTGCTGTGCGCGAAGATCCCCCGCGTCTCGCACGACGAGGCGAAGGAGATCGTGTCGAAGGAAACGGGGAAGAAGGTCTACGAGATCACCCCCGAGGGTGAGCGGGCTCTGTGCGAGTGGGCGGCGAAGGAGGCCGGCATCGAGGCGGTCTTCGTGTACGCCTATCCCCGCAAGTCCCGGCCCTTCTACACCCACCCCGCCGAGAACAACAGGACGCGCGCCTTCGACCTGCTCTTCCGCGGCCTGGAGGCGACATCGGGAGGCATGCGGATCAATCGCTACGAGGAGCTGGTGGAGAACGCGAAGGCCTTCGGCCTGGATCCGTCGGGGCTCTCCGACTATCTTTCGATCTTCCGCTACGGCTGCCCGCCGCACGGCGGGTTTGCGATCGGCCTGGAGCGCCTGACCCAGAAGGTGATGGGGCTCGCGAGCGTGAAGGAGGCCACCCTGTTCCCGAGGGATCGCAAGAGGACCCGTCCGTAGCGAACGCGGCCGTTGCACAGAAGGTAGAAAAGCGGGAGACCTTCACCCGAAGAGCTGTTCGACTATCTGTTGCTTCGTGAACTTCTGAGCGACGGCTATTTCGCTCAGGATGCTGTTCAGTGTGCCGATCTTTATCGGGTTATGGTCTGGAATTGTTATGGAAGGGGAAGCACCGCTGCGCTGGGAGGACAACCGAACATGGCTTCCCGATCGATGAGAGACCGCGTATCCGAATCGCTCAAGCAACTGACACAGGTCTCTCCCGGAGAGGTCCCTGGGAATCCTATGCATTGACGATGGTCTGTTCCCGAACAAAGTGAAGACGCACGATTTTCGGAATTTCCTCTTCGTTATCAAAATGGCATCGAAGCGCGTCGAGGACCGACTCCCTGAGTGCGTCTTCGGTATCCGCCTCTGTAAAGATCGGATATCCCAGGGCTCGCGCGGTGTAACCGCCTTCCGGATCTTCTTCGACGAGAAAGATTATTTCACACATTCCGGATCTCTAAATGAAAAGGTATCAGAAAGCATTTGAAAGTCAAGCGATGGAACCTGCTGCCTTCCGCAGCGCGAAAATGGGCTTCTCCCGATTTTCCCGAGTTGAGGAGTCGTGATCACGACCGAAACGGGGCCGCAGACACCCATAGAGGCTCGAGCACCTCGCTGCGATGATTCGAGAACGGGGGGGTCTTGGGCGCGCCGTCAGCCCAGAGCGGCTTTTCTGCGGTTTCCGCCCGCTTTCTCGAGAATCCTTCGGATGGCTGCCTCTTCGTGCGACTCCAGGCCGTCCGCGGGCGCCATGTCGTGTACGGCTCTGCGACGCGCACGTTCATCCGCGATCTTCGCGATATCCGAGGCCGCTTGAACGGTCGCGAGGTACTGAAGTCCCGCTGGAACCCCGATTCGATCGTTCCGCTGGTTGAAGTACACCTTTCTATGCCTGCTCGCCTTGTCGATCACGAAGGCGAGGTGGTACCAGCTGCCCTCGACGCCGCCCGTCGCGATGCTTTTTCTGGGGATCGGCTTCCGCTGCAGGATGCACGAGAAGCGTTCGTCGATCGGGGATACGGGGCGCTTTCTCAGAATGAGAGTCCGAAGCTCTCGCAGCGACAGCCCCACGGCAACTTGACAGCTCCCGGCGCATCCCGTACTCTGGGTTCACACACCCCTACACTGAGAAAGGAGATTGAAGTGAAACTCAGAAGGATTGCCGTTCTCTCGGTTGTCCTCCTCGCCGCCTTCGGCGTCGCATTCGCCTTCGCGGGCGCGCAGAAGGAGAAGCCCGTTGCGGCGGGCGGCCAGAAGACGCTCAAGGCGGGCTTCGTCTATGTCGGCCCGATCGGAGACCTCGGCTTCACCAATGCCCACGACGTGGGCAGGAGGTACGCCGAGAGCAAGCTGCCCTGGCTGAAGACCGTCTACGTCGAGAGCGTGCCCGAGGGGGACGCCTCCCGGTTCATCGACAGGCTGGTCCAGGAGGAAAAGTGCGATGTGGTGTTCACGTGCAGCTTCGGCTTCATGGACGACACCGTGAAGGCCGGCGCCAAGTACCCGACGAAGCTCTTCATGCACTGCTCGGGCTACAAGAACGCCCCGAATGTCGGCACCTACTTCGCCGACTTGTACCAGATGTACTACCTCAACGGCCTCATGGCCGGCGCCCTGACGAAGAGCAACGTGATCGGCTACGTCGGCGCGTTCCCCATTCCCGAAGTCGTGCGCCACATCGACGCCTACGCCCTGGGCGTGAAGGCCGCCAACCCGAAGGCGAAGGTCGAGGTGCGCTGGATCTACGCGTGGTTCGATCCCCAGAAGGCCAAGGAAGCGGCCGAGGCCCTCGTAGCGGCAGGCGCCGACTGTCTCGCGTTCACCGAGGACACTCAGGCTGTCGTGGAGGTTGCCGAGGAGCACACGAAGGCCGGAAAGCCGGTCTGCTCCTTCAGCCACTACAGCCCGATGCAGAAGTTCGGCCCGAACTCCGCCGTGTCGGGGCAGCTCGTGGACTGGGGCGTCATGTACGTGAAGACCCTGCAGGACATCAAGGACGGGAAGTGGAACAACGAGGACCTGTGGTGGCTGGCCAAGGAAAAGGCCGCTGTCCTCGGCGGATCCTTCGACGCCCCGATCAATCCCAAGTTTGTCGACGCCCTCAAGGCGAAGAAAGTGAAAACCCCCGACCTCGGCGAGCTCACCGTGTACGACCTGGTGATGAAGCGCTACGAGGCCATGCAGACCGGCGGCAGGGACGCCTTCGACCCCTTCATGGGCCCGATCTCCGACAACAAGGGCGCTGTGAAGATCCCCGCCGGGCGCTATGGCACCAAGGCGGAGCTCCTCAGCATCGACTACTACGTGGACAACGTTGTCGGCGACGTTCCCCGGTAAGCCGGACCGCCGCGATCGTCAGGAGCAGGCGGGCCCGCCGTCCGCCTGCTCTCTTTTTCTTTTCCGTTGCGACACCCATTGCGACACGCGACATGAAGAAGATCGAGCGCCTCGAGATGTCCGGCATCTCAAAGTCCTTCGGCGTCGTTGCGGCGAACCGCGACGTCACCCTCGCCATCGGTGAGGGTGAGGTGCTCGGCCTGCTCGGCGAGAACGGGGCAGGCAAGACAACACTCATGAACTTCCTGTACGGCTTGTACGCAGCGGACTCCGGGGAGATTCGAATCAACGGCCGCGCGGTGCACCTCTCCTCGCCCCGCGATGCGATCCGGGCCGGCATCGGCATGGTCCACCAGCACTTCATGCTCGTGCAGAACCACACGGTGGCCGAGAACGTCGTACTCGCCGACGAGGAGGCTCCGTTCCTGCACCCCGCCGCGCGGGTCGTGGAGAAACTCACCACCTTCTCCCGTCGCTACGGGCTCTCCATCGACCCGGCGCGCAGGGTTTGGCAGCTGTCGGCCGGCGAGCAGCAGAAAGTGGAGATCGTCAAGGCCCTTCTGCAGGGCGCGGACCTCCTGATCCTCGACGAGCCCACCTCGGTGCTCACTCCCTCGGAGGCCGGAGAGCTCTTCGCGGTCATCCGCCGGATGTCCGAGGAAGGCCACTCGGTGATCTTCATCAGCCACAAACTCGAGGAGGTCCTCCAGGTCTGCACGCGCATCGCCGTTTTGCGCCGGGGGAGGCTGGAGGGGATCGCCGACCCGGCAAAGGTCAACAGGAGAGATCTTGCGCGCATGATGGTGGGCCGGGAGGTGCTTTTCAGCCTCGAACGCAGGGCCATGCCTGCGGGCGGGCCGGTCCTCGAGGTGAGCGATCTCGTCGTGCCGGGCGACAGGGGACTGGAGGCGGTCAAGGGCGTCTCGCTCACCGTCCGCGCCAACGAGATCCTCGGCATCGCCGGCGTGTCGGGAAACGGCCAGCGGGAGCTTGTCGAGGCGATCACCGGCCTGCGCAGGTCGACGCGCGGCTTGGTGCGCCTGGAAGGCAAGGACATCACCAACCAGTCCGCCCGGGTGATCGGTGCCATGGGAATGTCGCACGTTCCCGAAGAGCGGATGCGGTTCGCCGTCGTGCCCAACCTGTTCGTGTACGAGAACGCGGTTCTCAAGCAGCAGAGAAACCGCCTTTTCTCCCGCGTTCTCTTTCTGGACTACGAGGCCATCCGCGGCCGGGCGAAAGAGATCGTGCAAACCTACAACGTCGCCGCGCCTTCCATCAACGAGCCCCTGAAGAACCTCTCGGGGGGCAACATCCAGAAGCTCATCCTCGGGCGCGAGATCTCGGGTGAGCACTCACTCCTTGTGGCCGCCCACCCCACCTACGGCCTGGACGTGGGGGCCACCGAGTACATCAGGGGACTGCTCCTTGCGCTGCGGGAGAAGGGAAAGGGAGTCCTGCTGGTCTCCGAGGATCTGGAGGAGATCTTCGAACTGGCCGATCGGATCGCCGTGATGTTCGGCGGAAGGATCGTCGGCGTCGTCGACCGGGAGGCGGCGAAAGTGGAGCAGGTCGGCATGTGGATGGCGGGAGCGCGGACATGAGCCTGCGGATCCATGTCCTTCCGCGCTACCGGGCGCCGCGCGGTTTTCCGCTTCTGGTTCTCGCGGGAAGCATCGCGGCCGGGCTCATCGCCGTGGGGATCGTGTTCGCCGCGAGCGGTGTGAACCCATTCTACGCGCTGTACAAGATTTTCGCCGGCTCCTTCGGCAGCCGCTACGGCCTCGGCGAGACGCTGACGAAGGCGATCCCGCTGATCCTGATCGGCTCAGGCCTCGCCCTGGCCTTTCGCGGGAAGTTCTGGAACATCGGCGCCGAGGGGCAGCTGCTCGCCGGTGCAACGGCGGCCACGTGGATCGGCCTGAACGTCCGCCTGCCGGGGATCTTTCTCATTGCTCTCATGTTCGTGAGCGGCTTCGCGGCCGGGGCGGCCTGGGGAGCGCTGCTCGCGCTGCTGAAGGGCCGCTTCGGTGTGAACGAGGTCATCTCCTCGCTCATGCTCAACTACATCGCCTACGAGCTGATCACGCTGCTGATCACCGGTCCGTGGAAGGGCGCGACCCAGCAGGGCTTCCCCTACACGGACGACTTCTCGGCCGCTGCATCGCTGTGGCAGCTGCCGGGGACGCGTATCCACGTCGTGACGCTCGGCCTGGCGCTCGCAAGCGCCGGCATCCTTTTTCTCCTGCTCCGTTCGACGCGTTTCGGCTACGAGCTGCGCGTGATGGGAGAGAATCCCGAGGCAGCGCGGTATGCCGGTATCAACTTCCTCGGCGTGTCCGTGCTCATGATGGCGGTGAGCGGTGGGGTGGCGGGCCTTGCCGGCGTGGGCGAGGTGGCGGCGATTCACCACCACCTCAGCTACCCCATGGCGATCAGCTCGGGCTACGGGTTCACGGGCATCATCGTCGCGTGGCTCGCCAAGCTCAACCCCCTTGCCGCGATCGCGAGCGGGCTTTTCTACGCGGGCATCCTCGTGGGCGGGGACGCGATCCAGGTGTCACTCGGCCTGCCGGCAGCCACCGTGCAGGTCTTCAACGGCATGCTGCTCGTGTTTCTCATCTGCGGAGACTTCTTCCTGCACAACCGCATAGAGGTGAGGACCTGATGAACCCGATCGTCGTTTCGATCCTCGACAGGACAATCGCGGCGGGCACGCCCCTGCTGCTGGGCACGCTGGGAGAAATCGTGGCCGAGCGCTCGGGCGTGCTGAACCTCGGCGTCGAGGGCATGATGTCCGTGGGCGCGGTGGGCGCATTCATGGTCGCCATGAACACGGGCAGCCCGTGGCTGGGGCTCATTGCGGCCGTTGCAGCCGGGGCCGCCCTGTCGCTGCTGCACGCGTTCGCCTCCGTGACGCTGAAGGTCAACCAGGTCGTCTCGGGACTGGCACTGGCCATGCTCGGCCTCGGGGTGAGCGGGCTGCTGGGCAAGCCCTACATGGGAAGGCCCCAGCAGGCGCAGCTGCCGATCGTGAAGATCCCTGGGCTTGTCGACATCCCCTACCTCGGCACGATCCTCTTCGACAAGGACCCCCTGTTCTACATAGCGGTCATTCTGGGTGTGCTGCTCTGGTTCCTTCTGGCCAAAACGAGGTGGGGAGTGCGTGTGCGCTCGGTGGGCGAGAACCCCGCTGCGGCCGCGGTCCAGGGCGTGAGCGTTCCCGGCGTGCGCTACCTGTGCACGCTCGCCGGAGGGGCGCTCGCGGGGATGGGCGGCGGCTATCTGTCGCTCGTGTATTCCCGGTCCTGGACGGACGGCATGACGGGCGGCCGGGGATGGATCGTGATCGCGCTGACCATCTTCGCGCTGTGGAACCCCCTGCGCGCGTTCCTCGGGGCGTTCCTGTTCGGTGGGATATTCGTTCTGCAATATATGCTGCAGCCGCTGGGCATCCCTCCCAACCTGCTTGGAGCGATGCCCTACATTGCGACCCTGCTTGTTCTCGTTGCCGGGGGACTGCGACGCGACAGCCGGCACCAGAACGCGCCTGCCGCCCTCGGAGAGCCGTTCAGCAGGGGCGAGCGGTAGCGGGCGCGTTCTCCCGCGCGAGCGCCTGGTGGGCGGCGATGTCGATCGCGTCCCAGGGATAGCAGATCCAGCGGTCTTCCAGCTCCTCGCCGACGAAGTACAGGCTGATCTCGGCGGGGATGTTCCCCCGCTTTTCCTTTTTCTTGTTGTGTAGAACCGCCACCGCGATCTCTGCGGGCCTGTGGCTGAGCAGCTCCCGCAGGCAGTACTCGAGGGTGACCCGCGAGTCGTCCACCTCGTCCACGAGGAGGACCTTCTTCCCCTTCAGCTTTTGCTCGACCTCGTCGATCCACTGGATGGTGTGCGGCGTTTTTGCTGGCTTGTTGTCCGCCCCGTAGTAGGAGATCCCGACCGTGAGGATGGGTTTCTTGAGGAAGGTCTTGAGGATCCGCGCGGGGATGTATCCTCCGGTGCCGATCGCTACGATCACATCAGCGTCGAAGCCCGAGGCTGTGATGGCATCTGCCATGCCGCGCACCGTGCGATGGATGGTCTCGTAGGAGATGTAGTACTTTCCGTCGATCTCCGTGGGGGGCATGGCATAGAATAGAAAACATCGAGGGAGAGAGCAAGTCCCCCGAGCCCTACCTGTCCTTCAGCCGGTAGGTCGCGCGCACCTCGGCGAAAAGAGCCTCGAGAAGGGGACTGCCCGCGTTTCCGATCCGCGCATCGAAGAGAATGTCGTTCCTCTCCCGGGCGAGGACCGTGTAGAGCTGGCGCAGGGCGTCGCTCTTCGTCTCGGCGCCGTAGCAGATCCGCACGAGCCTCTTCATTTCCTCGAGAGTCATGATTTTCCGAGTGCCGCCGATGGTGAGGAAGACGGACTTGCCCCCCTTTGCCTCCTCGATCGAGACCGGGGCGCTTGCCGTCGCGGGCGCGTCGGCAAGCCTCTGAGCGGCCGGAGCTTTTCCTTGCGCCTTCTGCGCCGGCCTCTTGTTCAGCTCCTCCACCCGAGCGTTGTGGATCAGCACCTGCGCCTGCCGCAGCAGGAACAGCAGGCCCTCTTCGTCGATCCCCTCGATGGCCTCCCGCAGCTCCTTGACCATCCGGGCCCGGGCAGGTTCCGTCGCCGCGATCTTCTTCTTGCCCATGCCTCGAGTATACACCCCGCCGCGCTCGCCTTGACAGCGCGCCTTGACAGAACGAGCCCGGCGTCCCTATGCTTGGGACGAAAGCGAAAGCGAGGACTCGCACATGCCAGGGAACATTCCGGGATACGATTCGGACCTTCTCAGGGGAAACACGGATTCCCTGCTCTTGTTCCTGATCAACGCGCACGGCCAGACCTACGGCTACCGTCTCATCAAGGAGATCGAGGAAAGAAGCGGGGGGTTCTTCCGTTTCAGGGAGGGGACGGTCTACCCCGCCCTGCGCAAGCTGGAGAACGACGGCCTCATCCACGGCGAGTGGAAGAAGCTGCCCAACGGCCAGGAGAGGCGCTACTACACGATGACCGACGGAGGACGGGCCTTCTTGCAGAAGAAGCTCGACATGTGGGAGAGCTTCTCGAGCGCCATGGCGCTCGTGCTCAAGCCCGTGGAGCGATGAGCGACGTCAGCGCATACCTCGATCAGGTCCGGACCCACCTCCACCTCGACCCCCTCACCGAGCGGAGGGTGATCAGCGAACTGGCCACTCATTTCCAGGAGAAGCTCAGCGACCTGCGCAGCGGCGGTCTTGCCGAGGAGGAAGCCTCCCGCGAGGCGATCGCGTCCTTCGGCCAGCCGAAGACCATCGCCCGCCTGATGTACGAGGCATTTGGCAGGGGGAGCTGGATCGACGCGCTCATCGGCTGCCAGCCCCACCTCGTCGTCGCCGCGCTGTTCGCCACCCATCTCTGGAGGCATCCTCTCCTGCTCTCGGCCGCCTTCCTGCCCATCACGGTCGTCACCCTCCTCGCGTGGAGGAGGGGGGCGGCGAACTGGCTGTATTCGTGGACGGGCTACGCGCTGCTGCCGCTTCTGATCGTCACGTATTTCTCCGTGGAGCCCGTCGCGCGCACGGTCTCTTTCCTCGTTGGCGGCAGCGGGGCGCCGGCGCCCTTCTGGCACCTCGCGGGGCTGGCGACCTTCTTCACTTTCACGCTCTGGCTCGTTGTCTCCGCGACGGTGCGGGCGGCCAAGCGGGACTGGATCCTGGTCTCCCTCATGCTGCTTCCCCTGCCCGTCCTCGTGGTCTGGATCGCAAGCGTGTCCCGGACGGATGATTTCCTCGCCGCCCTCATGCGGGGGCTTGAGGCGCGGCTCAGTCAGTGGGACGAGGCCATGGCCTTCTTCTGCGCGACGCTCGCAGCGGCCACCGCGCTGTTCATGCGGGTGCGCCGGCGCTCTCTGAAGGCGGGTGCGATCATGGCCGTCGGAATCGTGGGCGGCGCGCTGGCGGTGAGCAGCATCCAGGGCGGGCTGGGCCTTTTCGGGCTTCTTGCCGTGGCCGCGTGCTTCATGCTCTTCCTCGTGTGCCCCTTCGCTCTCCACGCGTACCTCGAGAGGGAGGGCAGGCCCAAAGAGGCCTGAGTCCATCGGGAACGGCGCAGGGCCCGCAAACTTTTTCGGCGACTTTTCTTGACAACTGCCCCAACCGCTTGTATCATCTCCATAGGCTGTCTATGCAGAGACGGCCGATGCACGGAAGGCGCCAATGGCGATGCGGTATGTCTACAAGGTGATCAGGCAGCTGTTCTTCCGGTCCCGGCTTCACGGCGCGGGGAACATTCCCACCGGGGAGCCCGTGATCATGGTGGCCAACCATGCCGGCTCCTTCGGTCCCGTGTCCGTGATCACCATGGTGCCCAGGCGGATGCATCCGTGGGTGGCCCACGAGGTCACGGACCTGCGCACGGTGGCCGGGCGCATCCAGGCCGATTTCCTCGAGCAGGAGCTGCATCTTCGGCCCCCCCTGAGCGCCTGGCTCGGCCGGCTCATCGGCAGGATCTGCGTGGCCCTCATGAAGGACATCGGGGCGATCCCCGTCTACCAGCGGAGCAAGAGGATCCGCAGCACGGTCCAGGAGAGTCTGCGCCTCATGGAAGAGGGGGAGAACATCCTCGTGTTCGCCGAGGACTCCAAGAAGCCGCTCAACGAGGCCATCTGCGAGTTCTGCACCGGCTTCATCCACCTCGCGAAGCTGTACTACGAGGAGACCAGGAAGGCGGTGCAGTTCATCCCCATCGCTGTGAACAGGAAGGTGAGGGGGATCCTCGTCGGCGCCCCGATCCGCTTCGACGCCGCGAATCCTTTCCCGAGCGAGAAGCAGCGATTGAAGAAAGAGCTGGAGAACACCGTCTATACCCTCTACAGGGAGCTGGAGAACGACCCCGGCTTGAGGAAGGTCTCGGGCCTGCGGTAGGCTCCCGCGGCAAGCGCCAGAATCCGGGCTTTTATTCATGCCATCCCCGCCGACGGCGGGCTTTCCTCCGAGGAGCTCTTCTTCAAGGCGGTCCGCGAGGGCAATACCAGCTACGTGAAGACCGCCCTCGACAAGCAGGAAGTGAGCAGAGCATCGACATCACCAACCCGACCTGAACGTCAAGGATTCCAACGGGAAGACGGTCTTCGATATCGCGAAGGACAAGGGGAACGTTGCGATCTCGAATGCGCTCGAGGCCGCGAAGGAATAGCCTGGCGCGGCACACGGTCACCGCTGTGCATCGAGGAGGGCTGCCGCACGAGGGCAGCCCTCTGATTTTCCGCGGCCGCGCTTGAAAGCCCGCCTTGAAAGCCCGCGCCGCGGGGTATATCATCCCCCTCCACAGATGAAGAGCTACGAAGAGATCAACGCGAAGATCGAGTCGAAGAAGGCTGTCGTGCTCACGGCCGAAGAGATCATCGGCTACGTGGAGAAGAAGGGCCTGGAGGCAGCGGCGAAGGAAGTGGACGTGGTCACGACGGCCACCTTCGGGCCCATGTGCTCCTCGGGCTGCTTCTTGAACTTCGGCCATTCCAAGCCGCGCATCCGCATGACGCAGGCCTGGATCGACGAGGTGGAGGCCTACTGCGGCATCGCGGCCGTCGACGTGTACCTCGGCGCCACCCAGCTGCGGAGGAACGATCCGGCAAACCTCTCCTACCCCGGCGAGTTCCGCTTCGGGGGCGGGCACGTGATCGAGAAGCTGGTGAAGGGAGAGAGGCTGGAGCTTCATGCGCAGTCCTATGGGACCGACGAGTACCCCCTGCGGGAGCTTCGCACCTGGTTCGACATCGGAGACCTCAACCAGGCCATCATGGTGAACCCGCGCAACTGCTACCAGAACTACAACGTCGCGATCAACTGCTCCGAGCGGCCGCTGCACACGTACCTCGGGCTGTTGAAGCCGAACATGCAGAATCTCACCTACTGCTCGGCGGGGCAGTTGTCGCCCCTGCTGAACGACCCCT
>Ga0315293_10004902_pt1 | contig 12637 bp, 9 predicted proteins | sample YL17G13_20_MG_FD_203071 | JGI IMG/M metagenome (GOLD analysis project Ga0315293, IMG submission 203071) | Sediment microbial communities from Yellowstone Lake, YNP, Wyoming, USA - YL17G13_20 | ecosystem: Environmental > Aquatic > Freshwater > Lake > Sediment | place: USA: Wyoming | collected... | reverse complement strand
ATCCTAAAGACGAAAAGCTCAAACAGGAAATTAAAGAAATCAGAAAAGGATTGAAGAGGCTAAAGAAAAGCAAAAAGAGAATGCAGCTTCTATGGTACAGAACGAAGAAAGAACACGTCGCTTTGATAAAAGATCTTGATAAAAGGCTTAAGGCGCTGAAGAAGAGCACGGCTAAAAAGACGACTCGAGCGAAAAGGGTAGTTGGCAAAGCGATAACAAAGAGAACTCGAACAACGAAGTCAATTGTGAAGGCAATGGGAAAAAAGGCGCGAGCAAGATAGCTAAATAAGAATAAAATTATCAAGAAAACAAGGAAAAATACGGCTTCGGCGAATATAAAATGAACAAATTCAGTTTTTTCATTTCAATCTTAAACTAGAGAATCGATCTTACAGCCCTTCGGTCAGCCTCTTTTTCGACTTCTTCTTTGACGGCGACTTCTGATAATATTTTGATGTTGGAATCTGTCGGTTTCCGAGGAGGGACAGACCGTCCAAATATATCTGTTAATATTGCGTTCATTATCAAAATTCTATAATCGAATAGATAACCTAGGATATTCCAAGCAGACTCCCAAATATTGTCGCACTTGCTTTTAAGTTCTGCATATGCTTGCGGCTGCCTAATATATGATAGGTCGAATAATTTCGACGAATAGGCATCAAAATCATCGAACAGTTTGTGAAGGTCCTCTACTTGGAAGCCAACATATTTTTTGTAATGATCGAATTCGAGAACCGCAATTTCGTTCGCTTCAATCGTCAAATGAAATGCCGCCATCCCTTCATATAACTCAACGCGCAACCTCCCTCGTTCTAAGTCCATTTTAATGGGGTCATATTTAAATAGCGTTGGATTCATTAGATGGTTTTTGAGGTGGTTTGGTAAGGTGGAGAGGAAAAAAGTGTTCACACTTATCAGTTTGTTAGATAAGACGTTTGTTGCTTTATTGACTTCCTTAAATGCATCAATCTCTATTTTCTTTTTGGTCTCATAGTCTTTTGCTTCCTTGTTGTTCTTTCGTGCCTTATTCAGGTTAATGATTGCAATGGACAAGGCAACTAGCCATCCAAGAGCTGTCGAAAACGTCAAAATCAGGTTTTCTTTAGATAGGACATTAATATAGGCTAACACGAGCATTGCTACTACGTAGCCAATAATCAAGAGGATTGTCGCCACCATATTAGCTTATCCTCTCTTCTATTATGATCCAAGAACTTCCGGGAGTCCCTCCATCCTCGCCAATGAAATGCTTAGAGAGAACCGAGCTCAGGAAAAACGGTAGATTGTTTAAGAAGCCTTTAGTTACCGCCCGAAATATTTTTCCCTCGACCATGGCAAAAAACATGCTGATAAAAACGACCGGTCTTTTAAGCATCACATCCCTCCGCACCCTGAGTATAACACAGATTTATCGGGGGATATGCGCCGGTTGATTTATCCTTCGGAGGGATAATAATTTCCTTTTCTGCTGCGCCGGCTAGATGAGCGTTCATGCGCCGGTTTCACCTCGTCCCATCGTTAGGGATGATAAATCGAATAAAATACTATTATTAACCTAAAACCGCCCATAAAGCGTCCAGCGATGTCTGCAATTGCCCAGATTTCTAATTGCTTTTCTTGGTATTTCTGGCGATATCGACGAATACGCCCATTTGTTCTGCTACAAAATAGAAGAGGCTCAAAATCATGAAGCCAACTATTAGACTCGAAACTACCGTGATAAGCCCGCTGAGAATTAAGCCGGATTCATAGTAATTAGCCGGGTATATAGAAAATGGAATGCGAATCCCAATACCCGTCGAGATTAGCGGCATTCCAAATACTATGGAGAGTCCATCGACAAAACAAATGAGAGCAAAGGTTACAGCAAAAACCTCTCCAAAGGTTTTTATCAATAGGACGATGATAGGAATCACGGTATAATCGGTCGAGATAGGAATCGCATTAATATCGCTCGCTCGGACGAGTAAAATGTTTAGAATTGAATAAAGAAACGCCGCTATAATAATCTGGCCTATAAGGCGGTAGCAAAACATCCCAGATGAGGTAAGGCGTGCATCAGAATATATTGTCCATATTTTGTATGAAAAGTAGAATAAACTGAGGAAAACAATCAGCGCTAGAAGTCTCAATAGCCAAGAGGAAATTTTAGTAAAAAACTTCCCTTTGGAAATCATCTTGAGGAAAGACTTTAGAATTAAAAACTTGTCCATTCTTAACCTCCTGTCGGAAATGGCCTTCCTGGCCGGATTGCGCCATATATTATTCCAATTGCTGAGATACCTTTATCTTAGCAAGGCTATGAGATTTTATCAATATCTACTTGACCATTCTTTCAATCGCTAAGGATACATGTTTTGCGTACAGGAATAAAGGTATGAGACTAACCAGGGGGATAATAGCTGTGGTTAGAAAGAAGCTCACAGACTCTTCACCGGAATAGCGATTTTCACTAATTTTAACTCCAAGTGCAGCAAAGGCAAACATGCATACTAAAGTTAAGACAAGCGAGATAGCAAAAAAGCCCACGCTCTCCCAAAATCCAGGGTATATGTCGACGGGCAAATTAGCTTGGTTTAATTGAGTCTCAATAAAGGCTGCAGAAAAAAAACGAAAAATAATTATCCCTTGTATAAAATCATCAACACCAGGTGTGCTAGAAATTAGTTTCCCAATGATAGGCAAGATAGATAAGACAATTACGGCCACCATCAAGGCGAGATGCTCGAAGACGCGTTACACGGCGGCGATTGATTACTAACTGCTGAGTTATCTCAGAACTATTTCATTCTTACGCCCTGATACGCCACTATCCTATTCTTCCCTGAATCCTGCAGCTCTTTTAAGACAAGCCAAGCCAAGCCTTCCTATAACCAGTGATTCTTGCGTCCATCCTTATTAGCAATAAAAAACAAGGGCAAGTCGTCGAAGGTAAAAGGGGAAGCGGCGCCGGCGGCCGGAAGCCTTTACCTCCGCCTTTGCAAAAGATATCCTGGACCGTCTTAAGGTCCTGTTGGTAGAGGCGGAGCGATTCCTGGTAGGCATGAAGGCGAACCTCATAATCACGCGCCCCGATATAGACGCCGAGCGGAATGAGCAGAATGCAGATGAGCGAAAAAAGTGGGAACCGGAAGCTGAAGATATTTTCCAGGAGCTCTTTCTTAATAATGGTTTTCAGCATTACGCCCTCCTTGCATGGCTAGCGGTTCAGATTTCGTGTAGTCGATCCCTAAACAAAACTCCTTTATATATTACGACCTGAAATGCGACAGTGTTTATGGAATCGCTATTATTGCGATTCTCCAGGCGCGGCATTTCGCTGCCGATCCGTTCCTTGCGGCGACTGTCAAGGGTCGTTATTTGATTTGCTTGATCAGCTTTTCGGCCATTTCTTTGAACTGCGGGTGGATAGCAGCCTTTAAAGCCATTTCCAGAGCTTGTTCCTTTTGCCCTACTTTGGAATATCCGGCGGACGCGTTGTAGTAACTTGCGGCCTTGGTCGCCTCGAGGTTTTTGACCTGTTGCTCTTTTTTGGCAACCACCCTCGCCTTTCGTTCCTTTGCGAGTGCTGACTTCTCGATCTGGTTGATGTATTCGGCCACTTCGCTTTCTCTCTGCAAGGCAACTTTAGCAGCACTGGAATAAAACAACGCTGATTCAAGCCATTTCTGCTTCTGGGCATACACCTGGCCTAGGCCCAAAATGGCATTGATGTTTCTGCCATTGAATCTTAATGATTCCATAAATTCCTTTTCTGCCTTTTCGAGATCGTTATTTTCAAGGGCAATCGTCCCTGCAAGGCTGAAGACTTCACTATCGGTTGGAAGTCGGCCCTTGGATTCTTCGATGTGGAGCTGCGCGTTCTCGTTGTCATGGAGCTCGTGATAATTCCAGGCCAGCCAGTAATGGCTCTCGCCCATCAGATAGGACCCCATGGCGACTAGCTTGTTTAAAATCTCAATAGCCTCGTGATACTTCCCCATATAGCTCAGGCAGGCCGACTTTCCGAGCAGTGCATCCCTATAAACAGGGGCCAGGCTGATCGTTTTTTCGTAATAGTCAAGGCTCTTATCATATTCTTCCGTGGCCATATAAATGGCGCCCAGATAAATCGTGGCCTGCGGCGATTCCGGAATTCCCTCGTACGCCTTTAAAAAATTCTTTTCTGCTTCAAAGGGCTTTAAAAAATCCTTTTCCGCATCGAGAGGCTTTTCGGCGCCCACAGCCAGTTCTCCTAGGTGATAGTAGGCTTCGTAAAACTCCGGCTCGGCCTCCACAAGGGCTTCGAGCAGTCTCGGATCTTGCCGGGGGTAGGTTGTCGCGTTTTTATACTTGAAGAGAATCGAATTCGGGTAAAGCTTTGTGAATCCCGATAAATCTTCTTTCTGATCGAGGTAATTCGCATAGTTCATATATAAACTCACATACAAATATGCATAATAATCGTCGGATAAAGCTTTGAGCTTCATGTCGGCCTTCAGCTTGGGATTTTTTAGGTATTCATTCACAACTTTCACAGTCCCCATGACATCGATATCTCTCATGATCCCCTTGGTTTTCGGATACATCGTGTCCGCCAGCTCGACATACGGAGCAAATGACTGCAGGGAAGGATTCTCCTTGATGACTTCCCGTGTTCTTTGGATGTATTTGTCATCCAGGATCCCCAGTTCTTTCTCCCTGACCGACATGAGGACCAAGGTTTTTATGTAAGGGACAAGGATTCTAATCTTTATGGCGGGCTGGGCGTACAATTCCTCATATATTGCGATCGCCTTTTTGAAACCGACGTAGCAGCCCTTTCTAAAGAAAGCATCAGCTGCGGCGGCCTTCTTTTCAAGGTCCGGGGTTGGCCCGACAGACGTCTTTTGCATCTTCGCTTGCGGTACACAACAACAAAGAGAGATAAGACCCAAGGTCGCAAATATCATTCCTAGATGCCGTTGTTCCCTATATTGTGTTTTAACATCCATAATAACCTGCCCTTAATTTATTTTATCACCCGTAATACTTAGGCTCTGCTCGGGCCACAGTTGGCAAAAAAAATCATGGTACTTAGTAAGGTTCATTATATCAGCCATTTTTCTTTATAAACAATAAATTTCTTTATAAACAATAAACAGCACACTTTATGCCAAATAAAAATGATTTATAAGCCATTGATAAAGAAGAAGGACGCAAGATTAGCCACCTCGAGGTCTTAGGAAGTACTTACACTTGTATTAGGAGAATGCGAGAGAAGTCATTGATATTAAAATATTAATTAAATATGTAAACGAAAAAATTGTAACATTTATCATGTTAATATAGAAATTCAAACAAGAAGCTCGGAAAGTTATGTATGCTTTTGTGCTTTTTACGCCCGATGACCTCGTTGAAGTAAAATGTACGACCTACACTCAGGTAAGGCCAAACGTAATACTTTAAAACGTAATACTTTAATTAGGATTGTTTTATTGCCGTCTCACGGTCAAATATTATGCATTCTGTTTAAAAAAGGAACAAAGATTTTATCTGACGTGGACGCAATTGCGCGAATCGAAATTGATAACACTGTCGATGAAAAAATATTTGAATTGAACGAGAACTAATAGCTGTAAATCTACTTTGAAAAACAAGGAATAACATTTCTTTATATCGAGGAAATTATGAGGCGAAGGAAGCCAGCGACCTGGAGGCGTGGCGAATCCTTGATGATCGGTTGAAATTATTTCGGGGCGTTATTATGCCAACCCCATCTCCACGGCGCGACACGAGGAGAGGCCTTGCTTATATATTGACATCGATCCGCGCCGGGGAATATCATTATTTCACGATGAGGAAAGGCCGTTCTAAACCTAAGGGGAGTGAACCGTTTGCCAAGCAAAAGCAAATTCCTATAAATGAAATTCAGAGGAGCGAGTGAAATGAAAAGAAAGATATTTACCGCAAGCCTTTGGGGAACGATTTTTCTATTCGCATCGATATGTGCGTTTTCCCAGAAGATCGAAACCATCGGCGGTGTTAGGGTCGTCCACAATAAAAAAGGGGGGAAGCTGGGCAACAAGCCTGGCGTTTCCATTCAATTGATCAGAAAAATCGGCGACATCGACACGCTGGATGAAAACCTGGCGTTCAACTATCCTTCCGATATCGCCATGGACGCTCCGGGGAATATCTATGTTCTGGATTCCGCCAACCACCGGGTCCAGAAATTCAGCCCGGAGGGAACATATCTGGCGACATTCGGCCGTAGAGGCCAAGGACCGGGCGAGTTTTACAATCCAGATTCCATCGATATCGATGCCCATGGTTTCTTTTACGTCATGGATGCATATCAAAACCGGATACAGACGATGACACCGGCGGGCGCTGGAGACAGGACGATCAAGCTCATGGACGATACTCTGCGGAAGCTCCGCTGCCTAAAGTCTGGTTTATTGGCGGTCAAAGGCTCGCTTTTGCCCTATAGTTTTGAGGATAAGGCTAAACTGATCAAGGTTCTCGATCAGGAAGGAAAACTTCTGCGGTCATTCGTTGATGCCGTCGATTATGGCGACGGAATTAAAAGCGTTTTAGCTAACGCCTTTGAATATACGGTCGATAGGAACGACAACTTCTATCTTGCTTACGCCTTTCAAAACAAGGTTGAAAAATACAATGCCGACGGAAAACTTCTATGGAGAGCGGACTGGCCTCTCAATTTTACCCCGGGTTCCTGGGGAGCGGATTTCTCGGCGGCAGAAATGAACATCTGTTCAGCCGGTATCGCCGTTGATATCAAGAGAAGGATATGGGTCGTCACATTGGAAAGACCGCTTCGAAAGGAGGAAAAAGTCAAGAAGTCGACGATCGGGCTTAAGTCCCACTCCACAGGGGCAACCAGCATCTCTAGGATTACCGAGGGAAACACCGATCTCCGCACGAGCGATAGTTATAAGCTCGAAATTTTCGATACCGACGGCATCCTTCTGGGCGAAATTCGGCTGACTCACTTTGTCGATGCGATCCGAATCATCGGCGACAATCTTTTTCTGCTCGACCAAGTCCGCGGCGTGACATTTTATCATTATAAAATCATCGAAAAATGATGCAAATTAAAAAATTGGGTTCTCTTCCATTTAGTGTGCGTAATTGAAGGTTAGACGGCCAGCAGCGAGATAAATGATCGTCCGGAGATAGCTGACTTGTTTGATCCCGTAGGCTCTCTTCATCGCCTACAAAATATTTTTCTAACCTAAAAAATGGACCTAATCAGGGGGCAGGTTCAAGAGCCTCGAACTTTCACTTCACTGGTGGTACAATAAGTGGGGGCAGGTCATCTTCTTAAGGTCTTTTATAGCTCGATAGAACAGATTATTTGTTTTTCCTTTAGACCAGCCCTGAAGTTTCGATATTTCTTTGATATCATAATCCATCAAAAACAAGTATAAAACTTTTTTCTTCGATTCTTTTAAAGAATTTATCAATTCGAATAAAATATTATGCAGATGTTCTTCTTTTTTGCTTCCCGGTAATATATAGGAATCTCGTGTTATCTGTATCTGAGAGTCAATGACTTTATTTTCTTTCCGCGATATTAATATTTGGTTGATTACTACTGAATTCACTATCTTCCTAATATATGCTGGCATATATTTTATATTATGGCTGTTGGCTAGTACTTTCCATATTTTCAAATAGATTTCTTGAAAGAAGTCTTCCTGCGCAATTCCATAGCGCGTATAGTTGAATTCAGATATTTTTAATGCGATATAACGTGAAAAATTCGCGATTATTTCTTCTAAATGAGAATCTTTTTCGTCCATCATCAGGAATTGATTTAATAATAAATGCATTGGAAAGTCAATTAATAGAAAATGTTGGAGTTCCCCCAAAAATTATGATGAGAAGAGCCATCGCTTTGCGGACTATTTCTGAGTACGCGAATAAATTTATTGAACTCGGCCTCGTCCTATGGGACAGGGCGCTGGTCAGGGGGAAGGTGAGGGTTTTTAGGATTGAATGATTATTATTAGGTTAAAATAAATTCTAATTGAAGTATAATTTAAAATAAAATATATATCCACTCTAAAAATGGTGGCGCATTATGAAAATATTCATCAGTTCAACATATGAAGACCTGATAAACGAACGAAAAGAAGCAATTAATACTATTGATCGAATCGGACAGGCAATAGCAATGGAGAAATATTTTGCCTCAAACCACAAGTCAAAAGATGTTTGTCTAAAGAAGCTACAAGAATCTGATGCTATGGTTCTAATAATTGGATTCAGGTATGGTTCAATAGATAAAAGTGAAGGAATTTCCATCACAGAGATTGAATATAACACGGCCAAGACTCTTGGTTTACCGGTCTTGGTTTTCATGAAGCAGCAATTGGATGGGGGCTGGCGATCAGAGGAGACCGATGAAGAAAGATTTAATAAGTTTCTTGTGTTTAAAGCCCGCATAGATACTGAAAAATATTGGACAAAATTCGAAACCCCTCAGCAACTTAGCATAGAAATTTTAGGAGCTATTCGCCAGTATGAAATTGATAACGGAATGATCGGGGTTCGCTTGCCTGCCTTTATATCCTATGAAGATTTATTCAGACCTTTCCTAGATAATACCAGATTATTTAACCATGTTTATCCACTTGTAGGAAGAAAGGATATTTTAGAGCAGCTCGATAGTTTTGTTGAATCAGGAAGAAAGGTAGCGTTATTACCTGGACGAGGAGGTATCGGGAAAAGCAAAATACTTCTTGAATATAGTCGTGAATTTGTAAAAAAACACAGTGAATGGAAACTAAGATTTACAAGAGAAGGCATAGCATTATCTGAGGACTCTATTCGGAGTCTGCCAGCTCAAAATTGTGTTGTAATAGTTGACGATGCCCATCGAAGAGAAGATTTGTCTATTCTGTTTAACTTGGCTCAACAATATCCTGATCGTATAAAAATAATACTTGCATGCAGACCTCAGGGATTAGATTACATAAGAGCTGCATTAAATAAAGGGGGATTTGATCCGAAAGAAGTCGAAATTATCCAAGAAATCAAAGAACTTGGACATGGCGATATTGAAGAATTAGGCAGGATAACACTTGGAAAAGATCATCAACGATACCTTGAGCCTCTTATTCAGGTAGCCAAGAATTCACCTTTGGTCCTAGTCATAGGAGGACGACTAATTTCAGAAGGGGCCGTTGATCTTTCGCTCTTGGGGAGTCATGATGAATTTCACAGGGCTGTTTTTGACAGATTTCAAGATGTATTATTAGGTCAAGTTAGCAACAAAATCGGAACAGAGCTTTGCAGAGATCTTCTATCGCTTATATCTGCTCTCTCTCCAGTTAAACCTCAAATGAAATCCTTCCAAGAACAAGCGTCAAAATTTCTAAACATTGAAAGAAACAAACTGATAGATGCAATCGGTATCCTAGAAAGTGCCGGTATCCTCCTTCGGAGAGGCTATTCGCTTAGAATTTCCCCAGACATTCTCTCTGATCATATTCTATATAATGCCTGCATTACGCCCCAGGGAGAACAAACAGGCTATGCACAAAAGGTGTTCCACACATTCGGGCCTATCTTTCCTGAGAATGTATTATTTAATTTATCGGAATTGGATTGGCGTGTTGCACGAGAAGGTAAATCATTAGATCTGTTAGGTGAAATTTGGGAAATTATAGAAAATGAATTCAAGGAGGCTCCTCACGTTCAGCGGTCGCAAATATTAAAACTCCTGGAAAGAGCGGCATACTTCCAGCCTAGGAGAACACTGTCCTTAGTCCAGTATGCAATCCAATATCCAGCTAAAACATCTGGTGGCGAAGAATGGATATCTTTATATAAATATACCCACAATGACGTTCTTCATGCTATACCACCGTTGTTAAAGGGAATCGCTTTCAACGTTGATTATTTACCTAGATGTCTCGATCTTCTCTGGCATTTAGGGAGAGATTACGAAAGAGAGACTAATCCTTACCCTGACCATGCCATGAGAGTTCTAGCAGATCTTGCGAAATATGATATCGATAAACCCATTAGTGTAAGCTTCGCTGTAATGGATGCTTTAGAAAGATGGTTAAAGGAAGCCGATGCTCATGAATACATCCATTCTCCTCTGGATATACTGGATCCTCTTCTAGCTAAAGAAGGAGATTCTGCGAGATCCCGGGGCCATAGTATAGTTTTCAGGCCCTTTGCCATTAGCTTTGAGACAACCAAACCTATTCGTGAAAAAGCAATATTGCTTCTATCGGACTGTACAAAATCGAAATCCACAAAAGTAGTCTTGCGAGCCTTAGATAGTCTTTTCAAGGCTCTTAATCCCCCGCATGGCCTGTTCGGCCGCGAAGTTTCAGACGAGGAAATAAACCAGTGGTTACCTATGCAACAAAAGATACTCGAAGCTATCGAGCATCTTGTAAAGAATACGGATGATCCAATCATTCATCTCCAGATTGCTTCGGATCTCAAATTGCATTCTAGACGAAACAGACAGGAGGCCATCGTATCAAAGGTAGATTCAATTAGAAAGGCTATTCCTGATTCTTTTGATTTGCGAATCACGCGGGCACTTTGGTATCGATATGATAGGGATTGGGACGGCGAAGACTATGAGATCCATCAGGAAAGAGTAAAAGAAGAGATAAAACAGACAATCGCTGAAATCCTAGGACATTTTAAAAATGGGAATCAGGTATTCGACTTTTTAAATATTTTCTTAAGTCACTTTCATAATTCCGGCATTCAGGCGAATCCAGGCTATTTTCTGTACTTACTCAGCACGAATGATCCTAAACTGTCCATTGAAATATGCAAAAACATTATATCCCACTCATCCTTCCCTCTATCGACATATTTAAGTTCATTATTGTCTGGGATAAGGGAAAAAAGCACAACGAAAGCAACAAAATTAATTAAACAAGCCGTAAAGAGCAAAAACCAGACACTCTGTCTTTCAATAGCGAACGGTTATGCTTGGAGCAGATGGGCTTCATCGATAACAGATGATGAAATTAGAATTATTAAAAAATTACTTATCTATCCAGATAAGGATGTAAAGTCTAAGGCAATAGAAGCTTTGGGAAGATTTCCTAAGGAAAAAAGAAACGATGCCATTCAGTTGGCCTTGGCTGTTAACATCGAGGATGACGATAAGTTAGCTGATTCCCTCTGTGGGATTTTTGATCCCACATACGGAATCCCTCCGAGTGAGATAAAAACTGAGGATCTGAAAGCGATTCTTTATAAATCCGCTGGAATAAAAGAGCTTGATAATCATCTGTATAATTTGGATGAATTCTTGGAATATTGCAGCTCTAAGATTCCTGAAGCTGTTGTGGATTATTTATTAAGGAGACTGGAAATCGCTGAAGAAAAACCCCCGAGTGAAGATTATCAGCCATTCCCTATCTTAGGTTTTCACCATGGACTAAAAGACATTGCGTCAAGTTCGGACTATAAATATATGCTCCGAAAAGTTAGAGACCGCGCTTTGAATGCAAATACAAATATCTGTTGGTGGATATCAAAACTCTTCGCCGATTTATCTGACAATTTCTCTTCTATTAGTATTAAAGTCTTATGCGAGTGGATTGATTCAAATGATTCCAAAAAAATACAGACATTGGGATTGCTTGTAAAGAATGCTCCCTCAGAATTTGTTTTTTCCCATTCAGAATTTGTTTCCAGTCTGCTCGAAAAAGCGCACAAGATTAGTTTAGAATGTTATAATGATGTAGCAAGTAATCTGTCCTCATCCGCCACTTCAGGAATATGGTCACGAACTCCAGGAAAGCCATCTACCAAAGATATTAGGCTTAGAGATAAATCAAAAGAGTTATCCCAAAAATTCCCAATGGATTCTTCTGCTCAACAATTTTACTTTTCTTTATTGAGGCATGCTGAATTCTCTATACGTGATAGCTTGGCGAGGGATGAAGACATTCTTGAGGATTGACGTCAGTCATAGCCGAGCAAAAAATGATATAATCATGCGCTTTAGTTGCATTTGACATCTTTCATATAATGATTGTATATTCCGGTTGAAAGCGGACAGTGATTCCGGTTCAATCCGGACACCCATTCCGGTTCAAAGCGGCCACCGATTCCGAGCTTAATGGGAGGGTAACTCGTGCAGGAAGAAAAGGCAAATGCTTATTCCCTAAATAGGCGTAGCAGGCCGAAATGAAAGCCATGTAAACAATCATGCCCCGCCCGGCGTATTAATAAATAGCGACTACGCGAGGAGGTAATGATGAAGGCCAAATCGATAATAGTCTTTTCGCTCCTTCTTGTTGCAGTGGTGTATGCCCAGGACGGGCGTCCTCCCATGAAGGTCGGCGATCCGGCGCCGACTCTGCACCTGGAAGCCTTGTTGCAAGCCCCCGGAAGTACGAAGGCAACATGGGACGCTCTGAAGGGAAATGTCGTAGTCTTGGAATTCTGGGCCACGTGGTGTGGGCCTTGCCGCGCGGCCCTGCCGCACTTGAACGAGCTCGCCGGCCAATATAAAAACAAGCCGGTCCGGTTTATTTCCATTACCTACGAAGAAGAATGGAAGGTCAAATCATATCTCTCGGTAAATTCCATCGCGGGCTGGATAGGCATTGACCACGAGAATTCCCTCTTCAAGGCCTTTGGTTTCTCGGGCATC
>Ga0315293_10004900_pt1 | contig 12640 bp, 11 predicted proteins | sample YL17G13_20_MG_FD_203071 | JGI IMG/M metagenome (GOLD analysis project Ga0315293, IMG submission 203071) | Sediment microbial communities from Yellowstone Lake, YNP, Wyoming, USA - YL17G13_20 | ecosystem: Environmental > Aquatic > Freshwater > Lake > Sediment | place: USA: Wyoming | collected... | reverse complement strand
GCCGAAAGTCGCCGGCGCGCCCGCTTCGATGTCCCGCCATGTGCGGCCCGCGCGGAACGCCACCGGCTTGAGCGTTGCCGTGTGTTCCCCGATTTCCACAACTTCGAACGCGCCCGCCACGTCGTACACGTTCTCGTAGTAGTACCGCACAATGACGTTTCGGAGCGCCGACCGCTGTATGTCGCTCTGTTTCAGCATCACCGTGGCGTAGCAGCCGGCCCTCAGCCCGTCCGCTTCTCCTTTGTCAACCGTGATTCGCCGGTCCTCGGTGAGCGTTTGCACGCTTGCCTCCACCGGCGGACTCCGCGTCCCGCCGATCGCCTCGATGTCGCTTGTTCGCGCCTTGAAGCACGTCGTTATCGCGATGTCTATGTCCTGCTCTTTATCTCCCCAGTCAGCGCTTCCCTTCTTGGAGACGTACTGGCCGCACTGCCACAGCCCGTCCGGCGACCGCCACTCGTTGATGGCCTTTCCGTCGACGTTGCTCTTGTAAAGCCAGTACTGGCGGGCGGTCAACTCCTCGTACGTGGCGGGGTCGGGCGGGTCTTTTGGTGTTATCGGCTCCGACTGACAGCCCGCGGCGCATGCCATTGCCAGCGCCAGGACACATGAATGTATCAGTTTTCGCATCATCGTTGCCCCCTCATCAAGAACCTGCCAGGACATCCATGTACCACTTTATCCCGGCGAGCAGCACCCCGCGGAACAAAATCACTATCAGCGCACCCAGCGCAAGGAACGGCCCGAACGGCATGTAATGGTCCTTCGTCGCCGCCATCACTATCACCCCGATTATCGCGCCAGTAAAGCACGCCAGCAAAAACGCCAGCAGCGTCATGTCCCATCCCAAAAACCCGCCAATCATAGCCATGAACTTCACATCCCCGCCGCCCATCGCCTCTTTCTTGAACAGCGCCTTCCCCAGCACGCCCGCCACGTATATCACGCCCGCGCCGATGAAGACCCCGAACAGCGACGAGAACAGGCCCAGAAAATTCCGCCCCATCGGCCAAAGAATGATTTGCTCGCGCCACGGGAAACTAGCCGTCGTCGCGTCGCGCAGGGCGGGGTAGATGAAACTGATGACCGGCCCGATGATGATGAAAGGCTTGTCGATTTCGTCCGGGATGATGCGCAGGCGAAAGTCAATGAAACTCGCCGCGATCATCGCGGCAACAAGCGCGCAGTAAATGAAGAAGAGCGGCCACGTCGGCCTCACGATTCCTTCTCCCGTCGGCGCCAACAAAAACTGCACGGCAAGATACGTGAAGATCGCTCCGGTCAGCAGTTCCACCAACAGATACCTCGGCGAGATGCGGGCGCGGCAGTGGCGGCATTTGCCTCCGAGGATGAGATAACTGAAGACGGGGATGTTGTCGTGCCACGCAATCTGCTGGAGGCACTTCGGGCAGAACGACCTGCCGCGGGCGATGGACTCGCACTTGCGCGGCAGGCGGTAAATCACCACGTTCAGAAAACTACCCAGCGCCAGGCCGAAAAGCCCGCACCAGATAAGTATCAGCCACCAAAGAGAATCCTGCATGGCCTCTCCATCAAAAAAAACACAAATTTCACCGCGAAAACCTAACACATCCTCCCCGCCCCCGCAAGCCCAAATCCTTTTTGTCCCCTTCCGGGGTCAGACCCCCAAGGGGGACAGTTTTCCTCATTTCACGTCGCCGCGGTTGATGCTGTCCTCGCCCATCTTGCGCTTCACCTTGTCCAGAACCCGCTGCGCGTTCCGCCTCTTCGCATCGTGCACGCGCGAATCAGCGCCGGAGAACGCGAGTCGCGCCTGCCGCTCAATCTGCTCCGCGAGGCTCGAAACCCCAACGCCAATCAGCCGCACGCGCTTCCCCTTCAGGTCCACCTTCGTCTCAAGCAGCCGCTTCGCGCAATCATATATTTCCCCGCTCGTGTTGACGTGCTCTTCAAGCGTCGTGCTGCGCGTTATCGTCTTGAAGTCCGCGTACCGCACCTTCAGCGTCACTCGCCTCCCCGCCAGCCCGCTTTCCTGCAAGCGCTTCGCCACGTCGTACGCCTGCTCATACAGCGCCCGGCACAGCGCCTGCATATCCCACACGTCCTCCGGAAACGTCACCTCGCTGCTCACCGACTTCGCAACCGCCTCCGTCGTCACCTCGCGCTCGTCGATTCCCCACGCCAAATCACGCATCGTCTCCGCGAACTTCCCGAACCGCCCCTTCAGCGTCTCCAGCGGAATCTTGCGCAGGTCCGCGATCTTCGTCACGCCCAGTTTCCCAAGTTCCGCCGCCGTCGCCGGGCCCACGCCCCAGATTTCCGACACCGGCAGCGGCGCTAGAAAATCCTCCTTCTCCTCCTCGCGTATCACGAGAAACCCGTCCGGCTTGCACCGCCCCGACGCCAGTTTCGCCAGAAACATGTTCGGCCCGATCCCCACTGACGCCGTCAGCCCCGTTTCCTCCTTGATGCGCCGCTTGATGTCCCGCCCGATTTTTTCCGCGCCGCCGAAAAGTTTCTCGCTCCCCGTCACATCCAGGAACGCCTCGTCGATGCTTATCGGCTCCACCAGCGGCGTGTAGGAGAGCATTATTTCGTGGATCCGGCGCGAAATCTCCGAGTACCGCTTCATCCTCACTGGCCGCACAACCACCCGCTGACATAGGCGCAGCGCGGTCGCCATCGGCATCGCGCTATGAATGCCGAACTTCCGCGCCTCGTACGACGACGCCGCAACCACGCCGCGGCTTTTCACGTCGCCGCCCACCACAACCGGCTTCCCGCGCAACTCCGGAAAATCCAGTTGCTCCACCGACGCGAAAAACGCGTCCATGTCAACATGTATAATCGCCTTCGTCATTCAATTTGTCCCCCTCCGGGGTCAGACCCCCTAGGGGGACACTTTTGTCCCCTTTCGGGGTCCGGGGTCAGACCCCCTAAGGGGACAGTTTCACGCGATAGACGAGCGCGAGGTTTTTGGCGAAGGTGTTCACCGGCACCTCGCCGCTCGCCAACTGGTTCACGAGCCGCGCCACGTGCGCGTTCGCGGGCGTCGGCACCCCGCACTCCTTGCCGCGCCTCACCACCGCGCCGTTGATGAAATCGATTTCCGTCCGGCCCTTGCCCTTTCGCACATCCTGCCACATGGACGACATGCCGCCGAGTTCGCTCGTGCCGACCTTGCGGCGCCTCCGCGTGTGCTTGCGTGCCGCCTTCACCCGTGCCACCACATTGTACCCCGGCAGGTCAATGGCCGGGATGCGCAGTTTCTCCATCACCGACACGCACTCCCCGAACAGCACGCGGTTCAGCGCGAACAACTCCTTGTGCGTCAGTATTATCTCAACCGGCATGCTCGTCAGCGCGCTCAGCGCGTTGAACGAAACGTTCAGCAAAAGTTTCGACCACTTCACCGCCTCGCAATTTTCATGCGCGCGGACAATCAGCCCGCTGTCGCTCAACGTCTCGCGCAGGGACGCAGCGTCTTCCATCGTCATCCGTTCAAACGGCGCAACCATGATGCCGCCGCGGTCGTGCCAGTGCAGGCACGTGCCTGGCTCCGGCATGCTGAAATATCCGAGTATCGCGCCGCCCGCGATTTTGCTTGTCGGCAGCGCCTGCGCCAGCGCCGCCTCGTTGCCGATGCCGTTCTGCAGGCTGACGACGACCGTCTCCGCCCCGCACACCGGCGCGATTTCTTCCACGATAGATGCCGTGTCGTAACTCTTCGCCGTGACAATCACGATGTCCTGCGGCCCCGCGCCCTCCACGCTCGTTGCGGCCTTGATGTTCGTCACCGTGCGCTTCACCGTGTACAGGCCCATCACAAGTCCGCGCCGGTTAATCGGCTCCGCGTGCGCCTCGCGCGCCAGCAGCGTCACCTCGTGCCCCGCCTTCGCCAACAGCCCGCCCACCAGCGACCCCACGGCCCCGGCCCCTGCAATCAGTATTCTGCGGGGAATAACAGGCGCGCGCCATTTGCCACCAATCCACGCCGCCAAATCATCCGCGAATTTTCCCGGCTCCTCGAAGAACATGCAGTGCGCCGCACCCGGATACTCGGCGATTTCCATCTTCCGCGAATGAAACCTCCCCGCCATCTCCAGCCCGCTCACGTTGTCGACGCCCGCGTCATTTCCGGCAAGCAGGATTTTCACCGGCACGCGCAAGCCGTCCGCGTTCTCGGCGAGGTGGCGGTCCATTTGGTGGCTGTTGAAAACGAATCTTGCCGTCACCACCGTGAGGCGCAGCGGGTCGCGCTCGATATACGCCAGAGCCTCCGGGTCGCGCGTGCACGTTTCAGGCTTGAGCCGCGTGCGATAGTAGCGGTTTCGCCCGAGCATCAGGGAGAGGGCGATGCGGAATTTCGTGAACGCGCCGATGCCGGCCTTCTCCGCCAGCGCCGGCGAAATCAGGACAAGCGAGTCAATCATGAACTGCCGGCGGATTGCGAAATAAAGCGCGAACTTCCCGCCCCACGAAAAACCCGCGAGATGAATGAACTTGTGGCGTTCGTGAATGAGGTCGATGAATCTCACGAGATCGTCAACGAGTGTCTGGTAATGGCGGCAGTCGCCACGGTCCGCGCTGTTCAGCCCCGCGCCGCGCCTGTCCGGCAGATAGACGGCGAAGCCTCGCGCCGCAAGATTCGATGCGACGTCGCAGAACCACTCCCCGTGGTCTTCGAGGCCGTGCCAATAAATGACCGCGCTCTCCGCGTTTTCGTCGCCGAAGAAGCGGCATTTCAGGCGCGCGTCCTTCGCCCCCGCGTATTCCAGCATTTTCCCCTTGTTCTCAAGCATGGGATGGCCTTCAGATGTTTGCGTTGCAGGATTATACATTGCTTCCGCGCGGGTGTCATGGGGTTCTCGCTTCTCGCTTGGCCAAAACAAAAGAGCGGGAGTCGCGCAAACTCGCCGCTCTTGATCTTTGGCGAGGACGACGGGGCTCGAACCGAGCCGCGCCGGGCGCGTCTCACTAGCGCCCTCGCGAGGCGACACTGTCGCCTCACTCAGTTGCTCCTTCGGACGACAGTCGCGGCCTGTCTCGCCTGGAAGGTTGCGGCTTCAAGCCCCTCGCCCGATGGAGAGCAAATAAAAAGAGCGGGAGTCGCGCAAACTCGCCGCTCTTGATTCTTGGCGAGGACGACGGGGCTCGAACCCGCAACCTTCGGATCGACAGTCCGATGCTCTAACCAAGTTGAGCTACGTCCCCATAATGCACATGGTGGGCGATGCAGGGGTCGAACCTGCCACCTCGTGCTTGTAAGGCACGCGCTCTAGCCAACTGAGCTAATCGCCCCGAAGAGCGCAATATGATAATCCACAATCGCCAAATGTCAATCTAATTCCGACCGCGTCTCCGGCAAGACAACCGGCGCGCCGCTCGACGGATGGCGCTGGACGACCGCGTTCACGCCGAAGACGCGCGAAATATTCTCCGGCGTCAGCACCTCCGTCGGCGTGCCGTCGGCCGCAATCCGGCCACGGTCAAGGAGAATCAGCCGCTTGCAATACCGCGCCGCCAAATTCAAATCATGCGAAATGCACAATATCGTCATCCCGCGCTTCTCGTTCAGCGACTTCAGCAACTCATGCACGTCGATCTGGTGCTTGATGTCGAGGAACGCCGTCGGCTCGTCGAGCAGCATCGCGGCGGGCTCCTGCGCCAGCGCCCGCGCGATTATCACGCGCTGCTTCTCGCCCCCGCTCACCTCGCTTATCAGCCGCTCCGCGAACCGCGCCACGTCCGTCGTCCGCATCATCTCCTCCGCGATTTCCATGTCCTCCCGCCGCTCGAACGACAGCGCGCCCATGTGCGGATACCGGCCCATCAGCACGATCTCCCGCACCGTGAACGGAAACAGCACGTTCGACTCCTGCGGCACCACCGCAATCATCCGCGCCAGTTCCCTGCTGGAAATCCGCGCCATCTCCTTTCCCTTGATGCTTATGCTTCCGCTGTCGGGACGCAAAACTTTCGTGAGCAACTTCAGCAGCGTAGTCTTGCCCGACCCGTTCGGCCCCACCACGCCGACGAACTCCCCGTCCTCCACGCGGAACGACACCCCGTCGATGACGTTCGCGCCGTCGTAAGAAAAATATATGTCTCGCGTTTCTATCATTTTCCGAAAATCGCGCGCCTCGACCGCGCCCTCAGCAGCCACAGGAAGAACGGCCCGCCGCACAGCGCCGTCGCCACGCCCACGGGCAACTCGCTCAGCGACAGCCCCGTCAGCGGCAGCACCGACCGCGCCACGCTGTCCGCCACAAGCAGAAAAATCGCCCCGCCGAAAAACGACGCCGGCAAAAGTATCCGGTGGTCCGGCCCGACGAGGAGCCTCATTATGTGCGGCACAATCAGCCCCACAAATCCAATCGGCCCCGTGATGGACACCGCCACGCCCGTCAGAATCGCCGTGAGTATCAGGCACGCCAGCCGCGTCCTCTCCGCCCGCACGCCCATCTGCCGCGCCGTCTCCTCGCCCAGCGCAAACAGGTTCATGCTCTTCGCCATCGCAAGCAGAAGCAGCGCGCCCACAAAAACAATTACCGCGGCGACGCCGATTTGCGGCGGTTCGAGGGCAATCGCGTTATACAGGCTTCCCATCAGCCACTGGTAGATCGAGCGCATCTCGACGAACGGCATGATGGACATCATGAAAAGGATGGCCGCGCTGAAGATGGCGTTAAGCACGACGCCCGCAAGAATCAGGTTGTGCGTCGCCACCGTCCCCCGTATTTTGCTGAACGCCACCACGAGCGCCAACGCGCCGAGCGAGCCGATAAACGCGAACACCGTAACCGTCGAAAACCCGAAGACCACAACCTCCGCGCCCGCCGCCACCGCGAAAACCGCCCCCACCGTGCCTCCGCCCGAAATCCCCAAAATGAACGGGTCCGCCAGAGGGTTCCGCAATATCCCCTGAAACACCGCCCCGCACACCGCCAGCGCCGCGCCCACCAGCGCCGCCACCAGCACCCGCGGCAAGTGGTACTGCACGAGTACGACGGTCTCCGCGTGCGTCATGCCCCTGAAAAAATTCGCCGGGCTGACGTATTTCGCCCCCACGAACTGCGCGAAAAACATCAACACGGCCAGCGCGATCGCCATGACCGCGACCGTTATTATCCAGCGTCTTGAATTCAGCGCTTTCATTCTTGCTCGTATAACTCCGGATGAACCAACCTCGCAATTTCACTCCACCCAATCACAATCCGCGGTCCCGGCCGCGTCGTCGTGTCGCCGTTGACGATGAATATCCGCCCCTCCGCCACCGCCGGCACGTTCGCCGCGTCCGCCCACGAATCGCGTATCTCCTTCGCATATCTCGCCGTCAGCATCGACCCGTCAACCGCGTGAATTATGATGTCAGGCTTCATCTCCGCCACGAGTTCCTTCGGAAAATTCTGCTGCCATCCCGCCTGCGTAACCGCGTTCTCGCATCCGGCGTCGGTGATGAGTCTGTCGATGAACGTCCCCTTGCCGACGACGGTGAGGTTCGGGTATTCGACGAAGAACATCACCCGTGGCCTCGTCGCTGCGCTGGCGCATCTGTCCCTGATGGCGGCCAGTTGCCCCTTCAGCGAGTCAACGAGTTCCCGCGCCTTCTCCTCCACCCCCGCCGCCTTGCCTATTTCGACGTACGCGCCGTAAACGCCCTCCATCGTGTTCACGTCGAAATCCACCACGGGAATGCCAGCGCGATTCAGCCGCCGCCACATCGCCTTGTGCGCCATGCTAGTCGTGTCAATGACAAGGTCCGGCTCAAGCCAAATAATCTTCTCCTCGTTCACCGTGAAAAAGTCGCCGACCTTCTCCTTATTCATCGCATCCGCCGGATAATTGCAGAAGGCCGTGTCCGCGATGACGCGGTCGCCCAGGCCCAATTCATAAAGTATTTCCGTTACGGCGGGGGAGAGGGAGACGATCTTCTTTGGCGGCGCGGGCAAAGCCGGATTGCCGCTCGCCGGGCCGCAGCAGGCCAGCGCCGCAAGCCCAATGCACAGGCAGAATTGCACCACGCGGGACAAATATCTCAACGCAAACCCCCTTGTCAGTTAAGAAAAACGTTTCCAGTTAGAATACCCGCCCCGCCCGCAAAGTCAAGCGCCACTCCTTCCCGCCCAAATTGTCCCGTTCGGGGTCAGAGCGGAATTGCGCTTTAGGAATGCGCGTTGACAATGAGCAACGGTGTGCTATAATGCCCCGCGCAATCGCGTTGCCCGGACGAAACTAACGAAACGAGGAGTTAGTTACGGAGGAGCGTATGGATGCCGATGAAGTGATGCTCGAATGCGAAGAGAAGATGGAGAAGACGATAGTTTTTCTGAAGGACGAGTACCGCACGATTCGCACCGGCAGGGCAAGCACGGGGCTTGTGGAAAACATCAAGGTGGATTATTACGGCAGCCCCACGCCTATCAAGCAGTTGGCGGGAATCGCGGTGCCCGAGGCGCGGCTGATAGTGGTGAAGCCTTACGACCGCGGTTCGCTGGGCGAAATCGAACGCGCCATCCTGAAGAGCGACTTGGGCATAACGCCGCAAAGCGACGGGAAAGTCATACGCCTGGCCGTTCCGCCGCTGAGCGAGGAGAACCGCAAGAAACTCGCCCACCAGGTCAAGGACATGGCGGAACAGCAGCGCGTCTCGCTCCGCGCCATCAGGCACGCGGCGAACAAGCAGGTGGAAGAACTCGAAGACGCGGGCGACATAACCGAAGACGATCTGCACAAGAACAGGGACGAGATACAGGAACTTTTGAAAAAATACGAAGAGGGAATAAGCAAGGTCCTTCACGCGAAGACCGAGGAAATAATGGAAGTCTAGCGGAACCGCGGCAATCCGGTCATCTGGCCGTCCAGTTATCCAGATGTCCAGTTGTCCAGAATGTGGGGGCTTAGCTCAGGCGGTAGAGCAACTGCCTTTTAAGCAGTAGGTCGCTGGTTCGAGTCCAGCAGCCCTCACCAATTTAGACAATAGACTGTAGACATTGGATAAACGACCTCGTCGTCTAGGCCGGTCTAGGACACAGGGTTTTCATCCCTGCAACACGGGTTCAAATCCCGTCGAGGTCGCCAGAAACAAAAAGGCCGCCGTTCCAGCGAAAGGCGGCTTTTCTTGGGCAACGGCTGAAATCCGATGCCGGGCGCGGCTTCGCTGGCATCACGCTTTTTTCTTGCCGTGGAAGAGTTCGCTCCCCGCTCCGGCATAGACCATGCGCTCCGCTTTCGGCGTGGCCTTTTTCGCCGCGGGCCACTTGTCAAGATGCGGCTCCGCGCCTTCCTGCGCCATGCGCACGGGCATGGTGTCGCGCATCCGCGGATTTTTCCGCACGTCGATTCCGGCGACGTTGTGGCTGAACTCAATGGGAATGCCGTTCGGATCGAAGGCGTAAATGGAGTGGATGAAGCCGTGGTCGATGACATCGGAGACCCACTGGTCGGCGGCGGCGAGGCTGTCCTTCAAGGCCCAGAGGTCTTCCTCGGTTTCCACGCCGAAGGAGACGTGGTCGAAGATGAACGGCCCGGAGACCGGCGCGCCGTGCTCCTTGCGCTTGACGGGCTTGATGGTCGGCCACTCGAAAAACGCAATCAGGTCCTTGTCGGAAATCTGGAAGAAATAATGCCGGTAGCCCGGCTGGCCAAGCCCCGCCACGAGACGCATCCCCAGCAAATCGCGCCAGAAGCGGATTGTCATGTCCATATCGCCCGTGGCCATTGCGAGATGATTGACGCCGTTGTAATGGACCATGATAAACCTCCTTGTGCTGTCACGCGGGGAAAAAAGCCGGAGGCTCTTTTCGAATCTCCGGCCATGCCGCCGCATCGTTATTTTTTCTTCGGCTGGTCCTTTTTCGGTTCGCCCTTTTTCGGCGGCTTGTTTCCGCAACCGCAAGTGTCGCACATGTTATTTCACCTCCTTCATTGCGGAAAAATATCGTGCCGCTCAATCATGACGGGAAAAGACAGACCGGAGAACATCCTCACGTTCCCCGGCCTTGCTCGCAAATTTCAACGGACTTATTTCTTCTTCGTGCCTTTCTTCGGTGCCTTCTTTATTGGTTTGGCGCACTTTCCGCATGACATAGGTCGTTCTCCTGATTGAAGGATTCCTGGCCACCGTCAGCCGGGCCACACAGCGGACAAATCCGAAAACCGCATCAACGGCTCTCAAAGAATTGCCGTTGGTATTATACACGCAACGCCTCTTACTTTTCCACAGTAATTTTCAAAGAACGCGCGATTTACGCAAATATTTCACGGACGCTTGACTTTGTTCAGGCTTCTCATAAGATTGACGAAAATTCCCCGGCACGGCTTTTCCAATGGAGAACCGTTTGAAAACCGAAAACTCAATTGCCGCATTTGAAGAGGCGCGCAAGTACATCCCGGGCGGAGTCAACAGCCCGGTGCGCGCGTTCGGCGCGGTCGGCGGAAACCCGCTCTTCATCCACCGCGCCTCCGGCAGCCGCATAACCGACATCGACGGCAACGAGTTCATCGACTACGTCTGCTCGTGGGGGCCGTTAATACTGGGCCACTGCAACGCGGCGGTCGTCAACGCGACAAAAGCCGCGCTCGACTGCGGCTCGTCGTTTGGCGCGCCCACCACGCTCGAGACCGAACTGGCGCGGCTCATCGTCGAGGCCGTTCCATCAATTCAAAAAGTGCGCATGGTCAGCTCCGGCACCGAGGCGACGATGAGCGCCATCCGTTTGGCGCGCGGATACACCCAGCGAGACATGGTCATAAAGTTCGACGGCTGCTACCACGGCCACGCTGACGGCCTGCTGGTGAAGGCCGGCTCCGGCGCGATGACCTTCGGCCAGCCCACCAGCCCCGGCATCCCGGAGGACTATGCGAAAAACACCGTGTCGCTTCCCTACAACGATATCAACGCGGTGAAAACCGCGGCCGAAAAATTCAAGGGCAAAATCGCGTGCGTCATCGTGGAGCCCGTCGCCGGCAACATGGGCGTCGTCCCGCCGCGGGCGGGCTTCCTCGAAGGACTGCGCGAAATCACGGCGAAGGAAGACATCGTGCTGATCTTCGACGAAGTGATGACGGGCTTCCGCGTCGGCCCCGCAAGCGCGCAGGGCCTTTACAATATCCAGCCGGACCTGACGACGCTGGGCAAGATAATCGGCGGCGGGCTGCCCGTCGGCGCATACGGCGGCGCGGCGCACATCATGGACCGCATCAGCCCCGTCGGCACGATTTACCAGGCGGGGACGCTGTCGGGCAATCCCGCCGCAATGGCCGCGGGAATCTCGACGCTGAAGCAATTGCGCAATCAGGAAATTTATGACGCGCTCGAAAAAAAATCCGCGCGGCTTGAAGATGGCCTGCGGGAGGCCGCGAAAAAGGCGGGACGCTTCTGCTGCGTCAACCGCGCGGCCTCCATGCTGTGCCTCTTCTTCACGCCGGGGCCTGTGACGGACTATAAAAGCGCGCTGGCGTCGAACGCGGAGAAGTATGCGCGCTACTTCACGATGATGCTCGAAGAAGGCATCTACCTAGCGCCGAGCCAGTTCGAGGCAATGTTCGTCTCCGCCGCCCACAGCGACGAAGACATCGAGCGCACAATCGCCGCGGCCGAAAATGCGCTCCGCAAATCATGAGTCAACCGCGGATTAGGAGAAGGCCATGTTCGACAGATTCGATAAGGATGCGCGTAACGCGCTGGATGTTGCCCGCAAGGAGGCAATAAGGCGAAAGCATGATTTCATCGGCGCGGAACATATCATGCTGGGCTTGCTGCGGCAGCAGACCGGCGTCCTGCCGACGGTCCTGGCAAATCTGAAGGTGGATTTGTCATCGCTCAAGGGAAAAATGGAGAAGTCCCTTCCGCCGAACAGTCAAACCGAAATAACCATGCAACTGCCCTTCACGCCGGAAACAAAACGCGCACTGGAATTCAGCATGCAGGAAGCAAACAGCCTGGGGCACAAGTCCATCGGGCCGGAGCACCTGTTCCTTGGGCTAGTGCGCGCGGGAGATGGGCAGGCGTTCAAGGAATTTGGCGTGACAATCGACAACGCGCGCGCGGCGGTGGCGGCGGCGTCCGCGGGGAAAATATAGGGAACGGCCCCGGTCGGCTCCGTGTGGAACCGGTTCGAGTCCGTCCCCTGCGATTACGCCAGCGGCGCAAGTTACAGCATGATGTTCGCCTCGGCGCCCGACCTTATCGGGGCCTCAGGCCTCCCGGGGGCGTCGCCGTCAAAACAGATTTTGAGAAAGAATCCGTGCTCAACTTTTCCCTCTTTTTGCGCCGAAAAGTACCATAAGGTCTTATGTAACAATACTTTATGTGATTTCAACGAAAAGTGTTCCAAGGCCCAAAAACTGTGCTATTCTGAGGTTTGACTCTTCGCGCCCATCCTACGTTTCCCCCGTATATGTAACGACTTACGACCCATCTCTTTTCGCTCACTCCGCAGGAAAATTTCTTGCCGTAAGGCCGTTCTTGCGACATGATTACACCCTTGCAACAACACAATCTGGAGGGATTGATTGTCCCGTCTGGCGGCCGTCCCTTGCGTGTATCATGAGCGGAGCATGATGAGGAGCATTTTGAATTTTTCGAGGGCGCGGAGCGCGTGGGGCTTGTTGGCGGGCATGATGATTAACTCGCCGGCCTTGAGGCGGCTGGGCT
>Ga0315293_10004899_pt1 | contig 12640 bp, 9 predicted proteins | sample YL17G13_20_MG_FD_203071 | JGI IMG/M metagenome (GOLD analysis project Ga0315293, IMG submission 203071) | Sediment microbial communities from Yellowstone Lake, YNP, Wyoming, USA - YL17G13_20 | ecosystem: Environmental > Aquatic > Freshwater > Lake > Sediment | place: USA: Wyoming | collected... | reverse complement strand
CATTTCAGTGCTTTCAGTGCAAAAGAAAGATATAGGTCAAAGTAATTTTCCTCCTATGAAAAATTATCGTTATGCATTTATTTCCTATGCGTCAAAAGATCGGGCAGAAGTACTCAGGAGGGTGCAGATGTTAGACATAATGAAAATCAGGTATTTCCAGGATCTTTTAAGCCTTAATCCAGGGGACCAGTGGGGGAAAGAACTTTTTAGACAAATAGATAATGCAGATGTATTTTTCCTTTTTTGGTCATCTGCTGCACGTGATTCAGAATGGGTGTTGAAAGAAGTTGAATATGCAATTAGTAAAAAGAAAGGCAATGATGATAATCCCCCGGAAATTTATCCGGTAATTCTTGAAAGTACTTTTGTGGAGCCGCCGGACAGTTTGAAACATTTACATTTTAATGACAAAATCATATATTTTATTTAATGCAATACTTTTGGTAAAGCTTGAATTCTCATTCTTGGCAATCAAAAAGTAATAAATTCAACCCTCCTCACCTAAAGTGCCTTGCTGATTGATTATTCAACTTTATTATATAATTCACGGATTTCAGATATAATAATATAACTTGAATTCATAATTTCTGATTTTCATTATATGACCAGTTTAAGCAAAATAAAATTGATTTCAGCAAAAACAAGGTATAAATTTGTTACACTATTAAGATGGAACCAAATTTTTATGAAAACATTTATTAAACCATTTCATTTGTTTTTGATTTTGGCATTAATTCTTTCATGTGGAAATACCAGCAACAACAAGAAGAATATGACCAGTCAAAATAATGATAACATGCTGAAATTTAAAAAGTTCTCTTACATTGATACTCAGGGGACCGGTTTAGAAGCATTTAGTTTTCTAATGCCCTCTGACTGGAAGTTCGAAGGTGGCATAACATGGAATCCTGAGCAGGTAGCCATGCCAGCCTGTAATGCTTTCAGGGTATTTAATCCTGTCGGACAGGAAGAATTTGAGGGTTTTCCCAATCAGTGTTTTTTCTGGAGTACAAATTCGGGGTTGCTGACTATCAATCCTCCGGGAAGTAAATATTTTGGTAGTATCGTTGCCAGACCTGTGAATGCGGTTACCGCCCTCCAGGAGATCATTCAGAGAGTCAGGAGCCAGTTTTCAGGCTTGACAATCATCTCAAAAAGCGACTTGCCGGAGTTGGTTGAAGCTTTGGGAATCAGGAACCAGTCACAGGGACCGGTTATGACTGAAGCCACAGGTGCAAAAATCCGTTTCAGTTATGTGAAAAATAGTATTCCCATGGAAGAAGAGATATATGGTGTGGTAGAACAGGTGAAATTTCCGGCTCAGACCATGTTTGGCATTCAATACAATATCTGGTGGTATATCGACTACGTTTTTTCCTTCAAGGGAAAAGCAGGACAACTAGAAAAACAAACTAAAATATTTCAGACAATTACCTCATCATTCAGGATAAATCAACAGTGGCAGGCCAAATACAACAATGTGATTGAATATCTTGCCAAACAGCAAATCAATCGTATCCGCAGTATTGGTGAATTCAGCCGTACTTTAAGCCAGATGAGTGACCAGATGAGGAGTGATCAGTTACAGCAATATGAACAACGCAGCAGTGTCTATGATAAGGTAGCCCAGCAACACAGCGACAATATGCTGGGAATAGAACGCTACTATGATCCTTTTGAAGAACGGGAAGTACAGCTCCCCAGTGGTTATAACCATGTCTGGTGTAACAACCTGGGAGAATACATTATGACTGACAATCCCAATTATAATCCAAACGTGGAATCAAATTTAACCTGGAAACCTATTGAGCATAAGTAATCCGGTATTTTATCAAATAATTCATCCGCCGGTTAAGTACTTACTTTTCAACATTTTATTGAAGGACAACTTACTACATTTCTATGGCAAAAACAATGGCAATCTGGTCAGCCGAAATAAAAGAACTTGATAATCTTTATGAATCCTTTAAAGGTCAGTTACCTGTACTTGGGAAAGAGTTGGTGCAACTTATTCACACTTCAGATGCTAATGTTATCATGCTCTATTCAAGGAGATGCCTGGAAGTTATCATTACAGATCTTTGTGAATGTGAACTTAAAAGACCACGCAAGACCGAACCTCTGAAAGGGATCATAGACAAACTGCATAAGGAGGGGAAAGTACCTTCACACATAATAACTTCAATGCATGGTCTGAATGAATTGTCAACCTATGGTGCACATCCAAAAGACTTTGATCCCGAACAGGTCAAACCGGTACTTGTTAATCTTGATATAGTAATCAAGTGGTATCTGAAAAATGAGGAAAGAGCGACAGCTGTTAAAGAAAAGCCAGCTGAAGAGATCAGGCAGGAAATTAATAGCACTGAGGATGTAAAAAAGAGTATAACTATCTCCAGGAAAAGATTGGCTGGTATACTCTCTGTCTTAATATTGCTTATTGTCACTGTGTTTGCAGTTTTGTTCTTTTCTAAAATCATAGGTGATGGCAAACAAACAAAAGAAATTGAAAAATCCATTGCCGTGCTTCCTTTTAAGCTGCTAAGCGATGAACCGGATAAACAATATCTGGCTGATGGCATGATGGATGCAATAACCCTTCATCTTTCAAAGATCAAAGATTTACGGGTAATATCCAGAACATCGGTTGAACAATACAGGGGAACTACCAAAACAACTCCTACTATTGGACAGGAACTTAATGTGGAGTATCTTCTTGAAGGTAGTTTTCAAAAGTTTGGCGATGATACAAAACTGATTGTTCAGTTAATTAAAGCGAATGAAGAGAGTCATGTGTGGGCAAATGAATATAACAGTAAATGGAGTGATGTTTTTTCATTACAGAGTGAGGTGGCACAAAAAATTGCATCAGAATTAATGGTTGTTTTGACTCCCGAGGAAATAGAAAAAATGGCTGAAAAACCAACGGAAAATCTTGAGGCGTATCAGGCCTACTTACGGGGCCAATATTATGCAGGGCAACCGCACTTTTCAATTCAAGATTGGACCCTGGCCTTGCAAGGCTATCAGGATGCAGTTGAGATCGATACGACATTCGCACTGGCGTATGGGGAACTAGCCCGTGCCCATGCCAGGCTTATTTTCCTGAGGCAGGATATTTCTAAACTGCGCCTTGAAAAAGCTAATCAAGCGGCTGCGAAGGCATTAAGATTAGGATCTGATCAGCCAAGGGTACATCTTGCACTCGGGTATTATTATTTATACGCATACAGGGATGAGGCCCAGGCGCTTAAACATTTGGAGATTGCAGAGAAAAGCCTTCCCAACGATGTTGAAATTATAGTCGAGAAGGCTGCAATTATTGTGACTAAGGGGCAGTGGGAGGAATACATTCATTTGCTTGAAAAGGCAGACCAGCTGAGGCCACATGATGTTTCTATCCTTTCTGATCTGGCTGAGGTTTACTGGTTTATACGCCGCTACAGGGATGCTATTGATGCTAGCAATCAGGCAATTGCACTTTCCCCCAATGGCACATGGCCGTATCTTTTTAAAGCATTTGGGTACTGGAGTTGGAAAGGTCCCGGTAAAGAGTCGCGTGACGCTTTAAAATATGTTGGAAATAAACATGAATGGTATCTTTTTTCTTGGTACTTCCAGGAAGTTGGTGTGGGAAATTTTCAGAGGGCATTGCAACTTGTTTCTGACACTACAGGAGGTTGGGGCGTAAATAATAAGATGTGGACAATCCCGCGAGCCATGCTTAGTGCGTTTATTTATGATTATCTGGATGAACCTGAACTTGCCCATACCAGTTATAAAACGGCCATGGAAACTTTAGAAAAAAAAGTTGATGACATTCCAAATGATCCCCGATATCACAGTGCTCTGGGCATTGCGTATGCAGGACTTGGGAAAAAAGAAGAAGCCATAAAAGAAGGGCTTAAGGCCAGAGCCCTATTACCAATTTCAGAAGATGCAATTTATGGGTTAGGAATTTTACATGATCTTGCCATTATTTATACTATGGTTGGTGAATTTGACCTGGCTCTTGACCAGCTGGATCAGCTTCTTTCAATACCTTCCTGGATAACTCCTGTGTGGTTAGGTTGGGATATCCGTTTTGAGCCTTTAAAATCCCATCCTAGGTTTAAAAAGCTGGTGACAAATCACACGATTGATGAATAACCTGAAAAAGGCCGTGATCCCATATACAGAAATCGTTTCTCGCTCTTGGATGTTTGTTCGAGATGTGGATATTAAAAAACGCAATTAACTATACCGACTGTGTTTGCAGTTAACTATTTTTTGTAAAATATCCATGTACAAATCTTTCTGGTAGTGAAATTTTATCGTTCCCTTTTGTTTATATGCCAGTGGATTATATTCTTTCTCCTTAGAAATGAAAATGGTTTTTGGAAAGCCCCAATCCGTAGTATTGAACTCAGATTCTCCAATTATTCGGATACCTAATTCGCCTTCTTGTTTCATAACGCCAAATGAATTAATTTCTTCGATTTTAATTGACCTTGTTCCAAATATTGTTTTTCTTGTTATTAATGTGTCATCTACAACTACTTTACCGGTTAAAGTGTAAATCGGAAACAGTAAGGCACTCAGGATTGGAATTATTGCAAATTCGTTCAACCAAAAACTTTCTGATTTCAAAATAATCAGCATCAGTATAGCTGAAATTCCCAACAGTAATAAAAAGCCAATATATATAATTGGGCTTTTAAAATTAACAACAGGATATTTCTTCATATTTTATCATTTTGGGTTTATCTGGAAAATCCAGCTTGCATATAAATAAATTGTATTATATGCACAGTCTTTTTATATCCCATCCTTACTATAATAGACAATTACTTATGACTCATTTCGCCAAATCACAAAAACAATCTCAATTATCAATAATATACCCAAAAATAATTAATACAATGCCTATGGGGAATCCCAAAATTTCTGAAAAATCGCATATTATAGATTCCTGTTCATTAGGTCCGTTGTTCAGTTTGAATTTCATAAAGTTGTATTCACTCATTAAATCTTCCTGTCGTTGTCAAGAATACTTTTTGTCCTCTCATCTATTTAAACAAAGTTACACCATGCAGATCCTGATGTCAACTTTATTTCATAATCCTTTTACAATAATATTTTAACATGTTAAACCCATGAAGAGACATTAGAACAAGAAAGCCTCCTGAACTGATTTCCGGTGGTTGGTAATTGATTTGTCTTTCGGTTTACTTTTACGAATAACATTAATAAGCGTTTAGGTTTAATGGTCAAGGAGTTCCGCTTTTGTACTAAAATAAATTTGTACCCAATACAGAAAGATCTATTTTTGATAATTATTTGACAGACAATAAAGCTGTTCATCTGTCCCCGGGTCATTCTTTAAAATATATTATGCGTTTTTTTCGACAGAACCAAACGAATCACTTAAGTATATCATAACTATCAAATTAAAACCAATTATGTTATGAATATTCTGCAAAATTTATTTAAGCTATTGGGGTCCGGGTTTGGAAAGAGCCAATATTATGAGTCGATGAATATGGCTCTTAAAAGGTTGAATAATGAGTATACTATGCTTCATTATCCATTTTATGTAAAAGAGTCCGATAGTTTCATCCAGGCGCAGAAAAACCTTACGGATTATTGCATTTCATTACTTAAGCCCATAGAAAATAAAGAAATTCTGGAAATCGGATGCGGAAATGGTGTTCAGGCTCTGTACATAAATGCCAATTATGGCCCCTTAAGGATAACGGGGATTGATCTCAATAAAGCCAATATTGAAATTGCTAATAATGAAAGAGTCCGCGCTAATATAAATAATGTAAAATTCCTCGAAGATGACGCTCAAAATCTTACACAGATCCAGTCAAATTCCGTAGATGTTCTGCTTAACATTGAGAGTGCTTTTCATTATCCTGATAAATCTTTATTTCTTAAAGAGGTTTACCGTGTTCTAAAGCCTGGGGGACAATACCTTATTGCCGATATTTTATCTACCCGTAAGAAGAGAGAAGGACTTATGAAGATATGGGGTAAGCCAATGGGCCATCATTTCTGGAACAGGAAGCGATACGAGGAAGAATTTCTAAAATCTGAACTTGTAATTAATTACAGGGAGGATATAACTTATCAGGTAAAAAAAGGTTGGAGCATATATAAGAACTGGATTCCAAAAATAAAAAAGAAATCATTTTTAAAGAATGTAGGCTTTAAAATATTCTATGTTATAAATGCCAGGTTAAATATTTACTTTTTACATAGCAGACAGCAATATTTCATTTATGTCGGAAATAAACCTGTTGTAAAATACTTTTAGGCAACATTCAAGCGACTTGAATAGCTTTTTTTAATAGAAACAAGCCGGGCTATGTGAAATCCAGTGACCTTAACCATAATTTGGCAGAATAAATTGACCATACATTGCCGGAATTAAACTCTTGTTGTTTCTTAATGTTTGTTTGGTGTTATCAGACCTGATTTTGAAGTGGTCAAATAAGGACGGATTTTGCACCATAGCAGCGATCCGTTGTAGATATGCTATTCATTCTAACAGTTACTCCAAAAGAAAGACACAGAAATTATATAATTAAAAATCTGGAATTGAATTATGAGATAATTTGAAATATCTTTACATAACCACACCTTAACTTATGATCTTAAATGGTGTGCTTTGGTTTGAAGACATACAGTAATATGAAAAACTGGGAAGAAAAAGAATTAGAAAAATTTATTAGAGATAATAAAGATAAGTTCGATGTATATCAACCTGAACCCGATCATAATCAACATTTCGTAAACAAATTAATAAATAAATTTAAGGAAGTAATTAATATTGTGCCTTATTTAATAAAAGTCGGTATAGCCACTATACTTATTTTTATTTTGTCTTTTCTTTTATGGAGAATATATCTCTGTCCTCCCCTGTCACGCATTTCTTTAAAATATTGGAAAGTAGAACATGATTATAAATATCAAATTAATCGAAGTACTCGACTTACTTATAATTCTATTAATAATTTAGAGGAAAAGGCTAGATTTAAATCTGAACTTCAAAAATTTGATGAAAATAATAAAATTTTAAAGAAACAATTAAAAGAAAATCCTTCCGCAGATAACATAGAAAATATGTTAAGATTTTATAAAGAAAAATTATTAACATTAGAAGAAAATACCCAAAATTATAGAAATAGAAATACACTAAATAAGTAATATTCAAGAATTAAAGGATAGTGGAAAAACCAGTCCACGCGACCTCCTTTGGACGTAATAAATTGACCGCCAAAATCCGGAGTTAATATTTGTTGTTAAGTTTTATATGTTTAGTGTTATCTGACCGGATTTTGAAGCGGTCAAAGAAGGATGCATTTAGTATCATGTAAAGGTCGGTGGTAATTACCACCTTTCTTTGCTTAAACCATCCCGTGATACATATGGATTTTTATTTGACTTATATAGATTGCTTTACAAACAAATCTGTACAAAAATGAAAAAAGTACTTTTTATGCTTGAGCTGGTGCTGTTATTTTGCAATGCATTTTCACAGGAGGTTGTAACTGAATCTGACACAATCCGTAAATATGCTCTTAATGTTTATTTCCCTGATGCCCCTGACTTTATCAAAAAGGAGATTACATTCATTAACTATGTCCGCGATCTGAAAGAAGCCGATGTCTATTTAATTTTGTCTTTCGAAGAAACAGGATCAGGAGGAGAATCAGTTACCGTTTTTTATGTGGGACAGGACAAATATTCCAGTATGAATGATACGATTAAAATCACAGCCTCACCTGATGATACTGAAGATATTTTTAGGAAAAAAGCGGTGAATGCTTTAAAAATGGGATTTATGAGATTTATGCTAAAGACTCCATTGTCGGAATTCTTTGATATTAGATTTACACAACCGGTAAAAGAGATTGTAGAAACCGATAAATGGAACAATTGGGTGTTTCGGGCCAACCTGTCCGGATCATTAAACGGTGAAAAAAGATATCAGTCAATAAACCTTAATGGTAGTGTCTCGGCAAACAGGATAACGGAAAAATCCAAGTTCCTTTCCAGTGTAAGAACTTCATGGTCAAAACAAAAATACGAGTTGGCAGACAGTACCTATGAATATGACTATACCCGTTCGCATGCATTGAATATCTACTATGTAAAATCCATAAATGATCATTGGTCTGCCGGTTTTTCAACAGGTCTGAGTACTTCCAGCTATGGCTATTTTGATATGCAATTCAGGATAACACCGGCAATTGAGTATGATATTTACCCCTATTCCGAATCCACGAGACGGCAATTAAGAATAATGTATGAAATTGGTTATCTCTATAATGATTATTCCGATACTACAATATATAGTAAGCTTACGGAACATCTTGTATTACATAGACTTTCAGCTTCATGGGAAGTAGTCCAGAAATGGGGTTCAGTGGATTTCACATTAAGATGGAATAATTATTTTCATGACTGGTCCAAAAATAACCTGAGTGCAAATCTTTATATGTCTGTACGTATTTTCAAGGGATTAAATATTAATTTTTCCGGATCAGCATCAATAGTGAATGACCAGCTGTCGCTGCCTAAAGCAGGAGTTTCGGATTTTGACATTTTAACAAGAAGAAGAATGACAGAAACAAAGTTCAATTACTATGGGTATTTTGGTTTCTCTTATACATTCGGTTCGATATACAATAATGCAGTAAATCCGCGTTTTGGGTGGTAACAGAATGAAAATCTGAGAATCTTGCAAGTCAGGATTACAAAAATTTTGCTAGGTTTCTTGCTGGTTTTTGGGAGATTTTACTACAATTGGTTCATAACTATTCAATGTTCGGTCGTAGTTGACACCATTCTTAATCCAAATTGTTTTTGTTGTATCTTGCCTAATGAAGCATATCATTGAGGTTTACAGAGACTCAGTGTTCATTGTTTGCTCTGTATAATCCTGTATAACAATTAAAACGGAAGTGTATTTTATGCAAAAAACAGGGTATAGAGTTTATGGTTATCGCTGGGTAATGCTAAGCGTTTATATGATTATTATTGCTGTTAATCAGCTTCTCTGGATAACATTTGCCCCCATTACAAACGAAGCGGTACAGCATTATGGCGTTTCTGATCTGAAGATCGGATTTCTCTCAATGTGTTTTATGATTGTTTACCTTGTGGTGTCTATACCTGCATCATGGATAATTGATACTTACGGTATCAGGGTCGGAGTCGGTACGGGAGCTGTTCTTACCGGATTATTTGGATTGCTGCGTGGTTTGGTTCCTTCAAATTATAATCTTCTGCTTATGGCTCAGGTCGGAATAGCTATCGGTCAGCCATTTCTCCTGAATGCCATTACAAAAGTGGCGGCGAGATGGTTTCCCATTGAGGAAAGAGCTACTGCATCAGGACTCGGAACCCTTTCGAGTTACATTGGCTTACTTGCAGGCATGATCCTTACCCCATGGCTTGTCAGTGGATCAGGTATCAGTAGAATGCTCTACATATATGGCATTTTTGCTCTCATTTCAGCAGTTGTTTTTATTGTATTCGTCAGGGAACGGCCGCCTGTGGCTCCCTGCAGCCCCGGCCAGGAGGAGCGTGCCCTTGCCCTTGATGGATTGAAACTGATCTTCAGAAATAAAAATTTTAACTGGCTTATGTTCATTTTCTTTATCGGACTGGGAGTTTTCAATGCTGTTGCCACCTGGATCGAGAACATCCTCCGTCCCCGGGGATTCAGCTCAGTACAGGCGGGAATGACAGGCGGACTGATGATTGCCGGTGGAATTCTGGGCGCTCTTATTCTTCCTGTTTTATCTGATCATTACAGGAAAAGAACCCCGTTCATCATGATTGCTCTTGCAGGTGCAACAATAAGTCTGATTGGTATTACTGTTGCAACCAACTATTTTATGGTTCTTATTTCAGCGATGGCTTTTGGATTTTTCCTGCTAAGCTCCGGTCCTATCGGTTTCCAGTACGGGGCTGAAATAACCTATCCTGTTTCGGAGGGTACCTCAAACGGTTTCCTGTTGCTTGTAGGACAGATTTCCGGGATTCTTTTCATCTTCGGAATGAATAGTTTTAAGTCATCAATAACAGGATCAATGACCAGACCACTGGTGGTAATGATTATCCTGATGTCAGTTAGCTTACTGAGTTCCACAAGAATCAGGGAATCATCACTTATAAAAGGGGAGCATGGTCATAGGCTTTAACATGTCACTTTACTATTCCGCTAATCGCCTTTTTAAATATCAGGAACCATGAAAACTGATAATATTCTCCTGATTCTTTATTCATGACTGACATATTAGATTTTAGAGGGAAGGGGACCAGAACATCATTTCCGCTTTTCCAGTTTGCGGGTATCAATACATTGTTCTTATCTGTTGTCTGAAGAGCTATAACTGTCCTGAGAAGCTCATCCATGTTTCTTCCAACTTCCTGCGGGTAAAAGTATTCTGCCCTGATTTTGTTGTAGGGATCTATAATAAAAACGCCCCTTACATCCCGATTGTTGTCCGATTCAAGATGAATCATCCCATATAGCTTTGCAATTACAAGGTTAGAATCATCTAAAATTGGAAAATTAATTTTCTGCCGGGGATATTCTTTATATTCAACCTGTTCAAGAGATTTCTTCCATTGTTTATGTGTTTCAAGGGGATCTGTCGAAACCGTTATAATCTTAACTCCAAGCTTTTCGAATTCATTCTGAAGGTTAGCCAGCTCAAGCAATTCTGTTGAGCAAACCGGAGTAAAGTCCATAGGGTGACTAAAAATTACCTTCCAGTTATTGCCATAATCAAAAGGGAAATTGATGGTTCCTTCTGTAGATTCGGTAGTAAATGATGGCGCCTGTTCCCCTATTAAAGGTATACGAAAGTTTCTGACCTCGTTTTTTCTTTGTAGCTTAACTTTTCCGCCGTTCTGTTTAAATAAATTCGCTAATAAGGACATGTTTAATGCGAAATTAAACTGCTTAATAAATAATAGTGATTATGTAAAGTTAGTTAAAAAGCAATTACTTCTTAATTAGACTGATTAAACATAATACAAATACTTATGTTCATCCCAAAGAGTGCAAAAGCCCGGACTATTAAATGCAGAAATATTGAGTACAAATTGGTAACTTTATCATAGAATAATAACATACAAATAAATGAGAAACAAACTTACCGGGTTGATATTTTTACTTTTATGCCCAATTATAATTAACGGCCAGAAAGCAAAGGTCTACGAATTAAAATCCCCAAACGGATCTATAGCTCTGAAGGTTGAAGCCGGAGCAAAACTGGAATGGTCTGTTCAGCACAAGGGCCGGCAGATTATTGGACCCTCTGCAATATCATTATTATTGCAAAGCGGTGAAGTCCTTGGCGAAAATGCAAAAATATCACCTCCAAAAATTGAAAAAATAAATATCAGTTTTAATGCTGTCAATTACCGGAAATCAGTGGTTTCTGATATTTGTAATCAGATCACACTGAACTGTAAAGGTAACTACGGAGTAATTTTCAGGGTCTACAACAACGCTGTAGCCTATCGGTTTTTCACCAAAAGGCCCGGAGAGATAATAATTAAAAATGAAGAGGCAAACTTTAACTTCTCCGAAGATCATAAGGCATTTATCCCGATTCAGTGGGATTACCGTGACGGAAAGAAATTCAACTCCTCATTCGAAGCCCTATACAGGGAGATAAACCTTTCAAAATTCCCCAAGGATTCGCTGGCTTTCCTTCCTGTCTTGATAGATGCCGGACAAAACATGAAAGTTGTGTTGCTCGAAGCTGATCTGGAAGATTATCCTGGCATGTATTTAGACCTGAACTCTTCCGGGAAAGGTTTAAAAGGTGTTTATGCCCCATACCCGCTGGAAACATATGTGAAAGGGATTAATATTATTCCAGACAAGAGAGCCGATTTTATCGCTAAAACCAATGGCGCCCGCAGCTTCCCATGGCGGGTGGCAGTGATAAGCGAAGAGGATAAGGACCTGCTGAATTGTGATATTATCCAGATACTGGCTTCTCCCAGCCGTCTTCAGGATATCTCATGGATAAAAGTCGGCCAGGTCTCCTGGGACTGGTGGAGCAATATGAATATCTCACATGTTGATTTCAGGGCAGGAATGAATACAGCTTCATACAAGTATTTTATCGATTTTGCCTCAAGCTATAAAATCCCTTATATCATCCTCGACGGAGGATGGAACACAAGAGGCGATCTTACCAGGGCAAAGCCTGAGATAAATCTTGAGGAGCTGGTTGCATATGGAAATCAAAAGAATGTAGGATTATTTGTATGGGCCTCATGGCAGGATATTCTTGCACAGAAAGAAAAAGCATTCCCATTTTATAATAAAGTGGGCATTAAAGGAATGAAGATTGATTTTATTGACCGTGATGACCAGGTTGCAGTTACCTCAACATATGAAATAGCAAAGCTGGCAGCGGAAAATAAACTGCTCGTTGACTATCATGGTGTTTTTAAGCCAACAGGTCTTCAGCGAACATATCCTAATGTAGTTGGCTATGAAGGTGTTAAAGGGATGGAAAATGTGAAGTGGGCGAATGAAGATGTTCCGCGTTATGACGTTACCCTTCCGTTTGTCAGAAACCTGGCCGGTCCGATGGATTATACTCCCGGCGCCATG
>Ga0315293_10004897_pt1 | contig 12647 bp, 16 predicted proteins | sample YL17G13_20_MG_FD_203071 | JGI IMG/M metagenome (GOLD analysis project Ga0315293, IMG submission 203071) | Sediment microbial communities from Yellowstone Lake, YNP, Wyoming, USA - YL17G13_20 | ecosystem: Environmental > Aquatic > Freshwater > Lake > Sediment | place: USA: Wyoming | collected... | reverse complement strand
CACCAACTCCACCGCGTATTAAAGGGAGCCAATCGTCATTTAGGCAGACGAATACCTGCCCAGTAAGGGTATTATCCCACATCTGTCCGCTTTCGGGGCTTACTGGGGCTGTAGCGGCGGCGATAAACATTGATTCAGACATTAAAATGCTCCTGCGATAAGCGGATAAAAATCGTCTCCTATAAAAATATACATAGCAACATCATTATCATCAATATCGGTTTTTACCCATATCTGACCCGTCTTTTGATTTACAATCGACGGTTTTGCTGACTGACGAATAACCGTATATATTAAAACTGCCATATTATATATTCCGCTCTAATTTAACGCTTCGCAATATAACCGCTTCAACTTTATCGGCAATCTTTTTCAAATCCATTTCATTACTGATATTATTTCCGGTTACGTTTACGGTTATTCCAAAATTGCTATTGGAATTTCTTGAATTATTTATCATGCTCGCAGTCTCGCCCGCTCGATACACATTTGAACCACGAGGAAGATTGACCAATTCCGGTCCCTGTTCGCCCACGAGTGCGAGACCGCCGCCAAAGTTCATTACGCCGGATGCGAATTTCTGGGCTTGGATTTTGGCGATTTCGATGCCGCCGGCAATAGCTACCAAGGCGCCGGTTATAAAACCCAAAATTCCACCTTGGGCAAACGCTTTTGTCACGCCGAGGGCTGTATTAACGACTGCCTCCGCTATAAGAAACGGTTTTAATGCTTCCCGTCTTTTTTTTTCTTCTTTTGCGGCCGCATCTCTTAAATTTCTCTCGGTATCGGAACGGTTCTGTTCTAATGCCTGTAATTGTTGAGCTTTTTCCGTTTCGTCAGTTACATTCGCTAATATCCACGCTTTTTTTGCATTGTAATCCGCTTCGTTAGCGGCGAGGTCGCTTTGTAATTTGTTTTGGGTTTGAATATTTCCCAACTCGACAGCACTTGTTGCTGTTGAAGTTAATAAATTAAGAGCGGCCATTCTTCTTGTGGTCATTTCATCAGCCCGTGCCTGCATAATTTTTCTGATAGCTGCATCCTGTGCATCTAATTCCATTAAATCAGATATTTCAGTTCCAATAAGTTTTTTATTACCGGCGGCTTCTTCTATATTTTGTTTTATTTTTTCTTTATGAATTTTCTCTCTCGTTTTTTGAATTGATTCTTCAAAATTCTCGATACGAGCATATAATTGCTTTTTAGACATCAATATAGTTTTATCGTCTTCAAGTTCTGATTTTTTCCCCTGTTCACGAGCCGATAATATAGATTTCATACGAATTATTTCGGCATCAAGAGCGGTCATCAGTTGTTGTTTTGTTTTTATCATCTGTAATTGAGATTCTTTCCATTTAAAATATGCGTCGGCGGCGGTTTCGACTATTAAAATTAGTCCTGTGATGGCCGCTCCGACTGCCAAAACAGGATTCGCCGCCATTGTAGCCCATAATATTTTGAAACCCGTATTTAACATTGTAAGATTTTTCGCAAGTTGCGGCAAATACCCGATAAATAAAAGCATAGACCCGCCCAAACCCGTTATAGCGGCCGCCAAGAGCATTAAAGATGTCAATAAATATTTTGTCGTCGATGATAGGCTATTAAACCAGATGACTATATTTTTAATTGAGTTTGCAACAGATTGAATTGTCGGTAAAATATTTTCTGCCATTACGATGAATAAACCCCGGAAACCTTCCTTTACGGCGAGCATTTCGTCGCCGAATTTTTTGAATGCCTGTGCGGAAGAAGTTCCCATCACGATGCCAAGCTTTTGCGCTTCATCGCCCAATGCTTTTATGCCCTCACTGCCATTATTAAGCATTGGTATCATATCCGTGCCCGCACGCCCGAATAGTTTTAATGCAATATTTGTTTTTTCAACGCCATCCGGCATTTTTTGAAATTTGTCAGCGACCTCTTTAAGTAACGCATCGGCAGATTTTATAATGCCGTTATTGTCTTTTGTAGATATTCCCAGCGATCGGAATTCTTTATCGGCAGTCTCTACGTTTTTAGCCAGAAATTTCAATCCGTTGGAAAGCGAATCAAACGAAACTCCGTCCTGTTCAGCTGCATATTTTAGTTTTGATAAATCATCTGTGGCAATACCGGATTTTTTAGACAACGAAATCAATTCGTCGGCATATTGCGTTGTCGATATCACCGCCGCAGTAAAAGCGGCCACAATAGCCGTAGACGCCCCGAGTAAAGCCGTGCCGAGTTTCTTCGCCGATTCAATAAGATTTTTATTTTCGCTTTCTACTTCCTTAATCTTATTTATACCTGCATCGAAGCCGGCGGCATCAACTTTCGCACCTATTAAAACAAATAATTCTCCGATGTCTGAAATTGTAGTTACCTCCGTCTATTATTTTATTACCGTCGCCTGACCCGTTCGTCTTTTCTTAATTATCTTAAAACCCATACCCCTTACAATTTTTTCCTCTGTCTTTTTAGTTATAGTTTTTGAGATAGGAACATCGCCAACGACTGTATTCTGATTTATTTCAAATCCGTGCAAGGCCTTCTCATATTCGATTATGTCCTGTTTTTGTTTAATAACTTCTTCATTAACGATGTTAATCCAGCCCAATGATTTGTGAAGTAAATCCTCAATTGTATAAGCCGGTAAAAAGTTTGAAATATTTATTAAGGTTGAGAGAAGTTCAGAATCTATATCGCTTTTTCGATGGCAATCTTCAACCTTTTCGCGTTTTTTAGTATTGCTTTTATATCATTATTCTCTAAAACTAACGCCAGAAGTTCAAGAAGTTTTTCAAAATTGAAATTATTTTTTATAAATTCCGTGTCGGGCTCACTGAGGAGTATCGATTCAATAATTGTTATCTGTTCGTCGGTTAAAACTTCCGCCACATTAATAATATCTTGCAGATTGTTGGTTTCTTTATTCCCAATAAACTGTTTTTTTATTTCGTCAATTTTGCCGGAAATATTAATAACATATTTGACTATCCTCAAAATCTGCCCTTCGCCTAATTTTCCGATAAGATATTTTTTGTCGGCAAGTTTGAAAACTGTTTTATCTTCTTCGGAAAGTAATACATCAATCTTATTTTCTTCCACTTTTACCTCCATTTTGCAACGGAAGAGGCAGGTATTCCCCTGCCCCTTCCACTATTTTTTTTTATTACGCATCAATTGTGAATTGCCCGATAAATGGTGCCGCAAGTGCATTACCGGCCATATCTTCCAGTCCAGTCGTTACAATCAACTGGTATGTAGAAGATGCAACCCAAGCTATTGTCGGAGTAAACGTAATCGTTTTAGCAACTCCGCTATAAACAATCGTCCCCGCTTTTAGTGAGGCGGACGCCGGTGTCGTAGTGTCTATAATTGAAATTGTATTGCCATAAACGAGAGTATTCTCGTTAATCTTGTTGGTTTCCGTTATAGTCAATACCAACGCTGTCGATGTCGTCTTAACCGCCCACGTTGCGCTGTCGATAGGCGTTGTCATCGCTATGGTCGGAGGCGTGGTATCGGTAGAGGTATCCTCGACTATTCCAAACCGCTCGCCTTCAGCTTTTGAAGTGTCCTCTAAAACCGTAAATTCAGCCTCGACAAGGGCTACCGCGCCTTTTTTATAAGCATGCGAACCCGTACCCGTATAAACTGCTTTGTAAAACGTATATTTCCGAGTTCCGCCGCTCACACCATCGCCGTTGATGTAAAGTGTCAAATATTGGGTATCTGAATCCGCACCGATTGAAAGCTTAGTCGTAACCAACTGGCCGGCCGCCTGTCCCATTGCTAACCGTAAATTTTCAAGTGAAGCTTCAGCCATCGAGAGTTTGACCGTCATTTTTTTGCCAGTCAATGCAATTATTACCGGACCGAGAAAACAATCCGCCGATATTTCTTTCATTTCCTTCGCATCGGAAATAGCTACTCCACCTTCCAGTGCTCCAAGATCCGTTCCGCTTCCTTCTGCTACTCCATACGCTGCAACTATCATCGTTGCATTTTTGACAATAATGTTGTCAACTGTTCCTGCCATAAATTTACCCTCCTATTAGACTATTTTTCGCTTGTAAGCGAATTTGAAATTCATCGGTAAAATAAAAACTTTTGTTTCCGTGTCGTTTATATAGTTATCCGTGCCTGTGTGAAGTCCCGAATAAATATAATATTCACTACTTGAAATTTTTGTCGTTGTGCTATTATTCAAATCGTCGCTTATTGATAATAATTTTTTTAATCTATTCGCAATTTTTCTGCAAGTCGTGCCTGCCGTCGTAAAAATATTAAACTGAAAATTATCGGTTTCTATAATGTCCTCGTAATTGATTGCGTTCGTATTGACCTCATAGACGATGAAAGGCGGCACGATTTCCGGCTCAGCCCGCATTAAAAAGAGTTTATATTTATTCGCAATATTTCCGCCGAGTAAATCCATTAAAGTTTTATCAGCGATTAAATGTTTTGTAATATCGTTTTCAATCATTTTATACTCGCAACTGCATCCTTTAAATTGTCTTTGAATTTACTCATATTCCGAGCCAATGCTGGGCGAAGGAAAGGTCTTTCTTCAAGATTGCGCCCGGGATAGCCGAATTCCAATGCTGGCGCATATCTAACCGAATCCCGAACTCCCACTTTGCCCGTGATTTCTTGTCCCTGAATCAGTTTAGGTAGTTCAATCACAACATTGTCTCGGAGATTTCCGGTCTGCACATACGGAGGTTCGCCCGGAGAAGAATGATATTTTCCACTTGCTCCGCCTTTCATTGATTTCTTGACATCCGCCTCAACTTGTAAGGAAGTTTCAACGACCACCTTATAAATAGCATTATCTATTTTAGTTTTTATATTCTGTAAATTAGATAAAACTTTTTCAATGCCTTCCATATTAAAATATAATCCTCTTGAATTGGTCTATCTGCAATAAAAGATTTTTAGGCAGAGTTTCTTTTATAATTATTGTGTTTTCTTTCCAAAGTCCCTGCGCAACAATCATTCGCTTTTTCGTCATCTGAAAATCTATAATGTCCATACAGAGAACTTTCAGATCGTCGGGAATAGTTGTATATCCCGCAGTATACGTAACCCGAATATTCCGAGTGTCTTTACTCCATATACCAAATGCACAATCGAGCCGTCCCGTATCGAGGTCAACATAATAATCGGTATCTTCCGTCATAGCATAAGCAGTTGTTTTAGAATACCGGTCATAAAAAGATAATGCGGCAATAGAAGTTATCGGAAATTGTTTTAACCACATCTTAGTTCGACCGTTGCCGTCATATTCTTCATCGGTATATGTCGCTGAATGAAATGAGCGGTCGCATTCCCTTTCCAGAAAAGAACTCGTTCCGTTAATATACCTTTCGAGTTTTGAATTGTTTGAACCGTAAATAATTTGTTGATTGGCAATTAAAAGGCAGTCGGTAGATTCTTTAATTGTTAAATCCGCCGAATCGGAAGAAGAAAGCCCCTGAACATTGGCAACCCAACCCTTTGCAAGCCCATTTATTGCTATTACCAATTCGCCGAGAGTGTTTTTATCAGCATCGGCAAAAGTAAGCGTTGAAGTTCCGGCATTTGTCCCGCCGGTTACAATTAAAATAATTGTCGTCGCAGTAACTTGAAAAGTTGCACCGGTCGCATCCGCAGAAGAATTATATAAAGACAAAAATGGAGTCTGTATATTCGCTCCTGCAATTTCAAGATAGTTTTTTAATTCTTCAACCGTAACTAAGGCGTTCGCATTCAACATTTTTTAATCCTTGTAAGGATAAGCGGAAGGATAGAGGAAAAAGTGGTAACCCAAAACTCCACCCTCCCGCCGTCATTGAACTTTATCTGTAAATAAAATTTGCATTCACATTGCTTGTTACAGAAGATTTCTTTATCGCTACATCGGTAACACGTATTCTATAATCACTGCTTAGAGCGGAAATACCAAGCGGATAATACGAACCAAAAGCATTATTTGGCAAAACAAACGTCGCTATTGCTGTTCCACCAAGTGTTGCAGTTGTGGAAGAACCAGCATTATTGTAAATAGTAATCGTCTGCGCTATTGTAGAATCATAAACAGTATTCGATGAAACCGAAAGAACAAGATATCCGACATCAATGTGTCCGGAGATATTCGGATATGCGCCGAGATAGTAGTTGACTGACGAGCCGACCACGTCAAACGTAGTTACAGCCACCGTATAAGGTGTTCCACCCGCAAATACTTTCGGAATAAATCCGATTGATATCACAGCAAACAACATTAAAACTGCTAAAAATTTTTTCATTGTCTTTCCTCCTTTACTTTCTTTTTGTTTGACGGAATTTTTAACATCTTGTTATTTTGTTCGACTAACTTCTTACCACGACAACCGGATTCCGTCTTTCTAACCGAGTCATCGTGATAAGAAGTAGTTTTTTTCATATTCCCTTTTCTCAATTATTTATAAACGTTAAGTCCACGCGTGAACGCTGCCGGTACCGCAATTATAAATCCTTTTCGGAGATTGAATCTGAACCCGAGAAGGCTCTGTAAGAAAGCGTTTATCGTCGGAGTAGGATTCGGTGCAACAACCGAGTTAGACATTTCAACTGTCATATTCGGATATTTTGAATGGCTGAGCAACCACGCATTCGCCATATCGGCATAATAGATTGAAGTCTTCGATGCGGTCGTGCCCGCGCCCGCAATCTGGTCGGTCAAGAAGAACGATTTGCCGAGCAGAGATGTCGGCACGCCATTAACCAGAGAACCGAAAAGCGTATTGCCATCGTCGTTTTTCAGTTTCATCAGGATGCCTAAGCAAGCCCTGTTGAAATACCAAGCCGCATTCTGGTGGTATGCTTCGACGGTCTGGCTATTCTGCAAGTCGATGATGTCTTCATCGGTAACCGGTTTCGTAAACGTTGTACTATTTGTTCCGGTTATCGTTTTAATGCCACCGGGTAAATCTCCCCCAGCAGTATTTTCGAGAATTGCGGCATCCAGTGCCTGACCGGCCTTGAGGCCGATTCTGTTCTGCCAGAACGGAGTCATATCAATCTGCTCGTCCTGGAGTTGCTCTTGTGTCACGAGTAGAGCGGCGACTATTTTGCCGAGTTGAGGCGTGATTTTTCCGAGCACGGGCGTTTGAAGAGTAACTCCGCCGGCTTCCGCAACAAAAGCGACTGATACATCAGTCGAGATATTGGGGATGTCGGTTTTGTTAGTCGCCATACTTAAAGGCGTGCATTTCCCCGCGACGATACTCGAATTGAGCATTGTCTCAATAATTTTCGGTAAGAACATCGTCGGCACAACAGCGGCGCCCTCAGTGGCTTCCGTTATTGTTTTGAATTCCCTTGCCATTCCTGCGTGATCGCCGTTTTTGACCATCCTTAAAAACTTGTGCATATCATACGGCTTGATTTTTACTTCTTCGTCTTTAATCGGAAGAAGTGCGGCGACTCTTTTCTGCTCTTCTAATACCGCAAATTTCGCCGTAAAGTCTGCAACAACTTTTTCAAGTTCCGCTTTTTTAATTCCATCATTCGGCATTGCGGCTAAACTCGCTTTAATCCCCTGAAGTTCCTCAAACACTTTTGCAACTTCTTCCTGCAATGTCAAGTCTGCCATACAATTTCCCTCCTATTTTAATTTAGACGGTTAATTTTTTAACCATCTGCTTTATTTCATTGATACTTTTTTCAAATTCAAATATATCTTTTCGAGTTAATACCTCCTTGATATGCTGACTGCAATTTTTGCCAGTGCATAAATTTAATCCTTTCGTTTTTAATTCTTGAAGTTGAGATTGTTCGAGTCCGGGCAATAATGCTTTTACATATTCGAGCGATGTTAAAACTTTTTCGTATGCGGAACCCAACGCATTCGGGTCTGCACCTATTCCCACAATTGAGATGTCGCAGATAACTGCGTAAGTTAAATGATTGGGATTATCTTTGTCCTCGTGATACCACCATCCGCCAATTGAAAACGCTTTTGCGTGCCCTTCGAGATATACTGTCCGTGCGTGTTTAATTAAAGGAAAATCCGAATTTGAAAATATGCCTTTGACATATAATCCTTTTTCATCTTCCTTAACAATTACAAAACTTCCCGCAACGTGGTCAATGCTATTTTCGTGGTCAATAAGCATTACAGGATTATTAAGATAGTCAGCCAATTCATAAACATAATTTCTTAATGCGGCGAATACTGTCGGTGTGTCTCCGTATCTATCTTTTTTATTTTTAGTGTTTGCATATCCCTCGATAACAATATTTCCCTTTTCATCTTTGGTTATTTTACATTCCACTATTTCAAAAGTTTTATACGATTTGTTTATTTCATTATAATTTTTTTCGTGTTCTTTTACCCACGCCTGTGCTTCAGTGATAGTCCGTTTATCTTTGTCAAATAAATAACTCTGAATTGTCATAACAGAAGGGTCTGATTTTAATTTTCCTTGAATACTTTTTATTCCTTTCGCTTCTGACAACCAAACTGTCCAAAATGATTCATCAATAAATAATGCTGGGTCTTTTATTCTTATGCGGATATAATTTTCGGTTTCTTCTACTGGCATATTATTTCTCCTTTATTAGCCCTCAAATTTTGGCGTTTGCCACTGCGTTAAAAGTATATAAAAATGTTGTGCATCTTTTTCCACATCAGGATTGGCGTCTCTATAATTTCCACCGTGCCCAATTATTATATGACAATTTAATGTTGATTTGCTTTCACATAGTGTTATCAGATTTTCCGGCTCTAACTCCAATTCAGGATTTGTATGAAAAGGTTGCTTGTGATGAACCTCAACTTTCTTTTTACTCCCGCAGCACGCACAAGTCGGATTTGCCTGTAAGAATTTTTTACGGACACTTTCCCACTTCGGCGACCTTTTACTTCCTTTTGTTTTTAACTTTACATCAACTAAAATTATTTTTTCAGACATAATTTATCTTCCTATTTCCACAATATTGTTATATCTGCCGGAGTTGCCCCAGAAGTAATATAAGTCAATCCAGTTGAAAATTCAGCATCAGGAAAAACATTCAATCCATCTGTTGCTGTATATATCGTTCCGAGTTTCTTTCCTGCAACTGAAGTATTATCATAAACAACAACAGAAGAGCCGACGCCTGCTGTATTTACAACTATACCGTGAAATACTCCGGAACCTGTAATAAGAGTTCCAGTTTCATTTGAAGGAGTATTGGAAGAAAGCCAACTTGTGTAATTTAAGATACTATTTATTCTACCATTCATCTCTGCAATAACTGTGCTGGTGTTTTGTGTGTAATTCATTACGTTGAATATTCGGCCGTTCATATCCGCAATAATTGTAGATGTGTTATTAGTGTAAGTTGATATATTATCAGTATTTGTTTTTACGACGGCAGTTAATGTGCTTGTTGCTCGTGTATAATCTGAAATATGCGAACTTGAAGAAACTGAAACGCATAAAGTTCCTTTCGCGCTCTCTGAACAAGTTCTTAATCTATCCCAAGTCACACCATTAAATCCCCAATTTTCTGAGGTTGAAATAACTCCGACTAACGCATTTGATATTCCATCAGAAGCAGATGCAACAACAATCGGCATTGCCGACGCACCAGTTGAACCCTTAAAAAAAACAGGAATACCTGATTTTGTTGAGACAGATGGCACACCTTCCGTCGTTAAATTTAATGCGAAATTGCCATCCATTATTTTTACTGCTGGCGTTGAACCAAGTAAAGTGAAAAGATTAGCATTCGGATAATCGGTTGGAAAATTTTGAACATTCGTTGGCACCGTGCCTAAAATGCTTACCGCCCCAGATGATAAAGACACTGCTGGCGTTCCTCTTTTGATAGGATAACTTTCCGCTGTTAAAATATTCGCCACAAAAATAAACATTACGCCTAAAAATAACTTTTTCATTGTGCCTCCGTTCTTTATCTGTATTTTATTAATAATCTTATATCAATATTATTAGTTGTTCCTGCAATAAATGGCTGATATATCGACATCGTGTATGTGTTCAATTCTTCTGTATGTTCAAAAATATATTCCGACTCCGTTTCGGGTAATTTGAAATAATTTGTAGTATATGTTATCATCGGCATATCCGTGCTTGTCCAATTTACAAATGCCTCCATCGTTGAATATTTAACAACATATACTTCGTTTGATGTATGATTAAAAGTAATAGAATTAACTCCACTCGATTTGACAACATAATAATCATACTCTGTCCCGCCAGCCGAAAATAAAAAACTTATTCCTAAAAACATAGTTGCTATACATAATAACTTTTTCATAAAAATCCTCCTCAATCTTTTTCTATTACAGAAAATAATTTATTCTTAAAATATGTTATCCAATAATTTCTGTTATCATTTGTTTTCCTATGGCATTTTTCACATAAAGTTATTAGATTTTTAGGGTCGCAATTTTTTTTATCATAATCTATGTGATGAACAGGATAACCATCTTTGCTACATAGTTGACAAATATAATGGTCTCGCTCCCTGATACTTTTTTTTAATGTCTCTGTCCATTCAACAGAATAAGGCTCATAAGATAAACCACCTTTCCAAAAATAATTTTTTTCTCCCGCATATTTACCTTTCATTGCTAATCTTATATTTTCCCTACCTTGTTTCGACATAGGTTTATATTTCCTACCCAAATGTTTTAACCTCATATTTATTTTAGTTGCTTCTGGTGTTACATAACCTTTGTGTGCATCACTCATATTTTTTTTACTTATATCTGAATGTTTCCTACCTAAATTAAATTTTCTTCCTACACCATATTTATTGCCTTTTTGAAACAAAAATTTTGCCATATTATTCTTTATCACTAAAACTTGGGAAAATCGAACATCTACAATTTATCGATTCTTCCGGTGCGTCTATTTCACCCGGAGCGGGACCGCTTCCGCCTTCAAGCACAAAATCCTCGTCCAATTCAATCGCTCCAGCGTCGTCATAATCTTTCCCAGCCTTGATATGGCTTTCCCTAACAAGTTCATCGCCGGCCGTCAACCAACCTTTTTTTGCATTCACTCCCGCCTGTTTATAAACTTCGAGATTAGCCGCATTCGAGGCTGATATTGTTTCCGTGCGGGCAATTGCATTTGTGCGGTAATCACGGGCTTGATTATAGATCTCTGCGACACGCTCGGATAACTGAGGTATAGTTTCTTTTTCGGCTATGCCTTCGGATAAAGTTGTCCTCAGTTTTTTAATTGTTGTTTTATTTATTTCAGTTGAAGAATTCAAGCCCCTTGTTTTAATCCAAGTTATAACAGATTCGCTTGACATATCAAAACTAATATCAAAATTAAAATTGTCGATTTCTTCAATTGCCTGCTGTTTCATTATGTTTGTAAGTGTTGGCGTCAAACTTTTATTGAGTGTTGCAATTTCCTTGTCCATATTAAATAAATCTTCGTCTTTGAATTTTTTGCTCAGTGATTTCAGTCCTGAAAGATTATCCTGAACAATAGATTCTTGCTTGCTAAAATATCTTTTCAGAATTGGCTTGATTCTATTTTCCTGCTTGTCTGTCAATTTTATAAATCGTTTCCATTTCAAATCTTTTTGTGTATCGGTTAATTTGTTTAATACTTTCGCTCTCTTCACTGGTTCGACAGATTCAGCGGGAGCGGTTTCTTCGGCAGAACTTTCAACCGGAGTTAAACTAAAAGGAATAAATCCGACGTCGCCGCCCGTTATCCCTTTAATAGGCAAGTCAAGTTTTTCCGCAATAGTATTATATGGCACGCCCATAGCAAAAAACTCTTTTGCGTTTTTAAGTTTATTCTCTAATGCCTCTTTGAGTATGGTGACGCTTGACAAATCAAATTCGAGAAATAGTCCTTTTGAATCCTTAAACTTTGAAACATATTTTTCATTCAGACCACTTTCTATTTTTTTTATTATTGGAAGATTTCCGTTTTGCCAATAAAATTTTTCCTGTATTTCGGCATTTGCATAATTTGCATATTCGTAAATTCCGATAACCGCAGGCGGGACTTTGTAAACAGCGAGAATTTCTTCTCTTGATAATTTGCGTTGCTCAAGATATTCCATATCTTTTGGACTTAATCCTATCTTGTCCATTTTTATGCCGCCAAAAAGCAGTGCCGTCTTTTCGCCATATGCACCTTGATAACGCTGATTCCAACTTTCAATCGCTTCTTTCCTTTTGGCTGGGTCATTAAAAACAGAACTATCAGTTGTTAAAATTACATCCAAACTACAACCATTTTTTATTTTGGAAAAATTCCATAATGCAGATTGTTTATCTGTTTTATATGCAAGAGCGGCCGCCGATAGCGGACTCAACCCGAGAACATAACCATTTAATCCGGGATTGTAATATTTTATATGGAGCATTTTATCGGGGACAATCGGAAGTTTTGCACCGTCCACTTCATAATCATATTTTGAAATAGGATTTCTTGAATCTGAATTTTTAATTAGAGTTATCAAAGCCGGCATATACGGCAAAAGTTCTTTTGGCCCGCGAGAGTCACTGTCGATTATCCCTGTATAAGAATTTCCGGAAAGTTCTAAACTGCCAACTATCCACTCAATTAAATCATACAGTGTCATATTATTATTGACAAAATTTAATGAGTCGAGAATTGCATGCTCTTTTACTTCTTCTTTATTTTCGCTTT
>Ga0315293_10004896_pt1 | contig 12653 bp, 15 predicted proteins | sample YL17G13_20_MG_FD_203071 | JGI IMG/M metagenome (GOLD analysis project Ga0315293, IMG submission 203071) | Sediment microbial communities from Yellowstone Lake, YNP, Wyoming, USA - YL17G13_20 | ecosystem: Environmental > Aquatic > Freshwater > Lake > Sediment | place: USA: Wyoming | collected... | reverse complement strand
CCCGGTTATTACCGTTCGTGATGGAAGCGAATGTACGCGCGCTGAAGTCGCGCCTGCCTGATGCCCCCGTACTGGAGCGTTACGCCGAAATTGCGCACATCCTGACCGAGAATGCCCTGGCAAGAGCTGAGGATGGGATCAAGTGGGTGCATCATCTGATCCGTGCGGTTAGCATTCCCCCCTTGTCAGAATATAGTCTGACCGCCGACGCTTATCCAGCCATCCTCGAAGCGGCCAAGAAGTCGAGTAGTATGAAAGGAAATCCGGTCGAGCTGACCGAGCAAGAGTTGGTGGGAATTCTGGAACAAGCCTGTTAGACGAAGTCCCAGGTCCCTTCAAGGAACCGGGCGCTTGCTCTCTATATTCCCTGATACTTCGAGTCGTCCAATTCTTTCTTGAGTTTCTCTTCTTCCGAAATTTCTGGCACTTGTCCCTCGGCCTGTTCCAACTCTGCCCGCTCGGCCTCTCGCAATTTCACCAGCGGCTGGACGCGTACCGCGTTCATCTTTCTGCAATACGGACAACGGGCCAATTTTGAGAACCCCAGATCCATGCTGAATAAAGGCAGCGCAAAAGGACGCTTGCACTTCGGGCAGATACTTCCGCCACGCAAGCCATATTTGCGCTCCGCGCCGAGCGGCAGTTCATCGCGTTTGCCGCGCCCAATCAGCATCGGAACAGCAACCGACAAAAGGATAGCGCCGAAGACTACCACAATCAGCGGGATGGCGATCTTGCCAGCAGCCTGCCAGCCCTCGTCAGCGCTGACGAAGTTGGCCGTAACCACTCTGGAGCGATATTCACGCCCATCTGCTGCGTAACCGATGGCATACATCTCATGCAGGCCGAGGGGATAATTATCTGTGATGAACTGTAATCTGAATGGCGCTTCGGCGTCCTCGGCAATTTTTGTCTCGTCAATGTAAAACTCCACCCGCACCAGGTCGTCCGGGCCGCTGACTTTCATCGAAAACGAACCCTGGATGTCGCCGGTGCCAGAGGAGTAGCCAAAGTCGCGCGAGAAGGAGAGGGTCAGTTCCTCGGTCTGGGCGGAAACAATGGTTACAATAAGAAGACTCAAGGTAGCAGCAATCAGCAGGGCAACATTTATCTTTTTTGTAATTTCCTTGTGCTCCTTTGTGTTTGGCTTTCGGTCTGCCGTTTCTATTTCCATCGCGTGAGAATGGACTCCCGCTGAAAGAAGCGCGTCGCCAGATAGACCAGCAGCGCGTCCAGCGCCAGCATGATGACCGCGACGACCGAAATCACCTGCTTATTCAAGACAAACAATCCGGCCATCTGACCGAAGAATCCGGCCAGCACCGGCACGATGATGACCATCGAGACCTGTTCTGCCACGCGCGGGTCGCTGACGCGAGACGAGATCATCAGAGAAAATGTTACCGCCATCACTGCCAATAATGGCCCGACAATGAAAATGGCGATCAGCCAGCGAGCATCCAGCAGCGCCGTCAAGAGCATCTTGTTCGCCACGATGAGCCACGAGCCGAGCGCGAATATCCCAAACGCGGCATAGGTTGCCAGGACGGCCGGTATGACAGCTGCCAGGCACTTGCCGATCAGCAGCTCGATCGTGGTGATGGGCGTCGCCAGGAGCGGCTCCAGGCTGCGGGTGGTCTTCTCACCCACGATGGAATAGGCCGCGATCGTTACCGGGATGGCCACCGGCACGATCATGAACAGCATCATGAATTCGCTGATCATGAACACCTGGAAGCATTCCGCGCCGTTCAGGCCTTGCGGGCACATGGATTGGGTCATCTCGGAAGGCAACTGACTGTCAATCGCTTCCCCCGTTCCCGTAGAGGCGTCCCGGGTGGCGAAGATGATGCCCAGCGGGAGGGCCGTCATCAGCAATGGCAGGAAAGCCACTGTGATGATGACCATGCGGTTCTTGAACACTTCGGCCCATTCTTTGCGAATGATGGTTTTGATCTTATTCATATTTACTCCCAACTGCAGCTCCCGGAGGCGTCCTTCGCGAAGCATCCCCGAAGGGGGCGCCACCGAGTATTGCGGCTTGAGCGAAATCTAAGCTGCCTTCACCAACTGCAAATAAACCTCTTCAAGTGAATGCCGCAACTCACCGACGAACTGGAGGTCCGCGCCCGCGCCGATCAATGTGCGGATAATATCCGGGTTATGGACTTCGGGATCGTCCAGGTTGACGAGCAGCTTGTTCTCGACGACCTTGACCTCGCGCACGAACAGCAACTTCCGCACGGCACCTGCCAGACCCTCGTCCGCGGCGCGCAAGTGGAAGACTACTTTCCGTCCGAAAACGGATGCGCGCAAGTTGGCGGGGGTGTCTACCACCAGCATACGGGTCTTGAACACGCCGACGCGGTCGCACAGGCGGTCGGCCTCGTCCAGGTTGTGAGTGCAAATGAAAATCGTTCGCCCTTCCTTCTTGAGTTCAGCGATGAACTCGCGCACGAGGTGGGACGCCTCCGGGTCCAGCCCGGCGGTCGGCTCGTCCAGGAAGAGGATGCGCGGCTCGTGAAGCAAGGCGCGTGCGATTGCCAGCTTCTGTTTCATGCCCTTCGAGAATGTCCCGGCGGAGTCGAAGCGCCGCTCCCACAGGCCGAGCATGCGCAGGTATTTCTCGACCTGCCTCTTGACATCCTGCACCTCGTACAGTTCAGCGAAAATCTGCATGTTGTATTCGGCGGACAGGTTATCGTACATGCCAGGCGTCTCGGTCAGCACGCCCACCGTGCGGCGGATGTCGGTATCCTGCTTGCCGAGGACAAAGCCGTTGACCGTCGCCGAGCCATCGGTCGGCCCGATGAGACTGGTCAACATGCGCACTGTGGTGGTCTTCCCGGCGCCGTTCGGACCGAGGCAGCCGAATACCTCACCCTCGCGCACGTCCAGGCTGAGGCCCTCGACAGCCAGCACTTCTTTGAAACGCTTGGTCAGGTTTTCTGTATGGATCATGTTTTCACTACAATGGACACAAGAGAGCACAAAGGTTCACCTGTCACTCCTTACTCTCGCTGATAACGGGTCTTCTCCAGGTTTTCCTGCGTCTCCTCGATTGGCTTGGGGTTGAACTCAAGTACCGGTGCAGCAGCAGGTTCAAGTTCCAGTTGCGGCTCCGGCTGGCGGAGTACGAAAATGATAATGATGCTCAGGACGGCAAAAAAACCAACCACACCTTCAATTGCATAAGCTGAAAGTCCCATGCTTGCCAGGTACACCAGCGCGCCATCCCAGGCTGCATGTGCGGCGACAGCCAGCCAGACCCACCATCCTTGCCTGCGGGCGAAGGTCTGCATCACCAGCAGCGAAAGAATGAGATGAACAGGAATGGCGAACAGGCGTTCCACCGCGCCGAGCAGGGTGTAGTGCCAGGGCAGCGACCAATATGCCTGAACCTGCTGCTGCGCCTGCGCCAGTTGTTCGGCAGGCACGAGCGTGGATAGATCCGCGCTGCGGGCAATGGCCATCTGGATAAAGGCGTACAGCACCAGCCCCCCCAGGATGATTGCCTCGAACCCTCCATGACCCGCGCCGGCCAACAGACCCCGGCCCCACGAGCGGGCGTCCCTGGCCCACCAGCGGTACATGCCGTAGCGGAAGAATTCCTCGAACAGCCCGGCGCTCAGGCCGAGGAAGATGATATTGAAGACCCGTTGGGCATCCTGTGACCAGTTCACCAGCGGTGTGCGGTTGAGGATGACAGTCGCCGCCCAATTGAAAGGAATGTGACCGATCTGCGAAAGAATGAACGTCGCCCCACCAATCCAGAACAGCTGCCAGCCCAGGTTGAATTTGCGCGTCAGGTAGATGGCCAGCCCGATGGGCATGGCAATCATCAGAAAGCCGTTGAAGAAGTGGGTGATGAAAAGGATGTCCATTCATCAATTTGTCATTGCGAGCGACCATCGGGAGCGAAGCAATCTCCATGCCACGAGGGGATTGCTTCGTCGCCCACCTGCACCTACAGCAAGTGCAAGTGTCGCTCCTCGCAATGACACCTTTCACAAGATTTTTTGCAGCATCCCAGCTACGGATTGATAAACGGGCGACTCATCGCCAAGATCCACCAGTGGCTTGCCGGAGAATTCAAAAGAAGTCAATTCGCTGTTGGCAGGGATGACACCCAGCAGCGGGATGCCTACTTTGTCAATAAATGCCCTCAATTCAGCAGGCGTGTCGCCGTTCAGACGGTTCAGGATGAGATAGGATTTTTCGATGTGGATATCGAGGTCCTGGCTCATGTCTGCAATCCGCTGCGCGGCGACCAGGCCGCGCTGAGTCGGGTCGCTGACAATGAGCAGGTGCTGCACATCCCGCGTCGTCCGGCGGGAGAGGTGCTCCATCCCGGCCTCGTTGTCAATCACCACGTATTCGTAATGGCGGCTGAGACCATCCACTACCTCGCGTAAATTGTGGTTGACCGCGCAATAACAGCCCGTCCCTTCGCCTCTCCCCATGGCGATCAAGTCGAAGCGGCTTCCCTCCGCCAGTGACGAGCGGATGTGGTATTCCAGATAATCGCGCTTGTTCACGCCTCCGGGCAGCGACCCCATCGCCGCGCCGCCCTGTACCAGCGACGATTTGACCTGCTGGAGCATATCCTCGCGGATGTCGCCAACCGTCCATTCCAGGTCGAGGCCGAGCACCATGTTGAGATTGCTCGATGGGTCTGCGTCAATGGCCAGGATGCTGCCGGTTTGATTCTGCGCCAGATACTTGATGACCATTCCAGCGACGGTGGTCTTGCCCACACCGCCTTTACCTGCAAGTGCGATGGTGGTTGTCATAACAATAAAATCTCCTATTCATCTCACCACAAAGGCACAAAGTACACAGAGTCTTCTTCGTGACCATAAAGAGAAATCTTCGTGAACTCTGTGACTTTGTAGTGGATTTATTTCGTGCCCCTTACTATAATTTCTGCCATCTTTCCCACCGCCTCTTTCAGCGACAGAACATGATCATACACTGGTATCCCAAGCCTATCCGCCTCCTGCACCTTCAAATCGGCTGGTAGAAAGCCCAGCACCGGTAGTCCGGGCGTCTCGGTTCCCAAGAATTTGGCTTCATCATCATTTCTCACTTTATTCCCTACCAGCCACAATTTCGTCAAACCAATGTCATTCGCCAGTTTCTTGATCTGCGCGGCGGTGCCCAGGCTGCGACGCGTCGGTTCGACCACCACCAGCATGGCGTCCACGAAATCCACAGTGGCGCGGCCGAGGTGCTCCACGCCAGCATACATGTCGAGCAGCAGAACGTCATCCTTACGGAAGAGCAGGTGCGTGAAAAGAGTCTTGAGCATGGCGGATTCAGGGCAGATGCAGCCGGAGCCGCCCATGTCCACGCTGCCCATTTCCAGCAGGCGAACGCCGCGATGTACCACGCTGAATCGCTCCGGGATATCATCCACGCGCGGGTTGAGGGTGAAGAATCCGCCCACCGTGCCGGGCTTGGCGCCGGTGCGCTCCTCGATGAGTTCATCCATCTCAGCGATGGGATGCAGTTGGGCGCGCAAATCATCCGGGAAGCCCAAAGCCCCCGCCAAGCACGGCGAGGGATCTGCGTCCACGGCCAGAACGTCGCGGCCCGCGTCCGCGTAGACCTGGGCCAACAGCGCAGTCAGAGTTGTCTTGCCAACGCCGCCTTTACCGGTAATCGCCAGTTTCATTATCGCCTTTGTTTCACATCCAAGAGCACAGAGACCACGGGGAATATTTGTTTCTTTCTTTGTTTCTTTCTCCGTGCTCTCCGTGTTCTCTGTGGTTTATTACACGCTCTGCACCTGATAAGTATACCCATCTTTTACCGATGTTCGGCTTTCGAGATAGTTCAACACATATTGGCCGCAGTTGCTGCCGATCTGGTTCTCTACCACCTCGCCCACGCTGACGATTACCTCGTAACCAGCCTCGACCAGCAAATGCGCCACGCCATTCCGGCTTTCGGGTTGTTTTGGGTCAATATACGAAACCAACCCATTCTTGACCGCCTGGCAGGTTGGGTTGATGGGGGTGATCTTTATCAGGTAGTGCGCCGGATCGAAATATCTTAAAAGGACATCCGGTTCAACAGGCATCCCCTTCGCCAGGGCAAAGTTGAGGGTGATCTTACGGTCGCCGGGACGGAGAAATTTCTCACCGTAAGCGGCCATCTGGTCGAAGTCCCATTTGCGCACTGGGATCAGTTGATCGCGCACTACCGTGTCGGTGGTGTGGATCGAGAACTGGAATTGGAAGCGTCCGTTTGCATACAGCCGGTCCTTGACCTCCATCAGCCGCTCGAAAAAAGCCTCCCTGCCATGCGGGGCTATCGTCGAGATGGACGGCATCAGCCCCGGCGCGTCGTAGCGGCGCGGCAGTTCCTCTAGCGCATCCAGCACGGCCATGTTCAGGGCTGGCTCGCCCATGCGCGCGAATTGGATTTTGAACTTCAAGGCGGGCACGCGTCCATCGGAGTACCAGCGGCGCACCATATGGTCAATCTGCGCCAGGATTTCCCCGGCCGACAGCTTGCCCTGGTACTGCCCGCCCGCGTCGCAGATCGCGCACTTCACCGGGCAGCCGAACAACGTGGACACCATCATGATCCAGCGTTCGTCGCGGCTGTAGGGCGGCTGCAGCGCCTCGACGAACTCGATCAGCCGCCCCTGGCCCATATCGGCCATGTAGACGGTGGCGATCTCGGATGTCCCGGTTACAGCGAACACCTTCATGAACCATTTCCTCTGACTTTTTCGTAAATTTGCATGGCAGACCGCAGGCCATCCCCAACGGCAATCGCCGTCTGGCGGAACGGGCTGTTGTGGACATCGCCAACAAAATAGAGTTTACCACTTTCGATGAGCGCGGGCGCCTGCATTTTGACATGTTCAGACAGGAAATCTGTCTGTGGTTCGCGTCCAATGGCAAAGAGCAAGTAATCAGTGACCAGTGAACAGTGACCAGTTGGATCGTTCGTCACGCACTCGACCACGAGCCGGTCGCCCGTTTCGTCGGCCTCCACCCCGCTGACGGTGGTCTCCGCCATATATGTGATCCGACGCGTTTCCTGCGCCCGTTCCCAGAGTAATGGCAAACAACTGGCGTCACTGCCGCGATTCAGGATGGTGACAGCATTCTTCTTTGCCAGATTCAATGCGTAGTCGAACGCCGCGTCCCCGGCGCCTATGACAACTACTTGTTTATAACGCGCCTCAAACAATGGATAAACTTCGCTAAAAACCCTTTTACGCAGCTGCGGTGGGATTTCGATGGGAATGGCCTTTGGTTTGGTGCCAGTGGCGATAATGACATAATGATATGGTTGGAGCGGAACTGGCGTGGTAACACAGGTCAGGTATCTTGTCCGCCCTTGGGTAGCAGGTATGGAAACCCGCCCTACCTCAACAGTGAACCAGTCATCTACAAAATCCAGCTTGACCACTTCCCCATAAGTCACCTTGACGTCGATATTTCGCATTTGCTTTTCGAACAATGCGATCAACTTTGGGCCGGGGATCCCGTTGGGAAAACCAGGGTAGTTTTCGACTAGGTTGGCATTGCGTAGCAACCCACCCACGCTGTCTTTTTCTAAAAGAACGGACGTGAGACCGAAGCGTTTGAGTTGGATAGCGGCGGTAAGACCAGCTGGCCCAGATCCAATGATTAGAATGTTGGTATTTATCATTTATTTTTGTTTGTTATGATGTTTGTTAGTTTGTGTTAATGGCTATGCGCAATTTCCTAAATTTCAACATCTTCGAAGGCCTCGAAAATTTCTTTGCATAGAACCGGCACGGCAAAGCCGTGCGAAAGATTGAGCAGCGTCGCGAGATGAAAGGCTTCCGTATAGGTCGCGGTACCGTCAATGGTAAAGAATACTTCGAAACCATGTGTAAAAGCCGAGCGCGCCGTTGTTTCGCAGCACAGATGGGCCATGACTCCAGTGATAACCACCTCCCCCACCCCACCGGCTCGCAAGTCAGCTTCGAGTGAAGTTCCGTGAAAAGCGTCGTACTGGCTCTTGCGCACGATCTTACTCTTCGAGACATCCAATCCGGCAGCGATCTTGCTCCCTGCCGCGTCCGGGCGGACCAGCTCGTGCCACCATTTCGCCATCAGGACGGCGTCTTCGGGCGTGTTGACATGGCTTGTATAAATAACAGGCCGTTCATAGGCATTAAAAACCTTTATAAGCGATTGGAGACCGGGCAGTATGGCTGGCGCGCTGGGTATAAAGGCGTGGGAGTCTGCGCGCAGGAAATAATCTTGCATATCCAGCACCAGCAGCGCAGCGCGCTCGGGATGAAAGCGGATGTTTTCGTGCCTGCGCCGAAATTCGCTGACTGAAACCAACATGCTTTGCGCTTTGGCATGGATGGTTTCGGACGTGAAGTAGGGTTCTTTTTGCATAGATAACCACATAATGACATCAAACGAGCAATTTCCTCGTCAACATGCTGCCGAGGATGGCGCACACGTCAGTCGGCAGGTAGTGGCTGGCCGAGGCGTCGAACAGAATCTGACAGGTGGGCGGGAAATCCTCTTCGCCAAGATGGTAAACAACGGCCAGCACGACGCGCGGAAGGATATGAAAGGCAAAGGCTGTGTCGCCGTAACCCAGTTTCATCCCATCCAGTTTGCTTGCGGCCCACTCGAAGGCGGTAAGATCATTGCCAAAACGCCGCGCCAGCTCCTGTCCAGTATAGCCCTGGAATGCCTGATTATAAAAACGACCATCCGGTAACTCGGCAAAGGCAATCCAGCGACCTTCAGGCGGAGTCCCATCCGCGGTATTCAGGTAATAGAGCAGGAGCGATTGAGTCGCCACGGGCAGGGAGAAGCCGGTTTGGGTGTCACAGGCCACGAGGTCCGGATACGAGACGTTTACTGTTCGACCAAAAAGGGGCAGGCTGAATCCACCTGTCCCTGCTCCATGAAATTCTACCCCGCTAAGAAACGCCAGGTTATGCATATTTTCCTTTTCAAGCAGCGCGAGGCGCAACTCATCGACGCGCCCGGTCAATTGCTGGTGCGAATCCGCCATACGATCTAGATTTCCACAGCCAGGCAAGTCAGCGTTTCAAGGATGCCAGGGATGGGCTGAATGACGGTTGCCAGGGTACGGCCCAAATCATTAACATCCTTCGATTCGACAATGGCAACTGCATCGTAGGGGCCAAATGTCATGTTGGCCTCTTTGACCTGTTCAATTTTTTTCAACTGGCGAACTACATCACGAACTTCGCCAGTACGAATGCTAATCAAAACGTATGCTTTCATAGTGGTATCCTTTTCGATCACTTTTCTTTGCGGCGCAAGAAAATTGACCAATAGACGGCAGCCACCAACAGGGCACCGCCAATGATATTCCCGATTGTGACCGGGATCAGGTTCCTGACGAGAAATGCGCTCCAGGTCAATTTCGAAAGCTCTATCCCATGCTCGGCAGCCGTGGCAACAAATTCCGGATCGAAAGCCTTGATGATCAGGCCGAATGGAACGAAGTACATATTGGCGACGCTGTGCTCAAAACCAGCCGCGACAAATGCCGCGATCGGGAAAATGATCGCGGAAATCTTATCCACGACACTGCGTGCGCTGAAGGTTAGCCAGACGGCCAGACAAACCAGCAAATTGCACAACACGCCGAGCGCCAGAGCCTGGACAAACCCCAGGTTCACTTTCCCCACAGCTATTTTTAAAGCCATCTCCCCCACCGCCCCACCACCAGCCGTATACTGCCTACCCAGGAAGACCAACACTGCCGTGCCAAACGAACCGATGAAATTGCCGACGTAAACAATGCCCCAGTTGCGGAGCAATGCCCGCGTGCTGACTTTTCCGGACGCCCAGGCCATGACGATAAGATTGTTGCCTGTAAACAACTCCGCCCCACCGACGACAACCAGGATCAAGCCCAGACAAAATACTAATCCACCGAGCAGACGCGAAACACCATAAGGCCAATCGGTAGCCGTACCTGCCCAAATAGTGGTGGCGAAGACCGCACCAAGAGCGATGAACGCGCCAGCCATGATAGACAAGGCAAACAGGGTTAGTGCAGGCGCTTCTGCTTTGCGCACGCCAACATATTCAGCGCGCGTAGCCATTTCCTGTGGAAGTAAAGCATCTATTCTCAATTCTTGCGACATACAAACGATTACCTCAACGAGAGTAGCTATACTCTCTCACACCTCTCCTGACGGCCTCGTGACGAAGGGACAGCAAATTCTGTTCCAGGTTAAGATTCTTTGCACACGCAAAATGCGCAAAATCCAGAACGGTTTCACTCCATAACGTACAGCTGGTCAATATTTCTTCGTCATTCAGCAATGCCAACTGGATCAGGCTTCCCAGCGAAATATCCGTGTCCTCGGCGGGAATCGCGTCACAATCCAGGCAGCCCTGGCAGCGACGTAAATCCTGGCCGGTTTCGGCAAGCACGACAGAGCGAAGAGAGGGAATTCGTGTGGGGGTCATTTCAAGTCATTTGCCTTTCAATCAAACCACATCAGGCATGATATATAACATAGACACCCAATGCCGTGAAGAGCACCGGGTGTCTTCCGGACACTACCATAACACAGGTTCAGGCCTTCGCCGGAGCAGTTTCTTTCGGCGCGGGTGGGACAAACCCCTTGGGCAGCAGGCCGGCCTCGGTCACGATGCGCGGCACGATTTCCTCCCAGCCGACCGCCATGATGTGGAAACCGTTCACACCCTGCTTGGTCTTGATCTTCTCGATCAATTCCAGCGTGATTTTCACGCCTTCCTCGGCCGCGCCATCCCCGGCAGCTTCCATCCGTTTCAACAACACATCCGGAACTGTCACACCCGGTACTTCTTCATTCATATACTTGGCGACTTTGACGCTCTTAAGCGGAGTGACACCGATCAGGATGTAAACTCTCCCTAAAATATCACGCTTGGCCATTTCGTTGAGCCAGTCATCCAGCCGGTCGGCGTCGTAGACCAGGTTGGTCTGGAAGAACTGCGCACCGGCATTGTATTTCTTATGCTCACGCAGGGCCTGGAATTTTGGCTCAGAAGTTAGCGGAGAAGCGGCAGATCCCAGGAAAAATTTGGGTGGAAATTTCATATCCCGGCCATCCAGGTACTTGCCTTCATCACGCATGCGCCGCAGGACCCATAGCATTTGCACCGCGTCTAGGTCAACAATATCCATGCGACCGCGCGGCTCGGGAGCCAGCTTCATGCTATCGCCGGAAAGGCACAAAATATTGCGCACGCCCAAAGCATTTGAACCGAGCACCTCGGCCTGTAAGCCGACGCGAGTGCGGTCGCGGGCTGCAATTTGCATGACTGGTTCGGCCCCACGTTGGACAGCAAATGCACTGCATGCCCACGAGGACATTCGCGGCGAGGCCGAGGGACAATCTGTGAAATTAACCGCCGTCACATAGGGCTTGACCAAATCAATATTACTGCCTAATTTGTTCGTGGAAACGGTCATCGGCGGGGCGACCTCGCACGTGACCACAAACTCACCCGCCTTCAATCGCCGTTCCAGTTCCGAGGCCGGTTCTGCGGACTTTTGGGCATGATATTCGGCATCGCCCTGCCACCAGTCCGGCTGACGGACCGGACGGAAGACCGAGCTCCAGTTCTCGGCGCGCTTCGCCGGGTCTGGCGAGAACAAGCCGGAGATGAATTTTCCGGTTCCGACCTTTTTCACCTGGCGAGCCACGTCACCCCACGTCTCCCCACCGGTCTTGCTCCAATCCAACGGTGGGAGAACTTCCAGGAGCATTTCCTGGCGTCCCATCTTGAAAGCCCGATCAAAGATCCGATACCAGATGCATGGGCGCGTCTCGTCCACATAGCAATGCTCCTTTGTGGAACCGCCGCATGGGCCGTTGCGTAAGCCTTTGGGACATTCCATCGGACAGATGAACGCCGTTTCCTGCAACAGGCAGTTCCCGCACATCCGGCAACCCCAAAGCGGCCCCTTTACAACAAGCTCCGTGGTTTCCAACAGCCGGTTGCCAAACGTATCGCGCTTGAAAGGCATGAAGGGCGGCTGCCAACGCCGTCCAGGAGTAAATACTGGCATAGAACACCTCCTCAACGATTGATCTTGGGCGGATGGCTCAAGCCACACGATGGCTCAAGCCACCCGCCGTGATGGTTTTACAGGGTCGGCAACAAGTACTCGTACGCGCTCAACGCAACTTTTGCGCCTTCACCGACTGCAACCAGCACTGCTCGGCAAAAGTATCAGTGACATCACCGGCTGCGAAGATGCCAGGCACGTTCGTGCGGTTGGCGCAGTCTACGACGATGCGGCCGCGCTCGTCCAGCTTGACCAGGTCGGCGACCATTTGCGACATGGGCATGAGCGCCATTTCGACGAACATCCCATCAGCCGACACTTCTACTCATGTTATTCGATGGTTACTTATGTTAATAAGCAGATTTGACCGTTTCCACATCCACTTCGGGCGGCTTTACGTCTTCCGGCGCTTCAGGGATGAAACCTTGCGCCATCATCATCTGTGTTAACTGGCGAGAGCGCTGGATGATCTTAGTGGCGTTTTCGAATTCCTCTTCATAAGTAACCGGCTTGAGAGCTAAACCTTGCTCAATGGCCTTCATCGCTACAGCCGCCGCCTCGCGTGGAAATACTTCCCAATCATCCATCGT
>Ga0315293_10004895_pt1 | contig 12653 bp, 17 predicted proteins | sample YL17G13_20_MG_FD_203071 | JGI IMG/M metagenome (GOLD analysis project Ga0315293, IMG submission 203071) | Sediment microbial communities from Yellowstone Lake, YNP, Wyoming, USA - YL17G13_20 | ecosystem: Environmental > Aquatic > Freshwater > Lake > Sediment | place: USA: Wyoming | collected... | reverse complement strand
GCCGGGCGCTCCCTAGCCCCGCAGAAACCAGTACAGGGGCACGAGCCGTTCCCAGGCGTCCCAGAGGAGGGCGACCAGGTCGCGGCTGGAGAGGGTCGGATCGTGGGGGCGGCCCGCTTGCACGTAGAGGTTCTTCCGGTCGAGCCAGCGGGCCAGGTCCTCCGGCGCCCCGGACATGGAGGAGCGGCGGTAGGGTTCACCCTCGATGCCGAACGGGAGGTCCGTCCCCAGGCCGGCCACGGCGGCGCGGAAGCGGTCGGGGTTGTCTAGGGCCCGCTCGCGGATGGACCGGAGGACGCGCGGGAGCGCGGAGTAGAAGCCCATGCCGTAGCAGTAGCGGGACGGGGAGAGGTCCCAGTAGAAGCCCAGGTTCCCCATGACCGCGTTGCGGTTGCGGAAGACGAGCCAGACGCTCTGCTTGTAGGGCCGTTTGTCGCTTGAGAACCGCGTGTCGCGGCGGAGGCGGCCGATGGCCCCGCCGACCACGGGACGGGTGTCGAGGCCCGCGTCGACCTCGGCCTCGAACCACTCCCCGAATTCAGCCGCCAGGGCCCGCATCGGCCCCAGCACGAACCGGTCGTAGTCCGCGCGGTGGGCCTCGAACCAAGCGGTGTCGTTGTGGGCCTGGAGGCCGGTGAGGAACGCGAGGGCTTGCGGCGAGAAACCATTGAAGGGCTCGCCGTCCGGCGCCTGGCGTCGGACGGTCATTCGTTTTCCCTCTGTTGCGCGGCCACCAGGGCCCGGAGGTTCCGGCCGAGCAGACGGCGCCAGTTCCCCAGGCCGATGGCGGCGACCTTGTCCCGCACGACCACGCCGAGGGCGTCGTCCCCGAACCCCGGCGCGCCGCCGGTGTCGGCCAGGATGCGCGCCGTCTCGGCCTCGGTGAAGGCCGGTTCCAACGCCACCGTCCGGAGAAGACCCCGGTTGGCCGGGCAGACATCCTGGCAAGCCTGGCAGCCGAAGAGCCAGCGGTGCGCCTTCGGGTCAAGCCACTCCGGCCAGGCCGCATCGCCGAAGTGGAGCGAGTTGAGGCACCGCTCGGCCCGCGGCAGGAAGCGTCCTTCGTCCAAAGCCCGGGTCGGGCAGGCCGCCACGCAGGCCCCGCAATCCTCGCACACTGCGGCCAGGCGGGGCGGGACACACGGCTCGTGCGAAGCGCCCGGCGCCACCAAAGACGTCTCGACGGCGTACCCGAAGAGCATGAAGTAGCTACCCAGCCCGGCCGCCTGGGTGATGTTGTTTCGTCCGTAGGTCACCAGGCCGAGCCTGGAGGCGCAGGCCTTGAAGGGAAACGGCGCCAACCGGAAGCGGACGCCGCCCAGCGGGCCGGCCTCCAGTTCGCGGGTCATGGCCTCGAAGGGCGCCTTCCCGGCGGCCACCACCGGCGGCAGGACCGCCTCGAGCGGCCCGTCGGGCAGCGCGAAACGCACGACCCTCGCCGGCGTCGCGGCCGCGATCACGGCCACCGACCGCACGGCCTGGAGGTCGACACCGTCGAGGTAGGTGAGGCGGTGGAGGTAGCGGTCGCGGAACTCCTGGCTGAACTCACCGTTGGAGCGCCGGAGTTCCATCTCCGCCCGGATGACCTCGAGGACGGCCGGGTGCCCGAAGGCCACCTGGTAGCCGCGCCCGGCGGCCCAGGCCTGGAGGGTCTCGCCCAAGGTCTCGCGTCCGGCCTCGCCCATCGTCTCGGCCACCTCCCCGCCAGAGTTCACCCCGCCACGCCCGGACGCCTGCCGCCGAAGGCCAGGATGGTTTGAGTAAGGTTTACGTGGGCAGACGAAGGGATTTGCAGACTCTCTCCGGTCGGTCGCCGACCGGTGGTCGACGTCGAGTGTGACCCGAGGACGGATCGCTCCGCTGCCCTCGATGAGGACGGAACGGACGAACTAGCTTGACAGCGCAGCCCAATGGGCTCTCCCCATGTTGGTCCCAGGAGCTTGACATGGTACACTGTATGGAATAATGTGGATGGATAGGGGATTGTAGCCAAGAGACTGGCCTGTTCGCAGGACAACCTGAGGAGTCTACCCGGAAGAGGTGGTACGAGTGCGGAAGGCTTATGTGCTTGTGATTGCAGTCATCGTATGCGTGTTCTTCTCGACCGCCTTAGGCTTTGCACGCCCAAGCGGGGACTTCCGTGAAGCGGACGACGCCAAGTTGCTCGTTGAATGGGGCGTGAGCCGCGAGGTTCTCGCACGGCTTGGGGAAGACGGCAGTGTGGTGGCAAGCCTAATAAGGGGAGGGCTAATCGACCAGGAGGGAGTCCAGAAACTGTGTGCCAATTTCCTCAATCCGGTCCGGTTCGAAAACCTCGAACCCGTCATTGAGTGGCCCGTTGACCCTATCCGACACGTCGCAATCACGGCCTACGGGGAACTCCCTCTACCGCCGGACGAGATGTCGGTCGTCTCATCGAATCAGCCCCAACGAGCCACCAGTGTTCAGCCACTCTGGGTGAACCTGCCAGACTGGTCTGGCACTGGTCCATACTGGAAGGTCCACAGCATCGGGGGCTACTGGAAGTCGACGGCGTACATCGATACGCCAACCTCCTCCGACCAGAGCCTCACGACTAGCGACAACCCATATCTGTACTTGGGAATTCAGACACCGTACCGCGACGCATCGTACATGTGTGACGCTGGCATAGCTTTCCTACGGAGCACCGGAAAGTGGGCGCTGTTCTACAATGACACGACCTTCGCCACGCAGAACCTGTCGGTCGATGCGCCGGCCGGTACGGGCCTCTATCTTATCGTGCAAGTTCTATCGACCAACAACCAGTACAAGCTTGAGGTAATCTACCCGCCGACCTGGCAGACAGTGGGGTCGGTAACCAGGACGGTCCCGTCAACGTGGAACTTCTCCCGAACAAACAGCTCCATTGGTGTTAGGTACGTTTCCTCCATAGGCCAGAAACCGGAGGATCTCGGGAGCGGAGGCTACTACAGGAACGCTCACTGGAGGCAAGTCTGGGTCTACAAATCCGGCAGCAACTCGGCTCTCAGCAGTACGAAGACCTCCGGGATCGGAAAGTACCCGGATGAGGGTGTGGTGTTCGAAACAGTGCAGACTGAGTTCTCGGACGTGTACGTGAACATCGAGTGTCTGCTGCCGTGAAGCACACTCTGGCCATCCTCGCCATAGCGGGAACCGCTCTCTTGGCCATGGCCTACGCCGCCTGCCGGCCGCTGCCGGCGGCGGCAGCGGTCTCTCCGGAGGACATCCAAGCGGCCCGGGCTTGCGGGCTCTCGTCGGAGGACAGCCGGCGACTGGGCGAGGATGTGTCGATTCTGCTGTCGCTGGTTCAAGCCGACGTCCTCCAGAAGGAAGACATCCAACGGGCGGCCACGGCGCTCTTGGAGCGCCCCGATACTCCCTGGCCCGTGGAGACCTACGAGGTCGTCCCGGATGAGGGCGCGGTCCGGCTGGGCGGAGTGAGTCTACCGCTTCCCAACGACCACGACCTCCAACCTCGGGGCCTTACAACCTACAGCGTGTGGTGCCAGGTGGCCTGGCAACCGGACGGGCCATTTGCCATACCTGCGGCAGGCCATCCAACTGGCCCGTTCGACACGTCCTGGCTATTGGCCCTTCTCCCCAACCGGGGGGCCTGCTACCAGCTCGTCTCAGCCCCGGCGGCCTGGCGGCTGTCCTCGATTCTAGAGCTTCCCAAGGTTTCCCTTCCGGAGACGGAGGCTGGCCCTGCCGCCCCACCCCTTGGCTTCTACGCCTATATGGCCCTTGACGCGCCGGGTCTCGGGCTGGACGCTGGCCTCGTGCTGAACCCGGAGACCGGTCGCTGGGATGTCTTCACCTGGTGGAGAACCGTGGATGAGACCGTGTGGCGGCAGGGATCGCTCGAACCCACGCCGGAGAGCGGCTCGAAATTCCTCCTCATCTTGGAGGTCACGCGAGAAGGGAACGGCTGTAACCTGAGAATCTATGACACTTCCAACTGGACCCTTGCGGGTTGGTTCTACGAACCGCTACCCCCAGAGTGCCACATCACGCGCGCCAACCTGGCAATGGAGTTCAGACTAGTCTCGGCGGTGGCCACCTCTCGGGGCGATGTCCCTCCAGGGGTGAGATACAGCTGCATCTGGCAGGCCCCTTCCCTCGCGGGTCTCACAGAAGTCCCGCCCGGAAAGGACGGAACCCGGACCCTCTGGGGGATGAAGCTAGCGCCAGGGTGGACCCTGCTTTCCCGGGACTACGTCCAGGGAACGGGCTCCTATCCGGCCCCACCGGACCCGACGGTCTGGGTCTACCTGCCCGCGGTTTCGTACAGGGAGGTCATAGTGGAGATCCGCGGGGAGTAGGGGAAGAAGGCAGATGCGCCCGGGAGGGTAGTAGCTACCTGGATCTCAGGTCTGCCCGCCGGGGTGCGGTTTCTTGACAGACTCATTGCCGTCCCAGTGCCCCTACCTCGCCGAGTGCGGAGCCCCTGGCGGACCATCGTGGGCTGCTCCGGCAAACACGACTACGGCGGCGGACGGCCTCACGCCTCAACCGTGCCCACGACTCCATCCAGATGATCCGGATGGTCCGGCAGATGCGGGACGAGAAGAAGCTCCAGTGCGGCAAGGAGATCAAGAGCGACGAGCCCCGGTTCTTCGTGGGCTGCGCATCCAACCCGCTCGCCGACCCGTTCGAGTTCCGGGTGAGGCGCCTGGCCAAGAAGGTGGCAGCCAGGGTGAGGGCTGAGGGCCTCGACGAGAAGACCTTCATCCTGGCGGGCTACGGCGTCCGCAACCGGCCTGGAAGGCAGACTCTCTTCGGTCGGTCGCCGACCGGTGGTCGACGTCGAGCGTGACCCGAGGACGATCGGTCGGCTGCTCTCGATGAGGACGGAACGGACGAACTAGCTTGACAGCGCAGGCTCAATGGGCTCTGCCAACGTTGGCTTGACAGCTACGCCACGACGGGCTCGTTCCCGCCAGAGAACCTGCCTGTGATACCATCACAGGGGGCGCCGCCAACGGCGCGGAACGCCGGCACGCTGGGAGGCTGACCCATGGACATCATCGGGGCCATCGAGGCCCGCCGCAGCATCCGCCGCTTCAAGGCCGACCCCGTCCCGCGCCAGACTATCGAGCGCCTTCTCGACCTGGCCACCAAGGCCCCGTCGGCGAAGAACGCCCAGCCGTGGAGTTTCATTGTCTTGGAGGGCGAGAAGAAGAACGCCGTGGCCGGGCTCCTGGCCGACGCCGTCGTCAAGTATGAGGCTCAGGGCTTCCCGACCGGCAGCGCCGGCCCGACGGCCCGCATCATGGCCGAGGCCCCGGTCCTCATCCTCGTCTACGACCGCTACTGGATACCAGGCGAAGGCCCGCCCCCCCCCCGGCTGCCCGCCGAGGGCTTCCGGGGCGCCGCCCCGGCCAACCGCGAACCGGACCTCGCCGACACCCAGTCCATCGGGGCGGCCATCGAGAACCTGGCCCTCGCGGCCCTGGCCTTCGGCCTCGGCACCCTCTGGATCGGCGACGTCTTGTACATCGTCGACCAGATTAACGCCCTCGTGGGACGAGACCACGGACTCACGGCAGCGGTCTCGGTCGGCTACCCGGATGAGACCCCCGGGGCGCGCCCGCGCCGCCACTGGAGCGAACTCACGGAGTGGCAGGCCTGACCCCTCGCGGCGGGCGGCGGTCATAGCCAACGGTCATCTCGCCCCCCGGAAGAGTCTTCAGCAGCGGCCTCTTCCCGGCCGGGGTGAGCGGGATGGTGTCGACCACGCGGACCGAGATGACCATGGGCTCTCCGAGGAGGTCCCGCAGCACGCGGATGATGGCCTCCTGTTCGGAGGCGCCGAAAGTGACGCCGGGATCGGGCACGACGAGGACCTCGAAGCCGCCGAGGGCCCAGGCCAGGACACTCGCCGCGAACCGCTTGCCCGACGGCAGAAGAATGAGCCGCTCGACGCTCCGGCCGGACAGCGACCTCAGAAGGGGAAGGCCGCGCCCGCAGGGGCAGAGCCCGGGGGCCAGGCTCCCCCGGTCCCCGATGTCGTAGCGGATGAAGGGCATCAGGCGGTTACCGAGGTCGGTGATAATGAGGCGGCCCTCCCGGCCCGGCTCGACCGGCCGTCCTTCGTCGTCGACGGAGGTTCGCCGCCGGCCACGCGGTCCGGGCAACTCTGGGCCAGGTAGATGCCGAACTCGTTCGCCCCGTACTGGACGTGGACCGGGGCCTCGAAGGCCGCGGTGAAGAGCCGCCAGGTCGCGGCGTCCACGGCCTCGCCCCCGGCGAAGATGGCCTTGGGTGGGCGGCGCAGCCGGAGTCCCGCCTGCCGCAGGGCCTGAGCCGCCAGGGCCAGAAAGGGCGGGCTGGCCACCAGGGCTTCGGGCCGCCAGTCGTCGAGAAGGCGGGCGATGGCCCGGCCGTCGCGCTCAAAGGTGAGGTCCGGCGGGAGTAGCCGGGCGCCGCCAAAGAGACTCCAAAACGGGTACAGCCAGGGAGACACGTAGACCGTCACCTGGACATGGACGATCTGGTCCCCGGGCACGAGGCCGCCCCAGGCGTACTGCCGGCGCCGGAGAGCCTGGTCGTGGGGGCGCATGTCGGGGTCGCGGTAGAACTTAAGCGACAGGCCGGTCGTGCCCGAGGTGCGGAACACCCGGACGCGACGCCAGGGCGGCCGGCGCCGCGCCCGCTCGGTCTCCGAGACGAGACCCGCCGGGAACCCCCTGCGGACATCCGGCTTGGTCAGGATGGGCAGCCGGGACAAAGTCTCCGGCGTAAAGGCGGGTGAGGCAAAGTCCGCCGCCCGGACGGCGTCGGGGCTGAGCCGCTCGAAAGCCTCAAGCTTGCGATAGGCGGCCGGCGCCCCCGGTTTCAGCACCCGCTCGGTGAACGGTGAGGTGACGTGGCGGAAGAGAACCCGTCGCACATCACTGGCAAGGGCCATTCGGCTTAACCTCCCGGGGAACGCGGGCCGAAGTCCCAGCGTCCTCCGCCATTGAGGTTTCTACTGCGGCCGCTCGCTTCCTACCAGGGTCTTTAGCAGGGGTCGCTTGCCGGACGGGTCGCGCGGGATGATGTCCACCAACCGGATCGAGAACTCGATCGGCTCTCCGAGGAAATCGCGCAGCCCGCGAGCCAGGTTCTCCTGTTCGGCGGTCCCGAACGTGACACCCGGGGCCGGCACCACGGTTATCTCGATGTGGTCGATGGCCGTCTGCCGGAACTGGTACTCCCAGATCGCGTCCGCCCGGGGGTCCATGAAGCGACTGAGATAGGCGCCCGGTCGGCGTCTCCCGGAGAGCAGGACCAGAGTCTCGGCGGTCCGGCCGTGAAGAGTTTCCAGGAGGGGAAGGCCTCGCCCGCACGGGCAGGGTTCGGGGGCCAGGGTCCCCGGTCCCCGAGGTCGTACGGCCCGGCTCGACCGGCCGGCCGTCGTCGTCCACTGTCTCCACGAGAAAGCGCAGGGCGCTGATGTGCAGGTTCTCGTAGGGCGGCTCTCCCCTGGCCACCCGGTCCGGGCAGCTCTGGGCCACGTGGATGCCGAACTCGTTCGCCCCGTAGCCCACGTGGACGGGAGAGCCGAAGGCTTCGCGCATGAGCCTCCAGTCCCGCCTCCCCACGGTCTCGCCCCCGACGATGATACCCTTCGGCGGGTGCCGGAGGCGCCGCCCGGCCGCCCGCAGGGCGTGGGCGGCCAGGGTCAGGGAAGGCGGGTGCCCGATCAGCCCGTCCGGCCGCCAAAGGTCGAGGACACGGGCGATACCCTCGCCGTCGCGGCCAAGGTAGAGGTGGCTCGGGAAATGCCGGGCGCCCCCGAAGAAGCTCCAGAACGGGTAGAGCCAGGGCGAGACGTAGACCGTGCCTCGCATGTAGGTGACCTGGTCTCCGGGCTGGAGACCGGCCCAGGCGTACTGCCAGACCCGGGTGGCGTGGTCGTGGGCCCGCAAGGCCGGGTCGCGGTAGAACCGGAGGGGCATGCCGGTCGTGCCTGAGGTGCGGAAGACCTTGGGACGGCGCCACGGCAGCCAGGTGTGGCCACGGTGTTCGGAAACGAGGCCGTCCGGGAACTCCTTCCGGACGGTCGGTTTGGACAGGATGGGGAGCCGGGCGAAGTCGTCCGGGGTCAGCCGGGGCCTCGGGGCCTCCCCAGGGGAGCCGGGGGCAGCGAAGTCGTTTGGGCCGAGGCCGAGCTCGGCGAAGGTCCGGCGGTAGTAGGGGACCGTGGCCGCCGCGTGCCGGAGGAGCGCGCCGAGGCTGCTCCACTGGGCCTGGCGGACAGCCTCCGGATCGAGCCACTCGAAGGCCTCCAGTCGGCGGCGGGCAGCCGTCGAGCCCGGTCTCAGGACGCGCGCGCTGAAGGGTGAAACCACGTGGCGAAACAGGGGCTTCCGCACGGCGTCCGCGGCCCATCGCCTCCCGAGCGCCGTCATTTCCACAGAGAGGAGGCAACCCCTTCAGCGCTTCAGGCGGCGGGGTTTGACCCGGTGCCCGCGCCCGGTTACACTTTAAGTGAACGGCTGTAATGGCGAGAACGGTGCGAAGGGGTTACGCGCTTGGACAGACCTTGCTTCGACCTCATCAACAGCGACTGGCACGACTGGCGCCGCCCGGGCGTCAGGGCCGACCGTCTGGACAGCCCCGAATGGGTCAACCGGTTTCTCACTGACTGGGGTCTGGACATCGGCGAGCCGCTTGCCGGCGAGGCCCGGGCGAGACTCCGTGGGCTCCGCTCGCTCCTGCGCCGTCTGGTCGATGATTTCCGGGCGGGGCGTCCCCTGGACGCCGCTGACGTGGGGCAACTGGACACGGTGCTGGCCGCCGCCCCCTTGCGGCGCCGCACGGAGCCCAAGGGCGGCCGCTGCGAGGGTCGGTTCGAGCCCGTCACCCGCGACTGGGATTGGGTAGCCGCCGAGGTAGCGGCTTCGTTCGTGAAGCTCGTCGAGACCGGTGAGCCGGGGCGCCTCAAGGTCTGCGAGAACGTCGACTGCCTCTGGGTCTTCTACGACGACAGCCGCAACCGCACCCGACGATGGTGCGACAGCCGCTGCTGCGGAAACCTCATCAAGGTGCGGCGGTTCCGGGCCAGGCGCCGGGCGGAGGGGAAACTCTAAGGGCCCTGCGCCCGCCGCCCGCGGCCGCCGACGGCTACTTCCCCGCCTTCGCCTTCTCGTCCGCCAGGTAGCGCTGGCGCAGCCATCCCATGGTCCGCGAGAGGGTTTCCGACTCGCCCTTGATGAAGTCATGGAGCCTTCGGCAGTCCTCGAAGTCCGGGCAGGCAGCGCAATTCGGGAGCTGCTTGCCGGCGGCGCAGGCGCGAATCTCGCACCCGCCGCAGTAGGCCGACATGAAAGGCTTGGTGTCCGGTCCGCAGCCCAGGCACGCCCATTCCTCGGGCTGTTCGCGACCGTCCCAGAACTTCTTCGACACCTCGACCGGCAGGTCGCGGTTCCCGGTGACCGTGGCCTTGTAGGCGTTGCACTCCAGGCAGTTGATGCCGCAGTACCCGATCATGCGAGGTCGCCCCTCTCAGAGAACCCCTCCCGGTGCCGCCTGCACCGCCCGGCGGGCGGCCAGGCACACCGCCAGGTTGCGCCCGGCTGTGGTCTCGTAGCCTGGCAGACCCACGGCCTCGAACTTGGCCTTGATGGCCTCGAGCAACGGGTCGACCGCCCGGGTGGCCTCGGCGCTCCCAAGAAGCCACGCGGTCTCCTCGACGCCGAACGCCGGCTGGAGGTCCTCGTAGCGCAGGCGCCCGCGGTTCATCGGACAGGCCTCCTGGCAGATGAGGCAACCGATCAGGGCATGGTGGGTGGAAGACGGCAGCCACTCCGGCCAGGGATCGGTGGACTCGTTGAGGAAGGTGAGGCAGCGCCCGGCCTTGAGGACGAACCGGTCGTCGTCCGGGATGGCCCCGGTGGGGCACGCCTCCCGGCACAGGCCGCAGCCCTCGCAGTCCAGGGCGGTCTCCGGGGGCACCGCTTGGCGCAGCCCTGGCCCGGACGCCGGCGGCTCGAGGTCGCAGGTGTAGCCCATGAGCTGGTGATGGCTGCCGGCGCCGGGAGCGTGGGTGAAGTTGTTCCGCCCGTAGACGACCAGCCCGAGCCGGGCAGCCACGTTCTTGAGCGGCGCCGGGAGCGGGGCCAGTTGCGCCTCGGCCAGAGGCCCGGCGAGAAGACTCTCCCTGGGTGGCGTGCCACAGTCTGAGAGTCGGAGGCCGCGCATGCCCGCGCCGCGTCACTTCCTCTACCTCATCAAGCCCAGCCGCGCCATCTTCATCGACGACATGACCCTCCAAGAAGAGGCGGTCATGGCGGAGCATTTCGGGTACCTCAAGCGGCTTCTCGATGAGGGCAGACTTGTCTTCGCCGGGCCCTGTCTTGACGGAGTCTTCGGCGTCGTCGTCCTCGAGGTCGAATCCGAGGAGACGGCGTTCCAGCTGATGATGGAGGACCCGTCCGTCCGAGCCGGGGTCATGGCCCCGGAACTCCACCCCTTCCGCCTGTCGCTGTCGCGCCGGCAACCGGCCGCGGAGAGCCAGCAGGCCGCGGAGTAGGTCCACGGGCTGTTCCGCCCGACCCAAGTCACCCTGTAGGAGGTCGTTTCGATGTTCGACTACGACCAGACCCTTCCGCTGGACGTCCAGGTGGCCGCCACCGAGCGCGGCCAGGGCTTTGCCACCCACGACCTCAGCTACGCCAGCCCGCTGGGCGGCCGCGTGCCGGCCTTCCTCGTGGTTCCCGACGGTTCGGGCCCGTTCGCCGGCCTCCTTTTCCTGCACCCGGGTCAGGGCAGTCGCGCGACCTTCCGGGCGGAGGCCGAGAGCCTGGCCCCGTCGGGCGTGGTCTGCCTGACGATAGACGCGCCCTTCCTTCGTCTCGAATACCCCAGGCCGGACGGACCGGTGAGGATCCGCGACGCCGCGACGGCCGAGGCCGCCATGTGCCGGCAACTCATCGTCGACCTCCGGCGCGGGGTGGACCTCCTCGCGTCGCGGGCCGATGTCGCTCCAGAGCGCATCGGGTACGTGGGGCACAGCCTCGGGGCCACCTTCGCCGGCCCGCTGGTCGCCGAGGAACCCCGTCTCAGCGCCTTCGTCCTGATGGCCGGCTACCCCAGATACACCGACGTCCCGCGTTACAGCCCGCACGCGCACTTTGTCAAGATGCGGGAACGGCTAGGCCCCAATGGGCTCGAAGAGTACTGCACCGCCATGGCCCCGCTTGACGCCGATCGGTTCGTGAGTCAGGCTGGGTCGGCGGCCCCGGCCCCGCTCCTCTTCCAGTGGGCGACCCGGGACGAGTGGATCTCGCGCGGGGAGGCCGATCGGTACTACGCCATCGCCCGCGCGCCCAAGGAGCAGCTATGGTACGAGGCGGATCACTCCTTCGCCGAGGCGCCTGAGGCGCAGCGCGACCGCGGTCGTTGGCTGGGAGAGAAGTTGGGGTTTGCTCGCTAGCCTCTGACCACGACAGCCCCTTGCCTGTCCTCGGAGACCAGGCGTGTCTCGAAGCTCGGGAAGGCTTCCTGGAAGGCCTGGCGGAGAGCCGGACCCCGGCCGGACGGGGCGAAGGCGATGACCGTCGGACCGGCCCCACTGAGGGCCGCGCCGTAGGCGCCGTTGGCCAGGGCCACCTCGCGCATCCTGGCGAAGTCGGGCATCAGAGGCGCCCGGAACGGCTCATGGAAGAGGTCCCCCCGCATCATCTCCCCCGCCGCTAGCCAATCCCCGGAGAGCAGGCCGGCAACCAGCACATTGGCCCTCGCGCTGGCCGGCACGGCATTGCCATAGGGCAGCGACTCCGGCAGGACGGCCCGAGCCGTGACCGTGGGCAAGGGGTACTCGGGGATGCAAAGGACGATGTCGGCCGGGGGAAGGTGGACCCGGACGAACGTGACGGGCACCACGGGACCGCCGCCCACCGCATGCCCCCCCCCCCATTACCCACCCAGCGCCGCGATGACCAGACCGCCGAGGATGGCGGGGGCCACGTTGTCGGGATGGCCTTCGAGCCGGGCCGCTACCGTGACGAGGTCGCCCCGCGAGAGCCCCAGGCCCCCGACTTCGTTGGCGATAAGCGCACCGGCCACGATGGCCGAAGCGCTGGAGCCGAGACCGCGGGCCAGGGGTATCTCGGAGCGTACGACCAGGCGGCAAGGCGGGAGGGCCGCGCCGTGCCCGGCCGCGACGGCGAGGGCCGTACGGACGATGAGGTTCGTGTCGTCGGTCGGGAGGCCTGAGAGGTCGGCCGCGCCTCGGGCCGGGTCGGGCATCTCCACCTGCCAGCGCGGCGCCTCCGGGGAGGCGCCGCCCCCACCGGCGGCACCGGCCTGCGGGTAGACCTCCACCGTCAGGCCGAAGGAGAGGGCCAGCCCGACGGAGTCGAAGCCCGGGCCAAGGTTCGCCGAGGTAGCGGGAACCTCAATCCGTAGGGGCGAGCCCGCCGGACGCCCGCTCATCAGCCAATCACCTCAAGCAGCCGTCGCTTGACCGTCTCGGGGTCGGCCGGCAGGACCTCCGGGCTGACCGGCGCGGCCTCAAGAGCCAGGCTCGGGTCTTTGAGGCCGTTCCCGGTGAGGACGGCCACCACGAGCGAGCCGCGCGCGATGCGCCCCTCCCCCACGTGCCTTCTCAGCCCGGCCAGGGACGCGCAGGAGGCCGGCTCGGCGAAGAGGCCCTCCGTGCG
>Ga0315293_10004893_pt1 | contig 12655 bp, 18 predicted proteins | sample YL17G13_20_MG_FD_203071 | JGI IMG/M metagenome (GOLD analysis project Ga0315293, IMG submission 203071) | Sediment microbial communities from Yellowstone Lake, YNP, Wyoming, USA - YL17G13_20 | ecosystem: Environmental > Aquatic > Freshwater > Lake > Sediment | place: USA: Wyoming | collected... | reverse complement strand
TTCTGAGAAGAATCAGGAAAAAATTTAGAGGCTAATATCATTCCATTAGTAATTAAACTTGGTTCGTATTGATTATTTGCAGACGAATTTTTACTAACAATTGGAACATCACCTAGTAATAATTTATTAGATGGGACATTATTATTTGGGTCAGTTAAGCCATAACCAATGACTTTTGTTTTTGTTCCTGGTACAATAAATGTAAGACCAACTGATTTGGAAGGTATCAGCAGTGGAACAACAACAGCTGGTGGAGTTGCTGAAATATATAATAATGCAATATCATTTTCAGATGTATTATTATTATAATTTGGATGAATAATAACTTTGGTAATATTGTAGATGTATTTTTTTGTTGTTAGAGTAGGCTGATAGAATCCAACCTGTAATCTAGATGCTCTTTTTTGATATACACAGTGAGCTGCAGTAATAACAATATTGCGTGTTCCACGACGAATTAATGACGCACCACACCCGGGAGAACGATCTATCCATAGCACTCCAAAATAAGGGTATTTTTTGTAATCAACTTCTACACCATTAATTACTTTTAGAGCGGCTTGGGATATACTGGATATATTTTTTGCAGTTGGTTGTCTATTGCAATTGCACATTTATGATATATTATATATTAGATATTCGAATTTCGAAAATATAAAAAAGAACGCACTAATTTATATTATCAAAGAAATAATGATGGAGATTTTGATATTTCTTACTAAGAATAAAAAAATGATAAATGATTATGTATTTTGGTAAATTATAGATAAAACTAATAATTACCAGTGAATAATGTGGCAAATATGTGATTATTCTAAAATATAATATATTGTGAACAGAAAAAATTGATGTTATTTTTTTATATAAATCATACATAATTGTTTAATCTTTAATAATGTCTGATTTCTGTTCTTCCTTTAGAAGTTGGAGATATGGACAACACGCTATACAGGACTCCGTAACTGGTATGTTTCGCAGTCCTGGTGATGTTGGTCGCAGTGGTATGTTTGAGGACCAAACATATACTGTTTTTACAAAAAATAGAAATCGTAAATTGCCAAGTAGATGTCACACGACTTGTGAGATATGTGGTGGCACGAGCCCTGGTTGTTTGCCCGGGGAGAGAAAAGAGAAAAACCAACAAAATTACGCATCATCTGTTTCATATATTGTTAACAAGATGAAGATAAGCAATGAACGCAGCATGAATAGAATAGCAATATGTCGTTCTCTGTCTTGTTTGTCCTACCTTCAAGTCATTACTTTGTCTAGAACTCTTGCTGCAAACAGTTTTCATCTCTACTTTAATCGAGATGTTTGGATTACTCCACTCCCTTATTATCCATCATTCGAAGTTGCATTCCAAAATTTGATAAGTTCAGAACCATATTTGACATGGAAAAGAGAGCCAAGATGCGTTGTGTTATCTAAGAGACAAAGGAAAAATTTAATGTGCCTTGCCGGAATTAGTCAACTTCTTTCTAAATCTCTTGCTTATCACTCATCCGCTCGTTATGAATACATGTCCCTTAGAAGTTCCATATTGAAACGGCTTTTTGGACAAAATTCAATCCGCCGACTTATTCAAGCTGGCGGATTGAACTGGGAAGAGCTTAAGAGAATTAGTTCTTTGTCAAATTTTAATTTTAGAATTTGAGAAAGCAAGTATAATCTTCTGAAATTTATAATTTACATATAGAGTTGTATATTCTAATCAATACAATGTGCAAAATAAGAGCTGAAGTGTTTGAATGAAAAAAATTTATTTTCAAATACTTTCTATGGAAAAAGTATCTATTAAGTTAGCTAATTATTCATAAAAAATATATAAAATATCTATTTTTATGATACTTAAGTTCCTGTCTTTAGATTGAAATTTCTAGTAAATAAAATAACTATTATACATATGGCTGCTTTAGATGCATTCGGACGATTACGAGTTGCAGGATGTTTTACTACATTTAATTATTATCCTTCTCTTGTATCAGCAAATACTAATCTTGATATAGATGTTTGGGTTTCTCGTCAAACAGGAGGCTCTCAAACATATAATACGCAAAATTATATAAATATGCCTATTACCACTTGAGCAACTAATTATTCTTTGCGAACCACAAAACAACCTATGATTTACCAACCAGGAAAAAGTCGATTAATTTATATGACTGGTTTTTTAATGACATCAACAGGTGCTGGAACAGATTAACATATGGGATTATTTTCAGTTGATACAAGTACTCCTCCTGTTATTACTGAAGGAACTTATTTAAGATGTGATGGAACAAATCTTATATGGGAAGATGTTACACAAAATGGACCAGTTTCTGTTCTACAATCTTCATGGAATATTGATACATTCAATGGAAGTGGACCATCTGGAAAAACTCTTACTATTGCTAATGCGGCTCAAACTCTTTTACTTGTTTTAGACCAGGAATGGCTTGGTGTTGGTCGAATTCGCTGTGGTTTTATTATAGATGGCGTTATTTATTATGGACATCAATTTTTACATAATAATTTTACAGTACAATATACAAAAACTCCTAGAATATATTTATCATATTATATTAAGGGAACAGTGACAAATGCAATGCGCCAAATGTGTAGTACAAGTATCATAGAAGATGGTTATTTTTCAACAGGAAGAATAAATAATGTAGCTAATTCTGTAAGTAGTACTACTCCTTTTGTAACTGTAGGAACAGTTGATGATAGAGTTCTGCTTGGGTTAAGGGTTCAAACTGGAATTACAGATCCAACAAAAAACTTTCCACTCTCAACATTTTTTTTAAAAAATTTGAGTTTTTATTATTTAGGTAGTGGGGGTAGTAGCGGTAAATATGCGCAATTCAGAATTCATATGTTTTCCTCAAATGGAAGCATTGGAGTATTAAATAATCCTGTATCTGCTCTAACTTTTACCCCATTGACAAATAGTTCGATTGAGTATTGCATTGGAAATGGAACCACTTATGTAGAACCATTAAATCCTGGATTTATTGTTGGTTCTGGGTATTTAGATACTCAGACTTCATTTGAATTTGTATCAGTTGTAAATGACTCTTTACAAACATGAAATTTATTTACAAAATATGATACGTTATATGTTACTGGTATTGCAAATTCTGCTGGAACAATGGGTGTAAGTGTGACTTTTATTGAAGATATTTGATTTTATTTAGTCTTATAAAATATATGTCTTATATATATTTTAATGTCACAAACACAACAACCGGAAATATGCAACAGTCAGGTAGAAAAACTAGTTCTCAATTAACAAATATTGTATCTCAATCGCGTATTATTACGGACCTTGTAAGTGGAACTACTGTTCCGGGAACTCCAGTTGCAATAACAAGTGGACCTTTGTATGGGATTGGTCAAATGGGCTTCCAATATATACAATTGATAAAAACATTCGAAAAAAATTCATCATTAAACTCATTATTTGTTCCGGATAATATTATAAGATTAACTTTCTTAGGGGGACTACTTCTTCAACGGACAGCATTATTTACGCTTTTGCCAATTCAACTAGCCAAACATTTGCCAGTCTAACTTTTAATATGGCAATGGCAAACACAAATTCACAAGTCACAGGTGATTTTTTTGACATACAAATGCCAGACTCCACTTCATATCCGAATATCTATCTAGTTTTAGCACTTATTAACGGGGCTTGGACAACATGGACAATTGTTTCGGGAAACCGATGTAGCATACAAATTGGAGCAGTTGGAACATCAACATATTGCATAAATCCGACCCAATCTTTGCAAGATGTTGGAGTAAAACATTTTATTTTGGTATGTGGATATAATTCAACATTCGGGGTTCATTCTAATATAGCAATTGGCATAGAAGATGACCCTATTGCGAGTAGTAATCTAGACTATTCGAATGTAAAAATTGCTGTTTCAAGTAGAATGATAAACGATAGTCTTACAAATGATTCGGAATTATTAGATCCCATTTGTTTTGTGAAAGGGACGAAAATATTGTGCTTTCTTGACAATCTTGAGGTTTATATTCCAATTGAGGAACTTACAAAGGACCACTATGTAAAAACGTATACCCATGGATATAAGAAAATACTTCTTATAAAACAATTTTCACTAATAAATTCAACACGAAATCCAGTAACAGAAAAGGAAAAATGTAATAAAATTTATAAATTAGCAAAAAAGGATTATGAAGAATTATTTGAGGATTTATATATCAATGGGGGGCATTCTATTTTAGTCGACAATTTAACTGAAAATGAGAATCGCTTAAATCCTGATTTTAAAATAGGAAATAAAATTAGATTACTTACTTTTGTTAATGAAAAGGCAATTCCAATTAATGATGATTTCCGATATGAAATGTACCATCTTTCAACAGGGGAAGAAGAAGGAATTTATGCAAATGGAATTTTAACTGAAAGTTTTAATTTATCGATATTGAAGAATTACTTTAGAAAGACAATATAAAAAGAACCCAATAATATTTCTAATAAATGTTTAAGCTAATTTTAACTACATTATACCCATTTCGTGCCAGGCAAACGCCAATTTTTCTTGGAAGATGGAAGCTTAAATATGAAGAACAGCAAATAAATCGCTGCGTTTTATGGGCGAATGAGGATAATTGCGGATGTTGTGATATTAATTTGCCAGTTTTTGATGAAAACCTTGGTGATGATTATTATTTGCCATATATTTTTTGAATATGCAAATTCAAGAATTCTTTTAGAAATTTATATTATATATAATATGATAGAAATTACTATACCGGAATGGGTAAAAATTTCAAATTATAGAACAATGACTGATGAGAAAAAGGAAAAAGCTGTAAATGGAAGTAAAAAATACCAATATGAATGGATGGTTGAAGAAATAAATGAATTTTATGAGGCATTTTCTATGAAAAATGAAGACGAACTAAGAGATGAAGCAGTTGGTCTTATTCGAGCATATCAGCAATTTATGGGGTCAAAACGAGTTTGTAAATTGTGGGAAAAAGTAAGAGCCGATGTTAAAAAAGTATTTCCAACTAAGAAAATATTTCTTAAATCATTTAAAAAATGGAAAATTAAGAAGACGAAGAAAAAACAGGCACTTGGAGTAGAAGCAGAACATCTTAATTTTGCTTTGCGAAATTAAGATGTTCCATCTTTATAAATTAGCTTTACGAATTTATAATTTTTTATACATTAAATATATGGATAAAATTATAAAAAAAATTATTTTAGATAAAAAACTAAAAAAATATCAAAAATATTGAAATATATATTTGTTGATATAGCCGGTATAAATCAGAAAAAATATTTTATATTAGGTTCATTCTCTATTCGCGAATATAGAAAAATTAGTGATCTTGATATAAATTTAGATATAGGTGAATTTTTAAAATTAGAAAAAGTAGTTGAAAAAAATATGGGAAAAATAGAATTTTATAATGGATAAATTAGATGGTTTTATGATATGACTGCTGAATATAATAAATTAACCAAATCAAATGAGACTGATTTTTCAATAGAAGCTTTCCAAAAATTTCCAAATGAAGGTTTTCCAAATAATAAATTTTCACTCAAATATTTGAAAAAAAATAATCTTTTTAATAAAGATGAGAATGGACATCAATTTTTTAATCTAAAAACATTGCTAAAATGGAAAATGACGATGAATCGTCCAAAAAATCAAGATGATATTGTATTAATTAAATCAATTATAAAAAAATTAAAAATGTAGACATTTACATTTTCAGTAGGTGTAATAATATTTTGTATTGACAATATATTTGGTGTGTATATTTTTTGCTGATATTTTGCGAGTATCACAAAATTATTATTTTATGTGGTATTTTTCCAATTTCTAGCAATAAGATCGGGAAAATATAAATAAAATCTATTTGCCAATCATTTTTCATTTAGAGATATTTTATTTTTTCGAATTTTCTAGAATAAAATATATTATAATAGAATGGGAGAGATAATAGCAAGTGGACACGGTCATTACTTGGAGGTTGGAAAAAATTGTGAGAAATTAACTAAATATACTTGTAATATTGTATTAAAATTTATAAAGGAAAATGGAAAAGATACTAATCTTTTAAAAATTGCGTATAATAATTCAAAATTTGGAAAGGCTTGTGTAGCAGGAACTCAAACCGAAAGTGGTGAAATTCATGCTGAAAATAAATACTTCAATTTTCAATGGAACATATTTATAGATGAAGAAACTGGTAATTTTTTTATTGTTGGAAATCACACAAAAGAATCCGAAGATAATAAAAAAAGTGTTGCACTTTTTGAGGTAATGGCTATTGATTCATTAGTACTTCAAGCAAATAAATCAAAATTTAGTTCAATTGCACAAAAAATTACAAAAAACTCTAAATTAGCAGAACAAATAAAAAAATTAAGAAAATAAAAATTTGCGGATAAATTTTTTAATATTTCGAGAATATTAAAAAATTTATCCGCAAATTTTTATTATAAATGAGTCAAACAATCACTTTTAGTGGAATTGGCAATTCATTAGTGGTTAATGAAAAATGTAATTCAAATAAAATATTTACTTCATCTTATACAACTGAATTCTCTAATGATGATTTTTTATTGATTCTTAATTATCAAAATTCATTTATTGGTAAAAGATTATTGTCAACTGTATTTAATGGAAATGAAGTAGTAACTGGCTCAGATGGATTACTTAATTTTAGAGTACAATATTATTTTGATTCTGAAACTAATATATCTTATATAATTGTATTTATCAATGGTATTTATAAAAAATGTAATTATTCATCTTATGAAGTCGATTTTCTAGTTCCTTCTGCTACAAATAAAGCACTTCATGATAATCTAAAATCAAAAGCAAAAGGTGCAGATGAATTACATAAATTATTAGAATCAAACCCTAGTCTTAATAAATTATTTTTGAAATTAAAGGAAAAATATAATATATAAATTTTCATATTTTTCTAATATTATTGGAATTAGTTGAATATATACTTATAGTGGACAAAGCGAAGCTTTAGTAGTTCGTTAAAAATTATTTTTTGTTCCTTCTGCTACAAATAAAAAACTTCTTGATATTTTAAATGCAAAAGGTGCGGATGAATTTTATAAATTATTGGAATCAAATGCAAATCTGAAATTAACCCTTACAGCGTCAAGTATATATTGATATTTAGTTAAAATATCAATATATTTAAAAGTTTAACCATATAATTATCAATAAATAATAAATAAGTAGGTAATTTTAAGAAAATCTAGGAAACCTCCAGGAGGTTTCATAACGCTGTAAGGGTTAATACAATATATAATCAATTAAAAGAAAAATAAAATAATAAAGTGCGGAATATTTAATAAATCCAATAATTTTTAATACTTTAGAAATATAAAAAAATAATATTTAGTAATATCATAGGAATGAGTTCGTTTAATTACCTAGGAATTGGAGAAGCTTTATATGTTCGTGAAAAATGTGATTCACTTAAAAAATTTACATCAAAAGCTACATTTACAACTACTAGTAGTAAAGATTTTTATATTATAAATTATGAAAATTCAATTATTGGTAAACAATTATTATCTGGAGTAAATGATTCTTATACTGGTCTCGTAGCTGCTGTTAATTCATCTTTGACTTTTAGATTTGCTTTATTTGAAGTAATTGAAGATGGAATTAGAATTATATATTTATTATCTCAAATTGCTGGAGAATATAAAAAATGTAATTATTCATCAGTTGATTTGCAATTATATATTCCGTCAGTTGCAAGTAAAGAAGTAAATGACCATTTAAAGTCACATGTAAAAGGTGCAGATGAATTCGCTAATTTACTTAAATCAAATGAGAATCTTAATAAATTATATAATCAATTAAAGGCAAAATAAAATAATAAAGCGCGGAATATTTTGTATATGTTTTAGTTTTTAATACTTTAGAAGTATCAAAAAATAATATTTGCGAATATTATAGGAATGAGTTCGTTTAATTACGCAGGAATTGGAGAAGCTTTATTTGTTCGTGAAAAATGTGATTCACTTAAAATTTTTACATCAAAATCTACATTTACAACTACTAGTAGTAAAGATTTTTATGTTATAAATTATGAAAATTCAATTATTGGTAAACAATTATTATCTGGAGTAAATGATCCTTATACTGGTCTCGGTATAGTTGCTGTTAATTCATCTTTTAATTTTAGATTTGTTTTTTTTGAAGTAATTGAAGATGGAATTAGAATTATATATTTATTATCTCAAATTGCTGGAGAATATAAAAAATGTAATTATTCATCAGTTGATTTGCAATTATATATTCCGTCAGTTGCAAGTAAAGAAGTAAATGACCATTTAAAGTCACATGTAAGAGGTGCAGATGAATTCTTTAAATTATTAGACTCAAATTCCAATCTTAAAAAAATTTATCTGAAATTAAAAGAAAAATAAAATTTTTATAAATATAATGAAAATATTTTTCATCATATTCATAAAAATTTATAAAATATTGCAAGAACCACATTCATCTTTTTTTGTTTGATTAATATTAGAAGATTGTTGAGTTGGATTGACTGTAGAAGCATTAAGTGGTGGTGCACTTGGTCCATTCATTCGCTGTTGTGAATTGTTTGGAACATTATAGATGGATTTTTCTTGTGAATTGTTCGGAACATTGTATATGGATTTTTGTTGTGAATTGTTTGAAGAATCTAAGGCAGAACCATTCGCTTGTTGTGGATTTTTTGGAATAGCTGAAGGAGAACCATTTGCTTGTTGTGGATTTTTTGGAATAGCTGAGGGAGAACCATTCGCTTGTTGTGGATTGTTTAAAGAAGTTGAAGAAGTTGAAGAAATTGAAGAAATTGAAGGAGAACCATTCGCTTGTTGTGAATTGTTTAAAGAAGTTGAAGAAGATCTATTCGATTGTTGTTGTTGTTGATTTTTGCCATTTAGTTTTTTAGAGTTAATTTGATTTAGAGGAAGCGGAAGGGGTGGGAGTTGGGGTGGGGGTGGGGTGGAAGTAGGAATACTGAAGTTTGGGAGTTCTGAGGGGAAACCTCCTACCAATTCTTTCAATGTATATTTTTTATTTTTTGCATTTCCACCATTCTTGCGACCACTCTGATTATTAATTAATTTATTCACCTTTTTTACTAAATCTTTTTTATTAAGTTTTGAATAATTTTTAATTTGGTTATCCCGAAGAATATTTTTTAATTCTCGATTTGTCATTTTTGATAATTCCAATAATTCTGTTGATTTCATATTTTATAATATATTATATTTCCTCTAAATTTTGCATTTCCATATTATTGGACATCCGACTCCGAATAAAATTCTCAATACTTGACACTCTCCGCATAATTTCATTTATCACATGAATTCTCAATATATAGAATGCTGACAACATTATAAAAACATGCCACAATGTATGCGTTATCCAATATGGTATTGTATCAATGTAATAAGTTATATGAAAACATCCAATCCCAGTAACAGCAAAAATTGTACCTTTGATTACATTATGTTTTTTTAATTCTGGACATTTTTTGCGACATAATAGTATCCCAAAAACCATTACAAAACATGCTACAGCAATAATTAATTCAACACGGATATCATCCAATTCATAAGATATCATAAATAAACTGAATGTACCTAATATTGTATGTGGAATTCCTCTATATTTATCATCAATTTTGACTGTGAAAGCTGATAAAGTAATCATAACTAATATTGCGCAATAAAAATCGACAAATTGGAATGATTGGAATAATTTTGGGTAATCATCTTTATAATTATCGAGTGCATGATATATCATAGATACCACCATAGATTGAAATAAAATCCATCCTTCCAAAAATAATTTATGAGTAAAAGAAAAATGGATGGCTAATAGCATACATAAATTTGATAATACAAGAAATAAGCTTGTCCATTCCATTTACATAATATAATTATATATAAGTAAAGTTTTTATATAGTGAAGATAACATTTACTCCTCAAAAATTTTATGGAGTAATATAGGTTTTTCTCTTCGATTCCTCAAAAATTATTCTTATAATAAATATATGAAACTGATTGACAGATTCCAAAATTCTTTGCATTATGGTGTTTACATTATGCAAATTTTCACATATAGTATTTCATTTATAATCATTAGTATTAGTATTATTGTTTCGAGCTATATTTACTTTCATAATTTTAGAACACAAGATGAAGCATATATTGACACAAGATTATATTTAAGTAGGTCTATTTCAATTGCTCTTTCCTTTATTTTAGGTGTTGAAATATTGAAGTTATTTTATATAAAATCATATAAACAATTGATTATTGTAGCAACGTTGGTTGCAATAAAATTATTGATAAACTATTTTCTTTCAAAAGAAATATTTGAATCAAGAAAATAATTTTTTAGATTTTTTACCAGAACCACCACTGGTTGTTAGTGTTGGTATTGTTTCCAATGATATATTATTTATTTTTTTTTTAGATTTATTTGAATTATTGCCAGCATTATTGCCAGATTTTTTTTGCCCAGCATTATTGCCAGCATTATTGCCAGCATTATTGCCAGATTTTTTTTGTCCAGCAATATTGCCAGCATTATTGCCAGGATTATTTCCAATATACGTTTGTCCAGCATTATTGCCAGGATTATTTCCAATATACGTTTGTCCAGCATTATTGCCAGAAATAATTTCAGGATTATTTGGAACTTTAAATTTATTTTGATTTCGATTTCGATTTCGATTCAAAGAAGGAGTACTAGTAATATTCGGTTTTTTACGAACAAAATTCTTTGTTTTTTGCCATGTCTTAGACACACCATTTCTTGTTAATTGTAAAGCAGATTGTGTTGCATCTAATACGGCACCTTTTGCGATAAATCTTCCTACAGAACTTCCAACACTTTTTAATTGATTACCAACCCATCCGGCACCTTTACTAACGTCGTGAATCGTTCTATCATTTGATGCTGAAAAAAATATTCCCATAAGTTTTATAACAAAATAAAAATTATGAAAAATTAAATAGAAACAAAAAGAAATTATAAAATCCAGTTTATTATCTAAATCTAATAAATAAACAATAATATTTACCTATATTATTCTTTCCCATCTCCAATTCCAGCTACATCACTAGAATCTTCATCTGCCTGTTCAGCCTGTTTAACTACAACCGCAACATCTTTTTCAACTTGATTAAATGAACTCATTAGTTTATTTGATAAAGATAAAGATATATTCCCTTCTTCTTGTGCATGAGCCATTGGTGCAAAACTGACTGCTCTACTCAATTTCCTCTCTGTTCGTGGCAGACTGTCTGATTTGTCCATTTCTTGTAAGACACGCTCCATATTAGATTTCTCTTTTGGAGTAGCAACTTGAATTATCGATGATTCAGGAACCATCCGAATCCCTTGTTTTCCAATTTCAATTCTTTCAAAAACGCCAGCATTCGGTGGCAAATGAACATGAACATCGGATTTACCTACATTTTCCTTCAAATAAGTCACAATCTCCGGTGGGATTGGTGGGCTCTGTTCCACTAATTTTTCGTATTCCATTTTCGCATATTTCATAAAATCGACGACATCTTCACGGTCTTCTGGCTCTTTCTGGAGTTCCGTTTTCACATTATGATAGTATTTGCCCCAGGCAACGCTGGCAACGCGGTGCCCCTCTAGGGACTCTGACACTTTCAAGAATGTCTGGATAGTCGCAATAATACCTGCAATAATGTTGAAAAATCCGACAATTATGGCATAATAGCCCTGATACTCAGTGGGTACACGTTCCTGAGCAAAATTTGCGGCACCTGTCAGAGTGGATAGAATAATGACGGGGACCTGGAATTGAATATTCCTTTTCCAGAATTTAACGCGGGATTGTTCATGCATCCAACGAAAGGATTTGCCATGGTCCGCCCATTCTTCAAGTAATTTCTCGTCTGTGGGTTTCCAGTATTTCTGGCGTGGGGATGTTATTTCGGTTGTTGTCATAATTATAAATATAAATATTATGATTTCTTTAGATAGAACCTTTCAAAAAGGGTCTAACCCCCAAACATCAGACCATTCTTTGAAAAGGTCTAACACTAATTGATTATTTATCATTCATAACAAAATTAATTTATTATATATATATATATAAAATGGAAAAAATTTATTCCATTTTATTCCAGAGATCCAACTCAAACTTATCTGAGTACTATAGTTCCCTCAAAATATTTTTCTGGTACTAATGTATACAATAATAATGAAGGAAAAACTGTTTTAACTGAATCATATACTAGTACTACTTGTAATGTTACTGCACCGAATGATTTTAAAACTTATTTAGAAACATCAAATATTCAAATTAAAAATTTATCTAAATTAAATGGTTCGTATATAACTGATTATGTTTTTAATGATAATTATGTAAATCAAACTCAAAAAGAATTAGTTGTTTATTATATAGGTGTAACAAATAAATGTCGTATTAGAGTTACTTATTTAGATTTTTTTAGTAAAGTTATAATTAATTGTGTAAAATAAAATATATTTTAGAAAAATATATATATCAGATCATATACAAATTTTAATTATATTATAATTAAAAATTTAGTGATTTAAGGATAAAGTCGCGTATATTATAAAATTTCTTTTCAAA
>Ga0315293_10004892_pt1 | contig 12655 bp, 11 predicted proteins | sample YL17G13_20_MG_FD_203071 | JGI IMG/M metagenome (GOLD analysis project Ga0315293, IMG submission 203071) | Sediment microbial communities from Yellowstone Lake, YNP, Wyoming, USA - YL17G13_20 | ecosystem: Environmental > Aquatic > Freshwater > Lake > Sediment | place: USA: Wyoming | collected... | reverse complement strand
TGAAGGAGATCAGAGGAGGAGGTGTTTATGCGATAGGAGATGAGATCGTGTCAGAATTTCAAGCTCCTCTCTGCGGGTTTTACTCCCTTGAACCAATGGAGATATTGAGCCAGAGGACTAAACAGCTTGAAGATTCGTTGAAGAAGAATGGAGTGAGGTGGGAAAAGCCCATCCTTACGATTGATACGCTCGGAACTCCTGCCATTCCCCACCTGAGAATTACCCATCACGGCTATGTGAATTTAAAAGACAGGAAAATCCTTTCCCTCGAAGTCTAATAACTTGTCAAAAATTTTATCACCAATCTTATAACGGCTATGAATAGTTTGATGTGAACCAAAAAAAGATGGGGTTTGAATTATTCTTGTAATTTTGGTAGATTAAATCATCCTCGAAGAGGTGGGTGATTCGGGTGAGGGATTGAATATATTCTACCCTATTCTCAGAAAAGAGGATGGGGGGTTTTTATTGAATCCTAAAACCTCCCTCCTAACGATTTAAATGGGCAGATTTGGTGAAGATATAAAATGGTGATGCCATGGGCAAGAAGCTTGCTTACGAAAGATACTATTGGTTTCACGGTCAGATCAAGGCTGGTCGATACCCAAATGCCAGAAAACTTTCCGAAGAGTTCGAAGTATCAGAAAAGCAAGCCCAGAGAGATATCGAGTTCATGCGTGACAGGATGCGTGCCCCTTTTGAGTACAATCCTTACAAGAAGGGTTACGAACTTGAGGATAGCAGTTATGAATTACCTCCCATCTGGTTCAAAGAGGACGAGCTTCTGGCTTTATGTCTTGCCTTGAGACTCGCTTCCACCTTACCCAACCACAAACTGAAGGACTCCCTTTACGAACTCCTGGAAAAATTTCTTGCCTTCCGATTTCTTGATTCCCCACCCAGCATCAAGGACCTAAGAGAGAAGGTATCTGTCAAGAATGTTGAATATTATAAGGTGGATGAGGCGATATTTCATAAGGTTATGGATTCCCTTTTCAGGAATGAACCCATCGAAATTTCTTACTATACACCCCACAAAGATGAGAAAACCGAGAGGATTATCCAGCCCCTTCACCTTCTCTGTTACATGGGAAGCTGGCACCTGATAGCCTTCTGCAGCCTGAAAGGAGAGCTACGGGACTTTGCCCTTTCACGTATCCGGGCCATTGAGCCTACATCACAGATAGTGAAGTTACCTAAAGGCCTCGCTTCTGTAAAGGATTACATAAATAAGAACTTCGGCCTAATGACCGGAGGCGAATCGATTGAAGTCTGCCTCAAGTTTGCACCGGAAGTCTCACGGTGGGTCTCAGAGCAGATATGGTTCAGCGGACAGGAAGTCTCCATAAACGCGGATGGTAGCGTATGCCTGAAGTTCCCGGTGGCAGATTTTAGGGAAGTCCGGAGGGAAATCCTCAAGTACGGTGGGAGCGTGGAAGTCTTGTCCCCCCAGGAATTAAGGGAAGAGATTAAGAGTGAAATCGAAAGAATGGCGAAAGTCTACACATAGGACATCGATCAAAAATTCCCCCTTGATGGGGGAGGGGGAGGGTGGGGGTGAGGAGGATCTTTTACTCCGAACTTCCTCCATTTGGGGAGGACGTAGGACATCTTTTGGGGGAGTGACTGTGATATAAGGTACTCTATTAAGAAGAAAAATCCTTTTGCTCCTCCCTTTGGGAAAGCCTGCCTGCCGGTAGGCAGGGGAGGTTTGGAGGGATTTATGCTTACCCCTCTCATCCAGTGAGAGATGGTGGGGGAAGGTCGGAAGGGATTCACCAGCATACCGGATTTCTCAAAGATGCAAGATGAAAGATATCTATTTGATAAAACAAGCCGTTACATTGTTTTCGATGTGGAAACAACAGGGCTGCGCCTTTGGAGGAACGACAGAATCATTGAAGTCGGAGCCGTTGTGGTGATTGGGGACCATATGGGCGAAGAGTTTCAGACCCTTATCGACGCAGATAAGCCGGTCTCCAAGAAGGCTCAAAAAATACACGGTATCACAAGGGAAACGCTTGTCGGCCAGCCAAAGGTCGAAGAGGCGCTGGGGGCATTTCAGCAGTTCGTTGGAAGTAGTATATTGGTGGCACACAATGCCGATTTCGATATAGGTTTTCTCGGTTATGAATATAGCCGCATTGGGCAAGGCCTGATTAATCGCCACATTTGTACCTTAAAGTTGACCCGGAAACTCTATCCCGGGCTACCGGATTACCGGTTAGAGACAGTGGCCGGACACGTTCTCGGAATCCAATTCGATAAGAACAGGCATCATCGCGCACTCGACGACGCCCGCCTGACTGCGAGAATATGGATAAAGATGCGGGAGTTGGCATGAGCAAACCAGAGGGCTATTTCCGATACTGGGGCAAAGCTGATCCAGACTACCCCGGTAAACCAAAGTGGCATCCCCTAGTTTATCATTGCCTTGACGTGGCAGCGGTCGCGCATATCTATCTTTCTTCGCAGCATAATCTATTGGAATCCCTTTGTGCTATTTTAAAAGCCAGCGAAAAGCCTATTCTTGATATCATCTCTTTTCTTGCCTCATTTCACGATATTGGCAAGATGAGCAAACCATTCCAGGAATCCATGTCCAAGCTGGAAGCTTGCGATAATGAACAATTTGAAAGGTGGCCACCTATCGGACACGTAAAACCAGGTTGCGGCATATGGAATGAGCTTTCTTCTTTGCAACAACTTCGCGAAAAAATCAGACTAAGCGATTTGTTTGATACTTGGGTATTCTCATCTCTTGCTCATCATGGGCATCCTCCCCGTCAGGGACATACACCGATCATACTGTGGCAATATTTTCCGGGGGAAAACCGTGATAATTTAGTACATTTCATTGACGATCTTGCCACATTCTTTCTAAATGGGAAGATGCCCGAGCTTGGGACTAGAGTTAGAGCAGACTACAACCATGTCTCGTGGATAATTACAGGAATCATCATTCTTTCCGATTGGATCGGATCAAATCCTACCTGGTTTAAATATACGGAACTTCTTCCGGTCGGCGATAATATCAGTTGTTTAAAACGATATTGGCACGAAAAGGCATTACCATCTGCCCGTCTCGCTATTGATGAATGCAAATTGATGGCATTTGAACCATCACGCAAGACGGGAATCCAGATTCTTTTCCCATCCATAATACGTCCAACCGTGTTACAGACTCTTGTAGAATCCGTAGTGATCGATGCTACACCAAGCCTCTTTGTTATTGAAGATGCTACGGGGACCGGCAAAACGGAAGCTGCAATTGTTCTTGCCCACCGACTGATGATGGCCGGTAGGGGAGACGGTATCTATTTCGCTCTTCCAACTATGGCGACTTCCAACAGAATGTACGAAAGAATTCGTAAGGTTTATCGACACCTGTACAGAGGTGGGAAGCCGAGTTTTGTGCTTGCTCATAGTGCGGGAACAGTGGCGCTTGCGTTAGAGCGACATTTTACGGGGAAGAAAACCAGCAACGAAAATTCTTTCAATGAATGTAGTGAGTGGATCGCTGATAATCGGAAGAAAGCTTTATTAGCACACGTAGGAGTAGGTACCATAGATCAAGCTCTGATGGGAGCATTAAGGATAAGGCATCAATCAATGCGCCTTTTGGGCCTCTCGAGAAAAATTATGGTGATCGACGAGGTTCATGCCTGTGAGCCGTATGTGCTTGAATTGCTGTCTCAACTTCTTACTTATCATTCTGCCCAAGGAGGAAGCGCAATCCTTTTATCAGCAACTATCCCCACAGAGATTCGCCGAAAGCTGGTGAATGCTTACGCAAAAGGGTTAGGGGGAAACGTCGAAACCTTGAACACGGGTTCTTTTCCTTTGATAACATATTATGGTCGCCATTTGCGAACTATTTCCGTTGATACGCCGGTTGAAGAGGAACTGGAGAAATTGCCCTCTTATCGCCCTGTTAGAGTTAAGGCTATTCACAGTGTTGATGAGGCGTTGGGAATTATTAAGCAGACAATAGAAGATGGGAAATGCCTTTGCTGGGTTCGTAACACTGTAATCGATGCCCTTGATGCCTACGAAAAATGCATCGAATACTCCCCCATTCTTTTTCATGCTCGTTTTACGCTCGGTGACCGACTGCGCATAGGGTTAGAAATTGAAAACAGATTCGGTCTGAAAGGAAGTAGCACAGACCGGTACCGAAAGCTTGTCATAGCAACTCAAGTCATTGAGCAATCGCTTGACGTTGATTTTGACGTAATAATCACCGATTTATCTCCCATTGATTCAGTTATTCAGCGGTCTGGAAGACTGCATCGTCATCGTATCAGGGATGAGCGCACACTTTATGTCCTTATGCCTGACCCGGACAGTGTCACCAATGCGGCTTGGTATTCATCAATGTTCCCCCGAGCTTCCCGTTACGTTTATCCCCATCACGGTCATCTATGGCTTACTGCCCGTTGGCTCAAGCCTCTTAAGGATCAGCGGCTGTTTCGAATGCCCTTTGACGCTCGTGAAATGATCGAGTTCGTATATGGTGGTCATGAGGACTTTCCTCCAGTTTTGATGAAAGCGGAAGATGAGAGTTTTGCGAATGACACAAATGAGGCACAAATTGGCAGACTAAAAGCACTTGTCTTCGATGAGGGGTATTCTCCTGAGGGGTGGAAAACATGGCTTGACGATGAGAGTGCGCCCACGAGGCTTGGCGCACCTACATCTACCGTGGTGTTATGTCGTCGCGATGCTTATGACCATATTTGTCCAATCATAGAAGCGGGAGAACATGGATGGGATGCATCGAGCGTTACCGTCAGAAGCGTTTTGATCTACGACGAAAATCCAGCAGACAAGGGAGCGATTGCAGCAATCAAGACGATGCGAAAACACAGGATTTTTATTATTATGACCCAGGAGCGAGATGTATGGAAAGGATGCGCTGTCAATAAAGCTGGGAAAATCGTTGGCGTAGAATATACTCACAGTAAGGGCTTACAGGTGTTATGAAGTGGATAAATCTTTTACGGAGGAGGTAGGCGTGAACGTTCTCTTGGATAAGTGGATACCTGTTTACTTAAAGGACGGAACCAAAACAACAATTGCACCCCATGAAATAGTCAACGATCTCGATAGCAATCCGGCTGTACGCCTTGCTTTCAATCGGCCGGACTTAGAGGCGACGATGGTGGAGTTCCTGATTGGATCACTTCAGACATTCTATTGTCCTGATGAGCGTATTGAAGAGCGTGATTGGAAGTACGTCCTTCAAAATCCACCGGATTCTGAGACATTACGTGGCGCTTTCGAAGCGTTCAGTCCCTGTTTTAATGTTTTGGGAGACGGTGTCAGATTTATGCAGGACCGTTCCGTTCCAAACAGTATAAACAAAGAAGATTGTCATCCCGGCTCCCTTTTGATCGACTTTGATGCGAACCAAGCCCACTTCGGCAAGCGACGTATGAAATCCCTTTGTCTCAACTGTACTGCAGCTGTTCTCTACACCTTCCAGGTCAGGGCGAATATGGGGGGGAGGGGGAATATGCAGAATGTACGTAGCGGAAATGCCTTTACGACTCTTGTTAAGGGCGAAACCCTGTGGGAGACATGCTGGTTGAACGTAATTAGCAAAGGTGCGTTGGAGAAGTATCAATCAAAGATGGATGGTGACAACATTTTTCTTTGGAAGGACAACTCTTTAGAGGCTAACGGAAAAGAGAAACGATTGAAGGCCATTTTCCCCTGGGTGATGGATTCAACAGAAGGTCTCGAGCTGGCATACGACAATATTTCCGTGTTGCACAGCTACTGGCAGATGCCGCGGAGAGTGTTTATACAAAACACTGAGCATGGGAGATGCATGCTTTGTCACGAGGAACGAATGTGCGTAACAAATTTGATATCTTGTCCACAAGGCATTAAATATGCCGGGAAGAGCAGGTTTCACGCCCTTTCTCCATTAGTTGAGAAAAAGGAGAGCGATGGAACAACATATTATGATTTTTACGGGCATAAGGAGTATGGTACACGCTACAAGCATTGGCTTTCCCTGACGCGAACCGAGCCGGCTGCATGCGTCGCGTCCGCCATTCGAAGAAACAGGGCAAAGAAACTATGGGCATTTGGATACGTATGTGAGAGAAAGCTCGCTCTTGCGTGGGATGAGGGGGAGTTTCCAGTGATTTCGTTAGGTGATGAACTATGCGAGAGTGATATCGCAAATATCATAAGAATAATGATTAATATGGCGTCAAATGCAGCGGAACTTTTGCAGAAACACGCCAGCAAAGCGGTTGCACCGATTGCCAAAGGGAAGAAAAACAGGATCAAATATGTGGGTAAAGCTCCATTTGCGGCATTATTCTGGGAAGCATCCGAGAACGATTTTTACCAACATGTCAGCCGTCTTCCCGATATTTTTTCAGACAACGCGGAAGTCGGGGAAATACTATCGGGTTGGGCAAGGAAGGTTAAAAGATGTGCGATAGAGGTTTTCGACTGTCTTTTCGACCATCTTACTGACGTTTCGGCATTCGATTTCGAATCAATTCGGATTGTTGCACAACACCGATCAGAACTCATCGATGGATTGAACAAATTCCACACACCAAGAAAGGAGGGGAAACGTGACTCAGATCGAATTTCTGCAGGATGAAAAAGCCCGTGATATCCTAATAAAATGGCGGAAAGACCTGTCGAGACATACTGCAGATCGTGCCGAATTGCGGAGAGCGCGCAATACATTGGACATAGCACAAGTTGGTTTCTTTCATCTGCTCATCCGATGGCTGAGGGAAGAAGGTTACGAAGTGACTTTCTATAACCGTGAGGCGTTGGCGGTTGCAGCCGCTCTCGTTGCCCGCATTAAGACCCACAGCAAATCCGGACGGTTTGCAGAACAAATGTCAAGAAAAAGGAAAGGCAGCCCTATTATATCCAAGATGAGACTTCGGCGTATCCTTGCCGCTGATGACTTAGAGGACCTCCTGAAAGAGCTTTCTTCGGCCATAAGAATAATGGGGGAAAGGGGAAACATCATTGATTTGGCTGACTCTGTCATTCATTGGGGTGACAGGGCCCGGCGCAACTGGCTTTATAGTTATCATGGTAATACCATCATATAAGAAAGGAGACGAGAGCAATGGAACTAAAAAAGAGGAACACTTTCCTTCAGCTTCACATTCTCACAGCTTATCCCCCTTCGAACCTGAATCGGGACGAGTCCGGCATGCCGAAGACTGCGAAATTCGGTGGTGTGGAGCGCGGCAGAATCTCTTCCCAGTGTAACAAATACTGGTACCGGAACAGCGACATCTTTGAAAATCTTGCCAAAAGCATACGAACGCGACATTATGTAGTTTTGAGATTTGCCCCAAAGCTTCAAGAACTAGAGGTATCAGACGATGAAATAAAAGTATGGGCTTCTGATGTATACAATTTGCTCGGCGGTAAGGTTTCTGACGACACATCCGATAATGAAGATGAAGCGTTGGATGACTTGGGTGCCGAAGATGATGCGGGGAAATGGGTCGAATTTTCACACAAACAAGCCATTGTCATTGCAGATGGTGAACATAAGGCGTTGGAGCGAATTGCTCAGGACATCGCCGATTACACTAAGAAGCAGACCTATCCTGAATACATTGATAGAGTGGTAGAGCTTCGGAAGAAAAATATCGAGAAGAAACGAGCCCGCAAAGAAGATGGCAAAGGCAAAAGAAAGAGTCAGGCAAAGAAAAACGAAGCGGCTGATGAGCTTATGAAGCAAATCGACCTCTACTCCGGTGATTATTCCAGAAGTGCTGATATTTCATTGTTCGGGAGGATGTCAGCGTCACATCCCGAGTGGAATTTTGACGCAGCATGTCAGGTTGCTCACAGTATAACGGTGCATCCCGTTATCAACGAAGTTGACTATTTTACGGCCGTCGACGATCTGAATAAGCGGGGTGCAGCCCATGTAAACGCCGCTGGATTCAATTCGGGGGTTTATTATCTTTACGTGTGCCTGGATATAAGAACTCTTGTGGAAAACCTCAAAGGGGACAAAGCCCTCGGCAAGAATTTGGTCGAAGCACTTATTTATTCCCTCATTACCATTTCACCCGGAGGCAAGCAAAACTCTCATGCCTCCCGTGCTTTCGCATCGTTTGTTCTCGGGGAGAAAGGGGCTGTCCAGCCGCGATCATTAGCCGCAGCATATCTGAAGCCCGTCAGAGGGGAAAACATGATTCCGGACTCAATCAATGCCCTGCGGGAGATGAAAGATGATTTTGATATGGCCTACCCTTTCGCAAAGCCCGAAGAGTATATTTTTGATGTTCACAACCGGAATGGAAAGATAGAAGAACTGCTTCGTTTCTGTACCACTCTGCCCGAATTTAACGCGTGAGGTGAGCATATGGAATTCCTTGCTTTCAGATTGTATGGGCCTATGGCTTCTTGGGGAGATACTACGCTTACCAGGCGTCGACCGACTCTGTACGCCCCAACTAAATCGGCAATTTCCGGACTTCTCGGCGCTGCGATCGGTTTGAATCGAGATCAATCAGAGGGGTTTTGGCAGTCCTTTGCCTCTTCATTCGGCATGGGCGTTAAAGTTGATCATGGTGGCAGACAACTGCTCGCCGACTATCATACTGTATTTGCCTACAAACAGGATGAATTCGAACCTATACCACCCAATAGAAAGAAAGAAGTTGAGGTAATACGTTCGGCCATAAAAGAGAGAAAAGAAGGATGGGGTGGTATCCTTTCCACAAGGCACTATGTTACCGATTTCCTCGCAACCGTTCTAATTTGGAAAAAGAAAGAGCAGTTTCCATCACTTAAAGACGTCCAAGAGGCTCTAATCTGTCCAAGATATTCTCTTTATCTTGGAAGGAAATCCTGTCCTGTAGCTTTGCCAATGGAGCCACAGGTGTTGACGGCCGACACCCTTGTCAAGGCTTTTGAGTCTTCCAGATTCAAGTCATTTGATTTCATTGATTTTTTCAAGGATCGGTATGATTCGGTACTTTATTGGGAGGGTGATGTGCCACTTGGAAATGCGTTTGAACGTGCAAATGTCCCAATAATGACCAAGGAATGGCGCGATACTCCTGTCTCTCGAACATCATGGACTTTTACGACAAGGCTGATTAAGTATGCGGTTTGGCCCAAGGAGGTATCTCGATGATCTTCAGTCGTATCACCCTCAAAGGTGGAATAAATCTATCAGAACATTTTTGGGCATCTGCGAGTTCACAAGACTACGCTCTTCATCAGACAGTATGGGATTTTTTCCGGAAGAAGGAACCGGGACGAGACTTTCTTTTCCGAACAGGAAAGATGAATGAGAACCCAGTGATATATGCCGTTTCTCAGAGACGCCCTTTTATTTCTGAGAATTCATCATGGTACGTTGATGCAAAATTGTATGATCCGGTGATCGCGGCGGGAGAACGCCTTTATTTTTCTTTGAGAGTGTCCGCCTGTAAGAAACGGTATGAAGAGAACGGCAGGCTTAAGAAGACTGACATAGTAATCGCAAAAAAGAGGATGATAGGGCGAGAGCTTCCACCTGGTAAGATGCCCCCAAACCAGGAAATCGCCCATATGGCAGCATCTGAGTGGATGAAGCGGCAAGGCGAGACAAATGGGTTTGTACTGCTTGATTTTCAAGTTACAAAACATGATTGGAATGAGTTCTACAAGAAGAACCCCAAAGGAACACATAAGATTAGTTTTCCTACCCTTGATCTTGACGGGTTGCTTCGGGTTGTGTCTCCAGAGGATTTTAGGAAAATGTTGTTCAAAGGAATAGGTGCGGCGCGAAGTTTCGGCTGCGGTCTCATGCTCGTGAGGCGGATATGACGGTGCAGGGCTGTTAAGGAGATCATACAATGGAGACAAATATAGCAGTTTTTAAGGGTAAGGAAATTAGAAAGACGCTTCATAACAAGGAGTGGTGGTTTGTTATTGTGGATGTTGTGTCGGCGCTTACCGATTCAATTGACCCGAACGGGTATATTAAGGATATGCGGCGCCGGGATGTTGAGCTTTCCAAAGGGTGGGGGCAAATTGCCACCCCCCTTTCAATTCTAACAGAAGGCGGTCCTCAAAAAATGAACTGTGCCAACACTGAGGGTATCTTCCGTATCATCCAGTCCGTTCCTTCTCCCAAGGCTGAGCCATTCAAGCGGTGGTTAGCAAAGGTAGGCTACGAGCGGGTGCAGGAGATCGAAGACCCGGAGCTGGGAACGAAGAGGACCCGGGCCCTGTATAAAGCGAAGGGTTACTCTGATGACTGGATCGAAAAGCGGATGCGCGGCATTGCCATCAGGGAAGAACTTACGGATGAGTGGAAAAATAGAGATGTAACGCGTGAGAGGGAGTACGCGATACTTACCTCCGAGATCGCAAAAGCCGCCTTCGGCATAACGCCGGGAAAGCACAAGAAAATAAAGGGGCTGAAACGCGAAAATCTCAGGGATCATATGAACGATCTCGAACTGATATTTTCAATGCTGGGCGAAGCGGCCACGACTGAGATAACGCGGGTTGACGATGCGAAAGGATTTCAAGAAAGCAGGCATGCTGCACGTAAGGGAGGAGAAGTCGCTGGCAAAGCGAGAAAAGACCTTGAACAAAAGACCGGCAAGCGGGTCGTCTCACCTGCGAACTACCTGACAACTCCCCAGGGAATAAAGAAGATAGAAAGGAAGTGATTCCGGAATGAGCGAACCGATTCTCCCACCCCTCAAACCTATTCCTATTAAGGATCGAATCTCGGTGGCCTACGTGGAGAAAGGGAATATTGATGTCCTCGACGGAGCATTCGTTGTAGTGGATAAGAACGGTGTTCGGACTCATATTCCGGTGGGCGGGCTGGTCTGTATCATGCTGGAACCCGGGACGCGGGTTTCTCATGCTGCGGTGACGCTAGCGTCCCGAGTGGGCTGCCTCCTTATATGGGTTGGTGCTGGCGGGGTGCGACTCTATGCTTCCGGTCAGCCGGGTGGCGCCAGGGCTGATCGCCTCCTTTATCAGGCCAAGCTCGCCCTCGATGATGAAGCACGGCTCAAGGTTGTCCGCAAGATGTATGAGATGAGGTTTAAAGAGAAACCGCCTGAAAAAAGGAGCATCGAGCAGTTAAGGGGCATTGAGGCCGTGAGGGTCCGCAAGATGTATGAACTTTTTTCGCGCCAGTATGGCGTGAAGTGGATCTGCCGGAATTATGACTATGATGAATGGGAGAGCGGCGATGTGCCGAATCGCTGTCTCAGCTCTGCAACGGCCTGTCTCTACGGCGTGACCGAAGCAGCTGTTTTGGCCGCAGGATATGCGCCGGCAATAGGCTTCATCCATACCGGAAAACCTCAGTCGTTTGTTTATGACATCGCAGATCTTTTTAAGTTCGAAACGGTAGCGCCTCTGGCTTTTCGGATCGCATCAAAGAATCCTAAAGAACCGGAGAGGGAGGTTCGCTTAGCCTGTCGGGATACTTTCCGCCAGAGCCGCCTCCTCCACCGCATCATTCCGACTATTGAAGAGGTTTTGTCTGCCGGCGGCCTGCCGTTTCCTAAAAGACCGGAAGAGTCGGTAGCACCGGCAATTCCAAACAAGGAGAGTGTGGGCGATGCTGGTCACCGTGGTTGAGAACGTACCCGCAAGGTTGCGCGGGCGACTGGCGATCTGGCTCCTTGAAATTCGAGCGGGTGTATACGTGGGCAATGTCTCGCGAAGGGTGCGGGAGATGATCTGGGACACGGTGATAAAGGGGATAGAAGATGGCAATGCCGTGATGGCGTGGAGCACGAACACGGAGTCGGGGTTTGATTTTCTGACGTGGGGCGCTAATCGAAGAGAGCCAGTGGAAGTCGATGGTCTCAAGTTGGTGTCGTTTTTTCCGGAAACAGATGAGGGTATGGCGACGGATCTTGAGTGAAAATTTAAGGTGTTTTTTTGGTAGGGATTTTGTTCTTTGAAAACTGAATATGAATTTGAGGGGTTACAATAAATGTGTTCCCCGCACACGCGGGGATGAACCGAAGACAGGGTAATTTTACAAATCCAATTTGAAGTGTTCCCCGCACACGCGGGGATGAACCGAAGGCAGCCATGATCTTCAGCCAACTTCAGGCGTGTTCCCCGCACACGCGGGGATGAACCGGTGCAGCCCGACCTTTTCGGCGATGAGGAAGAGTGTTCCCCGCACACGCGGGGATGAACCGGTAATCGCTTCCTTCTTGCTTAACATGTCCGAGTGTTCCCCGCACACGCGGGGATGAACCGGACATTAATACTTGCCATAGACAAGGCAGAGGGTGTTCCCCGCACACGCGGGGATGAACCGTAAAGAATTAACCTAATCCTTCATGGACCACTGTGTTCCCCGCACACGCGGGGATGAACCGGGAGGGAACCTTGAAAAAGTGGACGTGCCAAGGTGTTCCCCGCACACGCGGGGATGAACCGGTATCCAAAGAAACGGCTCGTTGGTACACAAAGTGTTCCCCGCACACGCGGGGATGAACCGAAGAGTCCAATCCCATAAAGGGTCGTCGCTACGTGTTCCCCGCACACGCGGGGATGAACCGAAAGAGAGAAGGGGTGGGTTGTAAAGAAGGACATGGGGTCAAATCTTTATCCTTGAGTTTGCAAAGAAGAACTTTGCGGGGGCAGGTCTTGCAATATT
>Ga0315293_10004891_pt1 | contig 12658 bp, 11 predicted proteins | sample YL17G13_20_MG_FD_203071 | JGI IMG/M metagenome (GOLD analysis project Ga0315293, IMG submission 203071) | Sediment microbial communities from Yellowstone Lake, YNP, Wyoming, USA - YL17G13_20 | ecosystem: Environmental > Aquatic > Freshwater > Lake > Sediment | place: USA: Wyoming | collected... | reverse complement strand
CCCCGCCCTCACGTCGAGCTTTTCCGCGAGCTCCTTGGTGACGGCGTACTCGCGCGGGAGGTGGAGCCAGCCCAGCGTGGCAAAGCTCGCGAGGGTCGGAAGCGTCACGTTCTTGGACAGCTCCCAGTCGAGAACGAGCCCCTGCCGCAGACGATCCTCGGGGAGATACCCGATGCCCTTCTCGATCGCCTGCGCCGGGTTGGCGACGTGCAGCTCTTCCCCCGCAAGCACGACGCGCCCGCTGTCCGCGCTGGTGATGCCGTAGATGGCCTCGCACACCTCGGTGCGCCCGGCGCCGACCAGGCCGGTCATGGCGAGGATTTCGCCCCTTCGTACCGAGAACGAGACGTCCTTGAAATAGCCTGTGCGGGAGAGACCTTCGACCCTGAGGACCTCTTCTCCGAGTGTCACCGCTCTCTTGGGGAACAGCTGCGTGATCTCGCGGCCCACCATCGCGAGAATCACCTGCTCATGGCTGATCTCATCCAGGCGCCACGTCCCCACGTACCGCGCGTCGCGGAAGATCGTGACCCGGCTCGCCAGGCGGTACATGTCCTCCATGCGGTGGGAGATGAAGATGATCGAAACGCCCTTGTCGCGCAGGCCTTCGGTGATCCGGTAGAGGTCTTCGCACTCCCGGACGGTCAGAGGCGCCGTCGGCTCGTCCATGATGATGATCCGCGCGTTGGCGGAGAGCGCCTTCGCGATTTCAACGATCTGCTGCTGGGCGACCGAGAGGCTTCCCATGGTGGTGCGGGGATCGAAATCCGCGTCCAGCCCGTGCAACAGCTCCTGGGCCCTCTGATGGAGATCCTTCCAGTCGATCTTTCGCGTCAGGGGGTGAATCTTTTCGTGCCCGATGAAGATGTTTTCTATTACCGAGAGCGACGGGTAGCAGGTGACGTGCTGATAGATCGCCGCGATCCCCATCCTCTGGGAGTCCGTGGTGCTGTGAATGCCGACCGGTTTCCCGTCAAGGAGGATCTCTCCCGCGTCGGGATGGTAGACACCGGTGATGACCTTGATGAGCGTCGACTTGCCCGCGCCGTTCTCTCCGATCAGGGCGTGGATTTCCCCGGGCCTCAGATCAAAGTGCACGTCGTCCAGCGCCTTCACCCCGGGGAACGTCTTCGTGATGTGGTTCAGCTCCAGAATCCGCTCGGACACGCCGCTACGCTCCTGTCAAATGACTTCCGCGCATTCGATCCGGTCGGCAATGTGCCCCGCGCCGATGCAATCCCTGATGTTTATCGCGATGACATTCTTCACTTCACGCTCTCCCGCGTCCGGGACGTGATGCATGGCAGTATGCCATGGCACCGAGGGCCTTGTCACTAGTCAGTCGGTCGAGTGTGTGCAAGCTCTTGGCTGACGTAGAACCAAGGAAACGAATTCCTCCGATGCTTGCCCTCCTCCCCCATGGTCGATCCCACTTGGTATGACCCCTCGGCAAGCCGCGGCTTGTTTTCAGGGAGACGCCATGGTACCGCGGGAGGGATCGGCCGCCGTGAGCGATGCCGTCCACTCTTCTCCCCGGCACGCTTCTTGCCTATACTCTGGGGAGCACACTATGGAAGCGAAAAACGTGGCGATCACTGCGGGCATCGGCGGCTCATGAACTGGGTCGGGAGCCCCGACTTCCCGCCCTCGCTCCTCTTTGCCGTCCTTGCCAGCGGCGCCTGGATCGTCCTTATCCTTGCAGCCGACCTCCACCGCAAGGAGAAGGGGAACACCCGATCCCTGCTGATCTCCTTCCTCTGGGGGCTATCCAGCGTCCTGGTCGTGATTGTCCTCTATGCGGTTGCCCCGAACCCCGCCGCGCGCATCGGCAGCGAGCGCCTGGCGGTATTCGTCGACCAAGTCCTGGTGGTCGGGCCCGTGGAGGAGTTCTCCAAGTTCATCGTCTTTTTCCTGATTTGCTGGCGCCGGCGTCCCATCCAGGAGCCGCTGGACGGCATGCTCCACGCGGCCATTGTCGCCCTGGCCTTCTCCACCGTGGAGAACGTCAAGTACGGCTCGATCTACTTTCCCGAGCTCGTCATTCTGCGGGCCGTACTCTCCACCCCCGGGCACTTGAGCTATGCGGCCGTGTGGGGATTCGCGTACGTTGCGCTGATCTATGCGAACCCGGCCGGGAGGAAGAGGGATTACGTCGTCGTTTTCTTCTCGATCTTCCCCGCCGCGCTCATCCATGGGTTCTCCAACTTCTTGATGACGGTGAGCCTCGCCTTCGGGGTCCTCTTCGATTTTGCGCTCCTAACAGCGGCGATCGTAGTGCTGTCGGCCCTGCGCCGCGTCTCGCCCTTCCATGCCTTCCGGCTGGACGAGTCTGCCGCTGCCCTGTCGCGGATCGAGGTGGGGCTCTCGGCGAGACAGGACAGCTACCCGCTCCTGATTCGCTCTTCCCTCGCCCGCGCCGCCCTTGGGGACTACACGGGCGCCCGGGCGAGACTCGAAAAGTGCATGGGCATCAGGGCCGGAGACGTGTTCTGCCGCGCCCTTTCCGCGGCGGTTCTCGTCCTTCAGGGCCAGACCGAGAAGGGCGAAGCCGGGCTCGCCGCCTCCTACCCGAGGCTGAGCGCACGGCAGAAGCTCACCATCCGGCGGCTCGCGCGGCACATCTCGAAACGGCCAGCACGGTCCTCCAACGCGGTCAACGAGTTCCTCCTGTCCCGGTGGATCGCTGACGAGGAGGTGAGACGCCGCAGGAGCATCGGCCGGCGCGCACCGGCACCGGCACCGGCCCCGGCCCCCTGACAAGGGAGGCCCCCTGTTGGCAACAGCCATGGAGCGGCAGAAGCCACATCCAGTCTATCTCTCGACGGGCCGGTCCGGCACGCTGTTGGAGAAGGCCGAGCTGCTCAAAGCACGTTCCTCCCCCTGTCAGCTATGCCCGCATCGATGCGGGGTGCACCGGCTCGACGGCGAGCTCGGCAAGTGCCGCCTGGGCACGGAGACACTCGTGGCAAGCGCCTCGCCCCACTTCGGTGAGGAAGCTCCCCTGGTCGGTCAGGGCGGTTCGGGGACGATCTTCTTCGCATCCTGCAACATGGCCTGTGTCTTCTGCCAGAACTACGAGATCAGTCACTTTGCGCGAGGAGATGAGATGACCGCAGAGCAGCTCGCCGGGGCGATGCTGCGGCTGCAGCAGCTGGGTTGCCACAACATCAACCTTGTCACTCCCACCCATGTCGTGCATGCGATCGTGCGGGCGCTGGCAATCGCCGCACAGCGAGGTCTGCGCATCCCGCTCGTGTACAACTGCGGCGGCTACGAGTCCGTCGAGACGCTCCGCCTGCTCGACGGTGTCATCGACATCTACATGCCCGACATCAAGTATTCTTCGGATGAAGAGGCACTGCGCTACTCCGGCGCCGAGGGCTACTGGGAGAGAACCCGGGAGGCGGTGCGCGAGATGCACGGGCAGGTGGGAGACCTGCGGATCGACGCGAACGGCGTCGCGCAGCGTGGCTTGCTCATACGCCACCTCGTGCTGCCAGGGAATCTGGCGGGAACGGCTCGGGTTGTCGAGTTCATCGCCAAGGAGATTTCCAGGGACAGTTACGTGAACGTGATGGACCAGTACCGACCCTGCTTCAAGGCATCTCGGATACCCGAGCTTTGGCGGCCGGTGACACGCTCTGAATACCTCCATGGCATCGCGGAAGCGCGGCGTGCAGGTCTTTCGCGCGGGCTGCCCGACTGTCTATAGTAAAAAGCGCGACGCTCGGGCGGCGGCGCTTGCTCCATCGCCTCCGCAGTCATGGTCAGTACCGTGAGAGCGCTGCTCTCAACGAGGGAATGAACGGATTCCCTCTACTCCCGTCTAGTGATCTCGTTCACCACGAAGTCGGGGATGACGAACTCGAAGGGGAGCTTCGTCATCGCTACAAGAAGCCCGATGCTTGAGAGATCTATCAGAATGCCCGCATCACTGATGGCGAGCTGCATGCTCCCCGCCCAACACAGCCTCGAGCTCCGCAATTGGCAGAAGAGACAAAGCAGCTGCCTTGCTTAAGCCGATGACATCCTCTGAGATTGCCCTGAACAGAAGCCGCTCGAACCGAATTGGACGCTCATCTCCTGGGTATTCGCCTGGCTCGCTCTTTCTCCAGCCCCGAGCCCCGAAATCGCGCAATAGCGCCTTGTAGCCGGCATCCGTCAGCAAGGAAAGGGAGTGCGCCCGAAATAGGATTGCCTGCATGGAGATTCCATACTTCGCCTTGAGCTGCAGTAGTTCGGGAACAGCAATTGAATGCCGAATCTTACCGGACAACTCTTCGCGGAGTACATGAGCAGGCAGTAGAAACTCGGATGCGAACAGGTGGCAGAGCTTTTCGTCCTGCTTGTCATCTTGATGATTGGAATCCCACAGCAGGATATGCGCAAGCTCATGGAGTAAGGTGAATCTGACGCGCTCCTTTGGAAAGTTTTCCTGAATTGAGATGAAGCGGTGATTCCGGTAATAGCCCGCCATGCCATCGAACCCATCAAACCCCTTCACAGTGATGAGCTTGATGCCCTTATCTTCGAAAAGCTGAGTGACGCTGGCAACTGGCTGATCGCTTCCGATCCCCCACGCGACTCTGAGTTCTCTTGCGGCGGCTATGGAATCGTCTTCAGCCCTGAGTCCTTGGCGGCGAAGAGGGCTTACGAAATCTGCCTGTATACCAAGAAGCTCTTCGAGTTCGACATAGCGCTCCAGCCGATCGCGCACTATCTCGGTCATGGCCCTCACGGACTTTGCTCCAATAACTGCTCGCTTTCGGAAGTGCACATCCAAGGGCTCTCGCGACACGGTTCGGAAGAAGTAGTCCACGGGAACTTGAAGCGCTCCGGCCAGGGCAATCAAAGTGCTGCTGCCTTCCGGCTTCATCAGATCCTTCTCGTACTTGCTGATGGCTTGCTTGGTGATCCTGTTGCCAATCTTGGCAGCAAGACCCTCTTGAGAAAGACCTGCCATCTCTCGTGCTGCCTTCAGCCTCTCACCAAATGACATTCCAGCCCTTTCCTTTTCGTCATCTCCCTCAGCTTGAGCATCGTCGCCCAGTTACGGGATGTCACCCCCTGGGGCACCCACATGTACACCGCGCGAGCCGCGCTTCCCGCGCCCTTGCCTCCCAAGCCCTTCGCCTTCAAGCGCGCCGCCCCCAGCTCAATCCTCTCCTTCCTCCAGTCCCTATTCGCGATGTCCGCGAGCTTCCCCCTATCCGCGGGGTCCTCCAGGATCCCCACTATCAAGCGCGAGGGGTTGTCGGCGATCTTCCCCAGCGGGCTCTCGGCGCTTCGCTCCTTCGGAGCTCCAGCGCCTGCCGCCCTGGGGGTTCCCAGCCACCACCTCGGCGAGCTCTTCGGCGCTGATCACCATCACACGGGCCGATACGCCCAGCTTGGCCTTCAGCGCCTTCTCGATGCGCACGGCCAGCTCGCGCAGCGCTGCCTTCGCAGCCAAGAAAACGACGTTGCCGCTGTTGGGCAGGGTGCGCACCTCGGTGTAGCCCAGTTCCTCCACCGCCGCGCGCAGCTCCGCCATGGCCGCGCGCTTGGCGGTCCCGACGTTGATGCCGCGCAGCAGAGCGATGAACACGGTTCTCACCCTGTCCCTTCCTTTTCTGGGCGTGGCCCGCCCGGGGGATGCCGGCGGCAAAGGTAGTCACGTGGTCCGTCCCGGCCAAGGCCCGGCTCAAGCGCCCTCGGTCGGGTCGAACTCTCGTCGTTTGCTCCGCACACGGCTGCCGCACCGCCCCCTCGCGGCCTGGCATGTGTCTGGTTGAGGCGCCGGCAGCGTGGTCGCCTGCGGAGAGGGCGGGCACGTAGAAGCCGTTGAAACGGTCGTCCTGCAGTCCGCACGCATAGCTGGAAGGAGCCGGCCCTCAGGATCGCCTCAGGTTCGCTTCTTCGGTGGAAGGAACGCGAGGATGGTCTCGATCCTGGCGCGCGCCCCCTCAGGACCGACCTCGATTAATCCGAGATCCCTCAAGGCATTCAAATCCCGGGTGAGCGTCTTGCGCGTCCGAGTGGCGTAGGCTCTCGCGATCGGTGGCGTGAGGAGCGCGATTTCTGAGACAGGTACGGGATTATCATGCTCCGACAGGGCAGCCACCAGCTCTCTCTGGCGTGCTCTCACCTCCGCGGATTCTCCCGGTCTGCTGCCCTCCAACACGCGAGAGACGTGGTCGCGCCAGATCATCTCGAGTTGGTACTGACGGATCTCCTTGAGCTGGCCGCGCAGCCCATCTAGTAATCCCCGCGTTGCATACAGGAGGAATGGCAGTACCTCGCCTCCGGACCTGCTGGCCCGGTCAAGCTCGACGTAGTATGATTGGCGGGTCAGGTTGTAGTGGTTGGAGAGAAGGTGTGCGGCGGGAGCCGGTACCCCCCCTTCGAGGAGCAGCATGAACTCGACCAGCCGGGCAGTCCTGCCGTTGCCGTCGCCAAAGGGGTGAATCCACGCGATATAGAGGTGCGCCATGACCGCCAGGAGAACAGCCGTCGTGGTGCGGTCGAGGCCTTCAACGCCATCCCTCGCGCCGTTCAGGAACTCGCACAGTCGCTCGAGCAGGAACGGGCAGTCCTCGACGGGCGCCCCGGGGTAACTGCCCACGCCGACAGGATAGGTTCTGATCTCGCCAGGTACAACATTCTGAGCCAGGGGCAAGCCTGCCAGGATGAGTCGGTTGAAACTCTGGATGAGGCTCGGGGTGAGGTCAGACGATTTCCCCTTAACCGCGGAATCGAGGATGGTGTTGCAGGCGAGGAGCAGGTTGTCCACTTCCTTTCCGAGGTACTCCTGGGACTCGGGCAGCTTCAGCTGCCCATCGATCCGCTGTCGTACCTGCTCCTCTGTAAGCGTGTTCCCTTCGATGGCTGTGGTTGCGTTGATTCCACGCGTGAGAGCGAGGGTGTACAGCTGATCGGCCGTTTCCTCGTTGAGCGGAACCCCGGCGATATGCTCGCACTTGGACCTGATTTCCCCCAGAGTCATCCAAAGCGCGGGGGGAGAAGCCCTGAGATCGAAGGTGAACGTCAGCCAAGGATGTGTCCGTTGGTATGTCCTCATATAGAGAATTATATTGACTTCTAACTTGCTGTGCCAGATAGACATAATGATCAGACATGGATTTTGGCCCCTAAAATGTCTCACTGAATGTCCTCGCTATCTTGTCCCCCTCGACGTTTGCCGCCTCTTCTCCTGCCGTGCGGAAGCGGCGACCTCCTCTTCGGGACGGACGCTGGGGATGACCCCTATCACGGCGGTGTGGGCGGCGGCGCTGCAGCACCGCGCGAAAGGCCTTCCCGGCGATGATGCTCTTAGCTGCGTAATCCGCGCGGACGGTTCTTCCGTTGAAGGCTTGAAAAGAAGGCTTGAAAGGTGAGTTGGCTCGGGCTACAGTGCGTTCGCACTGATCGGCCTCACCGTCCCGTTGCAGGTTGCCTGTGGCAAGTGCCAATACCGAAATGGGGGGCCTTCCTGGTTTGACGTGTGCTGACGTGTGCGAAAGGCCGGCCTTGAGAACCCCGCTTTCGAGCGACGAAGACCTCCGCCGGCGGCTCCGTATTCGCTGCGCAGGGCTCGGCACGAGTATCCGGCACATCACGGTGGGACTGATCGAGAAGGCGCCGAAGGAGAACGACTGATGACCCGGAGACCACGCGCCAAGGCAGACCCTTTGGAGCATGAGATCGAACTGGCGCTCAACCCTGGCGTCTTCATTGCCGACCGTGGGTGCTCCAAGTTCGTGCGCGATCTCGACGAGGTTTCGGCCAAGATCGCGGAGCTGGTCGACACCGCGCCGGCCCGAGCCGTCGCACTGTATGCGACGTTCCTTGCCGGCTGCTATGAGAAGGCTGAAGAAGTCGACGGTTCGAGCGGCGACTTCGGGCAGTGCGTCGATGAGCTGTTCTGCGGATGGATCAAGGCCCGGCAGGCAGATGGCGCCGACCCGGACGAGACTGCGACTCGTCTGCTCGGATGGATGGACGATGACCCCTACGCGTTCTGTTACGGCCTCGAAAAGGACATTGCCAAGGTCTTCGACAAAGCCAGCCTCGCCGCCTTCGTGACGAAAGCCCGAGCGCGCTTCGACGGCGCGATGAAGACGAAGCCGGGAGCCGACGGAGTGTCCAAGGAAAGCCCAGAGTACCTCCGCCGGCGTTGGGGCGAGACCCTGCGCGCGCTCTACATCGCGCAACAGAATGTCCCAGCCTATGTCGACCTCGCCGAAGAAACCGGACTCACCGCCCAGGACTGCCACGCCATCGCGGCACTGCTCGCCACCCAACGCCAACCGGCAGAGGCGCTGGCCTGGGTAGAGCGGGGCATCGATCTCGACAGGAAGGCGTCGGATGGATCGATGGCCGGTCATGACCTCGCCGAGCTCAGGCGCAAGGTATTGGTCAGGCTCGGCCGCAGCAGCGAGGCTCTGGAAGCCGCCTGGGCCGACTTCTGCGAGCACCCGAGCACGTACTCCTACGACGACCTCATGAAGCTCGTGCCCAAGGCTGAGCGGAGACAGTGGCATCAGAAGGCGATCGAGGCAGCGACGCGAGCGGATCTCCGTTCCCACATGGAGCTGCTGCTGGGAACCAGGGAACTGGAGCGGCTTACTGACCTCGTGCGCCAGTGCGAAGATCCCGCACTGGAAGGCTTGAGCCATTCCACAGCCGAACCAGCGGCCAGGAAGCTCGAGAAGTCCTCCCCTGACATCGCGGCCCGCCTGTGGCGCGCGCAGGGGATGAGGATCCTGAACGCCAAGAAGAACAAGTACTACGGCACTGCGATCTCGAACTTCGAGAGGGCCAAGCGCTGCTTCGAGCGCGCGGGGCTCGCCTCCGAGTGGGAGCAGACCGTGAGCCGGGTGCGCGTGGACCACCACCGCAAGAAAGGCTTTCTGTCCGGCTTCGAACGCCTGGTTGCGGGCGCTGGGCCGAGCGATGAACCGTCCTTCCTGGAGCGCGCCAAGGCGCGCTGGGGTGGACGCCAGCAGGGAGAGAACGAATGAAGAAGAAAGACGGCGACAGCCAGGGCCCGGCTGATCTGGATCAGCTCATCGAGGAGATCACGGTTGACGCCCGCAGCGACGATGAAAAGTTTTGGGCGTTTTGTCAGGCGTTAGAGGACAAGGTCGTCCTGCCCTGCGACGGGTTCGTCATCGGCGAGCCGATCTCTGCCGTGGAGTTCGACTATGACGGGAATGAGCGGCGCGGGTTGACTGCGAGGTGCCGGCGCGAGGACGGCGCCGAGTATGTCGTGGCAGCATTGGATGTCGTGTTCCCTCAAGGTTCGAGTGGAGCCCTCTACCTCGCCGCTTACCGCAAGTGGCTGGGCCTCGAGCCGTTTCTTCCTGATGACGCCGCTCCTCCCCGCCGCGCGCGGCAGCACAAAGTCGAGGCGGCCGATCTCGATATGAGCGGCCCCGTCGAGCTCGTCGCGTTGTCGGTCAAGGGGAACGCGGTGCGCTGCCGGCTTCTGGGAGCCAATCGGGTCATCACGCTCCGCGCGACCCATCTCTGGGAGGTGGGTCCCGGCGAGATCATTGTCGTCAAGCCAAAAAAGCAGTGGAGGTACGCTGGTCACCCCTATCTTGCCGGTGTGATAGAGTCAGCAAGGCTGGACGTGGCTGCTCTGGGTCTCGTGCCGCTGAAGCTCGAAGACCAGGGCACCTGGACACCCGAGGGTCACTACTGGGGCGAGCCTGACGAGCCGATCGAGGAGTGGGCCAAGCCGATCATCGCCCGCGGCCCACGGCAGCAATTCGAAATGGAGCAGGTGCTGCCGGGGTGGAACCCTGCTGATTCCGATTCCGACCCGATCTCAGTGTCCAACGAGCTCAAGGCTGCTGGCGACCATGCGGCCGCGCGCAAGATCCTGATGGAGCTCTGTCAGGCCGATCTGCGCTGTCTGGACGCCCACGCGCATCTCGGCAACCTCGTCTTCGATTGGCCCCAGATCGCAATCCACCGCTACGAGGTGGGCCTGCGCATCGGCGAGCTGTCGCTCGGTCCCGCGTTCGACGGTCTGCTGCCCTGGGGCCTCATCGACAACCGGCCCTTCCTTCGCTGTATGCACGGTTTCGGCCTGTGCCTGTGGCGCCTGGGTCGGTTCGACGATGCGCTGAACAGCTTCGATCGGATGCTTTGGCTCAATCCCTCCGACAACCAGGGCGTGCGTGGTCTGATCGATGTGGTGCGCTCCAGGACACCCTGGGTGGACGACTCGGAAGGGAGGTGACCCGGTGCCCACGAAGGAGAAGAAGCAAGCCCGATGGATTGCCGCATGAAACGGTTTTCTATCGACGTAGGAATCCCCACCCTCGAAGTTGCGCTCTCCGAGTGCATGGGCGTGGAAGACCTGAGAGTGCTCGCTGCGTTGACCCGGGAGAAACTTCCTACCCGAAAGGCCGACCTCGCCGCCGTGATCATGCGGCATCTCGGCGGGGAACGACTGCACACGGTCTGGCAATCACTCGATGAGCTGCAGCGCGCCGCCGTGGCCGAGGTCGTGCATTCGAGCTCGACGGCATTCAACGCCGATCGGTTCCGCGCCAAGTACGGCCGAGACCCCATCTGGGGCACGGACGACAAGGGCGGCTACCGCCGCAGGCCGTCTGCGCTGGGCTTCTTCTTCTACAGCAACGGCATGATGCCGTCTGATCTCAAGCGACGGCTCAAAGAGTTCGTGCCTCCGCCTGCAGCGGCGGAGATCGAGACGCTTGCAGGGCTGCCGGCTGCCTGCGATCTTCCATGGGAGAAGGGCACGAAGGCCGTGCCGCTCACGCTCCGCGAAAACGAGCGGACCGCCCAGCGCGAGATGCTCTCCATTCTTCGCCTTGTCGATGCCGGCAAGGTCGCGGTGAGCGACAAGACGAGGCGAGCCTCCTCGGCAACCATCGAAGCGATCACCTCAGTCCTCGAAGGCGGCGACTTCTACCCGCGCTTCCCATTCACGGACACGTGGCACGACGAGAATGCGGGGCCGATCCGCGCCTTCGCCTGGCCACTCCTCATCCAGGCGGGCGGGCTCGCTCAGCTCTCGGGTTCGCGGCTTCAGCTCACCAGGGCGGGCCGAAAGGCTCTTGCCGATCCGGCCGCCGAGACGATCCGAACGATCTGGACGAAGTGGACGGACAAGACCATCCTCGATGAGCTTTCGCGCATCGACTGCGTCAAGGGCCAGACAGGAAAAGGCAGGCGCGGGCTCACCGGCGTCTCGTCTCGGAGGGACTCGGCCGCCTGCGCCCTGGCTGAGTGCCCGATCGGCGGCTGGATCTCCATGGGCGAGTTCTTCCGCTTCTTGCGCGCTTCGGGCAACGACTTCCTGGTGACACGCAGGGCCTGGGACCTCTACATCGGTGAGCTCCAATACGGTTCGCTCGGCTACGGCGACGGTGAGCGCATCCTGGAAGAGCGCTACCTCTATTGTCTGCTGCTGGAGTACGCTACCACGCGCGGCCTGATCGACGTCGCGCTCATTCCCCCCGCGGGGGCTCGCGAGGACTACCACGGTCTGTGGGGCACGGACGATCAGGTGTACTTCAGCCGCTACGACGGGCTGATGTACCTCCGCCTCACGGCTCTCGGCGCCTACTGTCTCGGCGCGGAATGCCGCTATCAGCCCGCGCCCGTCGAGGTGAAGCCGGTCCTGCGGGTGCTGCCCAATCTGGAAATCGCAGCCATCGGCGCGGAGCTCGAGAATGGCGATCGGATCGCCCTCGGCACCAACGCCACCCAGGTCTCCGACCTTGTCTGGCGGCTGGACGCCGGCAAGCTCCTCGCCGCGATCGAGGAGGGAAGGTCGGTGGCCGAGATCCAGGAGTTCCTGTCGGCGCGAAGCGGCGGCCCTCTCCCCGACACGGTCGCCCGCCTGCTCGAGGATGTCGCCGATCGAAGCGCGAAGGTGCTGGACTGCGGCCTCGCTCGCCTCGTCGAATGCGCCGACCCCACCCTCGCCGCGCTCATCGTCAACGACTCTCGGACGCGCAGGCACTGCATGCGAGCCGGGGAACGGCACCTCGTCGTGACGGCGTCCTCAGAATCAGCCTTCAAGCGCGCCCTGCGCGAGGTGGGCTATTTCGTGGCCCCCGGCGAGACCCGGGCGACGGAGGACCGGCGCGCGACACCCGCGAGCATCAATTCGCCCACCGCCGAAAGCTCTTCTTGACCGAGCGGGACCACTCGTCCGCTCATGTCCTGGGGAGGTTGTACCCCACAGTGAAGATTTCGTCGCGAACGAGATGGAGTCGAATGAGACGCTGCTGCGCCTCGTGGCGCTCTACACCCTGGCCGACGCCACGCAGCTGGTGTTCGGGGGTGCCCAGCGGGGCGCCGGGGACACCACCTGGGTCATGATCATCTCGAGCGTGCTGCACTGGGCGATGGCCATCACCGGGTTCGTGCTGATGCTCTTCCTCTTTCTCAGCTCGTCGGTTCTGCCGGTCATTTCAGCCGTGGATACCGACCCGGCAGCCGTCGAAGAAGCCAGCCAGAGAGCCATGGCATCAGGTGTTCCCGATCGGGTCGAGGAGAGAAAGTAAGCGATGCTTCGGCAATACCAGCTCTGACGCACCAGTAGACAAGTCCTGCTTTCGCAAGGGATTCGGACGAGGGTAGGATCTTTTTCATCGAGAATGTGGGGTAGACACGGGTCAGCCCTTTTGGC